>Ga0066903_100006574_pt1 | contig 10365 bp, 8 predicted proteins | sample PanSoiMetaGPlot1_FD_67491 | JGI IMG/M metagenome (GOLD analysis project Ga0066903, IMG submission 67491) | Tropical forest soil microbial communities from Panama analyzed to predict greenhouse gas emissions - Panama Soil - Plot 1 (version 2) | ecosystem: Environmental > Terrestrial > Soil >...
CGTGCCGAGCGGCACCATGCGAAATTCCATCGTCTTGTCCTGGATCTCGCGCGTGAGCCGGCCGAGCCGCGTCAGATCGCTGTCGAAATCGCCAATCGTGCCGGCGACGCGCGCGCCGATCGTCGCGATGTCGCTCACCGTTTCGGCCAGTTCCCTGGTGAGGAGATGGAACTCGGTGTAGCGATCGAACTCCAGCTCGTCGAAGCCTTCGCCGCCGCCGCCGGACGCGCGGCCGGTCTCGCCGCCAGTGGTGCGGAGCACGAGGTTGCCGCCGAGCGCGCGCGCTTCGTAGTCGGTTTCGAGCTTCTGCGCGACGCGCCGCAGGCGCGCCGTGCTCAGCTTCAGCTCGTCCACCTGGCCGGCCAGTCCCGCGTAGTGCTGCTCGAACGTGGCGCGGTTGATCACGAGCTCGGTCATGAACCGCACGAGCTCGTTGATGCGCGCCAGCGGCACGCGGACCACCTGGTCGTGCTCGCGTCGACCCTCGCCGCTGCGTCGGTCTTCGCCGCTGCGGCGTTCGTTGAGCGCCGGACGTGCCGGCACGGGTTCCAGCGTGCCGATCGCGGGCGCCTCCGGCGCCCTTGCAAAGGACGGTTCCGGTGCGGCCGGGGCCTGGACCTGTGCGGGCGCTGGCCCCAGCGCATCGAATTGCGCGAGCAGACGCGGCACCAGATCGGGGCGCGGCGTCGTGGCAGCAGGCGCCGTCAGCAGCTCGTCGAGCGCATCAGACGATGCCGTCAGCAGGCGCACCGCCTCCGCGGTGAGCGCGACGCCGTCGTCGTACAGCGCGTCGAGCAGATCCTCCATCCGATGCGCCAGTCGCGCCGCCGTCGTGAATCCGACGACGCCGGCCGCGCCTTTCAGCGTGTGAACCGCGCGCCGCAGCTCCTGGAGCGACTGTCGATCGGTCGCTTCGGGGGACAGCTCGGACGTGAGACGCGCGATCGCCTGAAGGTGCTCCTGCGCCTCCTGCGCGAAGACTTCGGCGAGCTCCGGGTCGACCGCTTCCGGCGCGTCCATTTCGTCCGGGACGGCGGCCGGTGCGGCCGGCGTCGTGAGTTGCGGCGCGGGCTCGACCGGCTTCTGGATCGGCACGGCGAGCTCGGACGCGCTCGGGGGTGCGGTGAAGGCGCAGAGATCGGGGATCGGTTCGAGCGCGGTCTCGTCCGCGGGTGCCTCGGAAGCAACGGCCCCATCGGCCAGCCATGCGGCGAACTCGCGCGTGTCGATCTCGACGAGCTCGGCCAGCGCCGGATCGTCCCCTGCCTCGGTTGCGCCGGCGCACACGATCAGGCAGGCCGACAGCGTGCTCGCGACCGGCGCTACGGGTGCACCCATGAGTCCGGCATCCACGTAGGTGGCGAACTGCGGGAGGGTCTCACGCAGGAGGCCGACCGCCACGGGATCGACCGTGCCCGATTCCGGATCGATCAGATCCTCCGCCTGGTTCAGGAGATAGCCGAGTGCGGCGAGGCCGACCATCGAGGCCGCGCCCTTGAGGGCGTGGAGCAGGCGGTACGCTTCGCGCAGCGGATACGCGTCCGCGGGGTCCGCCTGAGCCGTCTCGAGCGCGGCCTCGATCGACGGCAGCGTCGTGGCCAGTTCCGCGCCGAACGCGCCGATGGGGCCGTCGTGACGATCTCGCATCATGGGCGAGGCTCTCTGGCTGTCTGGAGTGTTCGTCGGAAGCCGCGCACGCCAGATACGTGAATCGGCTCGAGACCCTTCGGGTGATCGCCCGGCCCTTCACCAGGACCGAGGAGGAGGTAGCCGCCGGGACGAAGACGCGTGGCCAGCGCGTTGAGCAGCCGCGTGACGGCTTCGGGCGCGAAGTAGATGAGCACGTTGTGGCAGAAGATGACGTCGTGCCGCGGGCTGAAGTCGGCCGCGGAGAGCAGATTGATGCTCATGAACCGGACGCGCTCGCGCAGCTCGGGGACGACCTCGTACTCGACGCCGGTCTCGGTCCGCTTCTCATGCAGGAACCGGTTGCGGTAGGCGGCGGCGAGCCCGGTCAGCGCGCGCGGGCCGTAACAGCCGCGGCGGGCGGTCTCGATCACGCGGCGGCTCACGTCGCTGCCCCACACGGTGAACCGGCCGCCGAGTTCTTCGTGGGCCATGGCGATCATGGCCAGCGAGTACGCCTCCTGCCCGGTCGAGCATCCGGCGCTCCAGAGGCTGAGGAACGCCCCCTTCGCGCGCTCGGCGAGCAGGTCGGGCAGCACGATGTTCTTCAGCACGTCGAACGAGGCCTGGTGGCGGAAGAACGACGTCTCGTGGTTGAGCACGCCTTCCAGCAGCTCGCTCCACTCGACGCCGCTGTCGCGCTCGTCGCAGAGCAGCGCGTAGTACGCGGCGGCATCCGCGAGACCGCGGGCGCGCATGTGCTGATCGATCAACTGCATCAGCGCGGGGACCTGCGCGTTGCGGAACGTGAGTCCGCACCGGTTCAGGAACAGCGAGCACCAGTCCTGCAGACTGATGTCCTCCCGCCGGGGTCGCCCGATCCGGGCGTCCTGCGCAGCGTTCCCGCCCATGGTCATCGCGACGCCACGAGGCGCGGCGTGTTCGGAGAGACCTGCGACGCGGTTTCGTTCGGCAGCTTGAACCGCGCCACCGACGCGTTGAGCTTGTCGGCGAGCAGGCCGAGCGAACCGATCGACGCCGCGGTCTGCTTCGTGTTGGCCGCGGTGTTACGCGTGACCGACGACATCTCGTTCATCGACTTGGCGACCTGCTCGGAGCCGCGCGCCTGCTGCTGCGCCGCATCGGAGATCGCCTGGATCAGCTCGGCGAGCCGGTTCGAGACGCCCTGGATCTGGGTGAGCGCGACGCCCGCTTCGTTCGCGATGTTGGAACGGTTGATGACTTCGCGCGTCGTGTCTTCCATCGCGGCCATGACCTCGGCGGTTTCGGTCTGCGTCGTCTTGACGAGCGTGCCGGCGCGCTTGGTGGCTTCGGTGGCGCGCTCGGCGAGCCGTTCGACTTCGTCCGCGACGACGGCGAACCCGCGTCCCGCCTCGCCGGCCATCGCCGCCTGGATGGACGCGTTGAGCGCCAGGATGCTCGTGCGATCGGCGATGTCGCCGATGAGTTCGACGATCTCCGCGATTTCCTGCGAGCTCTCGCCGAGTCGCTTGATTCGCTTCGCCGTCTCCTGCACCTGATCCCGGACGGCCTTCATGCCGTCGATGGTCCGCGTGACGGCGCGCGCGCCGTGCTCCGCGTTCGTGCGGGCTTCCTCGGCGACCGACGCCGACACCGACGCGTTCTCGGAGACGTAGTGGATCGAGGCCGCCATCTCTTCGATCGCGACCGACGCGTCGACGGCCTGCGCGGCCTGCTCCTCGCTGCCCGACGCGAGCTCGACGGTGATGGACCGCAGATCTCCGAGCGAATTGCTCACCTGAAGCGAGGCGTTCTGCACCTCGCCGATGACGCGGCGCAGCTCGGCGATCATGAAGTTGAAGGAGTCGGCGACCGCGCCGGTGACGTCGGTCGTGACCTCGGCCTGGACCGTGAGATCCCCTTCAGCGACGCCGCTGATTTCCTCGAGCAGCTTCATGATCGATGCCTGCATCTGGTCGCGCTCGGCGCGCGACTGAACGAGGCTCATGGTGTTGTCGAGCATCGCGTTGAGCGATCGGCCGATGGCGCCGAGCTCGGTGTCGGCCGGGTTCGGCACGCGGCTCGAGAGGTCGCCGCGTTCCAGCGCGTGGCACACGCCCATGAGCACGCCGGCCTCCGCGGCGATCGGCCGGTGGACGAAGAACACCACCAGCCCCGCGAGCACCACGAATCCGATGGCGACGGCGAGGGTCACGGCCAGCATGGAGCGCCCCAGGAGCACGTCGAGCTCCATCGTCGCCTGGTTCGCCTGATCGACGGCCTTGGCCGCGGCTTCCGCGCTCTGGCGATCCAGCCTCGTGAACGCTTCAGAGGCGCTCGACTGCACCACGGGGCTCACCGCGTTGCCGCTCGCCGTCTGGGTGAGCAGCGTGCCGAACTGCTTCTCGTAGTCCGTGAGGCTGGCGCGGAGCGGCGGAGCGATCGCGGCGCCCGCGGGCGTCGCCTCGAGTTCTGCGAGCTCCTGGCCGGCGGCCGCGTACGCGGCGTTCCAGCGCTCCAGTTCCTTCTCGACTCCCGTCACGCGGGCCGCTTCGAGCGTCACCTGGCCCTGGCGGCCGAGATCCGCGGCGCGCCGTCCGAACTGCGCGGCCGAGGCGGCGGTTCTGGCGGCACTGCGCAGGCCGGCTTCGAGCTGGTGTTGAACCTCGCGCACGGACCAGAGCGCCACCGACGCCATGAGCGCCAGGAGGCACGCAACGATTCCCGCGGTGAGGCCCAGCCGCGTCTTGATTCTGAGGGTGCTTCGCATGGTGATGTCCTTTTTCTTGTCTCCTGATCCAAACGTCACGGATGTCTGTCGCCGGCCGTCAGCGTCCGCTCCCTGCGGCGTCGGCCGGCTCGTCGAATTGCCTGATCAACGGCGATCGCAAGAGCGCGTCGAGGTCGAGTACCGCCACCGTCCGCTCGTCGAGATCGAAGAGGCCGGTGAGGAACGCCGCGAGCGGGCCGTCGAGGCCGACGCCGGGCTCCCTGATGTCTGCGCGCGGCACGCTGACGATCTGCTGCACGTCGTCGATGAGCAGGCCGAGCGCGCACGTGTCGTCGAGCAGCCGCACGACGAGCAGGCGTCCGCCGCCGGCCGCGAGCCGCTCGATGCCGATCAGCGCTCGCATGTCCACGACCGACAGGATGTCGCCGCGCCGGTTGGCGACGCCGGCGATCCACGAGGGGACGTTCGGCACGAGCGTGATCCGCGGCACGCGATCCAGCTCCGTCACGAAGGGCTGGAGGACGGCGTAGTGCGCGCCCGCCACCGAGAAGAGCACGTAGCGCGGGTCGTCCTGCGGCACGACCGCGCGCGCCGGGCCCGCGGACGGCGCAGGCCGGCTCGATTCGCCCGCCTCGAGCGCGGCGACCGCCTGCAGCAGCGAGACGGGCGGCACCGCAGCCGGAGCCAGGGCGTCCTCGATCCCGGCGTCGGAGTCGAGCCAGGCGTCGATGATGGCCGAGACGTCCGACGGCGCCTGGTTGTCGCCCGGCGTCATTACAGCTGCCTCGCGACGGCGCTCAGCAGCGCGTCGTCGGGATAGGGCTTCGCGATGTAGTCATCGGCGCCCTGCTTCATGCCCCAGAACCTGTCGCTCTCCTGGTTCTTGCTGCTCACCAGGATGACCTTGATGTGCCGGGTCTCCCGGTCCGCCCGCAGCTGGCGGAGGACCTGGTACCCGTTCATCTTCGGCAGGATGATGTCGAGCACGATCAGGGGAGGCGGATTCGCCGCAATCTTGGCGAGCGCGTCCTCGCCGTCGACCGCGGTCGTCACCTCGTAGCCCTCGCGCTGGAGGAGATTCGAAAGCGCCTGCCTGTCCGTCGCGCTGTCGTCGACCACCAGCACCCGTTTGTTCACCATCGCGTACTCCTTGCTCCGCAATCGCTAGACATCCACTTGTTGAACGGCCATCCACAGACCCTCGATGAACGCGTCGAACGTCGCGCGCCATTCATCGCGCTGCGGCGCGGCGCGGAAGAACGTGCCGAGGGTCTCGCCGTAGATCACCAGCACGTCGAGCAGGGCGTACGCGAGGTCGTGAAAGAGGCGACGCCGGTCGCCGTTCACGCTGTCGAGCGCGTCCAGGACGCTGAGAGCGGTGCTGATGGACACTTCTTCGTCCTGCTCGCCGAGCAACTGCGTGTACGGCTGCGTTTCCGCCATCCGCAGCAGGACGCGCGAGGGCAGGACGGTCGGATCGGCACAGCGCGCCTTCACGAACCCAATCACCGCATTGACCAGCGAGTTGAGCAGCGTCAGCACGGCGACGCCGCCCGGCTCGACGCGTCCCTCGGCGAGTTGCGCGCGCGCGGGCTCCAGCTGCGCCAGGAGCCCGAGGAGCGACTCGAGCATCTGCGCATCGGCATCGCCGCCGCCGCCCGTGGCGTCGGAGTCGGCGCCCGCGGCGTGCGCCATGTCGCGAAGGAAATCCGCGAGTGTCTGCGTCACGGTCCGCGGCTGCTTGTTCGTGTCGCGCAGGAGCCGGAAGCGCCCCTCGTGCCAGCGGATCAGGTCGCGCACCGCGTCGTCGCCGGCGCGACCGCCCGAGAGGGCATGCACCAGCGTGCCCTCGCAGAAAAAGAGCTCACCCTGGCTGCCGTCGTGATGCACCTTCAGGACCGCTGTGGATCCTTCCGAGGCGAGCGCGTGCAGCAGCGTCGGTACGGTGAGATCGACGAGATCTCCCTCAACCATGGACCGTACCCGGCTCTGCTTCGAATTGACGCCCGATGACGGCGAGCACCGCGGGCGTGGCGAATGGTTTCGTGAGGTACTCGGTGGCGCCCGCCATGCGCCCCTTGACCTTGTCGAAGAACGCGTCCTTGCCCGAGAGCATCACGACCGGAACGTGCGCGGTGCGGGCGTCGGCCTTGATCCGCTTGCACACTTCGTAGCCGTCCAGCTTCGGCATCGAGATGTCGAGCAGGATGAGATCCGGCACGGAGGCCTCGAGCGTGCCCAGCGCGGCCTCGCCGTCCGGCGCCGAGACGACGCCGTATCCGGCGCGCTCGAGCGTCATCGTCAGTATCTTCCGGACCGTCGGACTGTCGTCCACGACCATGACGGTGCGCTTCGCGCTCGACCCGCTCGCGGCGGGCGCGGCCGGCCGCACCGGAACTGCCGGAGCGGGAGCGGGCGTCGCCGCTGACGGCGGCGGCGTCGACATCGGCGGAGTCGCGGGCGGGATCGCGAACGACGGCCCGGGCGTCGGTGGCGCCGCGACTGGCGCCAGGTCGAACGTCGGGGCAGGAGTCGGCTCGGAGGCGGCCGGTTCAGGAGAGATCGGCGAAGGCTCCCGACGTGAAACCGGGATGAGCGCTGTCTCGAAGGACGGTGTCACGGGCTGCGCGGCCGGCCATGGCGTGGAGGGCCCCGCCGGATCGGCGTCCCCCTGCCATCGGGCACGCAGCTCGGCGACGCGGGCGTCCGTGATGCCCGCGCGCTCGAGCGTGTCGAGCGCGCGCCGAGCTTCGTCGGCCTCGTCGGTCGTGCTGGCGAGTCCGATCCATGCGGCGGTCTCGCTCTCGTCGAGTTCCACGGTCTCGCGCCAGCGGGCCGCGGCCTCGCGCCTGGCCCCCGAGGCGGCGAGCGATTCCGCATCGGCGACGAGCGCCCGCTTGAGCGCCCCGCGCAATCCGGGCCGATCCGGCGTGAGCTGCAGCAGCCGCCGCAGCGCCTCGAGCGCATCGCTTGCGGACTGGGCCACGCGCGCAAGCGCCTGCCAGATCCGCGGGTCCGTCGGATCGACGACGGCGGCCTCCTTGAAGAACTGCCGCGCGCGATCGGGATCGGCGCCCGCGCACGCGACGCCGGACTGCAGCAGCGTGTCCCGAAGCTGGACCCGCGCCTGGGCCGCCTGCGGATTCACGTCGTGAGCGCGCCGCTGCGCGTCGAGCCGCTCCCGCGGATCCTCGCTGACGGCAGCGAGCGCCATCCAGGCGGCGTCCGATTCGGGCGCCAGTTCCGTTGCTTCACGCGCGAGGGCGGCGGCCTGCATCGAATGTCCCTCGGCCGCCAGCGTATTCGCCTGCGCGGCGAGCAGCCGTCCGAGCGCGTCCTGCGCCTGGACGTGCCCCGGCTCGACGACGAGCACGCGCCGCAGACACGAGATGGCGTCGGCGGGCGACGGAGCCGCGACAGCGCGCCAGAGCCAGCCGCGCACGTCGGCGGGCGACTCGGTCGTAGCTTGCTGAAGCAGCGGATACGCGACGTCGAAGTTGCGCGCGAGCGCGGCGGCCATGCCGTCGCGCAGCGCGCGGGGCTGGATGTCTAGCATGAGAATCGCTCCTGCGCGGTCCGCGCGCCACCGGCCGTCCGGACCATCGCCGCGATCTGGACGCGTACCCTGTCGAAGTTGCTGGAGGGACGGCATACCTCGGCGCCGATCGTTTCGAAGTCTCCTTCGACGAAAAGCGCGCTGCCGCCTGCGGGCGCCGACGGCGCCGTGGACATCATTCGGATGGCCTCCATGTGACCTTTCTTAAAGGCAACGGACGTGCCGTCCTTCACCGGCGACCGCCCGCACGTGCAAGTCACACAGTCATGTGGACTTGGCGGCTTGCGGCGCGCGAGTGCGCCTGCGTGGAGCGCGTCGGGACGTCTGAGCGTCGGACCCGCCGTCCCGTTGCTGGACTCGGAATGAACCTCCGGAGCCGGCGTCCAGCACGCGGACGACGATCCGGGTCCTGGACGTCCGGGACGGACGACGCGTCCGACGTCGCTGGCGCTGCGCTGCAGAAGCCCTGTCGTGTCTTGAATTAGAGAGGATCGATCTCAGGGGACCTGCAGGGCACGACCCTTGCCATCAACGTACGCGGCGACCAGCCGCATGAAGAAGGCCAGAGTACTGATCGTGGACGACGCGGCCCTGATCCGCCGCATGGTGAGCGATGCCCTCGGGGGCGACCCGCAGATCGAAGTCGTGGGGAGCGCGGGGAACGGCCGCCAGGCGCTTCAGATGATCCCGCAGACGTCGCCGGACATCGTGACGCTCGACGTCGAGATGCCCGAGATGGGCGGCATCGAGACGCTGCGCGAACTGCGCAAGCTCTATCCGCGGCTGCCGGTAATCATGTTCAGCGTGCTCACCGAGCGCGGGTGCGTCGACACGCTCGAAGCACTTTCGCTCGGTGCGTCCGACTACGTCGCGAAGCCGGCCGGCGGACGGGAGGCCGCGCAGCAGCGCATCCGCGAAGATCTGATTCCCAGAATCAAGTCGCTGTGCCGCCTCGCGGCCTCCGGCTCGCCGTCTGCGACGGCAGCGGTTCCGCGGCGTCCATCGAGCTACCCGCTTGGTGCGATCGCGAAGGGAGGCGACGCCGAGGTCCGCGCGATCGCCATGGCGCTGTCGACCGGCGGTCCCAGCGCGCTCGCCGAGGTCCTCAGCCAGCTTCCCCCGTCATTCCCGGTCCCCGTCGCCATCGTGCAGCACATGCCGCAGACGTTCACACGGTTCCTGGCGGACCGACTCAAGCAGCAGCTCCAGATCTCCGTGATCGAGGCGACCGACGGTGCGGTTGTCCTGCCAGGCACCGTGTATGTGGCGCCGGGCGATTTCCACCTGCGTCTGAAGCGCCGCGGGCCGCACATCGTCACGGCTCTCGATCAGGACGCGCCGGAATGCGGCCATCGCCCGGCCGCGGACGTTCTCTTCCGCTCGGTTGCCGAGTTGTACGGCGCGCACGCGCTGGCGCTCGTCATGACCGGCAGCGGCGCCGACGGTCTGCAGGGCAGCGAATCCATCGTCCGCGCCGGCGGACGCGTGATCGTGCAGGACGAGGCCACCAGCGTGGTCTGGGAAATGGCCGGCAGCGTTCACCGGGCCGGTCTCGCCGACGCTGCGCTCCCGCTGACCGATATCGGGCTGGAACTGCTGCGCCGCACCAGGTGCGCCACCACACGAACCGGCGGGCAGCCGGCGCGCGCGTGAAGCGAATGATGGCGAGTATGGACGACCGCAATCGCATCGAAACCGTCCTGGACCGCGTCGACGCGGCGATCGCGGACGGAACGATGCCTCTCGACGCGGCGCGGACCGAGCTGTTCAATCTGGCGGCGACCATCGACGCAGACAGCGTTCTCGCGCCGATCGCCGATCGCATGGCGTTCCTCGCGTCCACGCTGTCCGACGACAACGTGGACGACGTGCTGAGCATGGTGCGGGCCGTGATCGCGCACCCGGAAGCGGCGCCTTTCTCCGAGCCGCCGCCTGCGGAACCGCCGCCCCTCGAGCCGGCCCTGCCCATGGCGTCTTTCGTACCCCCGTCCCCGGCTGAAGTCCCGGCCGACGACGTCGCTGCCTATGCGGCGGACCAGGAGCTCGGCGCGATGTTCGTGGCCGAGGCCCTCGATCATCTGGCGACGATCGAATCGACGATCCTCCAGCTGGAGACGTCGCCGGAAGACGTCAAGCTGCTGAACGACGTCTTCCGGCCGTTCCACACTGTCAAGGGGAACGCCTGCGTCCTGGGCCTCGTGACGATCCAGGAGACCGCGCACGAAATCGAAACGCTGCTGGATCTCGTGCGATCGGGGAAGCACGTGATGGGACCGGCGGAAGTCGACGTCGTGCTCAAGGCCGTCGATCTCCTGACGCTCATGATCCGCGAACTGCCGGCGCGGGCCGCCGGCCAGGTGGGCACGGACGTGTCGCGACGCCGCGCCGATCTGCTCGACGTCGTCAGGATCCTCATCGCGGGAGGACCCGCGCCCGACGCCGGGACCGACACGCCCGCGGCGGCGCCCGT
>Ga0066903_100006575_pt1 | contig 10365 bp, 7 predicted proteins | sample PanSoiMetaGPlot1_FD_67491 | JGI IMG/M metagenome (GOLD analysis project Ga0066903, IMG submission 67491) | Tropical forest soil microbial communities from Panama analyzed to predict greenhouse gas emissions - Panama Soil - Plot 1 (version 2) | ecosystem: Environmental > Terrestrial > Soil >...
CACCGTGGGAGCTGTGACGCGCGAATGTAGCTCCCCGCTTGTCGAAGCGCTACGCCTCTAGTTCGGCCAGGAACGTGCGGAGCTCGGCGAGCAGCCCGGCCGGGTTGTCGCCTTGAACCGTGTGCCCCGCGTTCTCCACGCGCACCCAGCGGCCGCGCGGCAGCGAGGTCGCCAGCTGCTCGGCGTCCTCGTCGTGGAAGACGTCGCTCTGGGCGCCGCGCACCACGAGAGTCGGACACTCGACCGTGGCGACCGCGTTCCAGAGAAGCTCACGGCGCCGCTCCCGTGCCGCGGCATCGATCGCGCCCCGGTGGCGCTGGTCGTACTTCCACATCCACTGCCCGCTCGGAGTCTGGCGGAGATTGTGACGGAGCGAGAGCCGTAGGAGGTCCCGATCGCGCCGAGGGTTGAACGCGAGCGCGCGATCGATGAGCTCGTCGATCGAATCGACCGGCTTCTGCTGCGACGTGAACGCGGCGATCTTCTGCACGCCGGCCATTCGAGTCTCAGGGCCGACATCGACGAGAACCAGCCCGGCCAGCCGGCGGCTGTGGCGTCCGGCCCACGCCAGCCCGTTGGCTCCGCCGAGCGACATGCCGACCAGCACGAACCGAGCGAGACCCAGGCGATCGACGAACGCCTCGAGATCGCCGACGTGACTCTCGGTCGAGTAGTCCATCTCCGGAGACCATTCGCTGTCGCCGTGCCCGCGCTGATCGAGGGCCAGGCAGTGGCGGTCGCGTCTCAGACCGAGACACACGAGATCCCACGTGTGCGCGTTCAACCCGCCGCCGTGGAGGAAGAGAATCGGCGGACGGCCCTGCGTTCCCCAATCGAGGTAGTGAAAACGCATGCGGCGGAGGACGACGTCGTGCGTCTCGGGCAGCGTGAGCTCGGGGAAGGAGAGACCCGCCTTTGCCGCCGCTCGCGTGAGATGCTCGCGAAGCTCGGAGTCGTTCAGGCTCATCCGCGCACCTTGACGAGCTTCTGCAGGCTTCGTAGCCCGGGCGGTATGGGTCCGCGGCGCCCCCAGTTCGTGTACGACACCTCGCCGACGTAGATGTCGCCGCGCGAATCCACGGCGAGGCCGTGCGGCGAGATGAACTGGCCGAGCTCGAGCCCGGCCGGTCGATGGCCGAGCCGCGCCAGCATCTCGCCCTTCCCGCTGTAGATGCTGATGCGCGGCCCGATGTTCGGCATCTCCATGTTCACCGCCATGCCGGCTCCGATCTCGCCGACGTAGAAGCGCGGGTCGCCGCCGCCGTGCAGATAGAGCCCCGAGGGCCGATGCATGTTGGTCCACTGCGTCTCGAACCTGCCCTGCCCGTCGAACACCTGCACGCGGTGGTTCTCGCGGTCGGCCACGTAGACCCAGCCGTCCCTGTCGCAGCAGATGTTGTGCGCGATGTTGAATTGTCCCGGATCGGTGCCGGGCTCACCCCACGAGAAGAGCCGCGTACCGTTCGGCGCGTATTTGTGCACGCGCGAGTTGCCGTAGCCGTCGGAGACGTAGAGATTGCCGTCGGGCGACAGCGCCGTGTGCGTACACCGATGAAACGGCTCGCCGCTCATGTAGGGCGCCGGCTTCCCGGGCACGCCGATCGTCAGCAGCACCTTCCCGTCGAGCGTGCAGTGTCGCACGGTGTGATCGCCGTCGTCGGTCAACCAGATCGTGTCGTCGGGAGCCATGTGCACGCCGTGCGCGCGCTGGAACAGGCCTTCGCCCCACGATCGGAGGAAATTGCCGTCGCGGTCCAACACGACCATCGGATGTCGGCCGCGGTTGAACGCGTACACACGATCCTGCTTGTCGACGCCGACCGCCGCCACATCCGCGTTGAACTCCCGCCCCGGCGGCAGCTTGGCCCAGTTGTCGACGACCTCGTAGCGATGATCGCCCGTTCCCAGAATGACCGGCATCGCGCATCATGTCCTTTCGCTGGTGTCGCGTCCCCTGCGAGTATAGCCGCTCCAGGGGAGTCAGGGGCGGACCCACGGGCGCCGAATACGGCGTCAGCGCGCGGCACGCACCGCGCGCTGACGCCGACTCGCCGCTCCTACTCCACGTTCAGCGTGTACGTTACCTCCGTTTCGAATCCGATGGGCACGAACTTGCCGCCGAAGTGAATCGTGTGCGTTCCGGGAGACAGCGGCGCCAGCATGAGCCAGTACCCGTCTGACACCGCCGGCTGGGAAGAACCGGTGATGCAGGAGTCAAAGCCCGCGGTCAGGCTGGGATCACCGGTGAAGTAGAACAGATTCGATGTCACGCGAAAGTCGTCGACCTTCACGGCGCGACCGTCGATCTCCGCCCTGACGTCGCTGACGAGGTCGACCAGTGCTCTCACGTTCTCCGTCAGGAACGCCTCGAGCGACTGTCCCGGTGCCGGCTGGAATGTTGGGTCGGGGCACGGGTAGTCCATCTCGGCGTTGACGATCGGGAAGAAGATGAAAGTGCCCGGCGGTACGGTACACGTTCGGTTCGCCTTGCCCCCAGGGGTTCCAGCTAGAAACCACACCCGGCCCGACTGGCCGACTGCGCAGTCCTCGCCCGTCGCATCGAGCGTCGGATTCTGGTCGGCGGGAATCGCGAGTAGCCACTGCCACCATTTGGCCGACCATTGGGCGTAGGTCAAACCCTGCACTTGTGACTGGGGTGGCACCACCCCGCGATAGCCCTGAGCGCCCGAACCCGCCAGGGCGGAAACCGGAAGACCACACGCGAACAGCACGACCGCAACCATCTTGACACCGGTTTTCATCGGCCTTCTCCTCTGCGGATGTCGCGATTCCCTGCACGCGGCACTGAGAGACCGGTGAGCGCCTACGGGCCCAGCTTGGCCGCAGACTTCGTCGCCGCAAGTCGCCGCTCGACTCGTCGTGACGCGTGGCACGTGAATTCGCTAGCACGTGTCCCTGCTCGCATCGCCGGCCGCTCCTCGAGAACTTCGTCTCTGTCGCAGTCGCGCAAGAGGGGCAAGGGCGATGCCAGGCAACGCATTCAGGGACATCAATCACTTGGAACTGCGGGTGGACGTCGAACCGCTGTCGAAGACCCGACAGCGCGGCGTCGACGATGGCCGGAAGCTGAGGCGTGCGCTAGGCGGGCGGAGGCGTGGCGGCTCGCAGGCCCATCACACGTTTCGGCGGATAGGCCTGGAAGGTGGCGAGATGGGCGCGCATGCCCTCGCGCATCACCTCGAGATACGCGAGCTTCCGCGTGAAATAGCTCCTGCTCTCCTTCGGATCGAGATACAGGTTGTAGAGGCGCGGGTACGTGTAGCGCTGCGTGACGCCGGTGAAGCCGCCGACACCGTGGACGTCGGTATCACTGTCGCTCGTCGACGAGAGGACCCACTTGTACTCGGCGACGCGCAGTGCCGAGAAGATGTCGACCAGCCAATAGTAGTGGTACTTGCGTCGAGAGATTCCGTCGGAGGAGAGCAGGAACGATGTCTGGTCGATGCCGTCCACGTAGCGATCGCTGGGCACGCGATCGGGCGCGCCGGCCAGCGTCAGCGCGGTGGGCAGGAGATCACTGAAGTTGAGAAGGCCGTCGCTCACGCGATCGGCGTCGATCATCCCCGGCCAGACGAAGAGCGCGGGAACGCGAACGCCGCCCTCCCAGGTGGAGCCCTTGGCGCACCGGAACGGCGTGTAGGCGGCGTCCGGCCAGGTCTCCATGTGCGGGCCGTTGTCCGACGACACCATGATCAGCGTGTGCTCGAGCTGTCCCGTGGCCTCGAGCTCGCGCACGAGCCGGCCGACGACGTCGTCCAGCTCGACCATCGTGTCCTTGTACGGATGCCGGGCGGGCGACGTGCCGAGGAAGCGCTCGAGCGGATAGTTGTCGAAGTGCGCGCCCCGCGTGCAGTGGTAGAGGAGCCAGGGCCGAGTCGACGACGCCATCCCCCGGATGAAGCGGGTGGAATACTCGCACCACATGTCGTCGAGGCGCGAGAGGACGGGGATCGTCACTTCCTCCACGTTTTCGAGTGCGCCGCCGCGCGTTCCGTGCACGAAGCACTTGTTGAATGGCATGTTGCGCATCCACTCCGTGCGGGCCTCGGAATACACGATGTCGGGGAAGAACGCGGGATCGCGCCACTCGCTATACATGTCCGACACCGTCAGGAATCCGTAGAAGTCGTCGAAGCCGACGTTCTGGGGCTGCGACTCCACGTTCTCCCCAAGATGCCACTTGCCCACGGCCTGCGTGACGTAGCCCGACTCCGCAAGGAGGTGGGGCAGCGTCACCTCTCCCTGGAGCCCGCCGGGCTCGCCGTACATCGGTGGGCGCTGCAATCCGTGGCGCCGCGGCAGCCGCCCGGTGAGCAACGTGCCGCGCGATGGCGAGCACGACGGCTCGGAGTAGCACGACGTCAGTCGAAGGCCGCGGCGCGCCAGCGCATCGATCATCGGCGTGGGCGCGCCGACGGCGACGCCACCGCCGTAGCATCCGAAATCGCCCCATCCGACGTCGTCGAAGAGAATGACCAGGAGATTGGGGCGCCGGCCCGTGCGCGCCGTGTAGGCCGCGAGCTTTTGCCGCGCGGCCTCCTGCTGGTCGGGATGTTCAAAGGCCGGCTCACGGTGAGGGGCGATGCGGACAGTCGGGCTCGCGATCGGATCGAAGGCTGGCATGCAGAGACCTTATGCACGGACGAGGCGTATTTCAAGCGCGTGCCAGCAGAGCTATGAGAGGATCGCTTGACCGACCCAAGGAGGAGCGTATGAAGACTCAAAGCACGTTGAGCCGCTTCACGATCGTGGCGGTCGCGCTGATCGTCCTCGCTGGATGCGCTTCGGCGACGCCGACGCCGGTCAACAACCTTGAGCCGCTCGTCGGAAAGTGGCAGGGCACCCTCGATCAGGGATTGGGCGCGATCCAGCCCTTCTATCTCACCATCAATCCTGACGGGACGCTCGTGGCGACGTGGGGCATCAACTGGAACAACGGCACGGTGACGGTCGACAAGGGAGTGGCTTCCTATCAGATGAGCCCGCCGCCGCGCGAGGGGACGTTCCGCTACTACGCGACCGGCACGAAGCCGAACCTCTTCATGGACGATACCTTCGCGAATTTCCACGCAACCATGTCGCGGGTGCCCTAGTCGACTCGCGAATGCTCGAGCAGGCGACCGTAGAGCTCGGTGCTCTTGCGTAGTCTGGCAGCGAGCTCATCCGTGAGAGCGCCCGTCGCGTAGCGCCAGCCCCAGTTGCCTTCGGCGCGTCCAGGTGTGTTCATGCGCGCGGACGCGTCGAGGCCCAGCACGTCCTGGAGCGGCATCATGCTGATCTCCGCGACCGACATCTGGACGGCCCGGATGAAATCCCAGTTGATCTCCGCGCCGTCGGTCGCGAGGTAGCGCAGGCAGTGATCCCGCTCTCGCCGTTCGACCTCGCTCGCGCCCTCGGCTCCACGCTGCTTGAACCATCCCACGACCGTGTCGTTGTCGTGCGTTCCCGTGTAGGCGACCACGTTCGGCGCGTACAGGTGCGGCAGGTGCGGATTCGTCGCATCCCCTCCAAACGCGAACTGCAAGACGCGCATTCCCGGCAGACTGAACTCGTCGCGGAGCTGATGCACTTCGGGGGTCAGGAGGCCCAGATCCTCCGCGATCAGAGGGAGATCGCCGCCGAGCGCGTCCTCCATGGCATGGAGCAGGTCGCGTCCCGGCGTTTCGACCCACTCGCCGTGCTCGGCCGTGGTGTCCGTCCCCGGCACCTCCCAGCAGGCCGAGAAGCCGCGGAAGTGATCGAGACGCACGATGTCGACGAGCCGGAGCGTCTCTCGCATCCGCTCGATCCACCACCCGAATCCCTCCGAGCGGAGACGGTCCCAGTCGTAGAGAGGATTGCCCCAGAGCTGACCCGTGTCGCTGAACGCGTCGGGTGGCACGCCCGCCACGACGATCGGCCGGCCTTCCTCATCGAGTTTCCAGAGGTGGGGGCGGCTCCAGACGTCGGCCGAGTCGTGCGCCACGAACATGGGCATGTCGCCGATCACGCGGATCCGCTGTTCGTTCGCGTGACGCCTGAGCTCGAGCCACTGACGCACGAACACGTACTGGAAGAAGCGATGCGCCTCGATGACGTCACGGAGCGCGTCGCGGGCGGAAGCGAGCGCAGCCGGCTCGCGCCGAGCGAGCGCGCGCTCCCACGTCCACCAGCTGGCGCCGTGGTGCTTGTCCTTGAGCGCGGCGAAGAACGCGTAGTCCTCGATCCACGAGGACGCGTGCCCCAAGACCTCGTCGTAGTCCCTGCGAAGCTCGGGATCACCCTGGACGCGCCCCTTGAAGTGATGAAAGGCCTTTTCGAGGATGCCGCGCTTGTCCCCAAACTGGTCGATGTCGTGCCGATCCAGGAACCCGGCCGACACGAGCAGCTCCGGACTGACGAGATTCACGTTGCCGGCGAACGCCGACGGCGACGAATAGGGCGAGCCGCCGAGCCCGGTCGGACCGAGCGGCATGATCTGCCAGAGGGCTTGCCCCGAGGCGGCGAGGAAGTCGACGAACCGGCGGGCTTCCGCGCCGAAGTCGCCGATGCCGAACGGTCCCGGCAGCGACGTGGGATGCAGGAGGATGCCGCTCGATCGCTCGCGTCTCATGAGCTCTCCGTTGTCGCGGGCTCCGCCGTCTTCACCCACGCGCGGAGCACTTCCGCGACGCTCCACGCCTGCGCCACGCAGCCGCGCGGCGTGTACGGTTCGAGGGCGTCGAAGACCTCGCTGATGCTGCCGATGCAGGCTTCATCCAGATGCGGCACGAAGCCGTCGAGAACCCGGCGCGCCCCCGCTCGATCCTCAGGGTGCACCCGGAGCCACGCGTCGACGAAGGGTCCAATGAGCCACGCCCAGACGGTGCCCTGATGATACGCGGCGTCGCGCGTCCGGAGATCGCCGTGGTACGTGGGCTTGAAGTCGGGGTGATCGGGCGAGAGGGAGCGCAGCCCAACCGGCGTCAGTAGCTTGGCACGCGTGGTCTCGACCACGGACGCCCAGCGCGTCGGGTCGAGCACGGGATGCCCGAGCGAAATGGCGAAGAGCTGGTTCGGCCGGCACGCGGGGTCGTCCTTGCCCGCCAGCTCGGGACTCTCGACGACGTCGTAGAGACAGCCGGCCTCGGGATTCCAGAAGCGCTCGTTGAACGAGTGCCGGCATCGCTCGGCGTGCGCGTCGAGCTCGCGGGCGGCCTCCTCGTCACCGGCAGCGCACGTCCACTCCGCGAGGAGACAGAGCGCGTTGTACCAGAGCGCGTTGATCTCGACGGCCTTGCCACGCCGTGGCGTGACGACCCACCCGTCGCACTTCGCGTCCATCCACGTGAGCTGGTAGCCCTCTGCGCCCTGGATGAGGAGACCGTCCTTCGGATCGACGTGAATGCCGAAGTGCGTGCCCTCGAGATGGCAGCGCACGATCTCGGATAGCTTCGGCCGGAGCGCGTTGAGCGTCTCCTGGTCGCCCGTAGCCTCGAGGTAGCGCCCGAGCGCGTGAAAGAACCAGAGGGTCGCGTCTGCCGTGTGGTAGAGCCCCTCGTTGCTGCCGTCGGGGAACATGTTGGGGATGAGCCCGTCTCGCACGTATTGACCGAACGTGTGCAGGATGTAGCCCGCCTCGACGTGGCGACCGGTCACGCAGGTGAGGCCTTCCAGACTGATCATCGTGTCTCGTCCCCAGTCCGTGAACCAATGATAGCCGGCGATGATGGATCGGACCTCGCCACCCAGCGCGCGGGCCCGCGCGGCATCTTCGCGCCGTCCCGCCGGCGTGATCACGAACTGGTCGGCAGCCAGGACGAGCTCGGCGCCCACCCCGGAGCGAGCCGTCGGCGCCGCGCCGGCCAGGAGCCGCAATCGGCGCTCGCGCTCCGCCTCCTCCGCCTCCTCCGGCGTCAGCGCTCCGATCGTATCCCAGGCTTCCGTCGACGCCACCAACGTCGGGCTGACCTCCGGTTGGAGATCCACGCTGAAATAACCCGGGCTCCAGAGCTGGCCGACGTCCGCGTACCCTCGCTCCGCCTCGGCGCGATAGTGGATGTTCTCGAGGCGCTCGCCGTCGAGCGTGAACGTCGCGTGGTGTCCGAAGATCTTGAGTCGCAACGGCGGATACCCGGTGGCCGCGATCACTTCCAGCCGATCCTCGACGGACGTGATCGTGTAGGGCTCCTCCATGGCTTCATGCACCGAGCCTTCGAGAGGCCGGACGTGGAGCGCGGGCCGCAGCTTGAGCCGCACGGTCTCGCCCCGAACCAGCCGATACGTGACGTGCACGGTGTTCTGCCGATGGAGCATCCGCACGCGCTTCTCGATCGTCGTCTGGCCGATGTCGTACCGCCATACCGGAAGACCGGCATCGAGGCGGAATTCTGCCAGGTGCCGCGCGCCCGGCCATTCGAGGCCGCCGCCCGCGCGCTCCTGCCCACCGATCGTGAAGCGCGTGCCGTCTCCGAGGCGCAGGAACTCCGAGAGATGATTGAGCATGACAGTGCGCCCGAACGGCGTGGGGAGCGCCGCCACGAGCAGGCCGTGGTAGCGGCGCGTCGGGATGTTCGCCAGCGTTCCCGCGGCGAACCCGCCCAGACCGTTGGTGACGAGCCACTCGCGGCCCAGGAGCGAGACGGGATCGCGGGCCTCCCGATCGGCAAGCGAGAGCAGCCGCGCGTCGGTCACCGAGATCTCCCGAGCTCCTTCAAACCTTCGCGCCGAACCTCCGCCTCCTCGCTTTCCTCACCCGCCTCGTTGGCGGGATCGTCCATCGATGATCGCGGCCGGGGCTCGAGCAACACGGCAGCCTGCCCAGGGATGCGCCAGTGGCGGCGAGTCTCCACGGGCGCCACTCCGGATCCGCCGTAGCGGACATCGTCACTGGACCAGAGGATGCGCCAGAGCATCTCGGCCGGCGGCGCCAGAAGGGGCTCGGGCGCCGGGTTCAACACGACATCACCCCCGAGGTTCACGAGAAGGAGGCGATCCGCCCCACCCTCACCGTCCCAGAACCGCAGCAGGAACGCCTCGGACCCGAGCACGGCGCCGTCCAGCCCGCGTGGGCGCTGGATGCTCAGCACGGGATCGCGGCGCCGAAGAGCCAGAAGGTCGGCGTGCATACGATAGATCTCATGGTGCCGCTCGCGCTCGCCGAAGTCGAGCGTGCATCGCTCGAAGGTCTCTACGGCGGTCGCATCCGGCAGCCCGGCCGACATCTCGAGTGTGGCGATGCCCTGGAACTGGAGGAGAAATTCCTTGCGGCCCTCGCGCACCATGCGCCCGAGCTCGCCGTGGTGATCGGCGAAATAGAGGAACGGCGCCGACGACGCGAACTCCTGTCCCTGAAAGAGCATCGGCGTGCCGGGAGCCAGGAGGAGGTACGCAGTGATCGCGCGATACCGCGCGGGGCTCGTGCGTTTGTGGATGCGATGCCCGCGCGCCGAGTTGGCGACCTGATCGTGATTCTCGAGAAACGTCACGAAGACCTCGGGCGGCAGATCGAGCGCCGGCGTTCCGCGGCGCTGACGCTGCCACTTGTAGCGCTGGCCCTGGTAGAGACACCCCCACTTCGCGGCCGAGATGAGCTCCTGCGGCGCGCCGACGTAGTCCGTGTAGTAGGCCTCGCGCTTTCCCGTGAGCGCCACGATCATGCTGTGATGAAGATCGTCGTTCCACAGCCCGTCGAGCCCGTAACCGCCGCGCGCGGCGGGCCGCACGAGACGTGTCTCCTGAGGCTCGTTCTCGGCCACGATGATCGTCGCTCGTCCTCGCGCCGCCGTTCGCACCTCCCGGGCGACGGCGGCGAGGAGATGATCCGGCGAGCTGTCGAAGATGCTCTGGGTGGCGTCCAGTCGGAGACCATCGAAATGATACTCGTCGATCCAGTGGCGCGCATTGGCGAGGTAGAACTCGCGCACCGGACCCGAGCCCGGCCCATCGAAGTTGAGCGGCTCGCCCCAATCCGTCTCGTAGCGATCGGTGAAATAGTCGGCGGAGAATCGAGCCAGACAGTTGCCGTCCGGTCCAAGGTGGTTGTAGACCACGTCGAGGATGACCGCGAGGCCATGGCGATGCGCCTCGTCGACGAAGCGTCGGGCGTCGTCGGGCGCCCCGTAGAGTCGGCAGGGCGCGAAGAGATTGACGCCGTCGTAGCCCCAGCCGAACCGCCCGGCGAAGTCGGCGATCGGCATGATCTCGAGGCAGGTCACGCCGAGGCGCGCCAGCTCTGGAAGCTCGCGCATCGCGGCCGCCCAGGTGCGCTCCGGGGTGAACGTGCCGATGTGCATCTCGTAGATCACCTGCCCGCGAATCGACGCGCCTGCCCATCCCGAGTCGCTCCACGGAAAGGCGCCGGGGTCGATCACGCACGAAGGCCCC
>Ga0066903_100006576_pt1 | contig 10365 bp, 6 predicted proteins | sample PanSoiMetaGPlot1_FD_67491 | JGI IMG/M metagenome (GOLD analysis project Ga0066903, IMG submission 67491) | Tropical forest soil microbial communities from Panama analyzed to predict greenhouse gas emissions - Panama Soil - Plot 1 (version 2) | ecosystem: Environmental > Terrestrial > Soil >...
GTCGGACCTCGGCTGGCCGCCGCCGGCCACCGCGTGACGGCGCTGGACCTGCGCGGCTTCGGCCGCACGCCGCTGGGACCGGGCACCAGGCTCCGCGACAACCACCGGCTGCTCGACCTGTTCCTGCGGGAGGTCGTCGGCCGGCCCGCCACCCTGATCGGCAACTCGATGGGCGGTCTGCTCTCGGTCCTCCAGGCGGCCGCCCACCCGGAGACGGTGTCGAGCCTGGTGCTGGTCGATCCCGCGCTGCCGTGGCGGGGCCGCCGACCCTTCGACCTCGGCGTCTTCGCCTTCTTCGGCGCCATGCTCCCGCCCGTGGCCGGCGAGGCCATCCTGGGCTGGGGCGGCCGGCGCTGGGGCGCGGAGCGGGTGGTCGCGGGCGTCCTGGCCGCCGTCGCGGCCGAGCCGCGCCGGCTGTCGGAGGAGATCGTGCGCGCACACGTCGAGCAGGAGGCGCGGCGCCTGGGCTGGCCGCGCAGCCACCGCGCCCTGGCCCAGGCGTCGCGCTCGCTGCTGTGGGCGCTGGGCCGGCGGGGGCTGGCGGCCACGTACCGCGGCGTGTCGGCGCCCGTGCTGATCATCCACGGGGCGCTCGATCGCATCGTCCCGGTCGCGTTCTCGCGCGCCGTGGGCGCCCGGTTCGGCTGGCAGGTCGAGGTCCTGCCCGATGTCGGGCACGTGCCGATGATGGAGGCGCCCGACGAGTTCCTGAGCGTGACGCTGGGCTGGCTGGCATCGCACCAGCCGGCGGCGGCGTAGGCCCCGACGTGGTCGGCTCTCGCTTCGAGGAGCGGGGCCTGCCACCGCTGCTCTATCTGGGCCGGACGAACGGCTCGCCGCCGGTCTGGCTGGAGAGCCGCGCCCCGCTGGAGCAGCGCCGGCTCCTGCGCCACCCGATCTACACGGGCCAGGGCCTGCCCAGGGGCGGCGGCCAGCCGGTCCTGCTGGTGCCCGGCTTCCTGGGCGGCGACGGCTCGATGGCGACGCTGCGAGACTGGCTGGTGCGCCTCGGCTACCGGGTCGAGGGCTCCGGCCTCAGCTGCAACATCCGCTACTCGGAGGCGGTGCTGGAGACGCTGGTCCCGCGCCTGGCGGCGCTCCAGGGCCAGCACGGGCGCCCGGTCACGCTGATCGGGCACAGCCGGGGCGGGATGCTGGCCAAGGTGCTGGCCCACCGCCATCCGGACCTGGTCGCCAGGGTGGTCGGCCTGGGATCGCCGTTCGCGGAGCCGTTCGACGTCCACCCGCTCACGATGGCGGGCGTCCGGGTGGCGCAGGCGATCAACACCGTGTACTTCCGGCGCGGCGGCGAGGCGGAGCGCGGCTTCCTGCTCGACCTGGCGGCGCCCGCGAGCGTCCCGCTCACCTCGATCTACTCGCGCAGCGACGGGATCGTCCACTGGGAGGCGTGCCTGCGCACGGACGCGACCTGCCTGGAGGTCCAGGGCAGCCACGTCGGGCTGGCCGTCAACGTGGCGGTGTACTCGCTCCTCGCCGCCGTGCTCGCGGGCCGCCGGCCCCGCGTGTGAACGGCCGCTTGAGCCGCTGGGCGATCGCCTGGTACTCCGCGACCGCGCCCTCCAGGTGCCTGGCGAACCGGTCCAGGTCGGGCACCAGCTCGTGGTCGGCGTTGAGGCCGACGTGGACGACGCCGTCGTAGGAGACCAGCGCCACGCCCAGGCCCAGCGTGTGGTAGACGGGCACGAACGGCCAGACCTCCAGCATGCGGGCGCCGCCGGTGTAGAACGGCACCTGGGGGCCGGGGACGTTGGTCACGACCATGTTGACCCGTGACTGGAGGCCGAACCGCGGCTCCGAGGCCAGCCGGCTGCCCAGCGCGTGCAGCGTGGCCGGCGCCCACGAGGTGAGCGTGGTCAGGCTGCGGGCGGCGACGGCCTGGCCCGAGCGCTTGAGCTCGCCGGTGGCCGTGACGACCCTGGCCAGCCGGGTGACCGGCGGCATCCGGCCGATGGGCAGCTCGGCCACCATGCCGCTGACCTGGTTGCCGAGCGCGTAGCGCTGGCCCTGGTCGCGGACGCTGACCGGGCAGAAGACCCGCATCAGCTCCGAGTCGGGCTCGCCCCGCTCCTCCAGCCAGCGGCTGGTCGCCTCCGCCACGACGGCCAGCACCACGTCGTTGACGGTCGCCGCGAAGACGTCCTTGACCTCCTTGAGCACGGGCAGCGGCACCGTCAGGTGGTGGACCCGGCGCTGGCCGCCGATCATGCGGTTGAAGAAGAGCTGCGGCCCGGGCCGGACGAGGGACATCGCCAGCGTGGCGGCGCCGGCCCAGGGTGAGGCCATCGCCTCCTGGGCGACGCCGCGGACCAGCCCGGGCAGGCGGAAGGGCAGCATCAGCGGGTTCCCGGTCGCGACGCGGCGCAGGCCCTCGAAGCTGTCCATCGCGAGGCTGAGGTCGTCGGGCGCGGGGCGAGGCTCCCACGGCTCCGGCTCGCGCGGCGGCGTCTCCCGCTCCAGGTCGAAGAGCAGCGTGCCGATGTCGACGCTGGAGATGCCGTCGACCATCGCGTGGTGGACCTTGTTGACCAGCGCCACCCGGCCGCCGCTCAGGCCGTCGACCACGGTCAGCTCCCACAGCGGCCGGCGCGTGTCCAGCCGCTGGGCCATGACCCGGGCCACGAGGTCGCGGAGCGTGGCGTCCGTGCCGGGGCGGGGCAGCACCACGTGGCGCACGTGGTGGTCGAGGTCGAACTCGGGGTCGTCCACCCAGACCGGGTGGCCGATGTTCAGGGGCCGGAAGCGGACCCGCTGCCGGTAGCGGGGCACGAGGTGGAGCCGCTCCTCCAGCGTTCGCGCGATGCCCCTCGCGCCGCGCCCGCCGGTGTCGCCCTCGAAGATGTAGACGGCACCGATGTGGAGCGGCGCCTCGTCACGCTCCGCGTAGAGGAAGAAGGCGTCGAGCGCCGCGAGCTCCTCGTAGAACGTCGCCGGGGCTTCCTGGACCATCTTCAACCACCACGGTAACGCCCCGGCGCGCCTCCCGGATCGCTGCTCGCGGACGTGGTTCCTGCGGTCCCCAAGGGGCGCTGGTAGCCTGTGGAGAAGCCAAGCACCACCGAAACTGACCCGTCACCGTCGCGTTAGATCCCAAGAGAAGGGATCGCCGAAGTCACGTGAGGGAGAACGTATGAGCACTCGTCTGACCACGTCGGCAGCGCAGAGCCTGCAGGCGGACGGATATTGCAGGTTCCGGCTGACCGACAGCGACGGCGGGCTCGAACGCCTGCAGGCGGCGGTCGATCGACTCCCGGTCGACCCCTACGCCCCCACGGCCAACCGTCACCGCCGGTACTCGAACGGCATCCTGCTGCCGTGGTGCCGGCGCATCGAGTGGATGCCGACCCGGATGGGCCCGCACGGGCCCTACAGCGAGTACTACCAGGGCGACTTCAACCCCGAGTACCTCTCGATGACCCGCCGCCTGGTCCCGTTCGAGGAGCTCGTCCTGCACGACCCGTTCCTGCAGGAGGTCGTGTGGCACGACTTCGACCTGACCTTCTGGAACGAGGCCCAGCTGATCCGCCCGTTCGTGGTCGGCGTGCACATGGTGCGCCTGCTGGTCACGGCACCCGGTGACAAGGCGATCTCCTCACCGAACCACCTGCACCAGGACGGCGAGCCGTTCACGTTCGTCCACCTGCTGAAGCGGGACAACGCGGTGGGCTGCCGGACGGCGGTCGGCATCCCGGCGGTGGCCGGCAAGATGCCGGAAGAGGTGGACCCCGAGACCATCCACACGCAGTTCGAGCTGCTGGAGCCGCTGGAGTCGTACGGCGTGTACGACCCGAAGGTGTCCCACTACGTCAGCCACCTGGAGCGCGGCGAAGCCGACCGCCCGGCCGTCCGGGCCGCCCTGCTGACCGACTTCACCCCGCTCGTCCCACTGATCTAGCCGCGCGGGCAAGGCCCCTCCCCCCTCGCGGGGGAGGAGGCCGAAGGCCGGAGGGGGGTCGCTCAGCCCGTGAACCCCAGCTCCCTGAGGGCCGCCTCCGCCTCCGACCGCTCGTCCCAGGGCACCGCGCCGGTGCCGAGCATCATCGTCTGCTCGTGACCCTTGCCGGCCAGCACCACCACGTCGCCCGGGCCGGCGGCCCGGAGCGCGTGACGGATCGCCTCCCGGCGGTCGAGCACGATCTCGTAGTCCCTTCCCGCGCGGCGGCCAGCGCTCGCCGCCCCCGCCTCCACCGTGCGGGCCAGCTCGGCCGGGTCCTCCCCCACCGGGTCGTCCGTGGTGATGACGAAGTAGTCCGAGTGCTCCGCCGCCGCGCGGCCCATGCCCTCGCGGCCGTGGTCCGAGCGGCCCGTCGCGCCGAACACCACCAGCAGCCGGCCGCCGCCCGGCGGCCGCATCGCCGACAGCATCATCGACAGCGACAGCGCCGAGTCCGCGAAGTCCACGTACAGCCGGAACGGCTGGCCGAGGTCCACCGGCTCCAGCCGGCCCCGCACCCCGGCGAAGTCGGAGAGCCCGGCCGCCACCTGGTCGAGCGTCAGCCCCAGGGCCAGGGCCGACCCGGCCGCGCAGAGCGCGTTGGCGACGTTGAACCGCCCCGCGATGCGCAGGCGCACGGGCGCCGACGCCCCCTCGAAGCCGATGCGGAACGCGGTGCCGCCGTCGGCGGTCACCTCCAGGCCGGTCGCCCGGAGGTCCGCGTCCGCCGACTCGATGCCGTACGCCAGGCGGCGCGCGATCGGCCGGGCGGCCAGCATCTCGTACGAGGCGTCATCGCGGTTGAGCACCGCCGTCTTGGGCACGCCCTTGCCGGCCGCCGCGGCGCAGAGGTCGATCAGCCGCGCCTTGGCGGCGCGGTACGCCTCCAGGCTGCCGTGGTAGTCGAGGTGGTCGCTGAACACGTTCGTGAACGCCGCCACGTCGAACTCGCATGCCGCGACGCGGCCCTGGTCGAGCGCGTGGGAGGTGGCCTCGACCACCGCGGCGCGCGCGCCCGTCTCCACCATCCGCGCCAGCCAGCGCTGCACGTCGGGCGCCTGCATCGTGGTCATTCCCGACGCGTTGGGCCGTTCGGCGCCCTCGGCCCGGTGCGCCACCGTGCTCAGGAACCCGGCCACCAGGCCCGCCCGCTCGAGCACGTGGGCGGCCATGTGCGTGGTCGTCGTCTTGCCCTCCGACCCGGTGACGCCGACGACGAGGAGCCGCCGGCCCGGCCGGCCCTGCACGGCCGCCGCCAGCTCGGGCAGGGCCCGCCGCGCGTCGTCCAGCCGCAGCCACGCCGTGCCCGGCGGCAGCGCCACCTCCCGCTCCAGCGCGACGGCGGCGCCCGCGGCCGCCGCGGCCGCGGCGAAGTCGTGGCCGTCCGCCCGGCGGCCGCGGAGCGCGACGAAGAGGGCGCCCGGTCCGGCCTCGGCGGAGTCGTCGACGACGCGGTCCACCGCCTGGTCGGGCCCGCCGCGGGCGGCGGCGCCCGCGACCTCGTGGGCAAGCTCCGAGAGCAGCATAGCTACCGAGAATAGCTCGACATCCCTCCCCACCGTGGGAGGGAGACCCCCACGCACCACCCCGCTTGCGAAACCCGCGCGCACTCGTCAGATTGCCGTCCGGAGACCCCCCGCAGTGCCAACGGAAGCCGTCACCGCTTCGTTCACCAGCTTCGGCCCGATGCTCAGGTACCTCCGGCGGCGGGCGCGGCTGACCCAGCGCCAGCTCGGGTTCCGCGTCGCCTACACCGAGGGCCACATCTGCCGGCTGGAGCGCGACCAGCGCCTCCCCGACCCGGCCACGCTGGCCGCCCTCTTCGTGCCCGCCCTGCGGCTGGAGCGCGAGCCGGAGCTGGCCGCGCGCCTCGTCGCCCTGGCCGCCGCCGCCCGGGAGGGGCGCGGCCGCCCGGCGCCGGCGGAGGCCTCCGCGGGGCCACCGGACACCGTTCCCGAGCCGCCCGCCTTCGCCGTGCCCCGCGCGGCGCTGCTCGCCGGGCTCCGCGAGCGCCTCGCCGCCGAGCCCGGCCTGGCCCTCTGCGGCGTGGCCGGCGCCGGCAAGACCACCCTCGCCGCGGCCATCGCGCGGGAGGAGGCGGCGCACCGGCCGGTGTTCTGGTTCGGGCTCGTCGAGGGCCTGCCGGCGACGCTGGAGACGCTGCTCCACCGCCTGGCGGCGTTCCTGCGCGACCGGGGCCAGCCCGAGCTGTCGAGCGCCATCGACGCCGGCCACGTGCCGCTCGACCGCCAGCTCCGGCTCGCCGCCGAGGCGCTCGCCGCCCGGCCGGCGCTGGTCTGCCTGGACAACGCGCACCTGGCGCGAGACGCGGGCGGGTTCGCCGCGCTGGTCCGCCAGGTCGCCGAGCTGGGCGCCGGCCGCGTCCTGCTCACCAGCCGCGAGGACCTCGCGTGGCCGCCGGTCGCCACGGTCCGGATCGACGGGCTCACTCCGGATGAGAGCGAGCGGCTGGCGGCGCGCCTGGCGCCCGAGCTGGACGCCGACCTGTGCCGGCGGCTGGCCGAGCGGACCGCCGGCAGCCCCATGCTCATCCGCCTCGCCGCCGGCCACCTGCGCGGCCGCGAGCACGCGCGCGACCTGCTCGACAGCCTGGCCACGCAGCCGCAGGTCGCCGGGTACCTGCTGGAGACGACGGTGCACCGGCTGTCCCCAGGCGCGCAGCGGCTCGCCGCGCTCCTCGCCGTCCTCGGCCAGCCGGCCGACCTCCACGACGAGCGGCTGGTCGAGCTGGCCCTCGCCGCCGAGGGCGGCTACGACTGGCTGGCGGCGCTCCAGGAGCTCCAGCGCCGGCTGCTGGTCGACCATCCCGCCCGCGCCGCCTTGCACCCGCTGCTCCGCGACCACCTCTACGCCCGCCTGGTCAGCGACCTGCCCCGCCGCCGGCGACTGCACCGGGTGGCCGCGGCCTGGCTGGAGGAGGCGGGCCGCGAGCCGCTCGCCGCCGCCCACCACTGGATGCGCGGCGGCTCGCCGGGCGCCGCCACCGAGGTGCTCTGCGGGCACGTGGACGAGCTGGTCAGGCGGGGCGAGGCCGGCCCGGCCGCCGACCTCGCCGCCGAGCTGGAGCGGCGGAGCCGCGCCGACAGCGTGGCCTGGCGCCTGCGCGTGCTGCGCGGCGACCTGCTCGTCAACACCGCCAGGGCCGCCGAGGCCGAGGCCGCCTACCGCCAGGCCCTGGCGCTGCCCGCGCCGGCGCCCGTCACCGCGCGCGCCCGCTGGAAGCTGGCCGACTGCCTGCTCCAGCGCGGGGGCGAGCGCGAGGCGCTGGCGCTCTGCCGGACGGCGGCCGCCGAGCTGGCGCCCGAGCACGTCCTGCTCCGCGCCGAGGTGGCCGCGGTCGCGTCGCGGGCGCACCTCAACCGGTCCGAGCACGACCGGGCGCTGGCCGCGGCGCGCGAGGCACTGCACCTGGCCGCCTCGTTCGACCCCGCCGCGCCCGACCTCGCGGCCGGCGTCGAGGCGCGGGCGCACAACACGCTGGGCGTGGTGCTGCGGCTGCGCCGGGAGCACGAGGCCGCGCTCCGCCATCTCCAGCGCTCGGCGGCGGCCGCCGAGCGGGCGCGACTGAGCCGCCTCCGGCAGCGATCGCAGTTCAACGCGGCCAGCCTGACCATCGAGGAGGGCGACATGGAGCCGGCCCTGGAGCTCTACGGCCGGCTGCTGACCGAGGCGGAGTGGAGCGGCGACCGGTACCTGGCCGGCCGGGTGCTGCACGCGCTGGCCTACGCCAGGCACGCGCAGGGCCGGCTGGACGAGGCGCTGGAGCTGAACGGTCGGGCGATCGCGGCCAAGGCGGAGGTCGGCGACCGGGCCGGCGGCACCAACTCACGGGGACAGCGCGCGATGCTCATGGCCACGGTCGGCCGCGTGACGGAGGCCAGGGAGCTGGCGGCGGGCTGCGTCGCCGAGGCCGTCGACGCCGGCGAGCGCTGGCTGCTGGCCAACCACCTGGACACGCTGGGCGTGGTCGAGCTCAGCGCCGGCGACGTGCCCGCCGCGCTCACGGCGCTGGAGCGGGCGCTGGCGGAGGCGGACGCCGCCGGCGACCGCCGCCTGCGCCGGCAGGTCGCGCTCGACCTCGCGCTCGCCCACCTGGCCGCCGGCCGGCCCGACGCGGCCGCCGAGGTCGCCGGCGACCGGCCCGAGGCCGGGCTGGGCGTCCAGCTCGACATGGCCGCGCGATTCGTCGACGGCGCGCTGGCGCTCGCCCGCGGCGACGCGGCGGCGGCGCTGGAGGCCAGCCGCGCGACGGCCGCGGAGGCCCGCCGGACCGGCCACCGACTGCACGAGGGGTCTGCCGCCGCCCTGGCGGCGGCGGCCGGCGGCGGCTCCGCCCGGCTGCTCGACGTCGCCCGCGCCTACTGGTTCCCATGGGAGCGATCCCACGGGTCCGACCGGCCCATTCGAGTTAGGGAATGGAGTCCTTGACATCCCTGCCGATCGGGATTTACGGTTCGCCGTAATCGATCCCGGTACCGGTTACGGCGCCGGATTCGAGTGGGTTTCAACGGGAGGGGCAGCGTGATCCGGCGTCGAGTCACGATCGACGACATCGCCCGGCAGGCCGGGGTGACGAAGACGACCGTATCGCGGGCGCTCAACGACCGTCCCGACGTCAACCCCGAGACCCGCGCGCGGATCGCCGAGATCGCCAACCGCCTGGGATACGTCCCCAGCGCCACCGCCAAGGTGCTGCGCACCGGTCGCTCCCGCTCGCTCGGCCTGGCCTGGCCGTCGTTCACGTGGCCCGGCATCCTCAGCATCCTGCGCGGCGTGTCCGACGTGCTCGACGAGCTCGGCTACCAGGTGATGCTCTTCCCGCTGGGCCGCGGCGAGGAGGCCGAGCGCGACCTGGTCTTCCGGGTGATGCCATCCCTGCCCATGGACGGGCTGATCCTGATCCTGCCGCCCGGCATGCTCCGCTACGTCGGCGAGCTGGCCAACCGCGGCGTGCCCGTCGTCCTCATCGACGACCGGATCGAGCACCGCGACCGCGACTTCCCGTCGGTGGGCACGACCAACGTGATGGGCGCGCGCGAGGCGACCGACCACCTGCTCCGGCTGGGCCGCCGGCGGATCGCGATGATCACGGGCCCGATGGACCAGGACGTGAGCCGCAACCGGCTCTGCGGCTACCGGCAGGCGCTGGAGGAGGCCGGCGTGCCGTACTGCGACGAGCTGGTGGTGCACGGCAACTTCGAGTCCCACAGCGGGCGGGCGGCCGTGCAGTCGCTGCTGGAGTCGGGCGTCCGGTTCGACGCGCTGTTCGCCTCCAACGACCCCATGGCTCTGGCCGCCCTGCGCGCCCTGCACGCCGCCGGCGTGCGCGTGCCCGACCACGTGGCGCTGGTCGGCTTCGACGACGTGGAGGCCACCGCGTTCACGATCCCGGCGCTCACGACCGTGCACCAGCCGCTCTACGAGATGGGCGCCGCCGCGGCGCGCACGGTCGTGGCCGCCGCTGAGGGCCGCCAGATCGAGCGGCACATCGAGATCCCCACCCGGCTCGTCGTCCGCGAGTCGTGCGGGGCGGCCACCGTCCCCGACTGAACGGAGGGAGAAGAGAGAGCACGAGTGTGAGGATCAGCGAACCGGCGAGGCGGCGCTCAGCGCGCCCGCGTTTTCTCCACCTGACGGCGGCGTCCGGTTCCCCACCCGGCCGCCCGGATGCATCCACGGGACACGATCGAGAGGAGAGGTGAGGAGATGACCATCTTTTCGCGGAGATCGAGGCGAGACTTCCTGCGCGACTCCGCGGTCGGCGGCGCGCTCGCCTTCGGCGGCCCGCTGCTGATCGCGTGCGGCACCGGCAGCACGTCCGGCGGCGGCGGTGCCACGAGCAGCTCCAGCAAGCCGCAGCGGAACAACACCCTGTACATCGGCGGCTTCCAGTGGGGCCCCGCGACCAACTTCAACCCCCTGGGCCCCAACTCGTCATGGCCGACCGGGCAGGGCTCGGGCATGATGCACATCTACGAGGCGCTGTTCGGGTTCGACGTCCTGGCCGGTGACATCAAGGGCATCCTGGCCAAGAACATCACCTATCCCGACACGTCCACGATGGTGATCACGCTCAACGACGGGACCCACTGGCAGGACGGCAAGGCCCTGACGGCGGACGACGTGGTGTACACGTTCCAGCTCGCGAAGAACCACAACGAGCTGAACTACGCCCAGTTCTGGCAGTACGTCACGGACGTCTCCAAGAAGGACGACAAGACCGTCCAGATCTCGCTCAACAAGAACAACCTGAACCCCGGCCAGGTCCGCCACTTCCTGGCCACGACCTGGATCCTGCCCCAGCACATCTGGAGCGGGATCGAGTCCAAGGGCGGGTCCCTGCTCCAGTACGTCGACACCAAGCCCGTCGGCTCCGGCCCGTACAAGGTCTT
>Ga0066903_100006577_pt1 | contig 10363 bp, 7 predicted proteins | sample PanSoiMetaGPlot1_FD_67491 | JGI IMG/M metagenome (GOLD analysis project Ga0066903, IMG submission 67491) | Tropical forest soil microbial communities from Panama analyzed to predict greenhouse gas emissions - Panama Soil - Plot 1 (version 2) | ecosystem: Environmental > Terrestrial > Soil >...
GCCTCGATGATAGGGCGGCCAAAACCCTCGGGCTCCAGGCTGGGGAAGGCCAGGACATCGGCAGCCGCGAGCACGCGCGCGACGTCGGTGCGGAATCCGGTCGCATGCAGCCTGTGGGCAAGACCGCGCTGGCGTGCGTCGCGAAGCAGCGCGTCGAGGTTGTCGAGCGGCAGGTTCAAGGTGCGTTTGATCTTTCCGCGGATGCTGCTCGCGTACGCCTCGTCCGCTCCGCCCGTCACAAGCACGAGATGGACGGAGTCTCGCATACGTTCGATGGCGTCAAGCAGCAGCCAGTGACCTTTGGGGCGCTGAACGGCGCCAATCGCCATGACTACCTGCGCCTCGGGTGGCAGGTCCAGCTCAGAGCGGACGCGCGCTGCCTGGTCGACGAGATCGAGGCGGAAGTCTCTGAGGTCGACGGCGTTGTAGACGCGCAGAACGGGAGCGCCTGCAGGGAAGCTGGCGAGCACGGCGTCGGAGATCCCCACCACCTGGCGCGCGTGGCGCAGGATGAAGCTAGCCTGCCAGCGGCGCAGCCACGGGTTGGGACCCAGCACTTCGCGGACGACCCAGACGAGGGGCACACCTTCGCGCCGCGCGGCCGCGGCCCACGCCAGCAACACACTCGTGTTCAGATGCAGCACGTCGGGCCGCCGGCGGCGCAGCGTCGCGCGTGCAGTCCGAACCGCGCTCGGGAACGTGCACACGAAGCCAGCCATCGACCGCGGCCCGAGGCGGGCGTGGGCCGAGTAGAACAGGGCGCCACCGCTCGGGACGACGCCTACTTCGACGCCCAGGTCGCGCGCGTACCTCACTACGGGACCGGGCTCGGTAAAGATCGCCGCCACCCGAAACTCGTCTGGATCGAGCGCAGCCAACTGCTTCAGCAGCGACACGGGCGCGCCGCCTATCCCGCCGCCGTGGTGAACGGCGAGCAGCGCCAGGCTCATGCGAGCTGAGCCAGGGTGGCGTCGACGACGCGTGCGGCGCAGGCCCAGTTGTTGCTGGTCTCGACGCGTTGGCGACCTGCTGCCCCGAGATCCTGGAGTCGCGGCCGGTCGTTGAGGAGTGACGCGATAGCCATGGCGACCTCATCGATGGAGTCGCCATTGACGAGCATGCCCGTGCGGCCGTCGACCACGGCGTCGATCTCGCCGCCCGAGCGCCCGGCAATGACGGGTCGGCCCCACGCGGCGGCTTCGAAGTAGACCAGGCCGTAGCCTTCGAGGTCGCCCTCCGACGTGCGTCGGGCAGGCAGCACGAACATGGTGCTGCGCTGGTACTCGCCGGCGAGCTCGCTGTCGTCCAGTCGGCCGAGAAACTGCACCCGCCGGCCGACGCCTGAGGCCATCGCCAGGTTGCGCAAGCGCTGTTCGTCCGGCCCGCTGCCGACGATCCGATAGTGCACCTCGGCCGGCAGCCGGCGCATGGCGCCGATGGCTGTGTCGATCCCTTTGCGGGGTACCAGCCGCGCCACGCTGAGCAGCCTGGTGCCGCGTGGCGGCGAGGTTGCGGGTTGCGGCTCCGCGCCGTACGGGACGCTGACTATGCGTTCGGGCTGAACGTCCCAGTCCGATATCAGGCCGGCGGTAAAACTGCCGGGCACGAGCACGCGGTCAGCTTTGCGGAGGGCCGTGCCGCGCAGCCGGCCATCCAGCGGCCGCAGTCCCGTGCGGCGGCCGCCACGCCACACCTCCTGGCCGTAGGCATACACGACGAACGGCAGGCCCAGGCGTCTGGCGAGGAGCCACGCGAGAGGGGCGAGATACGCGTGGCCGGCCTGGATCACGCGCGGTCTGCTCGCCCTGACAGCACCGAGCGCCGGCGCAAGGAAGGCGTGCAGGTAGTACAGCGACGGGTGGGCCGCCCACAGCGGCCGATACGTGAGGCGCGCTGCGAGGTTGGTGGCCACGTTGTGCACACAGAGATCGGGCGCGCGGGCTGGAGCAGGGGCAACGACCAGCGGTGGTTCGGCCAGGCGACGGCTGGTCTGATACAGCAGGGTTTCGATGCCGCCAAGAGCTGGAGGAAAGCTGGCAGCCAGCAGCAGCGAGCGCACGCCGCTCAGCGGGTCGCGAGCACGCGTCGCGTCAGGCCGACGTAAAACGCCAGGTCGCCCGGCACCGGCAGCAGCTCGCGGGCAGGTCTACCGGTCAGCTGCACGAACACGACCAGGACGACTACGGTAGCCAGGACGTAGGCGATGCTCAGCCCGGCTGCCGCGCCGGCCAGTCCGAGTACCTGGGCGCCGACCGCTTGCAGCAGGATCGAGGAGATTCCGAACAGCCAGGCGATCGCGGCCAGGACGCCCCGACGGCCGACGCGCAGAAGGTGGCTGGCAACGAGCTGCCAGACGCCGTAGGCAACCATACCCGGCAGCAGGATCACCAGCACTGGACCGACTGCGGTGAACTCGCGGGTGAAGACGACAGGCGCCAGTGGCGACCCGATGGTCAGCACGCACGCGACCGCGACCATCCACAGCAGGCCATGGCGCGTCACCCGGGCTGTGACGGCCGCCGAGTCCTGCTCGGCGGTAACCAGGCGGGGTTGAAGCGCGGTGCGCAGCGCAATCGAGACCTGCAGCACCAGGCGCGACACGGACAGCGCAACGCTGTAGATTCCGACAGACGCCACGTCAAGGTTTGCGTTCAGGACGAAGGCGCCGCCCTCGCTGCCAAGGAACATACCCAGCAGGCCGAACTGGATTGGCGCCCCGGACACGACCAGCTCCCTGGCCAGGCTGGGTTGCAGGCCCCAGTTACCGTTGTGCCTGGCCGGCGTTCGCCACAGGTAGGCGATCGCGGCAATGGCAAGCAGGACCTCGCCGATGAGCCAGGCGAGCGTCGGTCCGAGCGCCTGGCGCGGCAGCAGAACGCCGCCGACCGCCACCAGAGCCAGGAACACGAGGGTGCGGCCAATGTCCAGGCCGTTGTACACGTCAAGACGACCGCCGAGCTGGATGAACCGCCGCGCCAGGAGCGCCAGCAGCGAGGCGACGCTGCCGCCCAGCGTCAGCCACAGCAGGACGGGCTCCACTCCGCGGAGCAGGTTGTCGCGAAAAAGAGGTGCGGCGAGGCCGAGGACGACGGCGGTCAGCGCGGCGCCGATCACCCCCAGGGTCATGGACGTGCCGATGAGCCGAGCGGTGCTCGCGCGGCGTTCGGCCATCAGCTGCAGCAGCACCTCGGGAATGCCCCACTGCGCGACGGCCAGGACCAGCCCGGCCAGCTTGACCGCCAGCTGGTACTCACCCCGCGCCTCCGGCCCCAGGACGCGCGGCAGCAGGACGCTGACCGCCACGCCGAAGACCAGCGTGAGCAGGCTGCCGAGGGACTGGCGCGCGAAGCTCATGCTCGGCTCTCGTTATGCTGGCCTCGCCGATGCGTACGGACACTGATTTTCGGCACGAGCTGTACCGCCGCTACGTCTCGACCTTCAAGGCCGACACGAAGCTCGGCGCGGAGCCTTCGACCGCGTGGTGGGACCACAAATACCTGCCATTGCTGGACGGGCTCGACCGAAGCGCAGCGTTGCTCGAGATCGGCTGCGGCGGCGGCGAGCTGCTGGCATACCTTGGGCGGCGTGGATTCTCGCACGCCGTCGGCATTGACATCTCGGCTGAACAGGTCGGCCTGGCCCGAGCGCGGGGTGTGCAGGCCGACGTCGCCGACGCGTTCGAGTTCCTCGGCGGGCATGCCGAAGCGTTCGGGGCGATCCTGGCGGTCGATGTCCTCGAGCACCTCACCCGCGACGAGCTCGTGAAACTCGCGCCGATGCTCTTCGTGGCCCTGCGGCCCGGCGGCCGGTTGCTCGTTCAGACCGTCAACGGCGCGGGCCTCTTCCCGCGGCAGGTGATCTACGGCGACCTGACGCACCTCACCATCTTCACACCGCAGTCGCTGGCGCAACTGCTGCGACCGGTGGGATTTGTCGACCTGGCGTTCTATGAAACAGGACCGGTCCCCATCCGGCTGCGAGGCAAGGTCGATACGGCCTTGTGGAGCGGCATCAAGCGGCTAGCCAACCTGATGCGGAGCATCGAGACTGGCAAACGCCAGTCGATCTGGACCGAGAACTTCATCTGCCTGGCGTTCAAGCCCGCGTAGGCTCCTGGGCGTTCAAGCCCGCACCGGCTCCGGGCGCGCGGGGTGCGGCTCCAACCAGCGCGCGTGCCACGCGACCAGATTCCACAGGCACCACAACCTGAAGTTGTGATCGGCGCGGCCAGCGCGCTGTTCGGCGAACATGCGCCGCACAAATCCAAGATCGAACCGCTCACGCGCAAATGACGAGTCCAGGACATCCTGCTCGGCCCGCTCGAGAAGGCGCGGGTTGAGCATGTTCGAGGCCGAACCGCAGAAGCCGCGTTTGGCGCGATGCACGAGTTGTCGATCGAGTCCCGCGCGTTCCGCCACGCGCTTCAGGACCCATTTGGTGATGCCTCGGCGGTACTTCACCTCGGCTGGAATCGCGAGCGCAAATTCGACCAGCTTGTGGTCGAGGTACGGCACGCGCGCCTCGAGCGACGAGCCCATCGTGACCTTGTCTACGCGCATGAGCAGCAGCTCGGGCAAACGCTGTCGCAGCTCGATACCGATCATCCGATCCAGCTGACTGGCCCCTGGCACCGCCGCATCGACATCCGCATACAGCGCCGCCACCGCGCGGCGGCCTGCCCCGTCGTGATCGAGCCGCGGCATCAGGCGGCGCTTGTGGCTGTCGTAGAACGGCACGGCACCGCCCCAGAAGAGCTCGCCGCCCTGGGCGGCCCGATCGAGGACGTCGGCCCGGTCCAGACTCACGAAGTCGGCGAGGCTGCTCGCGACACCGCGCCTCAAGAAGCCGGGCAGCACTTCGTACGGACGCCAGACGCGGCGGTGGAAGTCGCTGAAAAAGGCGTAGCTGGTGTAGCCCGAGAACAGCTCGTCCGAACCTTCGCCGACCTGGATCACCCTCGTCCCGCTCTGGCGCGCGGCCTCCGAGATGGCGTGCAGCGGTACGCAGACCGGGTCCGCCAGGGGCTCATCCTGATGCCAGACCAGGTCCGGCAGGTAGTCGAGAAAGTCCTTTTCGCCGATCACGATCTCATGGTGCTGGGTCTGGTAGCGCTCGGCCACGGCCCTTGCAAACGCCAGCTCGTCGGAGGCCGCGTCGCCTTCAATGGCCACGGAGTAGGTGCTGACCGGCCGGTCGGCAAGCTCAGCCATCAGAGCGACGTTCAGACTCGAGTCGACCCCGCCGGACAGGAAGGCGCCATAGGGCACATCGCTCATCATTCGCAGGCCAATCGACTCGCGGACCAGCGCCTCGAGGTGCTCGACGTATTCCTCGGCGTGGCGCTTGAGGCCACGCTCGGCAGGGTCGGGCAGTGGCTGCCAGTAGCGTTCGAGCGTTCGCTGGCCGGAGTCGGCGTCGACCAGCAGGCGGTGGCCGGGCGGCAGCTTTTCCACGCCCGCAAAGAGCGTCAGCGGGGCCGGCGTGCTGGCGAAGGTGAGGTACAGCGACAGGGCGTCCTCGTTCACACGCGGCTCGAGTGACGGGTGGCGCAGGAGCGCCTTGATCTCGGAGCCGAACAACAGGGTTCCAGGCAGCGTGGCGAAATAAAGCGGCTTCACGCCAATGCGGTCGCGCACGAGCATGAGGCGTCGACGTCGCGCGTCCCAGATGGCGAACGCGAACATGCCGCGCAGGTGGTGGACGCAGTTCGGGCCGAATTCCTCGTACAGGTGGAGGACGACCTCCGCGTCGCAGCGCGACCGGAAGTGGTGGCCGCGGGCCTCGAGCCGCGGCCGGTGATCGGAGTGGTTGTAGATCTCGCCGTTGAAGATCAGCCAGACGGAGCCGTCCTCATTCGACATTGGCTGATCGCCAGTCACGAGGTCGACGATGCTCAGGCGGCGGAAGCCGAAGCCGACGCGATGGTCGGGCGAGACGAAGTAGCCGTCGGCGTCGGGTCCGCGGTGACTGAGGGTGTCGGCCATGGTGCGCAGCGTTGGCTCCTCCACCGGCGCGGCCGTGGGGCCAAAGGCGACGACGCCACAGATGCCGCACATACCGTCAGGACTGCCCTCCACCGAGCAGCGGGAGCGGCGAGACGTCGAGCCGTTCAGGCGACATCTCGTAGTCGATGACTTCGCGGAGCGTCTGGTCCAGCCCGATCTGTGGGCGGAAGCCCGTGTACGCGAACAGTTTGGATACGTCCGGGACGCGCCGTCGCATGTCTTCGAAGCCCATGGCGCGCTCTCCGTACGCCTCCTCGGCGTGGTACGGCACCAGCCTCAGCTCTGACGGGCTCTCGGTCAGCTCGACGACCCGCCGCGCCAGGTCGACGATGCGAATTTCGTTCGGCTGGCCGATGTTGAAGGTTTCGCCCGCGGCAGACGGCGTGCCCATCAGCGCCACCAGCGCGTGCACCACATCGCGCACATTGGTGAAGCAGCGCGTCTGCTGACCATCGCCGTAGACGCGCAGCGGTTCGTTCCGAAGCGCCCAGCGCACAAAGCGCGGCACCACCATGCCGTAGCGCCCGGACTGACGCGGGCCGACCGTGTTGAACAGTCGCACCACCGTGACCGGCAGACGGCGCTCCTGCCAGTACGCCAGCGCAAACGCCTCGTCGATCCCCTTGGCCTGGGCGTAGAACCATCTCGACAGGCGCGACGATCCGAGCACACGATCGTCGTCCTCGACCAGCGCGTCCTTGTCGTTCTTGCCATACACCTCGGAGGTCGAGGCGATGAGCACCCGCCTCGGCGTGGCCTGGGCGGCGCAGGCGCGCAGCACGTGCTCCGTCCCCTGGATGTTGGTTTCGAGCGACCGCAGGGGGTGGCGCAGAACCCAGTCGACACCGACCGCGGCCGCGAGGTGGTAGACGACGTCGGCCTTTCCGATCAGGCTCTCGACCAGATCGGCGTCGAGAACCGAGCCGTGTACCAGGTCGAACTCCGGGCAGTGCTCGACCGCTGCGAGATTGGTTTGGCGACCCGTCGACAGGTCGTCCAGCACGGTCACGTGGTCGCCGCGTTCGATCAGGCGCTCGACCAGGTGGGAACCGATAAAGCCCGCGCCGCCGGTGACCAGCGCGCGCTGCACTAAGCGGTAACTCCGATGCTCGGCAGCGCTCGGCCGCGAGCGGCCAGCTCACGCAGATAGAGGTTCCTCACGTCGTTCACCAGGCGACTGGAATCGTAACGCGGGTAAACGTGTCGTCGTCCCGCGGAGCCCAGCCTGGCGGCCAACGACGGATCGCGCAGCAAGGCAAGGACCGCATCGGCGAGCGCCGAGGCCTCCGAGACACCCACTGTCAGGCCCGTTTCGCCGTGAATGACCACCTCGGGAACGCCGCCAACCGCCGTCGATACGACGGGTCGTGCCGCCGCAAGGGCTTCAATCAGCGCCACGGGCGAGCCCTCGTTCAGCGACGTGAGCGCGACGACGTCCAGGTCGGCGTAGACACCCGCCATGTCGCGCCGCCAGCCGAGGAAGGTCACACTGTCGGCGAGGCCGAGCCTGCGGGCGAGCGCCTCGAGCTCCTGGCGCCGCTCACCGTCGCCAACGACCAGAAAGCGCACGGCTGGAAGCGCCGTCCGAATGCGCACGGCGGCCTCGAAAAAGACTTCGTGCGCTTTGATCGGGACAAGGCGAGCCACAATACCCACCAGCGGTGTGGCGGGGTCGATGCCCAGCTCGCGGCGCAAGGCGCCTCGAGCCGCGTCGGCATGCACGAATTGGCTGAGCTCGAGCCCAAGCCGAATCGATTCGATCCTGGTACGCGGCGCCACACCGTAACTGGCGATTTCGTCGCGTTGGCCGTCGCCCACGACGATGATGCGGTGGGTCGCCAGGCCGAGCGCGCGCTCGATCGTCAGGAACACTCGAGTCTTTGTGGGACCGAAGTAGCTGTGGAACACATGGCCGTGATACGTATGGACGATCAGCGGCACGCCGCAGACGCGGGCGGCCAGCCGGCCGACGGTGCCGGCCTTGGCCATGTGGGTGTGCACGACGTCGGGACGGCCGTGTCGAACGATCTGGACCAGGCGCGCCAGCGCGACCAGGTCGTCCAGCGGACTGATCTCGCGGCCGAGCGCTGGGAGCGAGACTGGCTCGACGGAACGAGCGCGCGCCAGATCGAGCATGTCGCCCTCGTGCGGCGCTGTGGCGCCGGCCACCAGGGTTGACCTGAACTGCGCGCCATCGTCCAGCGCGCTGGTGAGCAAAATGGCGTGGATCGCCGGGCCGCCGATGTTGAGCCGCGTAATGACACGCAGCACCCTTATGGGCGCTATCGGCGGGAGCACGCGACCATTCTGAAGAAATGTGAGCCGGCCACGCTAGCGAGCTACGCTTGGCGAAGTGTTGAGGACACGCGCCGCTACGCTTGGGGTTGCCCCTGGTGCGCGGGCGGCGAGTGTCGGCGAGGGGGCATGGGGGCGCGCGCTGCCCCTGGTGGTTCCGTGCGGCCTGCTGGTCGCGGGCGGCGCCATTGGCTACCCGTTCAGTCTGAACGCCGCCGTCGCAGGCGAACGGCTCCTCGGGCTGGTGGTGGCAGCGGCGCTGGCGGTGGGCGCGGCGGTTGGCCTCTCCAGGTTACGCAGAGGCGACCTGGTGCTGGTCGGGGCATCGATGGCAGCGCTGGCGGCAGGCGTGTGGGTCATCGCCGCCAGCGGTCCCGACGTATTCCGCGGCACCGTCGGCGGCGTGCTCGATCGTGTCTTTCAGCCGCTCTTCGGACTGGTGCAGGTGACCGACTCTGTCGCGGTTGCCAATACCCGCTTCATCATCGGCTACAACGGCCTGGCCGACCTGTGCCTGGTCGCGATCTTCTGTTGCGGCGCACTGCTGCTGGGTCGGCCGCGACGCGGCCAGGCGGCGGGGCTGCTGGCGATTGTCGGCGCCAGCGCGATCTTGCTCATCGGTACGGGCGCCCGTGGCGGGCTGACAGGTCTGGCGGCGGGCATGTGCGCGATCGGGCTGTACGCCTGGCCTCGACGCTACGCGCTGCTCGCCCTGATCGCTGCGCCGTTTGCGCTGGCGGTCGCCGCCGTTGGCATCCTCGACAAAGGGCTCGAATTCAGCTCGACCGCCGGTCGGCTGACGTACTGGGGCGACATCGCCCGACTCCTGGTCGAGTACCCGTTCACCGGCGTCGGCCTCGGCGTCGACACCGCCTACGCTGTCGGACTGCAGTACGAGATCAACCCCGATCCCGAGCGCGTCTTCTACGCGCACAATACGTTCGTCCAGACCTATCTGGAGCAGGGGCCGCTCGCCACCATGGGCATGCTCAGCGTGCCACTGCTGGCGATCGCCGCGGCGCTGGTGGCACGGCGCCACGGCCCGCCCAGCGGCCGGCGTGCCCTATTCATCGCCGGCCTCGGCATTGTCGGCGGCCTGGAGGCGCACGGACTCACCGACCAGGTCGTCACGACCAACGTCGGCAGCGGGCTGGTCCTCGTCGGCCTGGCGGCCATACTGGCGACGGTGAGCCGCGCGGCGATCGGGATGCTCAATCGCTGGACGACCCGCGTCGTGGCGGCGCTCGTCGGCGTGGCGGCCATCGTGGCTCTCGCCGTCGTCGCCACGCCGGGCGGCCGGGCACAAATGCTCCTGAATCTCGGCGGGCTCGACATGAACCGGGCGTTTGCCGCGCGCATTCAGTCGGCAGATAAAGCGATAGCGCTGGCCGACGCCGAGAACACGCTGTCGCTCGGGCAGACGCAGGCGCCCGACCACCCGGGCCTGCTGCGCGACCTGGCGCGCGTCCGAGCGGCGCGCTTCGACGACAGCGGGGCGTTGCAGGCCCTGAAACGGGCCACCACCTCGCCGCGACTGGATGCGTTCGACACGCTCCAGATCGCCCACGTGTACCGCGATCTTGGCTTCGCCGACGAGGCGTACGCCTGGGCCGCGCGGGCCTACACCGCCTGGGGGCGAGCGCCCGAAGACGCGGTCATGCAGGTCTACGCGCAGAGCACGCTCACCGACGACCGCTCACGCGTGCTCGCCGAGCAGGCCGAAGCCGCGATGCGCGCGCGCAGCTTCGGCGAGGCGAACGCGCTGTTTCAGCAGGCGCTGAGCTTCGAGTCGGATAGCCCGTACCTGAAGGACCGCCTCGGCGCATCCCAGCGCGCGGTCGACAAATACGGCGGCTAATTAGCGTGCAGGAGCGGCGGCGAAGCCGTGGTTGCGGATCACGTAGAAGACCGGGTAGCCGAACTTGTCGTGGGCGACGTACGCCGCCTCGAGGTTGGGACGGCTCGACAGGATATCGAAGGTCTGCCGCCACTGGCGGGCGGGCTCACCGCCCGGATCCGGCCAGTTGATGTTGAAGTTGACCACGTAACTGACGCCTCTCGGT
>Ga0066903_100006578_pt1 | contig 10363 bp, 8 predicted proteins | sample PanSoiMetaGPlot1_FD_67491 | JGI IMG/M metagenome (GOLD analysis project Ga0066903, IMG submission 67491) | Tropical forest soil microbial communities from Panama analyzed to predict greenhouse gas emissions - Panama Soil - Plot 1 (version 2) | ecosystem: Environmental > Terrestrial > Soil >...
ATCTTGCCCAGGTCGGCGCCGCCGAGCTTGGCGCTCGCCTTGAACAGGAGCTCGGCGTAGCTGTTGGGCGCGGTGCCGAGCTTCTTGCCTTCCAGGTCCTTCCAGGCGCTGGCCTTGATGTCCTTGGCAAGCGTGAGGTTCTGCCCGCCGGTGAACATGCCGGCGACGACGCGATAATCGCGGAAGTCCTTCTCCTCCATCAGGCCGACATTGACGTAGCCCATCACCGCCATGTCGACCTGGTTGGTCATCAGCGCGAGCTGCTGGTCGGCGTAGCGCCGCATCGGCACGAGCTCGAGCTCCACGCCGTGCTTTCGCGCATAGTCGGCGAGGATCATCATGTTGGCCTGGTGCACCTGGACCGTATAGGTCAGCCGCACCTTCTCGGCCGCGCCCGCCTGCGCGGCCGCCGCGAGCACGATTGCCGCGGCCGTCAGCACCATGAGCTTGCGCATCGTTGGCTCTCCCGTTCGCTCGTCGTCCCGCGACTTGAGGTCGGGCGATCGCCGCCTACGGCACCAGCGCGGTGAGGATGCCGTAGGTGTCCGGCCGCCGATCGCGGTAGAATTGCCAGGCGCGCCGCCGCTGGGTGATGAGGTCAAGGTCGCAGTCAGCGACGAGGATCTCCTCCTCGGCCCCGGCCTGCGCCATGAGTTCGCCGGCGGGATCGAACACGACGCTGCGCCCGTAATAAACGTAGTTGCCCTCGCGGCCGACGCGGTTGAGGCCGGCGACGAAATACTCGTTGAAGATGGCGTGGGCGCACAATTCCTTCTCCCACACCCGCACTGAGAGGCTCTTGTCCGGCGTGGCGCTCGGCACCAGCAAAATCTCGGCGCCGTTGAGCGCGAGCGCGCGCGCCCCTTCCGGATAGTGACGGTCGTGGCAGATCAGGATGCCGAGCTTGCCGTAGCGGGTGCCAAACACCGGATAGCCGACATTGCCGGGCTTGAAGTAGAGCTTCTCGAAGAAGATGGTGTTGAGCGGGATGTGGGTCTTGCGGTAGACGCCGAGCAGGCTGCCGTCGGCGTCGATCACGGCAGCGGAGTTGTAGTAGACGCTGCGCTCGACGCGTTCGTAGAGCGGCGCGACGATGACCACCTCGAGCTCGCGCGCGAGCTTGCACATCGCGTCGGTGATCGGTCCCGGCACCGGCTCGGCCCGGTCGAAATACTTGCCGTCGAGATCGGTGATGAAGAACTGCTCGTGGAACACCTCCGGCAGCAGCAGGATTTGCGCCTTGTGGGCCCCGGCCGCGGTGCGGATCATGGCCTCGGCGCGCGCCAGGTTCTGCTCGCGTGCGCCCGAGCAGTCCATCTGCAGCAGCGCCAGCCGTACCGGCATTCCGCGCCTCGTTCGCGCGCAATCGCGGCGGGGAAATGCCCGCTCGTGCGCGCAGCCGACAATATGCAATACGATCGGGTCAGTATACAATACACGCGAGAGTTAGCCGCCCGAGCAAGGGATCATGCCCAAGACCGGCCGCCGATCCGCCGCATCGAATGCCAATCGCGCCCCGCTCACGTTGTCGGACCGGGTGCGCCGCCGGCTCGCCGACCAGATCATCTCCGGCGCGCTCAAGCCGGGGCAGGAGCTCGACGAGAAGCGGCTGGCCGATGCGTTCAACGTGTCGCGCACGCCGGTGCGTGAGGCGCTGCGGCAGCTCGCGGCGTGCGACCTGGTGGAATGGCGTCCGCACCAGACCGCGGTGGTTGCCACCATCACGATCCCGAAGATGGTGGAGATGTTCGAGGTGATGGCCGAGCTCGAGGGCTTCTGTGGCCGGATGGCGGCGCGGCGCATGACGCCGGGCGAGCGCAAGAACCTCCTCCTCTGCCACAAGAAGTGCCTGCCGTACGTCAAGGCGCGCGACCGCGAGGCCTATTACGAGCTCAACCGGCCGTTCCACGAGGCGATCTATGCCGGCGCCCACAACCGCTACCTGATGGACCAGGCGCAGGCCCTGTACGGCCGGCTCGCGCCCTATCGGGCCTACCTGCTCGACCGGCCGGACGCGCTGCAGCGCGCCTACCAGGAGCACCAGGAGATCGTCGACGCGATCATCGCCGGCGACGGCGAGGCGGCGTACCGGCTCCTGTTCGACCACGTGCGCCTCGACAACGAGCTGTTCGCCGACCTGTTGGCGGCGCTCAACATCCCAAGCGACAGCGCGCCGTTCGGCATCGGCAATTCACGGGCGTGAGTCTGCGTGTCCCGCGCGCGGTGCAGCGCACCACTTTGCTGCGCGTCGTGCTGCGCTGCGCCCGGGACACGTGAACCAACGCTCATCCGGACCCCGGCGGCTTGCCCGGTCTGGTGCCGAAGAATTCCGCGAGCGTCGCCTGGGAGCGCTGCAGCACCGGCCGGATCGTCTCCATGTGCCGGCGGCCGGCGCGCGCCTGTGCCAGCACCTCCCGCTCGACCGCATCGAGGTCGACGCCGAGCACCCTGCCCTCGCGCACGATCTCGCGGCCGGCGACGTAGACGCGGTCGATGAACCGGTTCGACGCGCGGGTGAGCATCATGTCGAGCTCGTCCACCATGCCGTCGACCGCGTCGTGCGCCATGGCTTCGTAGTCGAGCAGCACGAGGTCGGCGGGCGCGCCCGGCTCGACCGCACCGTAGCCGTCGCGGTTGTTGGTGATGCGGAAGCCGGTCGCAAGCGCCGCCCGGAACAGCCGCGCCGGGTCGAGCGGGTGCTCGGCATGGCTCGGCGAATGCAGCCAGTGGGTGACGCGCAGCTCGCGGAACGCGTCGTCGTCGTCGTCGAACGAGAATGAATCGAGGGCGATGCCGAAGTCGAGGCCGGCGCGGATGAACTCGCCGACCGGCGCGATGCCGGAGCGCAGGCGCAGGTTTGAGCTGGTGTTGACGGCGATCGCCGCACCGCGCGCGGCGAGAAGCTCACAGTCGGCCGGCCGCAGCCAGACGCCATGGGCGCCGGAGAAGCGCGGCGAGAGCAGGCCGAGCCGGTCCATGTGGGCGAGCAGGCCGTCCGCGTAGGCGCGATCGGCGAACTCGCGCTGCGCCCGCGTCTCCAAGAGGTGCAGCTGGATGCGCCTTCCATCGGCCGCCGACTCGGCCGCGATGCGCTCGAGCAGCGCGTCGGAGCAGGCATAGAAGCTGTTCGGCCCGTACTGGACGCTCACCAGCTCACCCTCGCAGGCGGCCGCCACGGCGCGGAACACGTCCATGTAGCCGGCCGGCGACGGGAACGGGTAAAGCCAGGTGTTGCGGATGAGGTCGCGGTCGCGCGGGTCGTGGCGGGCGAGCATCGCCTCGTCCGCCTCGTAGGCCAGGGTAAGCTGGTCGCGCATCGGCACCGCGAACGAGACGCGGATGCCGACGTCGCGCGCCGCCCGGCAGATGGCGACGGCATCGTCGAGGAGGCGGTCGGTGCGGATCGAGGAATAGACCATGAGCACCGAGCCCACGCCGGCGCGCGCCAGCCGGCCGAAGGCGAGCGCGCAGTTGAGGTACGGGTCGAGCGGCGGCAGCGCGTAGAGGACGGGCCGCCAGAGCTCGAACATCTGGTCGCGGGCGCCGACCGCGAGGTGATGGAGGCCGCGGCCGTGGTCGTGCGGATCCGTTAGCGCGGCTAGGGCGATGAAGCGCTTGCCGGCGCCGGCGGAGGCCGGATCGCCGCTCGCGGTGACGGCGGCGATGCGGCCGTCGGCGAATTTGATGGTCGCGCCGTAGAGGCAGGCAGAGCGGCCCGGGTCGGCCAGCAGGCGGCCGACCTTGATCTCGGACGGGAAGCGGGCATCGCGGTCGTCGCTCATGGTGCGGCTCTCAACGGATCTCGGCTCCGTTCCGTTCAGGCGAAATAGGCTTCACGGATCTCCTCGCTGTCGACGGCGTTCTTGGCGGAGCCCCGCCACACCGGCCGGCCGGCCGCCAGCACGATGCAGGATTCCGCGAGCGCCGCGGCGATCTCCAGGTTCTGCTCGACCAGGACGATGGCGACGCCGCTTTGGCGGATGCGCTCGACCACCGCGATGAACGAGCGCACGATGCCGACCGCGAGCCCCGCGGACGGCTCGTCGAGCAGGATGACGCGCGGGTTGGTGACGAGCGCGCGGCCGATTGCGAGCATCTGCTGCTCGCCGCCGGAGAGCGAGCCGGCAAGCTGGCGCCGCCGCTCCGCCAGCCGCGGAAACAGCTCGTAGACCGCTTGCGCCGGGAGCGGCTCGCGCCCGCGCGCCGCGTTGGCGCCCGCCACCAGTGTCTCCTCCACGGTGAAATTGGGGAAGAGCTCGCGCCATTGCGGCACCAGCGCGAGCCCGCGCCGCACCACGGCGCTCGCCGGCAGCGCCGTCACGTCCTCGCCGGCGAATACGACACGGCCGCCCGCCTTGGGGATGAGGCCGGCGATCGCCTCCACGCTCGCGGTCTTGCCGGCGCCGTTGGGGCCGAGCAGCGCCAGGCAGGCGCCGGCGGAAAGGGAGAAATCGAGGCCGTGCAGGCGCACCATGGCGCCGGTGGCGACGCGCAGGCCGGAAACCTCGAGGATCACGCCACCGCCTCCCGCTCGCCGAAATAGGCATGGCGGACGCCCGGGTCCTCGACCACGCGGGCGGCATCGCCCTCGGCGATGACGCTGCCCTCGCTCATGACCGAGATGCGCCGGCAGAGCGACACCAGGAAGCCGATATTGTGCTCGATCACCACCATGGCGATGCCGAGGTCGCGGTTGATGGCGAGCAGGAGCTCGCGCATCCGATGCGCCTCCTCCACCGCAAGGCCGGACACCGGCTCGTCGAGCAGGGTGAGGAGCGGCCGCGAGACGATGGCGCGCGCGATCTCGAGGCGGCGCTGATCGCCGAGCGACAGCGCGCCGGCAGGCTCGCGTGCGCGCGCCGCAAGGCCGACGCAATCGAGCGCCGCAAGGGCGGCGTGCCGCTCGGCGCGGGTCGCGCCGGCGTCGATCGCGGCCTGCGCGCTGCGCCAGGTGGTGCGCCAGACGCCGTTGCGGCCGAGCCCGATGACGACGTTGTCGAGGCACGACAGGCTGTGGAACACGGCGGCGTGCTGGAACGTGCGCGTCATGCCGAGGCCGATGCGCCGCTCGATCGCCACCGCCTCGAGCGGCTCGCCGGCGAGCGCCATGGAGCCGGCATCGGCGGCGACGAATCCGGAAATGATGTTGAACAGGGTGGTCTTGCCGGCGCCGTTGGGACCCATCAGGCCGTGCAACGCGCGTGGCGGAACCGCAAGCGAGACGCCGTTGACGGCGCGCAGCGCCCCGTAGGCCTTGGACACGCCGGCGACCGCGAGCAGCGCGCCGTCTGCCGGCGGCATGACGCGGTGGGCAGGCTTGCCGGCGATCGCTGCGGTCGACGAAAGCAGCGCCGCGACCGGCGCCGCCTGCTGTGCGCGCGCCGGGGCGGGCGCAGCCGCCTCGCCGCGGCGGCGCGGCCGTAGCCACCGCAACCCGGCCGACGCCATGCCGTCGGGAAAGAACGTCAGGGTCAGAACCACGAGGACGCAGAAGATGAGCTCGATATAGTCGGCGAGCGGCCGCAGCAGCTCGGGCACGATGCGCAGAACGCCGCCGCCCACCAGGCCGCCCCAGATCGATCCCATCCCGCCGATGATCGGGTAGGCGAGCGTGAAGATGGAGGCGAGAATGCCGTAGCTGTCGGGATCGATGATGCGGTAGCGCGGCGCCGACAGCGCGCCGGCGAAGGCGATCACGGCCGAGCTCCAGGCGAAGGCGGCGATCAGGTGGTGGCTGACCTCGATGCCGAAGGCGCGCGCGGCGTTCTCGTTACCGGCGACCGCGCGCAGGTTCTTGCCGAACGGGCCTTCGAGCAGGACGGCGAGCGGCAGGATGATCAGCGCGGCGAGCACGCCGCACAGGAGGAGAAAGGCGGCGTCGTCGCGGAACGTGAGCCCGAGCAGCGTCGGCGACGGCACATTGAGCCCCTCGGCGCCGCCGGTGAGGCCCTTGCTCTCGCGCAAGGCGATGATCACCACCGCCTGGAACACGAAGGTGACCATGGCGAGGTTGTGGCTGCGGAAGCGGACGCCCGGCACCGCCAGCACGATGCCGGCGAGCGCGCCCAGCGCGGTGGCGAAGGCGAGCGCGGCGAGAAACGGGATGTCGAGCCGGATCACCGGAACCGCCGCCCCGTAGGCGCCGATCGCCAGCATGGCGCCGGTCGCGATGGTGATGCAGCGCGCGTATCCGACCAGCATGGCGAGCCCGCCGCCAACGATCGCGGCCGAGAGCGAGACGGCCAGCACGTATTGCCAATAGGAGCCGACCGCGAGCCCGAGCACCGCGACGGCGAGCATGCCCAGGCTCGGAGCCGTCACCCGCAGGGCCGCGCTGCCTCTTTGGTTAGACATCCCGGATCTTCGCCTCGGGAAAAAGTCCCTGCGGCCGCCACAGCAGGATCACGAACAGGAGCAGGAAGCTCACGGCGCTCTTGGTCGCGCTGGAGACGTAGCCGGCGGCGAGCGTCTCGGCGACGCCGAGGATGAAGCCGCCCATGAGGGCGCCGCGCAGGGAGTCGAAGCCACCGATCACGGCGGCGACGAAGCCGGCGGTGATCATGGAGATGGCAAGCTCTGCCGACACGCCTTTGCTGGGCGCGGCGAACACGCCGGCAAGACCCGCCAGCGCGCCGCCGAGGAACCAGGCGAGCGCGTTGACGGCGTCAGCCGAATAGCCGCACAGGGCGGCGCCGCGCGGATTGGCGGCCATCGCCCGCATGCCGCGGCCGATGCGGGCGTAACCGAAGATCGCGAGACCGATCAGGCCGGCGAGGACCGCGCCGGCCACCACCCAGATCTGCTCGCGGGTGACGACGGCGTCGCCGAGGAACAGCGGCGGCCCGGGAACCGGGTTGGGCAGCGCCAGCATCTCGGTGTTCTGGACGAGGCGGTAGAGCTCGGAAAGGCCGATGCCGATGAAGATGGTGGAGGTGATGACGGCGAAGCTGTCGGCCTGGCGGATCGGTCGCAGGATCGCAAGCTCGATTGCGGCGGCGAGCGCGCCGGCGGCGAGCGGGGCGAGCACGAAGGCCGCCCCATAGCCGAGCCCCAGTCCCTCGACCACGCCGTAGCACGCATACGCGCCCATGAGCACGAAGGCGCCGTGGGCGAAGTTCACGGTGCGGGTCGCCTTGTGGATGACCACGATGCCGATGGCGGCAAGCGCGTAGATCGCGCCGAACTTGATCCCGCCGACGACGATCATGATGAATTCGGCGATCATGGGCGGAGCCGATCAGATCGAAACGTCGGTACGCAAGCCTTCTGCTGTCGCGCGATCGCTTCAACGCGCAACGCTGGCGCCGGCGTCACCAGACGACGCGCCATTTCCCGTCGACGACGCGCGCCGGCCCGACCAGCTTGTTGCCCTGGTGGTCGCTCGCCGTCACGCTCTCCGGGAAGATGACGTCATAGCCGCCGAGATCGGAGGGCTTGGCGTTGTCGAGCTTCTCCCACGCCGCCATGAGGGTGCTCCAGTCAAGCTCGCGGCCGGCCTTCTTCATCGCCTGAGCGAGCACGTAGGTGCAGCCGTAGGCCACCATGTCGTACAGGTTGGGCCGCCCCTGCGGCGGCTGGCCGTACTTGGCGGTCCAGATGCGGACAAAGTTCACCATCGCGTCGTCCGTCTGGGTGGGGAAAAAGGGCGCGTTGAAGTAGCCCCACAGGTTGCGGGTGTTCTCCGCGCCGATGATGGGGACGATGGCGTCGTTGGTGCCGGATCCGTCGAGCACCCAGGCGACGTCGGTCAAACCCTTCTCGGGCGCCTGCTTGATGGCGAAACCCGCCTCGGTGAAGCTGCCGAGGATCATGATCACCGGCACGCGCTGGCGGGCGAACGAGACGAGCTGGGCCGTGTAGTCGCGCGCCGCGGCGTCGAACTGCTCCACCACCACCTCGACGCCGCGCTTCTCCAGGCGCGGCTGGATGGCCTTCAGGTTGGACTGGGGAAACGCATAGGTGCCGGCGAGGATGCCCACCTTCTTGGCGCCGGGCGCGGCGCGCATCGCCTGCTCGATCATGCCCTCGCCGCTCACTCCGGCATCGGGCATCGAGCCGTGGAACACGTTGCGGGCGAACGGATCGCGGATGATCGCGGTCGCGCCGAAGATGTTGTAGGTCGGAATGCCTGCCGAGCGCACGTAGTCTGCGGCCGCGGCGGCGCCGGTGCTGCCCGACGCGATGACGAGCACGAACACCTTGTCGCTCTCGGTCAGCTTCTTGGCGGCCGCCACGCTTTCGGCCGGCGTCGAGGCCTGCTCGAACAAAAGCGGCAGGCGGCGGCCGTTGATGTCGCCGGCCGCGTTGATCTTCTCGAGCGCAAGCTGCATCCCGTCGCGCGCCGGCGCGCCGATGAAAGCGAATGGCCCGGTGAGCTGGCCGAGCGCGCCGATCAGCACCTCGGTATCGGTGATGCCCTGGCGCGCCTCGGCGGCGGCCGGGCGCGGCCAGCCGAGGGCGCCGGCCGCGAGCGCGCCGGCGCCTGCCTGCAGCACAAGCCGACGATCGACGTGAGCGCGAGCCGACATCTCGATCCCTCCATGCACAGCGAAAATCGAGTATACGTATAAGAGAAAAAAGTATGCAACACGCGATGGGGCACAAGCCCGCGATGGAGCACGTCATGGGCGACGGGCTGCTGATCCTGCGCGGCGGGCGGGTGATGCGCTCCGGCGCGCGCGCGCCGGAGCGGCTCGACCTCGCGGTCGGCCGCGACGGCCGCATCGCCGCGATCGCGCCGGCGCTCGAGGCGCCGCCCGGCACGCCGGCGATCGAGCTTGCCGGCAAGCTCGTCGTGCCCGGGCTTGTCGATGCGCACCAGCACCTCGACAAGTCGCGCACGCGGCGCGCGGTGAGCAACGCGTCGGGGACGCTCGAGGGGGCGCTCGCCGGCTACCGCGCCTACGCGGCGAGCGCCACGCGCGACGACATCGCGGCGCGTGCCGAGCGCACGCTCGCAACCTGCCTCGCGCGCGGCACGGTCGCGATCCGCAATCACACCAACATCGATCCGGAGACCGGGCTGCGCGCCATCGAGGCGATGATGGAGGTGCGCCGGCGCTGCGCCGACCGCATGACGCTGCAGGTGGTGGCGCATGCAACCGGCGGCGCCATGCGCATGGGGGCGGCAGTCGGCGCCTGGCTCGAGCAGGCGATCGCGGCCGGCGCCGACGTGATCGGCGGCGTGCCGGCGTTCTCCGACGAGCCCCTCGCCTATCTCGACCTGGTATTCGCGCTGGCCGAACGGCATGCGCTGCCGATCGACCTGCACATGGACGAGCATCTCGACCCGCAGCGGCACCTGTTCGACGCGCTGATCGAGCGCACCCGCGCGCACGGCATGGCGGGACGGGTGGTGGCAAGCCATTCGTGCGCGCTCGCCGCGCTTGCGCCCGCACCGGCGCGCCGCATCATCGAGCGGCTGGCGGAAGCCGGCATCGCCGTCATCACGCTGCCGGCCGCGAACCTGTTCCTGCAGGGGCGCGAGGCCGACGAGTTGCCGCCGCGCGGGCTCACGCGGGTGCGCGAGCTGCGTGCCGCCGGCGTCGAGGTCGCGGCCGCATCCGACAACATCCAGGACCCGTTCGTCCCCACCGGTTCGGGCGACCTCGTCGAGATCGCCCGCTGGACCTTGCTGGCCGGCCACCTCGGACTGACCGAGCTTGCCGCCGCGTTCGACCTGGTGAGCCGCGCGCCGGCCGACATCATGGGCTTGGGCAAGGACTGGGGCATCCGCGAAGGCGCGCGCGCAGACCTTCTGATCACCGACGCGGAGGATGCGGAGGATCTGGTGGCGAGCGGCGCACTCGAGCGCGCCGTGCTGGTCGGCGGCCGCCTAGTGGCGGGCAATCTTGGCGCGATGCGTTAGATTAGAGCATTTTCCGTTTGCGTTGACGCGGCCTTTCTCGTCATGGCCGGGCTCGTCCTACACAAGGCCGGGCATGACGATTCGATCCAAGCGGAAAATGAGGTAGGATGCGCTCTAGATTCAATGCGTCTGTCGCATTTCCTGCGCCGAACCGGTGCCCACTCGGCGGGAAATGCTTTAGCGCGCGCGGACGCGAGCGCGAGCAGCAATCACCATGCCGACGACGACCCCGACAATTCCAATGATCTGCAAGAAGGAAATCTGCTCGTCCAGCAGGCCGGCGGCGAGCGCAATCCCGAACACTGGAACAAGAGCAGGGAACAGCGCGGCCTTGGCAGGGCCGAGCACCGCGACAGCGTGCGTGTAGAGGAACACCGCAAGGGCACCGGCGAGCACCCCTTGCACAACGGCTTGGGCGACGATCTCCATAACGGCGGCGGCACGCAGCAGCTCCAAGCCATTCACAAGAAAGTAGCAAGGCAGCCAAACGACAGC
>Ga0066903_100006579_pt1 | contig 10363 bp, 9 predicted proteins | sample PanSoiMetaGPlot1_FD_67491 | JGI IMG/M metagenome (GOLD analysis project Ga0066903, IMG submission 67491) | Tropical forest soil microbial communities from Panama analyzed to predict greenhouse gas emissions - Panama Soil - Plot 1 (version 2) | ecosystem: Environmental > Terrestrial > Soil >...
ACCGCGGCGGAGATGCCCATCCCGAGCGCGGCGAGCTGGACGGCCGGGGGCGTGGCCGTGAACGCGAGGCGGAGCCGGAGCGCCGGCCCGAGCCCGGCCCGGGCACCCAGCTCCAGCGCCAGCAGCAGCGCCAGCACCACGACCGGCACGAAGGGCAGGACGGCGAGCGCGGGTCCGTGCTCGCCCATGGCGGGATCGGTCGACAGCGTCACGGGCATGTCACGTCGGTCCTCCTGGAAGGTGCTCCGGGGTTCTGGCAGCGCCCGCCGGCTGGCTGCTCCCGTTCCTACGGGTGGCTCGCGCCGGGCGGATCACCGCCCTCGCGGCGCCGGCGAAGTGATCCGGTCCGCGCCCGGGACACGTAGGGATGGACGGATGACGCCGCGCAAGAGCGACCTGAGCGATCCCGACCTGGTGCAGGCGCTGGCCGCTGGCGACGTCGACGCGGTGCGCGTGCTCTACGCGCGCTACGGCCGGCTGGCCTACTCGCTGGCGGTCCGGATCCTCGGCGATCCCGGCCGGGCCGAGGAGGTCGTCCAGGACGCGTTCGTCCGGGTCTGGAGGCGGGCGGCGTCCTTCGACGCGGGCCGCGGATCGCTGCGGACCTGGCTGCTGACGGTGGTCCGCAACCGCGCGGTCGACTACCTGCGGGGCACGGCGCGCGAGTGGGACGAGCTGGAGCTGCTGGGCGAGGTCCGGGCCGAGGGCGAGGGCTCGGATCCCTGGCGCGAGGTCTCGCAGTCGCTGGAGCGGGCGGCCGTGCGCGACGCCCTGGCCGTGCTCCCCCTGGAGCAGCGCCAGGCCGTCGAGCTGGCGTACTTCGGCGGGTACTCGCAGCAGGAGATCTCGCGCATGGTGAACGTCCCGCTGGGGACGATCAAGAGCCGCACGCGGCTCGCGCTGGAGAAGCTGTGCTCCTATCTCCAGGGGAGGGGACTGATCGATGGCCGGTGAGCACGAGGAGCTGGAGAACGCGATCCTGGGCCTGGCCCTGGGGTCGGCCGAGCCGGAGGACCGTCCCCGCCTGCTCGCGCACCTCCAGGCGTGCTCGAGCTGCCGCGAGCTGGTCGGCCGGCTCGGCACGGTCACCGCCGTCCTGCCGCTGGAGCCCGACCCCGTCGAGCCGCCCGCCCGCCTCCGCGAGCGCGTGCTCGCCGCGGTGGCGGCGTCCGGGCCGGCGCCGGCGGCGCCCCCGAGGCACCGGCAGCCGCTGGCCCTGCCGCTCCCGCGCGCGCTCCGCGTGCCGCTCCCGGGGCGCCGCCTGGCCCAGGCCGCCGCCGCGCTGCTCGTGTTCGCGATCGGGGTGGGGGCCGGCGCCGCGGCGGTCCGCGGCGGTCCGCTCGCGCCGCCGGCCCCGGTCCCGAGCCAGGTCGAGCGCTTCGCGCTGCGCGGCACGGGAAGCATGGCCGGCGTGCAGGGGAGCGCCGTGTACCTCCGGCGGGACGGGCTCACGCTGGTCGACCTCAAGGACATGCCCCCGGCGCCGGCGGGCCGCGTCTACGAGCTGTGGCTGATCTCGGACGGCGGCCGCGCGGTGCCCGCGGGGGTCTTCCTGCCGGACGCCGGCGGCTCGAAGATCGTGCTCGTCACCCGGGACCTCGCGGGTTCCCGGGAGCTGGCGGTCACCGTCGAGCCCGGTCCGGACGGCTCATCGCAGCCCACGCAGCAGCCGCAGCTGAGCGGCCGGATCGCGTAGCGCGCCCGCCTGTCAGGCCACCGGCGGCCAGGGCGCGCGCTCCAGGGCCCGCTCGAACTCGGCGCGGGTGTGCACCGGTTCCCCGTGGGAGATGATCACGCGCTCGAAGGGCAGGTCGAGGAGCGCGCGCAGGGCCGGCAGCGCCCGCTCCTCGAGCAGCGGCGTGGTCCAGACGCGCAGCTCGCCCCCGCGCTCGGTCAGCGCGTCCGCGAACACGAGGACTCGCTGCTCGGGGAGCCAGAGCGGCGTCTCGTGGGCGTCGCGGCCGTCGTCGCGGGCGAGGATCCCGCCGGGCAGCCGGTCGCCCGGGTGCAGGGGCTGGATCTCCGCCTCCGGCAGGTGGTCCTCCGGGACGGCGCGGGCGAGCGCCTCCGGCTCCGGGCCCATGGCCCGGCAGCCGTAGCGGCGGACGAACGCGTCGAGGTCCCTGAGGTGGTCCGGCTTCAGCACCACGGCCACCGCCGGCGGGCGCGTGTCGAGCCGCCGCCACACCTCGCTCGCCGCGGGGGGCGCGAGCGGATCCAGGACCAGCGTCACGCCTCCCGACTCGACGCAGGTGCACGTCACGACCGGCTCCCAGTCGACGCCGGGCCGCCACTGCCAGTTCTCGCACCGCCAGATCCACAGTCCGGGCGCCAGGTCGCGGACCTCGACGTCCGTCACGCGCGCGCCCTGGCCGGCCTGGCGACCGGCAGGCGCACCGTGAAGCGGCTGCCGGCCCCGACCTCGCTCTCGACGGAGATGGTCCCGCCCATCGCCTCCACCAGGTCGCGGGCGATCGAGAGCCCCAGGCCGAAGCCGCCCGTGCTGCGCGCTCGCGACGCGTCCGTCCGGTAGAAGCGCTCGAACACCCGGGCCAGGTCGTCGGGCGGGATGCCGATGCCGGTGTCCGCCACCGCCAGCGTCACGTGGTCGGGGCCGTCGGCGGCCGCCTCGACGGAGACCAGCCCTCCCTCGGGGGTGTAGGTCACCGCGTTCCGCACCAGGTTCATCATGACCTGGGTGAGCCGGTCGGGGTCGGCCAGCACGGGGGGGAGGTGGTCGTCGGGCAGGCGCTCCACCAGGGTCACCATGCGCTGGCGGCGGGCCATGGGGCCCAGCGCCTCCCGCACGTGCTGCACCACCTGCCGGACCGAGACCGGCCCGACGGTGAGCCGCAGCTCGCCGGCCTCGGCCCTGGCGACGGCCAGCAGGTCGTCGACGAGCGCGCTGAGCCGCTCCGTCTCGCGCCCGATGACCTCGAGGTAGCGGCCGACCTCCGGGTCGAGCGGCCGCGCGTCCTCGCGCATCGAGAGCGACTCGACGTGCGCGCGGATGCTGGCGATGGGGGTTCGCAGCTCGTGCGACATGTTGACGATCAGCTCGCGCTGGCTCTGGTCCGCGCGCTCGGCGCGCTGGCGCTCGGCCGCCGCGGCCGAGCGCGCCTCCGCCAGGCGGAGCTGGGCGTCGCTCACGCCCAGCATGCGCGAGGCCACCGCCCCCCAGGCGCCGGCCGTCTGGTCGAGCAGCCACAGCACCCAGACCAGCAGCGCGAAGCCCGCGATCCCGACCAGGAGCGCCAGCGCCAGGCCGTGCGGCTCGACGCCCGAGCCGCTGCCGGCCGCGAAGAGCAGCAGGCCCCGGAACTGCACGTCGGTGGGCCGGTAGGTGAGCCGGTCCAGCAGGTACCAGACCGGCGCCAGGGCGGCCGCCAGTCCCGTGCTGAGGGCCGCCAGCTCCAGCATGCCCGCCACCAGCCCGGCCGGGAGCTGGAGCAGCAGGTAGAGGATGCTCTTCCAGGTGACCGGGTTGGCGAGGTGGTCGCGCACGCGCGTGTAGAGGCGCCGGCCGGGCGGCCGGGGCGGCGACAGGGGCGCGATGTCGACGCCCAGCCACCAGCGGGCGAGCTGGCGCTCGAACGCGGCGAAGAACCAGGCGCTGGCGAAGCTGAGCAGGATGAGCGGGATGCCGACGAACACCAGGGAGCCGGTGAGGCCGCCGGCGAGGCCGGATGCGAGGACGGCGAAGTAGAGGAGCCCCAGCGGCAGCCGGGTCGCGATGAAGAGCGCGGAGACGTAGGTCCGCGGCCTCAGCATCGCCCCCAGGATCGCGCCCATCGTCAGCGAGTCTAGGGGGCGAGTGGGGCGAAATCGGTGCGATTCGGTGTCGGTCCCTGGGCGCGGGTCGCGCCGGCTCGCCCGGCGGGCGCCCGGTCTGGCGAGCTGACTCGGCCGCCGCCCTGCGCTACCCTCGGTCCATGAGAGCGGCCGTCCTCTACGAGGTCGGGCAGCCGCTGCGCGTCGAGGACGTCGAGCTCGACGGGCCGCGCGACGGCGAGGTGCTGGTCCGCATCCGCGCCGCCGGAGTCTGCCACTCCGACTACCACTTCATGAAGGGCGATCTCCCCATCGGCCTGCCCTGCGTGCTCGGCCACGAGGGCGCGGGCGTCGTCGAGGAGGTCGGCCGGGGCGTGACCGCGGTCCGGCCCGGCGACCACGTCGTGATGCTGTTCCGGCCCAACTGCGGGCACTGTGAGTTCTGCAGCCAGGGCCGGCCGGCGCTGTGCTGGATGGCGGCCCAGTTCCGCAACACCGGCAGCATGCTGGACGGCACCAGCCGCATGCGCAGCGGCGGCGCGGAGATCAAGCACTTCCTCGGCGTCTCCTGCTTCGCCGAGCGGTCCGTCGTCCCCGAGCAGGGCGTGGTGCCCATCCCGAAGGACGTCCCCATGGAGGTGGCCGCGCTCACCGGCTGCGCCGTGATGACCGGGGTCGGCGCGGTCATGAACACCGCCCGCGTGCCCCCGGGCGCCTCCGTGCTCGTCGTCGGCGCGGGCGGCGTCGGCCTCAACTGCGTCATGGGCGCGGCGCTGGTCGGCGCCCACCCGATCATCGTCGCCGACCTGGTCGACGCCAAGCTGGAGACGGCGCTCGACTTCGGCGCCACCCACGTGGTGAACGCGCGCACGCGCGACATGGTCGAGGCCGTGCGCGAGCTGACGAACGGTGAGGGTGTCGACTACGCGTTCGAGGCGATCGGCAGCCCACCGGCGATGGGCCAGGCCTTCCGCTCGCTGCGGCGTGGCGGTGCGGCGACCGTGGTCGGCATCGCCCCCCTGGGCACCACGATGTCGGTCGACGCTGGCGAGCTCGTCTACCAGGAGAAGACGCTCAGGGGCAGCTACTACGGCTCGACGCGGCCGCAGACCGACATGCCGCGCCTCCTCGAGCTGTTCCGGGCCGGCAAGCTGCCCATCGACCGGCTGATCAGCCGGCGGTACCCGCTGGAGCAGGTCAACGAGGCCTACGACGCGCTGCTGGCGGGGGAGGTCGCCCGCTCGGTGCTGATCCCGGGCCAGGGATAGTCACACCAGCCGGACCGGCGACCGGTCCTGGTGTGCTCATCCCGGCGCCGGGCGCCCCGCCGCGACCCGCTCCGCGTACCGGATGATCGCGCTGGCCGCGGCCCACTCCTGCTCGTCCGAGAGCGGGTGCCAGCCGGGGCCGTTGTTGACCTCGACGACGACGTGGCCGTCGCCCAGTCGCATGAGGTCGACACCCGCGATGGTGATCCCCATCACGCGGCTCGCCCGCAGGGCCAGCTCGACCAGCTCCCCCGACGGCGTCAGCGGCTCGGCCCGCGCTCCCTGCGCCACGTTGGCCTTCCAGCCCCCGCCCTGCGGCACGCGCCGGAAGCTCAGCGCCACCTCGCCGCCGACCACCGTCAGGCGCATGTCCCCCTCGGGGTGAGGCACGTACGGCTGAGCCAGCACGGAGCCGTACCGCTCCAGCAGCCGGCCGGCAACGTCCGTGTGCCGCGCGACCCCGCCGATCCGCTCCACGTCGTTGCCCTCCCAGCCGAACGACGGCTTGAGCACCACGTCGCCCCACGCGTCGAGCGCGTCCCGGACGTCGCCCGCCGACCGGCAGCACACCGTGGGCAGCACGGGGATGCCCGCGGCCCCCAACCGCTGCACCTGGACGAACTTGCTCTCGGCCGCGGCGTAGACGGCGGCCGGGTCGAGGATGGGCGTGCCGGGCACGCCGCTGAGCAGCGTCAGGTTCTCCAGGTCGGCCTGCCAGGACTCCCGCCGGAGCTGCGCCCGCGACACGATGACGTCGAGCTCCGCCGCCGGCCGGTCGCCGGCGAGCACGCCGTGGCCGCCGGCCGTCGGGCCCCAGCGCACGTCGTCGAGCGTGAACAGCGTCGTGTCGTGACCCAGCGCGCGTCCCAGGTCGCGCAGGTGCAGCGACTCGAACTCGTCACGGTCCCAGCCCACGATGCCCAGGAGCACGCCGCCCTGACGCTATGCCCCTCCGGCGCCGGCGGCAAGGGACTCTCGGGCAGCACATGTGGCCCGATCGTGCACGATAGTCTGCCCATTCGTCCCTCGCACCGGTGCAGCCCCGATGCTTGCATGGACCCATGTGGTGGCCGGGGTGAGAGACGGCGGCGTCGACCTGGCCGTCGTCGGGGCCGGCATCGTCGGCGCCACCGTGGCGGCCGAGGCGTCGCGCCGCCGCCCCGGCGCGCGGGTGCTGCTGCTGGACCGGTCGCTGGTGGGCTCGGGCGCCACCCGCCACTCGGCCGCGCTCAGCACCCCGACCGGCGCGACGCCGTCCCACCGGCGCCTGGTCCAGCGTGCCGGCCGCTGGTACGCGGACCTCGCCCGCGCGGGCGGCGCGCCGTGGCGGCGGCCGCTGGTCGCGTACTGGATCGTGCGCGAGGCGAGCGTGCCGGCGTTCCTGGAGGAGTTCGCCGGCCACCCCGCCGCACCCGCCGGGACCGCCGACCTGGAGCGGCTGCGGGCTGCCCACCCCGACCTCGCGGTCGACCTGGACGAGGTCGTCTTCCGCTCCGGCGCCGGCGTCTGGGCCGGGTCGGCGGAGGCGGCGGCGCGCACCCTTGCGGCGGGCCTCAACGAGACGGCCGGGTGCGCCTGCTGGGAGGGGGTCGAGGTCCTCGACATCCGGCCGGTGACCGGCGGCTGCGCCCTCCGCACGCGCACCGGGCACGAGGTGCGGGCGCGCCAGGTGGTGGTCGCCACCGGCCCCTGGCTGGCCGCCGGCCCGCCCGCGGCCGGCCCCGGCCGCACGCTCCGTGTCAAGAAGGTGGCGGCGCTCCACCTGGCGCGGCGCCCCGAGCCGGACGACCCGGTCGTCCTCTTCTGGGACGAGGACGCCTTCCTGCTCCCGCTGCCCGCCTCCGGCTGCACGCTGTTCAGCTTCTACTGCGACACCTGGGACGTCCGGCCCGGTTCGGACGCGCTCGCCATCGAGCGCCGGGAGCTGGACGCCGCCCTCGCCGTGCTGGCCCGGCGGAGCGCTCGGCTGGCGGCGTCGCCGGCCGGAGCGCGCGTCTTCTGCGACGGCTACACGCCGGGCCGGCTGCCGATGGTCGCCGAGGACCCGGCCCGGCCGGGCGTCGTCCTGGCGGGCGGCTGCTCCGGCTCCGGGTTCCGCCTGGCGCCCGCGCTCGCCGAGCTGGCCCTGGACTGCCTCGACCTCCGCGCGAGGGGCTGACGCTCCGTTGCGGCTGCTGGACCCCGCCCGCCGCGCCGCCCCCGCCGACCTCCTGCTGGTGCCGGGCATCCCGACCCCCAACGGGCCGATGCACCTGGGCCACGTGGCCGGGCCCTTCCTGCGGATGGACGTGCTGGCCCGCTTCCGGCGGCTCTGCGGCGACCGGACGTACCTCGTGTCGGGGACGGACGCGTACGAGTCGTACGTGAGCCTGGGAGCCGAGCAGGCGGGCGCCACCCCGGCAGAGGTGGCCACCCGCTACCATCGCGAGATCGCGGACGACCTGGCCTCGATCGACATCGTCCCCGACTCCTTCATCGACCCGCTCGACGCCCGCTGGGCGGACCGCTACGAGCGCTGGCACCACCACCTGCTGGACGGCCTGCGCCGGCGCGGGTGCGTCGTCAGCCGGCGCGAGCGCGTCCCCTACGGCAGGACGAGCGGCAGGCACCTCGCAGGTGCCTTCCTGGCCGGGCGCTGCCCGGAGTGCGGCAGTCCCGTCGCGGGCACCTCGTGCGAGGAGTGCGCGGCGTGGTTCTCGGCCGGGACCGTCCTCGATCCCGGCCCGCGCCTGGCCGCGGAGGAGGTGGAGTGGCGCGAGGTCGCCAACCTCCACCTGCGGCTGGACGCCGGGCCGCTGGCCAGGGCGCTGGCGCGGGACCGGCTCGCCGCCGGGCACCGGAGTACGGTGGAGCGCTACCTGGAGCGCGAGGGGCACTGGTGGCGGCTGACCCAGCAGGCCGGATGGGGGGTCCCGGCTCCGGGCGCCGGCAGCCCGCCCGCCGTCTTCTGGACGTACGGCCTCACGATCCTGGCCTACGCGGCGCTGTGCGGTGAGGAGTACGGGCGGCTCTCGGGCCGCCACGTCAACGCGCACGCGCCGGACTCCGGGGTGACCACGGTGTCCGCGCAGGGCATCGACACGCTGGTTCCCGACATGCTGACCGGCGCCGGCCTCGACCTGCTCCGGCCGGAGCTGGCGCCGTACGACCACCACGTGTTCAACCGCTTCCTGCTCCTCGAGGGCCGCAAGTTCTCGACCAGCCGGCGCCATGCCATCTGGACGCGGGAGCTCACGCGCCTCGTGGACCGCGACCTCGTCCGCTACCACCTGGCCCGGGTCAGCCCGGGCGACCGGGAGACGGACTTCCGCGCCGGCGACTTCGCGGCGACCGTGAACCGCGGAATCGTCCAGGACCTCCAGAGCCGCGCGGTGGCCAGCTGGGAGCGCCTGCGCGAGCCGGCGGCCACGCTGCCGGACGGGCGCTGGCTGCAGGGCCTCGACGCCCTCCTGGAGCGGCAGCGTGCGGGTCTCGAGCCGGCGCGGCTCCGGCTCGCCGAGGTGGCCGCCGCGCTCGACGCGTGGTGCGCGGCGCCGTCCGGGGGCGGTCCCGGCGAGGCGTACTGGTGGCTGAAGGGAGCCGTGCTCGTCGCCTGGAGCCTGATGCCCCGGTGGTCGCTGGCGGTCTGGCACGCACTCGGTCACGCCGGCGAGCCGGCCCTGGCAGCGTTCTGGCGGACGCCGCCGCTGGCACCTCGCCGGCCCCTCCCGCGGTTCACGCCAGTCGACCCCGGCCGTGTGCGGCGGCTGGCTGCCGCCCCGACCGGCCATGCCTGATCCGGCGGTCCTCTTCGTCAACCTGCGCGGCGTGCCGGCCGAGGACCGCGCCGCGCTGATCGCCGCCCGCCGCCTGGGCTGCGCGGTGGACCTGGTGGCGCCGTCGCTGCCCGGCCACGCCGCCGGCCTGGTCAGGCGGTTCCGGGCCGCCGACACGGACGACCCCGAGCAGGGCCTCCTCGCCGCCAGGGAGCTGGCCGCCGCGGGCGCGCCGGCCGGCGTCGTCACGTGGGGTGACCGCGGCGTGGAGCTGGCGGCGCTCGTCGCGCGGGCCCTCGGGCTGCCCGGGCTCTCGGCGGACGCCGCGCGGCGGGCGCGCCACAAGCCGTCGATGAAGCAGGGGCTGGCCCACCTGCCCGGCGTCGTCGGCCGCCACGTCCGCGTCGCGGCCCGCGGCGACCTCGAGCCGGCCCTGCGCGAGGTCGGCCTGCCCGCGGTGCTCAAGCCGGCCGCGGCCGCCGGGAGCATGGGCATCTTCGAGCTCCGCCGGCCCGGCGACGTCGAGCGGGCCTTCGACCGGCTGTCCGCCTGGCTGCCGGGGCTGCCACGGCCGTTCCGGGGCGGCGCCGGCGGCGAGCTGGTGCTGGAGGAGTTCCTGGAGGGCCCCGAGTTCAGCGTCGAGGGCTGGGTGCACGACGGCCGGGTGACCGTCGCCGGCGTCACCGACAAGTGGACGACGGAACCCTTCCACCTCGAGTACCAGCACGTCCATCCCTCGGGCCGGCCGGAGGCCGAGCAGCGGGCGCTCGCCGATGGGGCGGAGCTGGTGGTCCGGACCCTGGGCCTCGACCATTGCGGGTTCCACCTCGAGTGCAAGCTCACGCCCCGGGGGTTCCGCCTGATGGAGGTCGCCGCCCGCTCCGGCGGCGACTACATCGCCTCGCACCTGGTCCCGCTGGCGAGCGGGCTGGACTTCCACGCCAACTGCATCCGGGTCGCCTGCGGCCGGCCGCCCGAGGCCGGGACCCGGGCCCCGCTGCACGCCGGCGCGCGGTTCCTGCTCGCCGCGGAAGCGGGCCGGTACGCGGGCGTCGACGGGCTGGCCGAGACCCTCCAGGTGGCCGCGGTGGAGCACGTCTTCCCGGAGCTGCCGGTGGGGAGCGCGGTGCGCCTGCCGCCGGACGACTACGACACGCAGCGGGTGGCCGCGGTGGTGGCGAGGACGCCGGACCACGCGGCGCTGGTGGCGACGCTGGACGCCGTCGCGCGCCGCTGCCGCGTCCGGATCGAGCGGCCCTCGGATGCGTGAGTCCGAGGTCGCGGCGCGCTGGCCGCGGCGGCTCCGTGCGACACTGCGGAGACGGTGAGAGCGGTCGTCTGGGAGGGCCCCAATCGAATGGCCCTGGCCGAGTGGGCGCGGCCCGACCTCACGGCGGGCCACGTCGCGGTCCGTCCGGAGGCCGCCGGGATCTGCGGCTCGGAGGTCGAGGGCTACCTGGGGCGGCAGCCGAACCGGCGGCCGCCGCTGGTGATGGGCCACGAGTTCGCCGGGGTCGTCGTCGAGGTGGGGGAGGGGGTCGACGCGGCGTGGGCCGGCCGCCGCGTGGC
>Ga0066903_100006580_pt1 | contig 10361 bp, 9 predicted proteins | sample PanSoiMetaGPlot1_FD_67491 | JGI IMG/M metagenome (GOLD analysis project Ga0066903, IMG submission 67491) | Tropical forest soil microbial communities from Panama analyzed to predict greenhouse gas emissions - Panama Soil - Plot 1 (version 2) | ecosystem: Environmental > Terrestrial > Soil >...
CCGCGCCGGTTGCGCTGCCCGACCTGTTCCTGTCACGCTACCGCGTTGTCGGCGGCCCGGGAGCCGAACGACTGGTCGTGACGCGCGAATGGACGGATCCGAATCACCACATCTGCGCCTCGCGCGTCACCAACCCTACAGCGCAGCCGGTCAGGGTGAACGAGGTCGTCCTGTTCGAAGTGCGACCGGGACCCTCGCCGGAGATCACGCAGCTCTATGGCGAAGGCTTCCAGATGCTGTCGCAGACGGCCGGCACCGTGGCCGGTCCGGTGGATGCCGGATCCTATACCGACGCCGGGCACTACAAGCTGCCGACCGCCACGGGCGTCCGCGCGTTCTATGGCCTGATGCGGGTCGGCGGATGGCTGCCGAAGCCGGACAAGGTCCTGGATCCGGAGCCGCAGTGGGTCCTGGCATTCACGTCGTGTCGACGGTTCAGCGGCTTCTTCCGGCTCAACGGCACCTCATCGATCGAGGTCGTCGTCGATACCGAAGGCCTGACGCTCGGACCCGGCGAGTCGTGGAACCTCGAAGAGTTCTTCCAAGGACTGGGAACCACAAATCTGAAGCCGGTGGCCGCGCGGATCGCCGAGAATCACCCGCCGCTCGAGACCGCCGCACCGCCGACCGGCTGGTGCTCGTGGTACTGCTTCGGACCGCGGGTCACGGCGCAGAACGTCCTCGACAACCTCGACGTCATCGCGAAGAAGATCCCCGGCCTCACCTACATCCAGATCGACGACGGGTATCAGGCCGCGATGGGCGACTGGCTCGAGACCGGCGCGGCGTTCGGCGGTGATGTCCGCAAGGTCCTCGACGAGATCAGCAAGCGCGGCTTCAAGCCGGCCATCTGGGTGGCGCCGTTCGTCGCCGAAGAGAAATCGCACGTCTTCGAGCAGCATCCCGACTGGTTCGTGAAGGACAAGGACGACGCGCCGCTGCGATCCGACAAGGTCACCTTCGGCGGCTGGCGCCACGGGCCCTGGTACGTCCTCGACGGCACGCATCCGGCGGTGCACGCGCATTTCGAGAACGTGTTCCGCACCATGCGCGACGAGTGGGGCGTGAGCTACTTCAAGCTCGACGCCAACTTCTGGGGCGCGATCCACGCCGGCCGCTTCAACGATCCGCGCGCCACGCGCATCGAAGCCTACCGTCGCGGCATGAAGGCGATCCTGCGCGGCGCTGGCAACAGCTTCATCCTCGGCTGCAATCACCCGACCTGGCCGTCGCTCGGGCTGATTCACGGTTCCCGCAGCTCGAACGACATCAAGCGCACGTGGGATCGCATCAAGACGACGGCGCAGCAGAACCTGCTGCGCAACTGGCAGAACGGCGGGCTGTGGTGGAACGATCCCGACGCCGTCGTCCTGACGGGCGACCTGCCGGAAAACGAGTTCATCTTTCACGCGACCGCGATCTACGCCACCGGCGGCATGGTGCTGTCGGGCGACGACCTGACGGCGATTCCGGAGAAGCGGCTGGCGATGCTGAAGCGGCTCCTCCCGCCGACCGGCGTAGCCGCCGTCTTCGATGACGACAACCTGCGCATCGGCACGATCGATGTGCCGGGCAAGCGGATGTTCTGCTGCTTCAACTGGGCCGATACACCGGTGACGCTCATCCGGCGGCTGTACTACCAGAACGAGGTGACGGTGAAGGATTTCTGGACGGGCGACTCCGTCGGACGCGTGACGAACAGGCTCGTCCTCGAGGACATGCCGGCCCGTTCCGCCAGGCTGCTGGAGGTCGTGGATGCATAATCGGGCGACGCCCATCGGGCCGAGTCAGGTGGAACGCGATGGGCTGGGTGCAGCGGAGCTCCTGCGGAGGGACTCGGCGCAGGTCGCGCTGACATCCTTCGTCGCGCTGTTCGCGATCGTCGGCCTCGCGCTGTACGGACTTCCCTTCTACTACGACTTCATGGTGCGCGAGTTCGGGTGGTCGCGTACGCAGGTGACGTCCGGCAACGCCATCAGCAAGCTGCTCGTCGGCCCCCTGTTCGGGTTTCTCGCCGGATGGCTCGTGGATCGCCTCGGCCCGCGCCGCGTGATGATGGCGGGGATCCTGATGGCCGGCGGCGCGCTGGTGGGCCTCGCGCACATGACCGCGCTCTGGATGTTCTACCTGTTCTACCTGTTCAACGCGATCGGCTACGTCTGCGGCGGGCCGCTGCCGAATCAGGTGCTCCTGTCGCGATGGTTCGACAAGGCGCGTGGAAAGGCGATGGGGTTCGCGTACCTCGGCATCGGCGTCGGAGGCTACCTCGTCCTGCGGTTCTCGCCGCAGCTCGTGTCCGCGTTCGGCTGGCGAGGCGCGCTGCAGTTCCTCGGCATCACCATCATCGTGATCGCGCTGCCGCTCGCGTACTTCCTGCGCGACGAGCCGCCGGCGGCGGCGGGCCGGGTCCATGGAGCAGCAACGAAAGGACCGACACCCTCGATCAGGCACGTGTTCCGAAGTCCCGCCTTCTATCTGCTCGCGATCGGCAGCATGTGCTCGATCGGCGCCGTCGGCGGGACGAACCAGCACCTGAAGCTGTATCTCAGTCTCGATCAGCAGTATTCGCAGACCGCCGCGGCGACGATCGCCTCGACGGTGCTCGCCTTCAGCATCGGCGGACGCCTCTTCATGGGATGGCTCGCCGACCGGATACCGCGCAAGGTCGTGATGCTCGTCATCTACGTCCTCATCGCCGGGTCGATTCCGCTGCTCTTTCTTGCGCACACGCCAAGGGCGATGTACGCCTTCGCGGTGATCTTCGGTCTCGGCCTCGGCGGCGAATACCTGATCATCCCGCTCATGGCTGCGGACCTGTTCGGGGTGCGCGTGCTCGGCCGGCTGCTGGGCGTGATTCTCACGGCCGACGGCGTGGCGGAGGCCACGGTGCCGATGCTCGTCGGACACCTGCGCGACACCACCGGCTCGTATACGACGGGCTTCCTCACGCTCATCGCCATCGCGATCGCCGGCACCCTGGCCATCGTATTTCTCCCGGGGCGCCCGGCGCCTTCGACGGAGGCGCATGTCTGAGATCGGACGCCGGCAGTTTCTCTCGACCGTGGGCACCGCCGCCGTTGGCGGACTCTTCCACTCGCGCGATGCACGCGCGCAGATGATGCTGCCCGAGAAGCCCGGCGTGATCCGGCCCGGCTATGCGGCGATCACGTGGGGCGGAAACGACGCCCAGGCGATCGACGAGATCGCCGACGTCGGCTTCAAGGGGATCCAGCTCCGCGCGAGCGCCTTCGACACATGGGGCAAGAAGCCGGAGACGCTTCGCACGCTGCTCGAGAAACGCGGCCTGACCTTCGTCGCGCTGTCGAGCGGGAACCTCAACATCGATCCCGGCAACGAGCAGCAGCAGATCGATCTGCATCTGCAGCATGCGGCCTTCGTTCGCGACGCCGGCGGCAAGCTCATCCAGGTCATCGACGAGAAGCCGAAGGGACGCGCGGTGACGGCAGACGACTATCGGCGCCTGGGACGTCTGCTGAACGAGATCGGCGGGCGCACCGCGAAGCTGGGCGTGCCGCTCGTCTACCACCATCACATGAACAGCATCGGGGAGACGCCGGCCGCGATCGACGCCGTTCTCGGCGCGTCCGATGCCGAGGCCGTGGGGCTGCTGCTCGACATCGCGCACTACACCCAGGGCGGCGGCGACCCCATCCAGGCGATCCGCCGCTACTACAAGCGCATCCGCCTCGTGCACCTGAAGGATGTCGTGGCGACGCCCGACCCGCCCGGCTACCGCTGGGTCGAGCTCGGTAAGGGCCGCGTGAACGTGAAGGGCTCGGTCGCCGGACTCCGTGCCGTGCGATACGACGGCTGGGCGATCGTGGAGCTCGATCGCGTCGACCCGCCGCAGACGCCGAAGTCGGCGGCCATCGGCAACAGGGACTTCGTGGTGAACGAGCTCAAGCTCGCGCTGTGACGACGGCTATCCGCGGGTGACGGCGGGCGTGTAATCGAGGCGCCGTGCCATCCGGATCTGATCCAGTCCGGCGATCCAACCGGTCCTGAACGACATCACCGTCATCACCGCGACGAACTCGATCAGGTTCTTGTTCACGAGCAGGTACGTGCCCTCGGCGCCGGTCTGCGGCATGCCCGTGAACGGCGGCTGCGAGAGGTAGAAGAGCGCGAGGAACGCCATCGCGCCGGCGCAGCCGAGCTGCGTCAGCAGTCCCAGCATCAGCGACAACCCGATCAGCAGCAGCGCGATCGGCACGATGAGATCGACTGCACGCGTCATGGCGGCGTTCCCGGCCATGCCGTGGAAGAGTGACGCGAACGGTCCCGTGGCTCCCTGCAGGTACCCCTGCGCGCTCCAGGAGGCGACCATCTGCCCGGAGCGCGACCATCCCGGCAGCATCAGCTTGTAGAACCCTTCGTAGGCGAAATGCCAGCCCACCGCCGTCCGCAACGCAATCAACGAAACCTGCTGGAACCCTGTCAGCTGCATCGATGAACCCCGATCGGTTGTGTGGTCCGTGTTCGTTCGTCGCATCAATTGACGAGATAGAGATCGCGGCCCGCGTTCTCGACGACGAGCGTGTCGGGATCGCGGCGGGCCAGGTCGAGATCGACGGCCGCATACCGCGCGAAGTGCAGCTTCACGCGGCGGCAGACCTCTTCGGGAATCCCGGACGCCAGCGTGATGCGGTACCTCGGCTCGATCCGTCCGTCGGGGGCGACGCGGCTTCCGTAGCTCACGTGCGCGAGGTGCGCCGCGACGCAGAGGTTCGCCCGCAGCTCGTCCGATCCCTCCACCATCTCGCGCACCTGCTCGAGCGGCGCGTACCCGTATTTTTCGATGAGCGCGCCGTGGGTCGTCGAGATCCCCTTCAGGTGCGGAGCGTAGATCACGAGCTCTCCGCCGTTCTCGATGATGCCGCCCAGCTTGTAGCTCGCCTTTCCACCGACCCACATCTCGTCGTAGTGCTCGTCGAGCATCGCGATCACGCGCCGGTAGCGGCGCCCCGTGTGGCGGACGTGGACGCGCGAACTGACGCGCGCGGCCTCGCGGACGGTTTCGCGCAGCCCGCCGCAGAAGAGCGCGTGCGTCTGCAGCTCCCGGTCGTTGCGCGACGACACCGACGTGAAGGCGATGACGGGCGTCTTCACGCGATCGGCGGCGGCTTCGATGACGCGGCGCGTCGGCGTCTCGACACGGCCGATCACGTTCTCGATGGCCGCGAGCGCCCCGAGCCAGTGCGTGAAGTGCGTGAGCTCGGGACCGGCGACGCCCGGGAAGAAATACTTCGCGCCGCCGGCGAATCCCGCCACCTCGTGCGGGACGGTGGCGCCGACGACCAGGATGCAGTCGTAGCGGCCCGGCGCCAGCCGCCCGTTCAACTGGACGGGCACGTCGTCGGCCATCAGTCCGCCGGTCAGCGCGGAGACCTCCGCCCGGGGCAGCGACCCGAGCGTCATGAGCTCCGATGGTGTGTCCCAGTGATGATCGAAGACCGTGCCCAGGAGCGGGAGATCGGCGAGGCCGGCGCCAATCTTCGCGCGCTTGTCGGCGTCGCTCATCGCGGGATGCGTCCCCTGCGCCACCAGCGCGTCGAGGGATGACGCGCGCCGCTCCGACAGCTCCTGCGCAATCATCGGGAAGAGGAGCGCCGTATTGTCGTCGCGCGTGCGATCCGAGATGACCGCGAGCACGCGCGATCCGGCCGACACGCCGCGAAGCGCGTCGCGGACGATCGACCGCATCTCGGCCGGCGTCAGCACCGCCGACGCGACGCCTGCGGGAGCGATGGAGGTCACACGCCGCCCTCGAGCGCGACCGGCTGCAGGCGCGGCACGATCAGGTGCACCACGAGAAGCGTGATCAGGTAGGCCGACGCCGCGATGAGAAACACCGGCACGTAGCTGCCGGTGTACTGGAGCACGTAGCCCGTGATCTTCGCGATCAGCATCCCGCCGACGGCGCCGGCCATGCCGGCGAGGCCGATGACGGATGCGATGGCGCGGCGGGGGAACATGTCCGACGCGAGCGTGTAGACGTTGGCCGACCATCCCTGGTGCGCCGCCGCGGCGATGCCGACGAGCAGCACGGCCAGCGCTTCGGATCGGACGTTCGCGGCGAACGCGATCGGCGTCACCGCCAGCGCGCAGACGAGCATCGCCGTCTTGCGCGCGCGGTTCGGGGTCCAGCCATGCTTCAGGAACGTGGACGAGAGCCATCCGCCGCCCACGCTGCCCACGTCGGCAATCACGTAGATCACGATGAGCGGCAGCGCCATCGACTGCAGGTCGATGCCGTACCGCCGATGGAGGAAGTCGGGAATCCAGAAGAGGTACAGCCACCAGATCGGATCGGTCCCGAATTTCGCGAGCGCGACCGCCCACGTCTGGCGATAGCCGATGAGCGAGAGCCACGGGATCTTCGCCGGCGGATCCGCCGGGTCGCTCTTGATCAGCGCGAGCTCGGCGGCGCCGACGCGAGGATGCCCCGACGGCGGCCCGTACAGCGGCAGCCACGCGGCCAGCCACAACAGCCCGAGCGCGCCGGTGGCGACGAACGCGCCGCGCCAGCCGAAGCTCTGCGTGAGCACGGGCACGAGCAGCGCGCTCACCAGGACGCCGACGTTCGTCCCCGCGTTGAAGATGCCGGTCGCGAGCGCGCGTTCGCGGCTCGGAAACCACTCCGCCACGGTCTTGATGGCGGCGGGAAAGTTGCCCGACTCGCCGATCCCGAGCGCGAACCGCACGGCCATGAAGCCGGCGACGGATCCGGAGTAGGTGAGGCCGACGAGGCCGAGCAGCGAGGCGGCGCCCGGGCCGATCGCCGGCGCGAAGGCGTGCGCGATCGCGGCCGCGCTCCAGATGAGGAGCGCCAGCGAGAACCCGAGCCTCGTGCCGAGATGATCGATGACACGTCCGGCGAAGACGAAGCCGATCGCGTAGGCCAGCTGGAACGAGAAGACGATGTCGGCGTAGTCGATTTCGCTCCAGCCGAACTGCTGCTGCAGCATCGGCTTGAGCAGGCCGATCACCTGGCGATCGACGTAGTTGATGGTGGCGGCGACGAACAGCAGCCCGCAGATGGTCCAGCGAAAGTGCCCGGCGCGGCCCGTCGCGGCGTCGGGTGTGGGACTGGTCGTCGGCATCCTCATCGCCATGGGATTCCCTCAGATGGTTGGATTGCGCCGGTGAATCGCGAACTCCCTGAACCCGAGGCGCTCGGCCGCCGTCTCGCGCCCCGAGCAGACGGACAGCACTTCCTCGAAGAGCCGGCACGCAGCCTGATCGAGCGTCTCGCGCCCGTCGAGCACCGCGCTGACGTCGAGGTCGATGTTGTCCGCCATCGACACCGCGGTGCGCGCGTTGCCGGTGATCTTGATCACGGGCGCGATGGGATTGCCCGTCGGCGTGCCCAGTCCCGTCGTGAAGACGACGACCTGCGCGCCGCCGCCGACCATGCCGGTGACCGACTCGACGTCGAGGCCGGGCGTATCCATGACGGTCAGCCCCTTCTTCGTGATCGGCGCGGCGTAGGCCACGACGTCCGCGAGCGGCGTGCGCTCCCCGCCCTTGTGCGTCGCCCCGAGCGACTTCTCCTCGATCGTCGTCAGGCCGCCGCGAATGTTGCCGGGCGACGGCTGCGTGCCGCGGATGTCGAGCCCGAGCGCCATCGCCTCGGATTCGACGCGATTGATGACGCGCAGGAGCCGTCCCGCGGTGTCGCCGCTCGTCGCGCGCGCGGCGAGCAGGTGCTCGGCGCCCATGATCTCCGCGATTTCACCGAGCACCGCGGCGCCGCCGAGGTCCACGAGACGATCCGCCACGCGGCCGAGCGCCGGGTTGGACGCCAGGCCCGAGGTGTAGTCGGAGCCGCCGCACTTCACCGACAGCACGAGCGACGACAGGTCGCAGGTCTCGCGGGGCGCGCGCTCCAGATCGGCTGCGAGACGCCGCGCGATCTCGATCGCGCGGGCCGTCGTGCGGACCGTGCCGCCTTCGCTCTGAATGGCAATCACCTGGGCCGGCTTTCCTGCCTGCCGCGCCGCATCGGCCAGGTGGTGCGCGACGACCTGTTCGCACCCCAGCGCAATCACGAGCACGGCGCCGACGTTCGGGTGGCGGCAGTAGGCGGCCAGCGTATCGTGCGTCGTGTGCATGTCGGGCCCGAGCTGTCCGCACCCGGCGGTGTGCGGCAGCGCGGTGCCGGTCGGCGCGACCGCGGCGGCGACCCGTTCGGCGACGACCGATGCGCAGATCACCGTCGGGACGACGAGCAGGTGATTGCGGACGCCGATCCGCCCGTCGGCGCGGCGATAGCCCTGGAACGTGCGCTCGCGCGCGCTCATGGATTGCTCCGATCGTCGGGCGGCTCCGCGATCCGGCCCTCGTCGTCCGACGGCTCGTGCGGTTCACGCCTGAGCAGATCCCCGCGCCCGCGGCCGCTCGACACGTTGTGTGTGTGCACGTGCGCGCCTTCGGGAATGTCGGCAGTGGCGGTGCCGATCGAGCTGCCGTACTTGATCACTGACCCTCCGGACGGGATGTGCGCGATGGCGACCTTGTGGCCGCGCGGAATCGGCTCCCGGACCGTGATCGCGCCGCCGTTCGGTCCGACGAGCCGTCCGGGCTCGAGCGCTTCGAGCGCCGTCGCGACGTTGTCGGCCGCGCTGATCACGATGACGGCTCTCACTGATTGACTCCGCTGGCGAGGAAACCGCCGTCGACGGCCAGCAGCTGCCCCGTGACGAACGTCGAGGCGTCCGATGACAGGTACACGGCCGCGCCGACGAGCTCCTCGAGCCGCCCGAAGCGCTTCATCGGCGTCCGCACGAGGAACTCCTGGCCGCGCGGCCCCTCGAGCAGCGTCGCGTTCAGGTCGGTCTTGAAGACGCCTGGCGCGATCGCGTTCACGGTGATCCCGTGTCTCGCCCACTCGACGGCGAGCGCGCGCGTCAGGCCGGCGACGCCGGCCTTCGACGCGGTGTAGGCGCTCACCTCCTGCAGGCCCACGAACGACGACAGCGACGCAATCGCGATGAGCCGCCCGTATCGCTGCGCGATCATGCCGGGCGCGAACGTCTTGAACGCGCGCAGCGTGCCCGTCAGGTTGACGTCCACGATTTTCTGCCACTCGGCCGTGTCCATCTCGAGCGTGGGCGCGCGCCGCGTGACGCCGGCCGCCGTGACGACGATGTCGACCTTGCCGAAGCGGCCGACCACCGCGTCGCGCAGCGCTGCCAGCGACGCTTCGTCGCCGACGTCGCAGGCGGCCGCCAGCGTCCGGCGTCCGCGCCGCTCGATCTCGGCGGCGACCTCGTCGACGAGATTCTGCCGCCGCGCCGTCGAGACGACGTCGGCGCCGGCGTCGGCAAGGCCGAGCGCGAGCACGCGGCCGATGCCACTGGTTCCTCCGACGACTACGGCGGTCTTACCACTCAAATCGAACAGTGAGCTGCCCATCAGTGAGACCGTCTGCGCCGCCCTGGCGGGCGCTCCGGTTTTTCGCTCTCCTTGTCCCTTGGCTTGTCTTTCTTCGGCGCAGCGGCGGGCGGACGCGGTGCCTCGCCCGCAGCGCCGGCCGGGTCGTCGAGCTCCTGCGCCTGATAGCGCGCGGCCTGCGTCAGGTGATCGTTCATCGCGCGGCGCGCCCGCTCCGAGTCGCGGTTCCGGATCGCCTGGTAGATCCGCCGGTGCGCTTCTGCCGCATCGCGCAGATCGCTGTCGGACGCGCGCTCGACCGCGCCGCGACGGCGCTCATAGTACAGCGCCGACACCATTCCCACCAGCGCGCCGACGATCGGATTCTTCGCCGCCTCCGCGACGCCGCGGTGGAAGTTGATGTCGTGCACGAGGAACAGATGAGGATTGTCGCGGTTGGCGAAGAGTCCCGCGACTTCCTCCGCGAGCGTCGCGAGGTGATCGGAGGTTGCGCGCTCGGCGGCCAGCCCGGCGGCTTCGACCTCGAGGATGCGCCGCGCCTCGTACATCTCCTCGCGCGTGAAGCCGTGAAGCGCCGCGAGAAAGCTCAGCGGCTCCGATCCGAGCGACGGCGGACCGTCCGGAATGTACGTGCCGGATCCATGGCGCGATTTCACCACGCCCATGGCGGCCAGCGCGTGGAGGCCGGCGCGCACGGACGGGCGGCTGACGCCAATCCGCGTCGCCAGCTCGCGCTCGGCCGGAAGCCGGTCGCCCGGACGGAGCCGCCCGCGGTCGATGAGATCGCGGACGAACGCGACGACCTGGTCGGTGCTCCCTTCCTGGGTCATAACTGGTCGGACCAATTATAGGAGACTTCGCCGTCGCGCAAAGAGTGGCTTCGCCTGTCGGGCAGGTGGTTTCGCTGTCGGGCAAGGGTGGCGGCTTCGCTGTCGAGCAGCGGA
>Ga0066903_100006581_pt1 | contig 10361 bp, 7 predicted proteins | sample PanSoiMetaGPlot1_FD_67491 | JGI IMG/M metagenome (GOLD analysis project Ga0066903, IMG submission 67491) | Tropical forest soil microbial communities from Panama analyzed to predict greenhouse gas emissions - Panama Soil - Plot 1 (version 2) | ecosystem: Environmental > Terrestrial > Soil >...
CGGCGCGTGCTGCGCTTCTACGGCGCGAGCGAGTCGGCGGTAGCTGTCGCGCTGGCCGAGGCGGGCGGGGACGGTAACGGCGTCGAGGCGACGATCTGTGCCCGCGACTTCGAGATCCACGTCGACCTGCTCGTGGACGACGGCGGCGGGGAGCAGGCCGATCGGATCTCCGGCGCCTTCCGAGAGGCGCTCGCGCAGTACCTCTTCGCGGAGGACGAGCGAACCATCGCCGAGATCGTCCTCTCGCTGTGTCGCGCGCGCGGACTCTCGCTCGCCACTGCGGAGTCGTGCACCGGCGGGCTCGTTGCCGCCCGGTTGACGGCGATTCCGGGCTCGAGCGAGGTGTTCGTCGGCGGAGTGGTGGCGTACTCGAACGAGGTCAAGGCAGGCGAGCTCGGCGTGCCCGACGAGGTGCTCGAGCGGCACGGCGCGGTCTCGGCGGAGGCGGCCGAGGCGATGGCCACGGGAGCGCGCGAGCGGCTCGGAGCCGACGTGGCCGTGTCGGTGACCGGCGTGGCCGGTCCCGGCGGCGGAACGCCGGAGAAGCAGGTCGGGCTCGTGTTCCTGCACGTCGAGGGGCCGGACGGCTTCCTGGCCAGACGGCTCGACTTCCCGGGCGACCGCGACGCGATCCGCGGGCGCGCGACCGCCGCGGCCCTGCATCTCGTGCGCACGCTCTTGTCACAGAGGCGTGACGCTTCTGTGTGAACGCTCCTGCTAGCTTCGAAGGCGATGAGCGCGTTCGCCTCTTCTGCGCATTGCGGCTCCCTGACGACACGCTCGACGGCCTCGTCGCGTGGGAGCGCGAGGCGTTCTCCGACGTGCCACGCGCCAGGCCCGTTCCGCGCGAGAACCTGCACGTCACGCTCGCCTTCCTCGGCCACCGGCCTGCGTCGGAGCTCGAACCGATCGTCGGCGCGTTACGTGCCGCTTCCGCCAGGGCCGAGCGACCACGGCTCTCGGTCCGCGGCTATCGCGAGACGCGGAGCGTGGGGATGCTCACGTGCGACGACGAGGGCGGCCGCGCGACGGCCCTGGCCGAGGAGTTCCACGAGCGGCTCGAGGCGCTCGGCGTCTACGAGCGCGAGCGCCGGAGGTGGCTCCCGCACGTGACCGTCCTGCGCTTCCGAGAACGTCCGCGGCTGCGGCCGGAGCTGCCGCCACTGGAGCCGTTCGTGACGTCCGACGCTGCTGCTTACCTGTCACGGCTACGCTCCGGTGGGGCGCGATACGAAGTCCTCGAATCCGTGGAAGTGGGAGGGAGATAAGGGTGGACCGCGAGCAAGCTCTCGACACCGCGCTCGGCCAGATCGAGCGCCAGTTCGGCAAGGGCTCGGTGATGCGCATGAGCGACCAGGCCCAGGTCTCGATCGGCGCCGTCTCGACCGGCTCGCTCGCGCTCGATCTCGCGCTGGGCATCGGCGGGCTGCCGCGCGGCCGCATCGTCGAGATCTTCGGGCCGGAGTCCTCGGGCAAGACGACGCTCGTCTATCACGTCATCGCCGAGGCGCAGCGACGTGGCGGCATCTGCGCCTTCATCGACGCCGAGCACGCGATGGACCCGACCTACGCGAAACGGATCGGCGTCAACATCGACGACCTGCTCGTGTCGCAACCCGACACCGGTGAGCAGGCGCTCGAGATCGCCGAGCTCCTGATCCGCTCGGGTGCGCTGGACGTCGTCGCGGTCGACTCGGTCGCCGCGCTGACTCCGAAGGCAGAGATCGAGGGCGAGATGGGCGACTCCCACGTCGGCCTGCAGGCGAGGCTGATGAGCCAGGCGCTGCGCAAGCTCGCCGGCACGCTCAACCGCACCGACACGATCTGCCTCTTCACCAACCAGCTGCGCGAGAAGATCGGCGTCATGTTCGGCAATCCGGAGACGACTCCGGGCGGCCGGGCACTGAAGTTCTACTCGTCGGTCCGGCTCGACATCCGGCGCATCGAGACGCTGAAGGACGGGGTCGAGGCCTACGGCAACCGGGTGCGAGTGAAGGTCGTCAAGAACAAGGTCGCGCCGCCGTTCAAGCAGGCCGAGTTCGACATCATCTACGGCTCCGGGATCTCCTGGGAGGGCACGGTGCTCGACGCCGCGCTCGAGCGGAAGGTCGTGCAGAAGTCGGGCTCGCACTTCAGCTTCGAGGACGAGCGGCTCGGCCAGGGCAGGCAGAACGCGACCGCGTTCCTGCGCGAGCACCCGGACGTGACCCAGCAGGTCCTGCTGCGGCTCCAGGCGCTCGCCGGTCCCGACCAGGTGGTCTCCGCGCGTCTCCTGCCCGAGCTCGAGGCCGCACCGAACGGCAAGCCGGAGCCGGTCGCCGAAGCCGAAGCCGAAGCTGAAGTCACAGCGAAGCGCTAGGTGCGCGAGGAGGCGCTCGCGGTCGCAACACGCGCGCTGGCGCGGCGCGAGCACTCGGCGCACGGATTGCGAGAGCGGCTCCTTCGTGCCGGCGTCTCGGATGCGGACGCCGACGGCGCGCTCGAGGAGCTCCAGCGCGTCGGCCTGCTCGACGACGGACGCTTCGCGAGCGAGCGGGCGCGCGTGCTGGCTGAGCGTGGCAAGGGCGACGCCGCGATCCGCTACGAGCTCGAGCGCTCGGGGCTCGAGTCCGGGGACGTCGAGGCCGCTATGGCAGAGCTGGAGGCGGAATCGGACCGCGCCGCGCGCGTCGTCGACCGCCGGGGAGCGACGCCGGCGACCGCGCGGCTCCTCGCGAGCCGGGGCTTCGACGAGGCGGTCGTGGAGGCGTTCGTTGCACCAGGGCAGTTGCCGGAGTTAGGATAGGAGCGCTTCATCCAACATTTTGCCTGCATCTAATGTGTTTCCGAATCGGATCGTGACTTCGACACAAACCATGACCAGCGCGAGGGAAGGGAGCTAGCAGCGGCGGCAGCCTGACGCCGAACCGCCTGGCGGGAGCTCGCGCGTCCCGCCGCCTCCCGATTCGAGCATTTCCCGGTGCAAGCGGTGCCCGGATGAGCACCGCGTTCCGGCGCGGACAACGGTTCCCGGCCGAGCCCCAGGCCCGGCCCGACAGTGGGAGCGCGCATGGTCGTCGTCATCGGGATCGTCGTAGGCCTCGCGGTCGGAGCCGGCATCGCCTTCCTCTCGCTCTACGCCTTCACCGGCTCGCGGCTCGCGGCCGCCCGGCGGACGCGGCAGCTGCTCCTCAGCGAGGCGAAGCGTGAGGCAGATTCGCTGCGGCGCGACGCCCTCAGCGAGTCGGACGCGATCAAGCGCGAGGCGCAGATCGAGGCACGCGAGGAGTCCGTGCGCCTGCGAACCGGCGTCGAGACGGAGATCGCCGAGCGACGCTCGGAGATCCTCAAGATCGAGGAGCGCGTCCTCGCCAAGGAAGAGGACATCGACGGCAAGCTGACCGAGCTCGCCCGTCGCGAGCAGGGCGTCGCCGACCGCGAGGTGCACACGAAGCAGCTTCAGGAGGAGCTCAAGGAGGCGCGCGACGGCCAGACCGTCGAGCTCGAGCGCATCTCGGGGATGACCGTCAACGAGGCGAAGGCGCACCTGCTCGAGCGCTCGGAGGAGCTCGTCCGCCACGAGCTGGCCCGGCGCGTGCGGCAGGCCGAGGAGGAGGCCCGGGCGGAGGCCAAGCGGCGCGCCCGGAACCTCGTCGCGGACGCCCTCCAGCGCGTCGCCGCGAACCACGCCTCCGAGACCACGGTCTCGCTGATCGAGCTGCCGTCCGACGACATGAAGGGCCGGATCATCGGCCGCGAGGGCCGGAACATCCGCGCGCTCGAGCACCTCACCGGCGTCGACGTGATCATCGACGACACGCCGCAGGCCGTGGTGCTCTCGTCGTTCGACGGCATCCGGCGCGAGATCGCCAAGCTCACGCTCTCGAAGCTGATCGAGGACGGCCGCATCCACCCGGCCCGGATCGAGGAGATGTACTACCAGTCCAAGGCGGAGATCGACGACGCGATCCGCCAGGCCGGCGAGCAGGCGGTCTTCGAGGCGAACTGCGGCGAGGTGCACGAGGAGCTCGTCAAGATCCTCGGCCGGCTCCGGTTCCGGACGAGCTACGGCCAGAACGTCCTCAAGCACACGCTCGAGGTCGTCCACCTGGCGGGGATCATGGCCGCCGAGCTCGAGGCGAGCGTCAAGACGGCACGACGGGCGGCGCTCCTGCACGACCTTGGCAAGGCGCTCACGCACGAGATGGAGGGGTCGCACGCGCTGCTCTCGGCCCAGTACGCGCGCCGCTACGGCGAGTCGCCCGCTGTCGTGCACGCGATCGAGGCGCACCACTACGAGGTCGAGCCGCAGACCGTCGAGGCCGTGCTGCTGATCGCCGCCGACGCGATCTCGGCCTCGCGGCCGGGCGCGCGCGGCGAGAGCCTCGAGCACTACATCAAGCGCCTCGAGGCGCTGGAAGGAGTCGCCGCGCGGCACGAGGGCGTCGAGAAGGTCTACGCGCTGCAGGCCGGCCGCGAGATCCGCGTGATCGTGAAGCCGAAGGAGATCGACGACGACGGCGCCGTGCTGCTCTCGCACGAGATCGCGCGCGAGATCGAGGACCAGCTCGAGTACCCGGGCCAGATCAAGGTCACGGTCATCCGCGAGTCGCGGGCGATCGAGTACGCGAAGTGAGCGGGAGCCGGCCGGAGCCGGCTCCCGCGTGACGTCCTAGAGCCCGGTCGAGAGCAGCTTCAGTTCGGCCGCTTCCTGCGTCGTGAACGACTTGTCGGGCTGCGTTCCGGTGCGTCCGTCGACGGCGTTGCGGAAGGCTTTGAGGATGTTCGCCTTCGCGTTCGGGCTCCCGGCCGTCCCGGCGTTGTCGAGCATCGCACAGAGCGTGTCCGCATCCGCGGGATGGGCCGCATAGCTGCGGACGAGTGAGCAGAGGCTGTCGAACGTGACGACGACCGAGACCGTTCCGCGGTACTCGGTGACGCCCCCGTCCTTGTCGCGAACCTTCCCGCCGACCGAGCGGCCACCGGCAGCCGTCGTCGGGCAGCTCGCCGTGGCGTCCGAGCCGAAGGCGCCGTAGCCGGAGCCGCAGTCGAGCGCGTAGGTGAAGCCCGCCGCGGTGTCGGCGGACGACGGGTCGGAGGCGCCTGTCAGCGAGAGCGTGAACGGGAAGCCGGCGAAGCTCGACGCCGGCGCGCCGAGCGCAGCCGCCGGCGGGACGTTGCGCACGGCGACGGTGACCGAGTCGGTCGCCGTGTTCCCGGCGTCGTCCGTCACCTGCACCTGCACCGTCGGCGACGCGGGCCCATCGTCGGCGGAGAAGGACACGCTCTGGCCTGCAGTCTCGAAGCTGTCGTTCCCGTCGAGGTCCCAGGCGTAGCTCAGGTCGCCGCTCTCGGGGTCGCTGCCGCTCGCCGTGAGCGTCGTGCTCGAGCCCTCATCGATCGCGTACGGGCCGCCGGCCGAGACCGACGGCGGGTCGTTCAGGTTCACGCGCACGACGGACGGATCGTGGTCGGAGGCCTGGTCGAAGAACTCGGCGTTCACGTGCACCGGGTCGAAGACCAGCGGGCGCGCGAAGAGCGGGCCGCTCAGCATGATGTGGTCGAGCACCTCCGAGTTGCCCTCGAAGTCGTAGCTGTAGCGCTGGTTCAGGGGCAGCGTGCTCATCAGGTCGTGCAGCCCCGCGGACTCGAGGATCTGAACCGTCGGCGAGAACTCGTAGTCGTTCAGGTCGCCGAGCACGACGACATTCGCGCTCGGGTCGGCGCTCGACAGCTGCGAGGCGAAGTCGGCCACGAGCGTCGCCTGCTGGTGGCGCTGCGCCGCCGTCACCTCGTCGGGCGGCTGGAAACGCCCGCGAAGCGGGTCGTCGCCGCCCTTCGAGTTGAAGTGGTTCGCGATCACGAACACCTTGTGGCCGCGGTAGTCGAACTCGCCGGCGAGCGGCTTGCGCGAGTCGCTCCAGGCGGAGTCGGCGGGCGCGATGCGGCCCGGGCTGTAGAGCAGGTGCGTCGACGAGCCCGAGCCGGCCACGCCGTTCGCCGTCGTCGAGTCGCCGCCCGGCCGGTCGACGAACGACAGGCCGCGGTCGGTGCGGAAGAGGAACACCTGGCGGATGTTGCCGCCGGGCTGGCCGCCGTCCTCGTCGTCCACCGGGTCGATCTCCCGCCACGCGTAGCGTGGACCGCCGGCCGTAACGACCGCGTCGACGAGTTTCGAGAGCGTCTGCGAGGCGTCGACGACGCCGTTGTCCGTCGCGCCGCTCGAGTCCTGCACCTCCTCGCCGGTGATCAGGTCGGGCGAGCGCAGGTTGTTCACGATCAGGCTCGCGAGCCCGTCGAACTTCGACTGCGGGTTGTCGGGCGCCAGGTTCTCGAAGTTGAACGTCGAGATCGCGAGCTGGCCCGGCTCGACCGGGTCGGTGACCTCACGCGTGACCCCGTCCGCGACCCTCGTCAGCCCGCTCGAGGTGACCTCGAGGAACGGGTTGCCGAAGTTGTAGTCCATGACGCCCACGACCGGGCCGCTGTAGTGGTCGCCGACGTTCACGTTCGGCACGGACGTCAGCAGGTCGTCGAGCGTGATCCGCTCCGGGTTGGCGTCGTTCGGCCGGAGCAGGATGCCGCCGCGATAGGTGCGGACCGAGGCGTTCGCCCCGTCGTCGCCGATCACCGGCGTCTCGCCGAAGTCGACGTCCGTCGGCCCGACGGCGACCGCGTTGTTTAGCTGGACGCGCATGCCCTCGAGGCTCTCGTAGAAGTCCAGCCCGTCCTGGTCGGGATCGAACACGCCGCTCGTCTCGACGTTGCCGCTCGACGCGTCGTCCTCGATCAACGTGTCCGGCGGGATCCGCCCACCGGTGCCGATCACGGTCGGCGCCGGGAGCTGGTTGCCGGTCGAGAGCACCGAGACGGTCGCGCTCGCGAGCTCGGTCGTGGTCAGGTTGCCGTTCGAGACGCCGCCCGGGCGGAACTCCTGCACGCGGGCGCTCACGCTGACGGAGTCGCCCACCGAGACCGTCGGCGCGGACGAGGTGAAGACGAAGATGCCCTCCGAGGTCGCGCTGTCGGCGTCCGGGCTCGGATCCTGCATCCAGAAGCCGTTCGTGCTCTTGGCCGTGACGATCCCGGTCGTGCGCACGGACTGCCCGCTGTACGGCGAGATGTGCGCTGCGCCCTGGATCGCGTGGATCGGCGTCGCCGAGACCTCCGCCGTGAAGCCGAAGACGTAGTCCGCGTCCATCGTGTCCGGCGGGTCGATCGTGTCCTGGTCGCTGACGTCGGCGGCGACGACCGTGACCGTGCACGTCTCGCCCTCGACGAAGTCGGTGTCGGGGTCGAGCGTGAACGTCTTCGGCCCGCCCGAGACCGTCGCGGTGTGCGTGCCGCTCGAGGCGCAGGAGATCGAGTACCACGAGCCGGTCACGTTCACGTCCTCGCTGAAGGTGATCGAGACGTCGGCGCCGGGGGCGACCCCGACTGCGTTCTTCGCCGGCGAGGTCGAGGTCACCGAGGGTGCGAGGTCGGCCGGGCACGTGTGGAAGGTGGAGACCGTGTTGCGGGGCGCCGGCGCGTCGGCGGCGAAGTCGGAGCCGTTGTCGTCGCTGTCCATGCAGCCGGCGCCCTTGCGCTGCGCCGACGTCGTGTTCGACAGCGTCGGGGCGGCTGCCGTGCCTTCGAAGAAGTTCGCGCCGTCGTAGCCGACGAGGTCGACGATCTGCGCCAGCTGCGCCCCGGTGCACGGCGTCAACCCCGGCGACGGCGTGCCGTTGCAGGCAAGCCCCGTGGACGTGTTCGCGAGGATCACCTTCCCGCCGGTGCCGGACATGTTCACCGTGCCGCTCGCGTCGGCCAGGGGCAGCGGAGACCCGTTCGTGCCGCCCGCCTCCTTGACGAGGTAGTACTGGCCCGCGGCGAGCACGCCGCTCAGCGGCGTCACGGCGTTCTGCGAGAAGTTCCCGGTCCCGTTCGCGCTCGCGTACTGCACCGACCAGCCGGTGATCGAGATCGGCGACGAGCTCCGGTTGAACAGCTCGACGAAGTCGTTCTGGTACGGCGCTCCGCTGTTGCCACCGCCGCCGTAGACCTGGCTGATGACGACGTTGCCGGCCGCCGCTGCGTGCCCGACCGAGGCCAGCATCGCTCCAACGGCCACCAGCGAGCAGCCGAAGGCCTTCAGTACCTGCCACCTGCGCATGTGATCCCTCCTCGGGTCCCCCTGACGACAGCGGTACCCTGCCACGTCCCTCGGAGGGTGTCTAGCGTCAGCACCGTCCCGTTACAGTTCGGCGGCGTGAAGAGGGCAACGGTCGCCATTGCCGCCGCCATCGTCCTTCTGGCCGGCTGCGGCGGGAGTCAGAGCTACGGCTCGAAGGTGAGCAAGATGTGCGAGAACTTCGCGCAGCGCGAGCAGCAGATCGGCACGCCGCGGAACCCGGGGGAGCTGGCGTCGAGGGGCGACCGGATCGTGGCCGCGTACGACGAGACCATCCTGCAGCCGCTCCTGCAAACGAAGGCTCCGCCGGAGCACGCTGCCGCGGCGGCGCGTCTGCGCCAGATCGCGCGGCAGCAGCGCGACGCCCTGCAGGCGCTGGCCGATGCGGGCAAGCGGGGAGATGTCCAGTCGGTCCGGCGCCTCGCGGTGCAGAACGCGCAGCTGAACCGCGAGGCCGGCGACGTCGCGCGCCAGGTCGGCGCCAAGTCCTGCACCTAGCCCCGGCTAGGCTTCCGACGTGCGCAGCTACCACGTCACGACCTTCGGCTGCCAGATGAACGCCCACGACTCGGAGCGGATCAAGGGGATGCTCGAGGAGCTCGGCCTCGGCGAGGCGCGGGCGCAGGACGAGGCGGACGTGCTCGTCTTCAACACCTGCACGATCCGCGAGAAGCCCGACCAGCGCTTCGCGGCGCACCTCGCACAGGCGCGCGCCCTCAAGGAGCGCGACCCCGAGAAGGTGATCGCGGTCGGCGGCTGCTACGCCGAGGCCCAGCGCGAGCGGCTGTTCTCGCTCTACCCGTACGTCGACGTCGCCTTCGGCCCGGGCTCGATCCCGCACCTGGCGGAGTGGCTCGGCGCGGGCGGGGAGGGCGTCGAGCGCGGCGCGTTCGGCATCGCCGAGGAGCGCGCGTTCGCCGGCCGCTTGCCGCTGCACCGCGAGCGCCGCTTCCAGGCCTGGGTGCAGATCTCGATGGGCTGCAACTCGGTCTGCTCGTACTGCATCGTCCCCTCCGTGCGCGGCCGCGAGACCTCGCGCCGTCCCGGCGAGATCGTGGCCGAGGTCGAGGGCCTGGCGCGCGAGGGCGTGCGCGAGCTGACCCTGCTCGGCCAGAACGTCAACTCCTACGGCCGCGACCTCGGCAGCAGCTTCGACGAGCTCCTGCGCGCCTGCGACGCCGTCGAGGGCGTCGAGCGGATCCGCTTCACGAGCCCGCACCCGAAGGACTTCCGCGCGCCGGTGATCGCCGCCATGGCGGAGCTCGAGAGCGTCTGCGAGCACGCGCACCTGCCGCTCCAGTCGGGCTCGACGCGCGTGCTCAAGGCGATGCGGCGGACGTACTCGCGCGAGCGCTACCTGAGGCTCGTCGACGAGCTGCGCGTCGCGATCCCGGACCTGGCCCTGACGACCGACCTGATCGTCGGCTTCCCCGGCGAGACGGAGACCGAGTACGAGGAAACGGTGAGCGCGGTCGAGCAGGTCGGCTACGACGGCGCCTTCACATTCGTCTACTCGCCGCGGCAGGGAACGGAGGCGGCCTCGATGGGCGACCAGGTCCCGGAGGACGTGAAGCGCGAGCGAATCGAGCGGCTGATCGAGGTCGTGCAGCGAGTCGCCGACGCACGCAACCGGGAGCGGATCGGGCGCGTCGAGGAGGTGCTCGTCGAGGGCCCGAGCCGGAACGACCCGACGCTGTTGCGCGGCCGCACCAGGCGGAACACGACCGTCAACTTCTCGGGCACGGCCGGTCCGGGGGAGCTCGTGCCGGTCACCATCGAGGCCGCGACCTCGACCACGCTCCGCGGCACCCAGCTTGCAGCAGTCGCGGCCTAGAGACCTCCTCTGGGACGGGTGCCTCAACGTCCGCGACCTCGGCGGACTGGCAACGGATGACGGGGAGACGCGCTTCGGCTCGATTGTCCGCGCGGACAGCGTCCACGAGCTGAGCGACGACGGCTGGCGCGCGCTCGTCGACTACGGCGTGCGCACGGTGATCGACCTGCGCGGCGACCACGAGCGCGAGGACGATCCGCCTGCCGAACTACCGGTCGAGGTCGTCCACGTCCCGTTCATGGAGGCGAGCGAACAGGAGTGGGACGAGATCGCCGAGGAGCTGGACGCGGCCGTGGCCGCGGCGCCCGACGACGCGACCGCGACCCGGGACGTCTACCTGATCTTCCTCGACCGCTTCGCGGACAACGTCGCCGC
>Ga0066903_100006582_pt1 | contig 10360 bp, 14 predicted proteins | sample PanSoiMetaGPlot1_FD_67491 | JGI IMG/M metagenome (GOLD analysis project Ga0066903, IMG submission 67491) | Tropical forest soil microbial communities from Panama analyzed to predict greenhouse gas emissions - Panama Soil - Plot 1 (version 2) | ecosystem: Environmental > Terrestrial > Soil >...
GTGAGGAAGATCGCCGCTAGGGTCAAGTAGGACGCGACCGATAGTCGCAACAGGTGCATGGTAGCTCCCCCCTTTGGGGGCCCCAAGACCACACGTGGCGTCGTGGTGTCAAGGTTTTTTTCGCGCGTCGCGAACCCACGATGCGAACAGATTTCCGTCCGGGGTGGGACGTCGCGTTAACTCACGGACCCCTGCGGGCGAGGTGGTGGCCTAGCCGCCGGCCATGGCGCCCACGACCAGGAACGGCTCGGTGCCGCTAGCGACCGCGTCGGGAAGGGGAGCGTCGGGAGCCTCGTGCGACAGGTCCTGCTCGCAGGCGAAGAAGCGGACGAACGGACGACGCCGGTGCGTGACGTGGTCGCGGATCGTGCCGCGCAGCATCGGATAGGCAGCCTCGAGCGCGTCGAGGAGCGTTCGTTGCGTGACCGGTGCCGCGACAGCCAGCGCGACCTCACGGTCGACTCGCGCGAGCTTCCGCAGGTGCGGCGGGAGCACGACGCGGATCATGCCAGGGTCTGCACCTCGACGGACAGCACGGCCGGAAGGTCGCGCACGATGGGCGTCCAGCTGTCGCCCGCATCGCGTGACGCATAGACCTGCCCGCCGGTCGTGCCGAAGTACACGCCGCACGCCTCGAGCGCGTCCACGGCCATCGCGTCGCGCAGCACGTTCACGTAGCAGTCGCGCTGCGGGAGGCCCTTGGTGAGCGCTTCCCACTCCCCACCGCCGGTCCGGCTGCGGTACACCCGGAGCTTACCTTCAGGTGGATAGTGCTCCGAGTCGCTCTTGATCGGCACGACGTAGATGGTGTCCGGCTCGTGCGCGTGGACGTCGATCGGGAACCCGAAGTCGCTGGGCAGGTTGCCGCTGATCTCGTGCCACGACTCACCTCCGTCGTCGCTCCGCATGACGTCCCAGTGCTTCTGCATGAACAGCACGTCCGGACGCGACCGGTGCACTGCCAGACGGTGCACGCAGTGGCCCACCTCGGCCGTCGGGTTGGGAAGCTGCTCGGAGCGGAGCCCGTGGTTGATCGGCCGCCACGTCGTGCCGCCGTCGTCGGTCCGGAACGACCCCGCGGACGAGATGGCGACAGTTATCCGGTTGGGGGCATTCCCGTTCAGCAGGATCGTGTGCAGGCACATCCCGCCGGCGCCGGGCTGCCAGGAGGATGCCGATTCGTGACGGCGCAGCCCCGGGATCTCCTGCCACGTCTGGCCGCCGTCGGTGGAACGGAACAGCGCTGCGTCCTCGACCCCCGCGTAGACCGTGTCCGGGTCGGCCGCCGAGGGTTCGAGATGCCAGACGCGCGCGAACTCCCACGGGTGGGGCGTGCCGTCGTACCACAGGTGGGTGCCGGGGACGCCGTCGTAGACGAACCGGTTGCAGACCGCCTCCCAGGTCTGCCCGCCGTCGTCCGAGCGCTGGATCACCTGCCCGAACCAGCTGGTGCCCTGCGAGGCGTAGAGGCGATCCGGGTGCGCGGGTGATCCCTTGAGGTGGTAGATCTCCCAGCCCCCGAAGAGGGGACCACGGACGTCCCACCGCTCGCGCCGTCCATCCGAGGTGAGCACGAACGCGCCCTTGCGTGTGCCCACGAGCACCCGTACCCCCGCCATGTCACGCTCCTTCCTTCCGGATCGCGTCCGACCGATCTTAGCGCATCTCGCCGACGGCGCACCGAGAATGCCTCAGGTGGCGACCCCGGGACCCAGATCGACCTCCGCCTCGCCCGCCGGGGTGACGACCAGCGCGTCGCCTGCGCTGTGGACGCGTGGCGCGGCGGCCAGGCTCGTGATCACGCGCGGAACGCGCAGCGCGGGCTCCGCACAGAGCTGCAGCACCTCGGCATGTCGTTCGTCCCCCGTTTGCGTGAGCTCGGCGACGCGGTCGAGCAGCGCCTGCTCTTCCGCGTCGTCCCGGCGGTCGCGCTCGCGCATGAGCCCCCAGCTGTCCCAGGGCAGGAGCTCTCGCTTGCCTCGCGCGCCGAGATCGCGCACCAGGTTCCCGCGCACGAACCACAGGCCGCGCAGGTCGAGGATGCCGAAGCGCTGCGGATCCTCCGCTCCGCAGCGGCAGCGCTGCCACGCGTCGCCCGCCACCAGGAACTGCGTGCGCGGGACGTCGAGTGGGTCGAACGCAATCCGGAACAGCTGGCGCTGTACGGCATCGAGCTGCGCGTCGACGAGCCGCCACGCCCCCGCGCCCTCGTCCCAGACCTCGCCGACCCAGTGGTCCTCGAAGCGCGTCGGCTCGAAGTAAGCCCCGAAGCCGCAGCGGGCGCGCGCCGGCACGCCGCGGGCCCGCAGGAAGGCGCAGAGGAGAACGGTGAAGTGCCGGCAGTTGCCGACGAAGCGCCGCGCCGGCGGACGCGACGTCGACAGCGGGCCGGGATCGAGGGCCAGCACGCGGTCGAGCATCTGCGACGCGCTCCGGGTCTGCAGATCGTCCCAGTGCAGGCCATCCGGGTCGAGCCCGTAGAGGCGGGAGAGGAAGGGGTGCACCACCAGGCCCTGGACGACACGGCAGAGCTCCGGTAACGCCTGGGGCAGTTCCCGCACGCGCGCCGCGTGTGCGCCCAGATCGGTGAAGGGGCCGGGCGTCGCGTAGTAGCGGAGCGATTCGGGGTCGCGCGTCGCGGACATCACGGGTGCAGGTACGCGCCGAGGCGATCCAGGCTGCTCGTCCAGCCGTCCTGGTGGCCGTCGCGCGCGCTGACCGACTCGAAGATCGCCTGATGCAGCGTGAGCCTCGTCTTCCCGCCCTGCTCGGCGAAGTGCACCGTCAGGAGCGTCTCGTGACCCGGCTTACCGTCCGCGTCCACCCACGTCCAGGTGCACACGAGACGCTCCGGCTCCACGATCTCCTGATACACGCCCTGCAACCAGTGGTCGGCCCCGTCGGGGCCACGCATCCGGAAGCGAAATGCGCCGCCGGGGCGGACGTCCATCGCGCAGGCAGGCACGGTGAAGCCCTGCGGGCCCCACCACTGCACCAGGCGTGCAGGCTCGGTCCAGGCCTTGAAGACGAGACGAGGGGGCGCATCGAAGACGCGCGTGATGACCAGCTCGCGCTCTGCCGATCTCGCGGCGGCGCTATCTCTTGCGACCATGCTTCCTCCCTTTCGCTTTGAGGTCCTTCAGATAGTCGTCCAGCCGATCGAAGCTCTCCTCCCAGAAGCGGTGATAGTGTTCCAGCCAGTCGCGCGCCTCCTTGAGCGGGCGGGCGCGGAGCCGGCACGGCCGCCACTGCGCCTCACGGCCCCGCACGATCAGGCCGGCGCGCTCCAGCACCTTCAGGTGCTTGGACACGGCGGGAAGGCTCATCTCGAACGGCTCGGCCAGCGCGGTCACCGAGGTCGTGCCCGCGGCGAGCCGCGCCAGGATCGCCCGTCGCGTGGGGTCCGAGAGGGCGGCAAAGGTGGCGCTCAGGTGATCGGAGGGCATCACGTGATGAACCTTATGGTTAAGTAACCGACTGGCTAAATATTGTCAACGGGGTCCGCTGTCAAGGCTATGCGGAGAAGGCCGCGCTCAGCTCCGTGCGCGACGGCGCCCGTGCCGCGGGCGCGTCTTTCGCTCTCTCGGCGCGGCGGCGGTGAGCAGCTGCTGGCGGTAGCGCCCCGGCGCCATCCCGAACCAGCGTCGACATGCGCGGCCGAAGTTGGCGGGGTCCTCGTAGCCGAGGTTCGCACTCACCTCGGCGATGCCGAAGTCCGGGTTCCTGAGGAGCGTCTCGGCATTCTCGCGCAGATGCGCGTCGAGGAGATCGTGATACGTCGTGCCCGCTCGCCGCAGGTGGCGAATGAGCGTCCGGGTCGAGACGTGCACGCGCTTCGCGACCTCGCGCAGCGAGAGGCGCCCGCCATGCTTCCCGGCGATGAGCTGCTCGATCCGCGCCACCACGTGCTCGTCATTCTCGAGGCGCCGCGCGAGCGTCTCGAGCTTGCGGAGCGAGGCCTCGTACATGACCGGATCGGCCAGCGGACACTTGAGCGGGAGCCAGGCCGCCGGGACGGCGAGCGCGGTCCGTTCGCGGTCGAAGCGCAGCGTGCCGTGGAAGTGATCCGCGTAGCGGTGCGCGTACGGCGGTGGCGGGTAGGCAAACTCGTGTGCCGCCTCGCGCATGGGCCGGCCGAGGATGAGCTCGATCAGCTTCTGGACGCTCAGCAGCAGCATTTCGTTCAGCGGGATGCGTTCCTCGTCGGGGAGCCCCACGCGTTGCTCGACCCGGAGCGCGAACCAGCGCGCGTCCCGGGAGGACGCGAAGCGGAAGTACGGCATGCGGACGTGCGCGAAGCGCGCGATCACGCCGAGGCTGTCGGCGAGCGTCGGCGCGCTCACCGCGGCGAAGCCGACCGGTCCATGCGTGGCGGCGTCGAGGATGCTGCCCAGCGCGAGCGACCACCCGGGCGGCTGCAGGCGGCTCACGTTCCGGACCTGGCGGAGCTGCTGTTCGAGGGTGATCTCGTCCCCGGGCTCGGTGGCCGTGACGCCCGTGCCCTCGCGCAGTGCCCTGGCGGCGTCGGGCGTGGCCCCGAACTCGCGGCAGATCAGGTCGAAGTAGGCGACCGGTACCGGAAGGCGGGAGGTCCACGTCCGCATGTGTCACCAGATGACCAGCTTTTGGCGAGCCATACCCTTCATCTGACCCCGCTCGCAATGGGATAGCTGGGCTCGCAATCAAGGCGCCCTGACGGGCACGACGAGGAGGATCCCCGATGTCGACGTTCGATCGCTATGCTTCCCCGGTCGGCAGCACGGAATGGCAGGTGGACCAGCGCTTCGCGAACACCTTCCGCTGGGAGTACGCGGACGGGCGCGACAAGCTGCTCGGCCTGTACGAGAAGGGGAAGCGGCTGCAGTGGAACGCCGCCGAGCGCATCGACTGGTCGCAGGACCTCGACCCCGAGAATCCGGAGGGACTCCCCGACGAGATCATCCCGATCTTCGGCTCCGACGTCTGGACGGCGCTCACCCCGTCCGAACGGGCGCGGGTGCGGACCCACTTCCAGGCCTGGCAGCTCTCGCAGTTCCTGCACGGCGAGCAGGGCGCGCTCGTCTGCACCGCCAAGATCGTCCAGCAGGTGCCGGCGATGGACGCCAAGTTCTATGCCGCCACGCAGGTGATCGACGAGGCGCGCCACGTCGAGGCGTACGCGCGGCTGCTGCACGAGAAGTTCCAGCTCGCCTACCCGATCAACCCGCACCTGAAGCAGCTCCTGGAGGACACGCTCACCGACTCGCGCTGGGACTTCACCTACCTCGGCATGCAGGTGCTGATCGAGGGCGTCGCGCTCGCGGCGTTCGGGCTCATTCGCGACCAGGCGACCAATCCGCTCGCCCAGTCCGTCACCGCCTACGTGATGCAGGACGAAGCCCGGCACGTCGCCTTCGGACGCCTCGCGCTCCGCGACTACTACCCCCATCTCACCGACGCCGAGCGCGACGAGCGGGAGCAGTTCGTCGTCGAGGGCTGCTACCTCCTGCGCGACCGCTTCCTCGCCGAGGAGGTGTGGGAGACGCTCGGTCTACCCGTCGAGCGGTGCAAGCGCCACGTCGACGGGTCGGAGATGATGCGGATGTACCGTACGAGCCTCTTCACGCGCATCGTGCCCACCATCAAGGACATCGGCCTGTGGGGCCCCCGGGTGCGGAAGGCCTACGCCGACATGGACATCCTCGGCTTCGCCGGGGCCGATCTCGACGCGCTGGCGGTGCGCGACGAGGAGATCGCCCAGGGCTTCGATCGCCGGCGGCAGGAGATCGAGCGCGTGGCGGCGCTGGGCACCGCGGCCTGAGCGTGCTCGTCGACGTCCGCTGGGCGACGACCAGCTCGGATCGCTAGCAGGGCGGGGCGGGAGCGAGGTCCGCCGCCAGCGCGCGGCGCTGCTCGTCGGTGAGCGCGGCTTCCACGACGAGCCCCGGGAGATCGCAGCCCGCCGCCACCGGCGTCTGCCCGCCCACCGCGAACTTGAGATAGTGGACCGACGAGATGCGCTCGTCGTCCCGCTGCCGCTCGTCGACGCGCGGGCGCACCCGCCGCCCGTCGGGGAGGACCAGGTAGAGGTGCTCCGGCAGGCCGTACCAGTCCCGCAGCTTCACGGCGCGCTCGGCGGGATCGTCGATCTCGATCATGAGCGTGCAGCCGAGCTCGCCGTCTCCGCCGAGGAGCTCGTTGTAGGTGTCGATCTCGTGGCGGATGTCGGCCTCGCGGACGATCCGCTCCACCCGCATCATCTCCTGGATCTGGTAGCGGACCGTCAGAGTGTTTTCGAACAGCAGCGTCAGGTACTCGCCCAGGTGAACGCGGCGGACACGCTTCGCGGCGAGGACACGATCCCGGAAGGCCTCACGGCCGTCCTCGTAAGTTGCGTAGTCGACGATCTCCTCGCGTGCGACGGCTCGCATCAGCCCTCCTCCGTCGTGACCGGAGTCGGGAATCCGTTCGGGCGATAGGCCCGCGCCAGGATCGACATCGGGTGCATCGGCTTCACGCCCGCGTGCTGCTGGAACTGGAGCGCGGCGAGCGGGCAATCGGTCGCCCAGATCTTCGCGCCGGCGTCCTTCATGCCGTCGAAGGCACGGGCGCCGATGCGCGCCGACGGACCGAAGCCCTCGACCGTCATGGCGTAGGTGCCGTCGTGGCCGCAGCACTCGAGCACGGTCGACGCCGACACGCCCGGGATGCGCCGGAGCAGGTCGCGGCCCTTGAAGCCGACGCCCTGCGCGCGGAGATGGCAGGGCGCGTGGTAGGCGACCGTGTCGCCGGGCGTGCTCCGGAACGGCACCGCGCAGCGCGGTTCGTTGCGGATCGACCAGAGGAACTCGCCCGGATCCATCACGGCGGCGGCGACCTTCTCGGCGGCCGGCCGGTCGGCCGGCGCGACCAGCGTGGGGTGCTCGCGGCGCATCATCATCGAGCAGGTGGGGTTGATGGCGAGCACCTTGGCGCCGCGCTCGACGAACGGCAGCAGGATCTCGAGGTTGCGGTGCGCCTGCTCCCGCACGGACGCGAGGTCGCCGCGTTCCCAGGCCGGCATGCCGCAGCAGTGGAGGCCCGCGGCACAGCCGACGTCGACCTGGTTCGTCTCGAGCACCGCCACCGTGTCCCGGCCGATCGCGGGCTCGTTGTGCTGCACGTAGCAGGTCTGGAAGAGCACCGCCTCGCCGCCGGGCGCGGGCCGGATGCGCCGCGTCCGTCGCGCCCAGCCCTCGAACGTCGCGCGGGGAAAGGGGGGCAGCAGCTTGTCCCGATGGATACCCAGCACCTTCTCGAGGAACCAGCGGGAAGGTCGAAGCCGATTGGCGAGGTTGGCGAGACCGAGGCTCGCGCGGGCGAGGTGGCCCATACGGTCGGGGTTGCCGAGCATCCGGTCACGGAACGTGAGGCCGGCCCGCGCGGCTTGCTGGGCGGCGTGGCGGTGGACGAGGGCGGGGAAGTCGAGCTGGAACTCGTGGTGCTCGCGACGCGTGTACGGGCACTGGACCTCGCACAGCTTGCACTGGAAGCAGAGGTCCATGACGCGGTCGGTCTCCGCCCCGGTCAGCCGACGCACGTCGCCCTCGTGCTGCTCGTCGATCAGGCTGAAGAGCGTCGGGAACGCGTCGCAGTACTTGAAGCAGAGACGACACCCGTGACAGATCTCGAAGGTGCGCTCCACCTCCTTGGCGAGGGCGGACGCATCCCAGTACTTGGCTTCCGACGGGTCGTAGGAGAGGCCGTCGGTCGGCCGATACGCGATGGGGGCTTCAGCCGCCATGATGGATCGGGGCGGGGAGCGCGGCGGACAGCCGCGCTCCCGATAGCGGCTCACTTCACGGAGTCGAGGAGCTTGGAGAACCGGCCGGCGTGCGACTTCTCGGCCTTGGCGAGGGTCTCGAACCAGTCGGCAATCTCGCCGAATCCTTCCTGGCGCGCCGTCTTGGCCATGCCGGGATACATGTCGGTGTACTCGTGGGTCTCCCCCGCGACGGCGGAGGCGAGGTTCTTGGCCGTGTCGCCGATCGGCTTGTCGGTGGCCGGATCGGCGACCTTCTTCAGGTAGTCGAGGTGGCCGTGTGCATGGCCGGTCTCGCCGTCGGCGGTGTCGCGGAAGTTACCGGCGATCTCGGGGTAGCCCTCGACGTCGGCGACCTTCGCGAAGTAGAGGTAACGGCGGTTCGCCATCGATTCGCCGGCGAAGGCCGCCTTCAGATTCTCGTGGGTCTTCGTTCCCTTCAGCTCAGCCATCCGTTTCCCTCCTTGAATTCAATGTGAACGCCTGCAGCTCGCGCAGCGCCCGACGATGCGGATGTCGAGGCCCTCGATGACGAACCCCGGTACCGCCCCCTCCCGCAGCGTGAGCGCCGCGAGCGCGGGCAGCTGCACGTCGGTCATCCGCCCGCAACGGTGGCAGACGACGTGCTGGTGCGGCTCCAGGTTGGCGTCGTAGCGGGCGACGCCGCCCGTGGTGCCAACTCGCCGGATCAGGTGCTCCCGCTCCAGCGAGTCGAGGATGCGGTACACCGTGGCCGGCGACAGCGAGGGGAGACGCGGGCGGAGCCGCTCGTAGACCCGCTCCGCCGTCGGATGCGACGTGTCCTCCGCCAGCGCCCGGTAGACCGCCACCCGCTGCGTGGTGACGCGCACGCCACGCTGGCGGCAGGTGCGCTCGAACTCCGCGCACCACCGCTCGACGTGCGCGTCGCCACGCGGCATCTCCTTAACGCGACTCATTACCAGGTGATACCTGGTAGCGTGTAAGGAGTGCCCTGTCAACTGGGTGCAGGTGACTCAGCGGCGCCCGAGGGCGCGACGCGGCTCACGCCAGCTGGCCGGGCCGCCGCGACCGTCGACGGCCGCTTCCCTGGGGGCGAGGTACGCCGCATCGAGCGAGCGGGGACCGGGCCCGGAGAGCAGGAGGAAGAGGCAGCTCATCAGCTGCGCGTACTCCGATCGGATCTCGTGCAGGACCGCCCAGATGCCGAGCTGGGGTGGAGCCGGAGGCGGGGGGAGGGGCAAGGTGCCGAGGAAGAGCCGGGGCTTGGTGGACAGCATCGCGACCAGCATCTCGATCACGAACGGGATCGCGACCAGCCGCGTGCCGAGGCCGAGCATCAGCAGGAGCCCCCCGATGATCTCGAGCCACCCCACGAAGGGTGCGGTGGCGAGCGGGAAGGGAATCCCGAGCTTGGCGAAGCGCCCGACTCCCTGATTGACGTAGACGAACTTGAGGATTCCTTCCCAGAAGAAGACGCCACCCGCCATCAGGCGGATGAGCAGCGTGGCCGCCGGTCCGTCGACCGGCGGGTGAAGCAGACGCGACCAGTATCGTTGGATCATTCCCTCGCTCCTTTCGATGTGTCGGTGGGTCATCCTTCGCACGCGTAATCGGAACATTCGTTCACCGGCGGCGGCGACGGATCGGCTTGCGTCAGGATCGTCACCGCGCCGGTGATCACCAGGGTCGCCAGCGTGAGACCGGCGGCGACACTGCGATACCTCGCCGCGTCCGACATCGTGCCGTCGGTCTTGCTGCTCAGCATCGTCTTTGAGGTTCTCATCGCGTTGTCCTCCTCCTCGTGATGGGTCGTACACCGCGATCCACCGGACGGATTGCCGAACAGAGCTGGACCGTGGTGCTTCCGGCCTCGACCGCGGACGCAATCCAGATCGCCTCTGCCGGTGTATTAAGCGGGTGGCGATGCCGCGCCGGGACTCCCGGGCTAGCGCTCCCCTCGCGCCACCGCGGTCCGACATGTACGCTCAGGGGGAACGGACGCCGACGGATGTCATCGGGGGACGACGCCCCCCGCGATGAAGAGTTGATGCAGCAGGTTGCCGAGGGCTCCGCGGACGCCCTGGGGCTGCTGCATCGTCGCTACGCGCGGCTGGTCTTCGGCGTCGCCGTCCAGACCCTCGACCGCGCCAGTGCCGAGGACCTCGATGGTGACGGCGAGCGACAGCGTCAACCTCCGGCTGGGACCGCTTCCCGGGACGGCGGAAGAGACGCACGCACGCTATCGCGGTCGTCCGGGCGCCGGCATCGCCGTGGTCACCTTCTCCGGCTTCCCGCCGGCGCCCCCCGGAGAGACCTACCAGGTGTGGGTGCGGCACGGAGCCACGTGGACCTCGCTCGGCAGGATCGAGCCCGACGCGCGAGGAAGCGCCCGTCTCATCGCCGAGGATCCGTCGCTCGCCGTGCTGCCCGATGCCCTCCAGGTGACGCGCGAGCCGCTGAACGGAAGTGCCAACCCGAGCGCGCGGGTCATCGTCGCCTGGGCGCCCTGACACGCGGACGGCGGTACCTTGATCCAGCAGCCGCCCCGAAGACCGAGCCGATGCCCACGATCGGAACTCATGCGACTCGTTCTGCGGG
>Ga0066903_100006583_pt1 | contig 10360 bp, 9 predicted proteins | sample PanSoiMetaGPlot1_FD_67491 | JGI IMG/M metagenome (GOLD analysis project Ga0066903, IMG submission 67491) | Tropical forest soil microbial communities from Panama analyzed to predict greenhouse gas emissions - Panama Soil - Plot 1 (version 2) | ecosystem: Environmental > Terrestrial > Soil >...
AACCGGACCGCCTCGCGATAGGCAGCGATGGCCTCGTGGCGTTTCCCCGCGAGGTGAAGCGCCACTCCCACATTGTTGTGGGCCTGGACATGGTCGGGCTTGAGCCGGATCGCATGGCGATAGGCCGCGAGCGCGTCATCGAGCCGGCCCTGCAGCTTGAGCCCATTGCCGAGCGCCAGATAGGCGTCGGGGTAATTGGGCCTGAGACGGATGGCCTGCTGGTGCGCCATGACCGCTTCTGCAGGCCTCCCCAGCTGCTGCAGGAGAGACCCGAGATTGTTGAAGCCTTCGGCATAGTTCGGCTGGACGCTGACCGCTTGGCGCAACAGCTGCTCGGCGCCTTGTAGATCTCCCTGTTGCGCCGCAATGATGCCCAGGTTGCTGCAGGCGATTTCGCTCGATGGGTCGATCCCGAGAACCTGGCGATAGAGATGCTTCGCGTCTTCGATCGCGCCCCGGCGATGTGCCGCGATGGCCTGTGCCAGAATCCGCTCCGTGGCCGCGGTCATTCGGCTGCAGAGCCCGTAGGGTGGGCAAAATCGCCTCCTGCGGCCCTTCTGCTCGCGCAAAGCCTATTGGCCACTTTGCCCACGCGGATCACCCCCCGTCAGCAAGACCGCGTGGGCAACGGCGCACCGATGCAGCGTTCCAATCTCATGCGGCCATCGGCGCCCGTTGCCCACCCTACGGTTCGTGATAGTTCATGTAGCGGATGTCGAAGCTGGTCGCGCCGTAATAGAGCTTGACATACACGATCGGCCCATCGAGGCGGACCTCATTGATCGATCTCGGGCCCTTGAACAGGGTGCCCTGATTTTCGGCACCGGGGGTGTAGATGAACGCCGCTCCGGTCGGCGGCGTAACGGTCACCAGCAACGTCACCGTGATGGCGGATGACGGGACGTAGCGCGATACGTCGACCCGGATCGGTGTCGGCTCTGCCGGCGCCTCCTCCGGCGGGGCTTCGGCCTGCGCGGTCTGCACATAGGCGGGAGGCGTGTGCAGGTCCATGACCTCCTCCGATCGGTTCGTATTTAGCCCGGCTGCCGGTCGCTGCGCGCCGCACCTTCGAGAAATTCTTCAAGACCGGCAATGCAGGCCCGGTCGCGATAGACCCGGTTCTTGTTCCTGCCCATCTTCGTCTTGACCGCGGTCCGCCAGGGCTGATCCCGCGCAAGGCGGATGGCGACCGAGACGTAGTCGTCGATCGAGTCGGCGATGGTCTCGCGCACGTCGATCATCGTCAGGATCGCTGCCGTGTGCCGGCCGCGCATCAGCGCTCCGGCCGTTGTCACGATGGGCAGATCGTGGATGAGAGATTCGAGGCTCGAATTGCAGCCGGACCAGGAGATGCTGTCCAGCATGATGTCGCAGAGCCCCATGGCGGCGATGTATTTTTTCGCCTCGAGCCGCGGGAGGAAGATGCAATGGTCGGTCGCCTTCAGGCCGAATGCGGCGAATGCCTGCTCGAGCCGCTGCGCGAAAAGTTCGGTGATATGCGGCGCGCCGGGGAATTCGATGAAGGTGAACTGGCAGTCCCCGACACCCTGAGCGATCCGCGGCAATACCTGATCGTATTGGGGCAGATACTTGGACATGGCCTGACCGCACCAGTAGACGGTGGCGCCATCTCGCATTCCGACCTCGGCTCGTTTCCATGCGGCCGACTCGAGGTCCGACGGTTCGTAATAGATCGACAGGTTCGGCAGCCGGATCAGCCGTTCGGTGTAGTGGCTCTGCGCGTCGGGCGGCTCCATCAGGTCGCCGCTCAGGTAATAGTCGATGGTCGGCAATCCGCTCGTATCCGGATGACCCCAGGACGCGCACTGGACCGGCGCGAGCCGCTGCGCCGCCAGGCCGACCGCCATCGGGTCCATGCCGAGCTCCGGGTAGATCAGGACGTGTGGGGCATCGGCGAGGATCGCGCGCCGCCAGTCGTCGACCGCCAATGGCCCGCGAACAAAGCGCCGGCACAGCGCCTCCGCCGCATCGGTTTCCCGGTCCTGGATGATCCCCGTGTAATAGCCGAAGAGCTCCAACCGCCGGGGGTTCAGCTGGCTGAGCCAGCCCTTGATCGGTATCTTCCAATTGGAATGGTGCCGAAAGAATCCGCTGACGATGCCGACGCGTACCGGCTCGTTTGGTGCCGGAGGCGGTGGCAGGGCCGCGGGGCCGAAATGGTCCGCCATGATCCGGCAGGTCATCGCGCCATAGATCGCCTGGAGCTCGCGATCGTTGAAGCCCTGATAGGCCAGATAGAAAGGCTGATGCGCGCCGACCACATCGGCGAGGTCGCCCAGCGACTCTGCACGCTCGATCGCAGCGCTCAGCTCGATCAGGTGCTTTTGGTAAGCCGCGCGTCGCTGCAAAAGGTCGGCCTCGTCCTTGTAGACGATCGGCAATTGCGCCATGCACAGCGCGAATCTCGCCGGGACAAAATCCGGATTGATCGTCAGCGCCCGTTCGAAGTCTGAGATCGCTGCATCGAACCGGCTGTGACGGCGATAGAGGATGCCGCGATTGTAGTGGGCTGCGGCGTTGTCCGGCGCGAGCGCAATCGCGCGGTCGTAATGCACCATCGCCTCGTCGAGCCGGCCAAGCTCTCTGAGCACGTTGGCGAGATTGTTATGGGCTCCGGCAAAATCCGGCCGAAGCGCGATCGCCCTGTGGCAATGCACAAGCGCTTCATCGAGCCGGCCCAATTGATGGAGCGCTAGCCCCAGATTGTTGTGACCCTCGGCTGAATGCGGCACCAGCTCGAGCGCGCGCCGATAGTGATCGACGGCTTCATCGGTGCGCCGCAGTTCCTTCAGGGCGGCGGCGAGATTGTAGTGGGCGATGGCGAAGTTCTGGTCGATCGCGATGGCGCGCTCGTAGTGCGACACGGCAGCGTCGAGCTTGCCTTGCATCCGCAGGGCGTTGGCGCAGTGGACCTGCGCCATGGGCAAGCGGGGGTTGATCGCGAGCGCCCGCGCGAAATATTCATGAGCCTCGCCGAAGCGTCCCAGGCTCGACAGCGCCGAGCCAAGGCTGCTGTAAGCCTCGGCATAGTCGGGTTGGAGAGCAGTCGCCCGCTCGAAGCAGGAAACCGCCTCCGCGAGCCGTCCACGCGCGCCAAGAACGACGCCGAGATCGTGATGGGCCGCCGCAGCGTCCGGCGCGAGCGCCACCGCCTGTACCAGAAGGTCGACCGCATCCGCCCGGCCGAGCTGTTGTGCCACGACGCCGCCGAGATGGAAGCTCGCCGCATGATTGGGGTCAATTCCGCGGATCTCGCGACAAAGCCGCTCGGCCTCGACCAATCGCCCGGCCTGATGGTGCCGAACGGCCACCGCAAATTGTTCGGCGAGCCTGGGGGAGGGGCCGTCGCGGCTGGCAGGCTGGGTGCTGGCCAAAATCGGAATCCAGGATCGGACGAAGGTCGGCGAGCCCGAGGCTATCGAAGCGGCCGCCACCGTCAATCGGAAGAAAAATAAGGGGCTCGCCCCCCAGCGAGCCCCCTCCAGCCCCCGTTAGCCCCCCGGTGTTGCCGTCAGGCCACGGTCAGAAGTCGAAAGTCAGCCCCGTTGTTGCCGCGCGGATGGTTGCGCCCCCGATCGTGTCGTTGAACTGGTCCCGGCTGCAGACCTGGTAGCCGTGGCCGCTGGCGCCGAGGCAGTAGTGGGCGCCCGCACTTTGCGTAAGCTGCGCCCCGACCAGATACCAGCTCGCCCAGTTGCTGAATCGGTATCGCGTGCCGATCGCCCACTGGGTGGCCGAATTGCCGACCTGATTACCCTGCAAGGTCGCAGCCTGCGCCACAGCCGGATCATTGAAGCTCAGCATGGCCGGATTGCCGGATACGCAGGTGGGAGTCGCCGAACAGTCCGGGGTCCTGAAGGCGTGGGCGAACGACGCGCTGAACGACCACGGGCCGACGTACTGCGTGAGGCTGGCAAAGACGCCATCGCGCTGCCGCTCATTGAAGGCCGGATCGGCGTTCTCGCGCCGCAGCCACTCGTAATAGGCGTAGGTCTGCAGTGGGCCCCACGGGAGGTCGAAGCGGTAGCCGCCGCCGGCCTTGACGGCCCATTCATTGTGGACCCCAGTGAAGACTTGCTCGCCGTTGAAGAGGAAGACGGGGGCGACCAAGCCCGGCTGGAGGCCGTCATCGCCGTGCCGGTTGACCCCCTCGTGCAGCTCATAGGCAGCAATAGCTGTCCACGGACCGTTCTTGTAGGTCAGCGCGACGCTGACGGCATCGCCGTATGATCCGTCAGTGCACCCGTTGCCGCCGATGTTGCCCGGAACGGCGCCGCCGGTTCCCGGGAAATTGCTGCCGCTGCCACGCGCCGCAGCGCCGGTGCACTGGAACAGGCTGCCATAGGCGTAGTCGCTGTTGTCCGGCGCGTAATTCTGACCCGCCGCATACATCGCGCTGAACTGGAGCCCGTACCAGATCGGCGACTCGTACCAGATCGCGTTGTTCATCCGCCAATCGAATTCGGCGCGGTTGTCGCCGCCGGTGTTGCCCATGATCGAATTATAGTCGCCGAGCGTGTTGGCGAACGGATCGAAGGCCGCCGTCGCCTTCTTGTAGGGCGAGTCGCTCTTGCCGGCTTTGATGGCGCCCCACGGGGTCTCCATGCCGAGGTAGCTGTCGCGGGTCCCGAAGGACGCCCGCTCGGTGGGAGCCGCCGCCACGTCGACCTGCTCTTCGAACTGCGCCACGACCGCAAAGCCGTCCCAGCCGTAGGGAGCGAGATTATGACGCGCGCGAATGCCGAAATACGAGCCGTTGCTGGAGACGCCGAACTTCGTTCCCTGGTCGAACACCGACGGATTGAAGACATCGCCGGAGACGTCGGCATGGCCGTAGATCGTGACCGTCGTGTTGTCGATGATGGGACCGGCCGGACCGGCCTTGACCACCATTCCGCCGACCGAGAGCCCTCCCGCCGGCGGTGCGGGCGCCGGCGATGGGGCTGGCGCCCCATGGAGCACCGGATTGCCCTTGGACGGTTCGCCGACGGCAGCCGCCGCGGCGCCGCCCTTGGCAGCCCCGATGGCCTTAACCTGTCTACGAAGATCGGCATTTTCCTTGGCGAGTTGCGCGTTGCTGCGTTCCAGCGCATCCAGGCGGCGCATCACGTCATCAAGCGTCGCGGCCTTTGAGTTCGTCGGGCCGAGCCCGACCGCGATGGCCGCACATGCTACGCCGGTGAGAAGCTCCCTGGTCCTCATGACACCCCCCTGCTGCGGAACAGCGAATACAGCAACGCCACAAGACAAAACGAATCCGCAACCTCAACCGACCCACCATGACGCTGCTGCTTTGTTCGACATTCCGCAATTGCAAAGTGACTCCCTACGAATTTTTTCCGTCCGCCTGTTACCGGGATGCCACAGGTCAAGGGAATGCGTGAGTCGAAGCAGGGAGTGCTGCCTTTTGTCGCTGTTGGCGTACTGTCCGGGCAGCACGGGCTCGGTGGGATCATCGCCTGGTTGTGCGCCTCAACATCATCCCTCGAGAGCGGCGCGCGCGGCGTCCTTGTGCAGGGAAGAACGGCAATGTCCAACCCGGACTTCGCAGCAATGAGATGATGTGCAGATCAGGCAAGCTGGGTCATTTGTGGTCGAAAGTCTGCCATAATGACGCGCTGGCGAGCCGCCACAAGAATGTGCCCCAACGCCAGCAAGGGGGCTCGCGGGGCAATCGGCCCGGTCTGCGGTCGACCGGTTCCACCGGAGTGAACGATGGTCGCTCAGGTCAAGGGCTATGTGGCGGATGTCCCGTATGTGCGCGCTTTCATTCATTACCTGGCGCCCGCCTGGCTCGACCACGTGGCGGTCGTGTCAGGCGTGGTGCCGCCTGCGCGTAAAGATGGGTTCGCCTGGTGTGACCTGGGCTGCGGCCAGGGAGTAACCGCCGTCATGCTGGCGGCGATGCACCCGGCCGGCCATTTCCACGCCATCGATGCAATGCCCGAACACATCGACCACGGCCGCCGGTTTGCGGCGGACGCCGACGTCCCCAATGTCAGCTTTCACGCCGCGGATTTCGCCGCTGCTAACGATCTGTCGCTGCCAAAATTCGACTACATCGTGGCGCACGGCGTCTATTCGTGGGTCGGACCGGAAATCCGGGCCGATATGCGGTCGTTTATCGATCGCCACCTCAAGCGCGGTGGGCTTGTCTACATCAGCTACAACGCCATGCCTGGGCGCGCCTCCGACCTGCCTTTCCAGCGCCTCGTGCGCGCGCTCGGGGAGACGTGCGCCGGCGACAGCACCGAGCGCGTGGTGGCCGCGCTGAATATTGTCGATTCCTTTCTCGCCCTGAAAGCGCCGGCCCTGGTGGCGAGCCCGATGCTCTCGCTGCTCAAGGAGCAGCGAGACAAAGTTGCCACGACCTATCTGGCGCACGAGTACATGGGCCAGCACTGGGATCCGCTGTTCGTCACCGAAGTCCGTTCCGACATGGCGACAATCGAGCTTGCCCCGGTCGGATCCGCCACGCTGGTCGAGAACCATGATGCATTTGTGCTCGGACAGGCTGCGCGCGAAGCCCTGGCAGCCATCGGCGATGAGAACGTCCGCGAGTTGGCCCGCGATTTCCTCATCGATCAATTCTTTCGCCGCGACCTGTTCGTTCGCGAGGGCGAACAGCTCGACGAGCAGCGGCAGCGCGAGCGGCTGTTCGCCAGCACGTTCGCGATCAACAACAGGGCCAGCAAGATCGAATACACACTGCGGACGGCGGCCGGCCGCCTCAACTTCGATAATGCGGCCGCGCGCGGGATCATCGCGGGGCTTGCGGCAGGACCGTGTCGGCTTGGCGCCATTGCCGAACAGGGCGGCGTGGCTGCCGACGACGTCGTGGCCAATGCGATGGTTTTGTGCGCGTCCGCCCAGATCCGGCCGGTGGAATCGGGCCGAGCATCAGTCGCCGCAATGAACGCGGCCATTTCGCGCCGGCTCGGCGGGCCGGAAGAGATTCTCTACCTGGCGCTCCCGTGTGGCACGGCGCTTCCGGTCAACGGCCCGGTGCGTTCGCATCTGCGCGGCGAAGCCGGCGAGGGCGAGGAATTCGGCGAATTGCGGGACTTCCTTACCGCCCACGGGGTCTGACGGCCCTCCGTTCTGACAGCGATCTCGATTGGCGCCGTGCTTTGGGGGCGGGTCCGTTACCAGAACTTCAGGCGCGTCGCCCGGTCGGAAGCCCCGATTGCGGATCGCGCGGCGAGATCACGCCTTCCGCCCCGCCGGTCACCCGGCTCAATTGCTCCTCCGCCATCTCGATCTTGCCGTCCTTGGTCGTCGAGGTCAGATGGTCGCGGCGTGAAGACGTGTTGCTCATGGGTGTCTCCTGGTTGATTGGCCTTGAAGCAGGCGCACTGTCGACCCGTTCCTTGGCCAGGACCGTGATCGTGATCACACAAGAGGGACGAATCGGATGGAGCGCTCGCGGCGACGATCTGGCGATAGCGCGAGACTTTTTGCCGTGCGGTGGTTTGACCGACCAAAATGGAGATGGGCGTCCCTGGGGCGCCCATCTTCGGCAGCGATCTCGATTACGCTATCTTCAGTGCGACCTTCAAAACGTCCCACTTCAGAAAGGCATCGTAGGCCCCGCCGGTCGCCCGGCTCAATTGCACTTCCGTCAACTCGATTTTGCCCTCGTTGGAGGTCAAGGTCAGGTGGTCGCGGCGTGAAGACGTGGTGCGCATGGGTCTCTCCTGGTTTGTTTTGCCTTAGGCAACGCATAGTCCACGTACTCGCCGGCGAGGTTCGTGATATCGGTCACACAAGCGGACGGCCGGGTTGGAGATCGCCATTTGCCGAGCCGATGGGTTGCTGGTTAAGCTCGACCCTGATGGATTCGTATCCAACTCCAGCGGTCGTCGGCGGCAGGCAGAAGTGGGCAGGGGGCCATATGTGCGGGGCAAACCGGACAATGCCTCGGCAGGCGAATTATCGCGCCGCCAAGAGATTGGGCCACGTAATGCTGGCGGTGCTGTCGCTGCTCGTTGCCCATGGGATCCTGCATCCCACATGGGCTGAAGCCGATTCACCCGCTCGATCGCCCCAGGGAGAATGCCACCGCGCCCAATTTCGCGCGATCGTGGATGTCGGCCATACGGCCGAGGTGCCCGGTGCCACCAGCGCGCGCGGCGCGGCGGAATATACGTTCAACCTGCGCCTCGCCCGAGAGATCAAGCAGCAGCTGATCGACGCCGGCTTCGTCAGGACCGTCCTGCTCGTTACCGCTGGTCCGACTCGGGCCGGGCTGGCCAAACGGGTCGCGTCGGCGAATCGATCGTCGGCCGACCTCTTCCTTTCCATCCATCACGATTCGGTGCCGGATCGGTTTCTCGAGACGTGGAAATACGAGGGCAGGGAGCTTTACTTCAGCGACCGGTTCAAAGGGCATTCGATTTTCATCAGCAACGAAAACAGCGAGCCCAGAGCGAGCCTCTTATTCGGCAGGCTCCTGGGCAATCAGTTGAAAGAGCGCGGCTTGCAATACGCCAAGCACTACACCGAACCTTTCATGGGCAGGCGCCGTCGCGAGCTCGTGGATGAGCAGGCGGGCGTTTATCGGTATGACCAGCTCATCGTGCTCAAAGATACCCGAATTCCGGCCGTCCTGCTCGAAGCGGGCTCGATCATCAATCGCGATGAGGAAGTGGAGATGGCTTCGGCGGAGCGTCGATCCCTCATCGCGCAAGCGGTCAGCGATGCGGTCGAGAAGTTCTGTGCCGCACGCTCGCCGCGACACCCGGACGAGCTGCATGCAGGCGCCGCCCATCCGGCCAAGCAAGCGGTGCGTGGCGCCACGCCGCCGGCAAATCTCCGGCGATGAATCCCGGACCCGGGTTGCCGCGTCGCGCTGCGAGGCGGTGGCCTGTGTGGGCAGCGGCTGCGCTGGGAGCGACTTTGATGGCCGGGCGGATCGCGGCCGAGGGCGCATTGCCGGCCGGCTTTGTGTATCTCCGCGACATCGATGCGACCATCGCGCAGGATATCCGCTATGCGACCTCCGACAACTTCGTTGGCCGGCCGCTTGCCGGCTACGAGGCCCGCGAATGCATCCTGCGCCGCGAGGTTGCAACGGCGCTCAAGCGGGTGCAGGCTGAACTCAGGGACTTAAGCCTCGCGCTCAAGGTCTATGATTGCTACCGGCCGGAGCGGGCTGTCGCCGCGATGGCGCAATGGGCGAATGACGGCCGTGCGGTCGGCGCCGGCAAGCGATTCTTCCCCCGGCTGCAGAAAAACACCTTGTTCGCGCTGGGCTATATCGCGCCGACCTCGCGGCACTCGACCGGAACCGCAGTGGATGCGACGCTGATCGATCCTGCGCGTGGCCTGGCGGCGGCCTTCGATCCGGCAGCCGCTTACGCTCCTTGCACCGCCCCGGCTTCCGAGCGCGAACCGGACAACAGTCTCGACATGGGAACCGGCTACGATTGTCTCGACGTCTCCAGCCACACCTCGAGTTCCGCCGTCGGCGGCGACCAGAGACGGCGGCGCGCCACGCTCGTCGCCATCATGACCCGGCACGGTTTCCGGAACTATTTCCGCGAGTGGTGGCACTTTGCCTATGGGGGCGCGGCGCCCCTGGCGTATTACGATTTTCCCATCCGAGCGCACCGCGCGACGGCGCGGCCCGATTAAGGGCGCCGCCCGCGATCAGGTTCCCTCGGCCTTCTTGCGCTTGGCGCATTCGCTCAAGTATTTCGGCCAGGTGGTTCCCTCGGGAAGCTTGCCGGCCGCTTTGGCAGCCTTGTATTCCGCTCCGCATGCGCGCTGCAGCGCGCCCGCTTGTTTCTTGGCCTTCGCAGCAGCGGCCGACTGGTTGCCTTGTCCTCCCTGTTGCGAGTCTTTTTGCTCCATTGATGGCATTCCGGGAGGTGGCGCGGTGCGCGCAAGGCATTCCTTCTGGAATTCGCGGTAGGTCTTTCCCTGGGTCTGGTTCGTCGCCTTCAGGCCCTGCCAGGCCTGCGCGCAGAACTCCATGCGGCTTGGCTGGGCCTCGGCCCTCGCCACGACCAAATTGAGCACGGCCAGGGAGCAGGCCGCCGCAATTGCCTGTGACTTTGCTTTCATTTGCGAATCCTTTTGGGCGGATGCCTCGATTTCTCCACATAAATGCGCGGGTTGCAACACAGTTGCGCGCAACCGCGGAGGAGACGCGCCTGATCGGTTTGGAACACCGACCACATCCGCAGCTTGTCGCGCACGAGTTGTTCTGGCTTGCTCTGCCGATTCTTGTTTGGATCCTGTCTGCTACTGGCAGTCTTGACCGAAAAACCCACGATCTATAGGTGTTTCCAGCGTCGGAGACGTGGCCGAGTGGCTGAAGGCGGCGGTTTGCTAA
>Ga0066903_100006584_pt1 | contig 10360 bp, 5 predicted proteins | sample PanSoiMetaGPlot1_FD_67491 | JGI IMG/M metagenome (GOLD analysis project Ga0066903, IMG submission 67491) | Tropical forest soil microbial communities from Panama analyzed to predict greenhouse gas emissions - Panama Soil - Plot 1 (version 2) | ecosystem: Environmental > Terrestrial > Soil >...
GTCGGCCGGTCCTCTTCGGACACTTCGACGCGACCATCTTCCAGGTGCACGACGTGCATCTGCAGCGTTTTGACCTGGAAATTCCGGTCATTGCCGCAATTCGGACAAGTCAGTGTCACCGATACGACCTCCAAAACGTTGATTCTATGGGATGGCCGAGCCCGGGCGCAACGAGAATCAGCCAATTGGCGCGGAATCACCGCGGAAACGGCCCGAAATCTGGTAACTTCTTGACGCGCATGTCCGAGTCATCCGCTCCTTTTCGCATTCATACTGAGGCACGCGGACCGCACTGGATCGCCTGGGTCAGCCGCACGCCGGACGGCAAGCCGGATCGGTCGGTCGTCCTCGTCGCCGCAACCCAGGCGGAAGCCGAAGCGCGGGCCCGCCAGTGGGCCGAATCGTCACAATAGGCCCGGATAGGTCACCCGCCGCCCGTCGACGCGCGCGAAATCGGTCACCGAGTGCAGCGCCGCGGGCGCCTGCGACGTGATGTGTTTGACGCTCAATCCGCGCGCCGTGAGCGCGTCGGCGACGAGCTGACGGTGACACTGCCACCACACCGCCTCGGCGCACATCATGACCGTTCGCCGTTCCACAGACTCAGGCCCGCCAGGCGCGTGGCCGCCAAAGGCGACCAGCCGATCGAGCGCCTCCTCGAACTCGGCACTTTGCATGTAGTCGGCGTAGCCGCGAAAGCTTGCGTTCCGCCAGCCGGTGTTGATCGAGTCGGCGCGCGGCTTGCGCAGGCCCCCGAGCGCTGGAAAATGACGGTAGGTCACGCCGGCCTCGCTGAGCGCCGCGGCGAGGGCGCCGATCGAATACTGCGGATACCGGCGCGAGCGCGGGATGGTGCGGACATCGGCGAGCTGTGTAATCGCGTGTGCCCGCAGCAGACCCAGGAACTCATCGAACGGACGCGTCGAATGACCGATAGTGAAGAAGGTCACTCGCGGCTGCCGGCGACACTCGCGGCGGCTTCGAGGCGCGCGCCGACTGATTTCGGAAGGACGTCGCCGAGGCTCCCGCGGCCCGGACGGAAGCGTGCGTCCTTGAGAACGGCCGACAGATAGAGACGATCGCGGGCCCTGGTCATGGCGACGTAGAGCAGCCGCTTCGTCTCCTCCCTGTCGCGAATGGGCAGATCTTCGTCCGCTTCGGATTCGAAATCGCCGACCGACACGGTCGGCTCCCCGCGGCCGTCGCGCACTACACGGACGGGCGCGCGCGGTCCACCCGTGCCGCGCTGCAGGTCGACCACGAACACGATCGGGAACTCCAGCCCCTTCGCGGCATGAACCGTCATCAGGCTGACGGCTCCCGACGCGTCGATGACGGCATTCGATTCGTCGCCGAGCGCGAGCTCGTCGAGGTGCGCGGCGACCCGCGCCAGCGTTGCGTAGCCGCGATTCTGGATTTTCCGAACGAGCGCGCGAAGCTTCTTCAGGTTCTCGCGCGCCTGCGGCCGCCTTACGCCCCGCAACTCGAACGCATACGCGGTTTCGCGGAGAATGCCGTCCACGAGGTCCGACGGCGTCTCGCGATCGATGCGCGCGAGCCAGCCTGAAAACGATCGGCGCACCCTCTGCAGCACGCGCCGATCATCTTCGTCGAGGCTGTTGAACGCCGGCGGCACCTCCTCGTCGTTCAAGGCTCCCGCGAGATCGGGCTGCAGCCGCATCAGCGCGGCGTCGGAGATGCGCACGAACCGCGAACGCAGGAACGCCGCCGCCCGCAGATGCGACGACGGTTCGGCGAGGATGCGGATCAACGCCACGACGTCCTGGACTTCATCGGCCTCGAAGAAACCGAGACCCTTGTAGACATAGGTCGGGATGCCGCGCCGCTCCAGCGCATCTTCGTACCGCCGATGGCTGTCGCGCGCTCTGAACAGAATCGCGATATCGCCCGGCCCCACCACGCGCGCCATTCCGGACTGGCGATCGCGTACCGTCACGGCGTCAGCCACGAGCCTCGCCACTTCGGTCGCGACGAGCGCTGCCGCCTCGTCAGTCGAGGCCGCGGTTAGGAAGCCAACCGCGTCGGGCGCGGCTGGCGGGGCGGCCTCCTGCACGATCGGAAAGCGATCGAGCTCGCCGTACCGGAAGGCATCGCGGCGGATAGCATCGGACGACGCCGCCATGTCCGTGAAGACGTCGTTGACAAACGACAGGAGCGCCGGCGCCGCGCGGAAGCTGACAGCGATCGCGCGCCGCACAGGCTCGCCGGCACGCAGCCCACCGATCATCGCGGCAGCATCGTCCAGTACCGCCGCCTCCGCGTCGCGGAAGCCGTAAATGGACTGCTTCCGATCCCCGACGACGAAGATCGACGGCTGGATCGCCTGTGCGGCGATACCGAGTCCTTCGCCCCAGCTCCTGACCAGCAGCGCAATGAGCTCCCACTGCGCGCTGTTGGTGTCCTGGAACTCGTCGACGAGCACGTGGTGATAGCGCGCCTCGAGCTTGTAGCGGCTCTGCGAGAATTCCTCCATCTGGCGCAGGAGCTCCACCGCGCGCTCGAGGACATCGGAGAAGTCGAGGACGGCGTGCGCGTCGAGCGTCGCTCGATATTGCGACCGGGCGATTTGAAACACACGCCACAGGCCACGCGAGAGGATCACGTTCAGATCGCGTCGGAACGCCAGGATGCCGACGCGCACCGACGGCGCGATCGCTTCGACCAGCTCGCGGTGGCGCCGCCAGGCCGTTTCCGATTTGCAATGCTCCTTCCTGACGTCGCCCTGGCCGAAGCCCTTGGCCTTGCGCGGCTCGCCTTCCTGAGTCAGGAAGTACGCACGGACCCGATCGACGAGTCCCCGAAAGAGGGCCTGAGCCCCGGGCTCCGCGAACGACTGACGAGCGGGCTGTGTTCGGCACAGCGCCATCAGATCCGCGGCCAGCATCGCAAACTGCGGATGACCGAGCGGGCCTTCGTCGGCGAAACCCGCGACACCGCCCTGGACGCCGCGAAACACGGTAGCCAGCCGTTCCGCGCCGCGTTCGGACGCGACCTCCAGCGTGAGATCGCGCGGGCCGGTTTCGAGAAAGCGCCGCAGCACGTCGGCCGCGATCAGTCGGCGGCTCAGGAGCGCCGCAAGACCCTGCCGCAACCGGTGCTCGCGGAGCTGGATGAACACCATCGCGACATCGGCGTCGGTCTGCGCCACGCGTCGACTGATGCGAACGGCGCGATCGAGCGCTTCGTCGACGAGCCGCGGCATCTGCGTGTCGTCGGCGAGCTCGAACCCCGGATCGACGTCGGCCTCCAGCGGGAATTCGCGGACGAGCGACAGGCAGAACGCGTCGATGGTCGAAATTGCGATGTCGCCGAGGCGCTGACGCACCTCGCGCCAGACCGCGGCGCTCAACTGGGACGTGCGGCTGGCCTCGCGCAGCCGCTCGACGATTCGCTGGCGCATGTCGGCGGCCGCCTTGCGCGTGAACGTGATGGCCAGGATGTGCGTGGGATCGACGCCCGCGAGCAGCAGGTTGACGTAGCGCTCGACGAGCACGCGCGTCTTCCCGGTTCCAGCGGACGCCTCGAGTACGACGTTTTGCAGCGGGTCGACGCTGTGCCGGCGCGCCTCGCCATCGGCAAGCTCGGAGGCCGGCTCGATCGGATCATCGAACGGCAGCAGCAGCGACCCTTTAGACATCGCCGACGTATTCCTTCCGGCAGACAGTGCCGTACGCGCAAAAGCCGCACAGAAACGCATCCTCCGGCGTCGGCGGAAAGCTGCCGCGTTCGATGCCGTCCACGGCGGCGATGAGCCGGGCCTGTGCGGCGGCGAGGACCTCGTCGCGGCTCGATCGAGCCGTGAACAATGGCACCACGCGCTTGGGACCTCGAAAGGCGATGTACGCCGCTTCACCCAGAACCCAACGGCGGCCAGCGCGTCCATCCAGCCGTTGCTCGGCGCACAGGCCGTAGATCGGCAGCTGCAGCGCGCGCGACTTCGAAGGTGGAGACGACAGCTTGTAGTCGATCAGCCTGAACGTGCCGTCCGCGAGCAGATCGAGGCGATCCGCGATCCCTTTCAGCTTCACGGTGCGCGGTCCGTCCGGCCCGGTCATGATGAATTCGCCGTTCAACGGGTGTTCCAGCAGGCGCTCGACAACGGCCACCGGGCGCTCCGCTTCCATTCGAAAGACGGTGTCGCCAAGCCCGGCGGCCACAGACGAACCGAGGAGTCTCGTGCGTTCGAGGGCTGCTTCCGCATCCGGAGTGCCAGCGAGACACGTTTCCACGACCGTTGCAAAGAGCTCGCGAGCGAGGCCAATGGTCTCGGACGTGATGGCCCCTCGACCCTGAGCCTGCCAGGCCGAAAAGAAAGTCTCGAACACCTTGTGAACCAGGCGGCCCTGCGTCCGCGGATCCAGCACGTCCTCGTCGTCGGGATCTTCCTCGAGCCTCAGCACGTGCTGCGCGAAGAACTTGAAAGGGCACGTGAGATACATCTCGATGGCGCTGACCGACAGAGGCTGGCTCATGCGCGGGCCAGCTTCGCCGTGGTATCTGACATCCGCGCCGTCAGGCTGCGCAGCCCGAACCGCCAGCCAGTCCCGTGCGTCGGCGTCGGCGAGCGCGTCGGGACGCGCCGGTTCGAGTGACAGCGCCTCCTCGATGAAGACTCGCGAGCTCGAAGGCGTCACGGCGATTGACGAGAGCCTGGCTTCGTGCAAGTCCTCGAGAAGCGACGATGGTTCCACGACGGCATCGTCGTCCAGCAGGAAGGCCGAAACAGAGACGAACCGCGAGGGCGAGCACACGAGGTCCAGAAACGCCGCCGCGGCGGCACCGCGACGATCCTGCTCGGATGGCCACCCGATCGACGCCAGCAGCGGCTGCGGATAGAAGATGTTGCGCCGCACGGGCTCGGGCCACTCGTGTTCGATGGCGCCCACGATGTGCAGCTCGTCGACGTCGGCAAAGCGGGCCGCCTGCGCGCCGAGGAGCCTGATGCCATCCGGCGGGCGCCGCACGCGAAGCGTGTGGTCTTCAACCCAGCGCCGAATCTCGGGCGCCAGCTCGTCGATCGTGACAGGCCGATCGCCATGCGCGGCGCACGCGGCCGCCATCGACGTCAGAATCGCCAGCACGGTGTCGCGTGCCGACGTCTCCCGCTCGCTGAGGCCTTCCGCGAGGCCGTGGCTGCTGAAAAACGTCGCCAGGCTCGTCAGCTGCAGCGACGCGGGACGGTCGGTGAGCAGCGGTTCCAATTCGGCGGCGACGTCGACCGCCACGTTGGCCGCTGCGGACGCCGGCGAAGGATCGAGGCCGGCCATGTCGCGCAATGCGTCGAGCCCACCGGCGTATCGCCGTTTGATCATGAGGCGATCGAAGGCGCCCACGGCGGATCTGGAGAGCCGTTCGCCTCCGTGCCCGAACTGGAGTTGCGCCGATCGCAGCAGAGCCGTCGTGGCGCTTCGGCTGAACTGCGACGACACGAACTCGATGACGAGATCGAGCGCGGCCGCCGCGGGCTCGCCCGCGAGCGGCAATCCTTCCGAGGTCTGATGCAGAAGACCGGCTCCGCCGAACACTTCCGGGGCCATGTACAAGTACGGCAGCGGCCTGCCGAACACGATGGCTGCCGACGACGGCGGCACGTGCTCGTCTGCCACGCGACGGGCGATTCGGATCAGCTCTTCTTCGCGATCGCGGCACGCGAACACCAGCGGCGCCTCGGTGCCAGCGGCCGCCTCGGGCACGAGTTGTGTCGGAGCTGACGCAGGGGCAATTCCGAGCGCGGCCGCGTTCACTTCTTCGAGCCCGGGCAGCCACGTGTGCAGCCGTTCGTGGAAGCCCGATGCCAGCAGCCGTTCGGTTGCCACGACGTCGATGGCGCGAAGGTCCGGCACCCGCGTGAGCACGTCGAAGTCCGCGGCGAACAGACCGTGCGTTTCGGCAATCCAGTCGCCGACAGCGACGATCACATGCTCCAGCGGTTTGTCAGCGGGGACAGCCATGGCGCGCTCGCGGATGCCGTGCTCGTCGACCGCCGACGCTCGCGCAAGCCGCAATTCGTACTCTGTGTACGCCGCGGCCAGGAATCGCGTCTGTTGCTGCAGACGCGCGGCCCCGCGATCGTCGTCTCCGCTCATCGCCCCGGTCACCAACTCCGAGAAGCGAGCGACGGTTTGACGCTGGCGCCTCAGCTGATCGTAGAAACGAAGCATCTCGGCCACGAGTCCGGGTCGAAGGCGAAACGGCGGCTCCGCGCCGGCCTCAGTGGCCGCCTGCGCCGACGCTTGCAGGAGAACCTCCCGTTCGAACGTAGTCAGACGTCTGGGAGCGTTTGGCAGTCGCTGAAAGAAGCGATCGTGCAGCTGTTCGCGCGTGACCAAATCCGGGCGCGCTCGTGTGTCGTTCGCGTCCCTGTCGAAGACTTCGGCGAGCTCGACTGCCGCCTCTTCGGTTGGCACAACCACGCAGACCGATTCGGCTGGCGCCGGCGACGAGCGAACGAGGTTGACGATGACGCGGCGAAACGAACGGAGGGAGGCAACGCGCACGAGCCGCGTGCGGCGTGGCGTGATCACCGCGGTGAGGGCGGACGCAGCAGCGCGTAGATGTCTTCGCGGGCGCGATCGCTCAACATGAGCGCGCCGGCAGCGGCCGCCGAGGCGTCCCACGCGCGCGCGATGTCGTTGGCCACAGTCGCATCCCGGCGAATCTGCGCGGCGTTCTGGGCCAGATGCGCGGCGCTCAGGAGCAGGGCCTGAGCGGCGTTGAACTCGTCAGGCGGCGTAATGGACGACACGACCGCCACGATGCGCCCGACAAGGCGTTCGATGGTGGCGAGCGCGATCGGCGACGAGCCGGCGAGCGCCTTGATGTCCTCGAGGGCCGGCCGCAACTGCACGAACATCGCGATCGGGGGATCGATCGCCACGCGGTAGCGGCCGAACACGCCAGCCCGCATCATCCAGCGATCGCGAGCCAGGCGCAGCCGGCGGGCGCCGTCCAGCTGCTCTTCGACAGCCGCCGTCAGCGCGGCGAGCGCTTCCGGACGCGCGCGGCCCAACGCAGCATCCGTCTCGCGGATGCTTGCGAGGACGCGCTCGATCCCGCGAACATCCGCCTGGCGCGCCCGCTGCTCGGCCTGCAGCATCGTCCGTGCGGCGAGCACCTGATATTCGCGATCGAGACGCCGCTCCGCATCGATCGTCGCCTGCGTGGCCGCCAGCACCGACGCGGCCCACGCCTCGTCGACGAGTTGGCGTTCGCGCTCGACGGCGTCGACGACGGCCTGCAGCAACAGCGTGCGGTCGGCCGACGAATCGGCCGCCCTGGCCGCGGTCAGCATCTGTTCAATGGTCTGCTGCGGCGTCGGCGCCCCGATCATCGGCTCGCTCGCGAAGTTCTGCGGGGCGTAGGCGATGAGATTCAGGTCGAAACGGTTGCCGCCGGTGGCGGCACGCAGGTCGGCGATGGCCTCATCCAGGAGAACGACCATCTGCCGGACCTCGGCTTCGCGATAGTTGTAGTGGTTCTTCGGCCACTCGGCGAGGGCGCGGCGCGCCTGCTCGACCATGGCGAGCCGCTTGGTGGCGTCGTCGAGGCGTACGACATCGTTGATCGTCTGCGCCACGCTGTTCGAGAGGACGATGTAGTCGTTTTCGGCTTGCGTCTCGATGTAGTGGTTGGCGCGTGCAGACGCGGCGTAGCGCTCGGTGCGTTCCCAGTCGACGCGGGCGAGCGGAATATTGATGAGCTGCAGCGGTGCGTCGGGTGCCGTGCCCGCGCGCATCGAGAAGACGACGCGATCGGCCACGCGTGTGACCTCGCCATACGTCGCCATCGAGGTTCCGTCCAGCAGAAAGACCCGGAACGACGTCGCGTCGCCGTCGGCCCACGCGGCGGGTGCGTCTGTCAGCAGCACGGCGACGGCGAGCACGGCCGCCAACACAAGCCGTTTCATGAAGTTCCAAGCGTAGTGCGCGTGATCAAGGGCGTCAACTGCCAGCCGCCATCGGCGCATGTTGAAAAGCTGTGCATGAACGGTGAGTTTCCTGTGGACGATGTGCTAGCGAAAAAATATTTCGCGTCCTCTCTCGCGCGGAAGAAAGCTGACGCTGCTGTCGCGCCCCGGCCTTCGTCTGTTCCTTCGCTTGATTCGTGTCGGCACGCGCGTAAAATTCCCGACGCTTCTTCGCATTCATACGGTCGACACACGAGCGTGAACGTACTCCTGCATCGATTTGAAGAATACATTGGCGGACGGCGATACCTCATCGAGGTGAAGGCCGTCGCGCAGGATCGCTGGCGCGCGTACATCGTCCGGACGCCGGGCGTGCCGACGGCGTTGATGCCGTTCTACGGCGAGACACCCAGCGCAGCCGCGCGGAATCTCAGCGACTGGCTGACGCGCGCACACGAACGCGCCGCGAAAGCCACCTAGGACCCCGGGTTAAGATCGGGCATGGATGTTCTGGCGCGCCGGGCGGCCGCGCTCCTCGCCGTCGTTGTCCTCGCGACGGCTTCCGTTTCGCGAAGCGGCGAACCAACCGATTTCGAGCTCATGCGCCGGCGGCAGGCCGACACCGATCGGATCTGGCGCACCGCGAGCAGCGGGTACATGCGGATGGAGAAGATTACCTACCGCAGCCGCGTCGACGACCTCGACATTCCCGCGTTCGTCTTCCTGCCGAACGGCGTCCGCCGTGCAGCCGCGCAACCCGCGCTGGTCTGGGTGCACGAGGACGTGCGCGGGCACCTGTACGAAAACTACATTCCGTTCGTCCGCCATGCGACCGCGCTGGGCTACGTGGTGATCGCGCCGGAATACCGCGGCAGCATCGGCTACGGCCGCGCGTTATACGACGCCATCGACTACGGCGGCCGCGAAGTGGACGACGTGGTGACCGCGGTCGATGTGCTGAAGGCACGGTATCCCCAGGTGGACATCGCACGGACCGGCATCATCGGCTGGAGCCACGGCGGGATGATTGCGCTCCTCTCGATCTTCCGGAACCCGACGACGTTCCGGGCGGCGGCGGCGATCGTCCCGGTCACCAATCTGTTTCAGCGGCTCGCGTGGAAAGGCGTCGACAAACAGCGGGCGCTCATCGACCCGGCCAACCGGCTGGGCGGGTCGCCGTCCGAACGCCGCGACGCGTACAAGGAACGCTCACCGCTCTTTCACGTCGACAAGCTTGCCATTCCGCTGCTGGTCCACATGGCGGCCAACGACGAGGACGTGAACATCGAAGAAGGGATGGAGCTGGTCGATGCGCTGCGCGCCCGGAAAGCGGCGCTGGCCGAGACGAAGATCTACGAGCGACCGGAAGGCGGCCACACATTTGACCGCAAGGTCGATTTCCTGACTTGGCAGCCAGAGAACACGCCCGACCAGCGCGACTCGTGGGAACGCGTGTGGGCGTTTTTCGATCGCCATCTGCGCGACCGGGGCGAGCCACCGGTCAACTGACGCATTGGGTTAGAATAGAGAGTTGCTTCCCTCCGAGTGGGCCAGTAGCGCAGTTGGGAGCGCGCATGAATGGCATTCATGAGGTCGCGGGTTCGACTCCCGCCTGGTCCACCAAATCTTTTTCCCGTCCGAAACAGAACCCAAGTCGTAGGATGGTCCGCGAAAGGAACAGGCGCCGTGCCGTAGCGTGACGGGAGGAAGTATGAGCCTGACACGACGATCGTTTCTCGCCCTAGGTTCTTCAGCAGGAGTCGCGGTCGCCATGTCGCGCTCACTGAAAGCACAAGCCGCAAAACCCACAAGCCAGGACATGCAGCGCGTTGACGATCTGCTCCGTCAGATGACGATCGAGGAAAAGGCGATGCAGCTGTCGTGTGCCATGCCGCTGGCTCTCCTCGACCGCGACGGGTTGATGCGCGGCCAGGCTGACAGGCTGATCAAACAGGGCATCGGCCACGTCGCCGGCATCGGCCTGCTGGGGCACAAGTCGCCTGAGACGATCGCGAAGTCAGTCAATGCCATCCAGCGCTACCTGCTCACAGAAACGCGCCTCAAGATCCCCGCGATCTTCCACAACGAGGCGCTGAACGGCGTCGTCGCGCCGCACTTCTCCGCCTTTCCGACGCCGATCGGCCTTGCGGCGACTTGGGATCCAGCAGCCGTGCAGCAGATGGCCGACATCATGCGGCGTCAGATGCGCGCCACGGGCATGCTCCACGCGCTCGCCCCGGTCATGGACGTCGCGCGCGATTGCCGATGGGGACGCGTCACCGAGACTTACGGCGAGGATCCGTACCTGGTCAGCGCGATGAGCGTCGCATTCACGCGCGGCATGCAGGGCAAGGATCTGCGCGAGGGCGTGCTGGTGTGCGCGAAGCACTTCCTCGGCTATTCGGTCACCGAAGGCGGTCAAAACATGGCGGC
>Ga0066903_100006585_pt1 | contig 10360 bp, 11 predicted proteins | sample PanSoiMetaGPlot1_FD_67491 | JGI IMG/M metagenome (GOLD analysis project Ga0066903, IMG submission 67491) | Tropical forest soil microbial communities from Panama analyzed to predict greenhouse gas emissions - Panama Soil - Plot 1 (version 2) | ecosystem: Environmental > Terrestrial > Soil >...
GGTGGAGACGAGCGGACTCGAACCGCCGACCCCCTGCTTGCAAAGCAGGTGCTCTACCAGCTGAGCTACGTCCCCGATCCACCGAGACCTTACCCGAGGCCTCCGTCGGAGCATCGCTAGTATCCGCCGGGTGGCGACGAGCGACGCGCGGGGCGGTCGGTACGACGTCATCGTGATCGGTCTCGGCGCGCTGGGGTCCGCGGCCGCCTACTGGGCAGCTCGCAGAGGCCTGAAGATCCTGGGGCTCGAGCGGTTCGAGCTCGGTCATCCGAAGGGCGCCTCGGAGGATCACTCTCGGATCATCCGCAGGAGCTACCCGTCCTCCGACTACGTCCGATCCACACGGGCCGCGTTCGAAGCATGGGACGAGGTCGCCGACGAGGCCGGAGAGCAACTCGTGACGATCACCGGCGGCCTCGACCTGTTCCCCGCCGGCCCGGTCGATGATCCGCGGGACTACACGAGCGCCATGGATGACGAAGCGGTGGCGTACGAGATCCTCGACGCCGCCGAGCTGATGCAGCGGTGGCCCGCGTGGCGCGTCGACGACGATGTGACGGCGATCTTCCAACCGGACGCGGGGATCGTGGCGGCGAGTCGTGCGAACCATGTGCATCGGCGCCTCGCGCTCGCGCGAGGCGCCGAGCTCCGGCCGGAGACCCCGGTCGTCGGTATCGCCCCGGGTCGATCCGGCTTCTCCGTCCAGACGAGCGAGACGACCTACGGAGCGGACTCGCTCGTGATCGCGGTCGATGCGTGGACGAACGAGGTGCTCGCGCCGTTCGGCCTCCACCTGCCGCTCACGATCCGTCAGGAGCAGGTCACCTACTTCGATGCGACAGAACCTGATGCGTTCCGACCCGACGCCTTCCCCGTGTGGATCTGGCACGACCGGCCGCACATGTACGGGCTCCCGTCCTTCGGGCAGCCCGGGCCGAAGGTGGCGATCCACGGCGGCGGTCCCGAGGTCACACCGGAGACGCGCACCTATGAGCCCGATCCCGGATACGCGGCCGTGGTCGAGGGCTTCGTCCGCGATCACCTGCCGGGGGCGATCGGACCGACGCTGGAGGTTCGCACGTGCATCTACACGCTGACCCCCGATCAGCACTTCGTCCTCGACCTGGTCCCCGGCGTCGAGCGCGCCTCCTTCGGCCTCGGGACGGCGCACGCGTTCAAGTTCGCGAGCGTCTTCGGGCGGGCGCTGCTGGAGCTCGCGTACGACGGAGCGTCGGAGTGGCGGCTCCCGCGGTTCGCCGCCGACCGTGTCGAGCTTCGCGGCTAGCGCTGCGTCCAGGCCGGGCGCGCGCCGTCGTCTTCGAGGAACTGGACGAACGGTGAGTCGTCGTTCGCCAGCCCCACGATCGCGCGCACCGAACCCTCCGCATCCAGGAGCCTGAGCACCGGCGAGCCACCGGCCGCCAGCCCGAGCCGCACCCGCACCTTGCCGCGCTGGTCGTACAGCCCCATCGTTGGGGTCCCTTGCTCGGCGAGCTTGTGGCGGTGGTGCAGCTCGCCGTCCTCGACGTCGACGCCCATCGTGGGGGACGCGTCGGATCCCAGACCGAACTTCGCACGGATCCGGCCGTTCCTGTCGCCGAAGGCGAGCGAGGCGGAACCGTCCGAGGACAGGCCGAAGGTCGCTCGAACCTTCCCGTTCTCGTCGGCGATCGCGAGGCCCGCCGCACCATCGGACTGGACCCCGAACCGAGCACGGACGCTCCCGTCCGCGTCGAGCATCGAGAAGAACGGGTGCTCGTCACCGGACAGTCCGATCCGCATCCGGACGTGACCGAGCTCGTCCACGACCTCGAATTCCTCGGCTCGCACCACGCGCTTCTTCATGCTCGATCGGTGCGGGGGAAGGACCGTCACCGCGGGCGTATCCTCGCGCACGCGAGGTCGCCGCTCAAGCGTGGACGGAGCCGGACACGAAAGCGAGAGGCCGCCGGAACCCGAGGGCTCCAACGACCTCTCACTCGGATTTGTATCGCGCGGCGGGTTCCGGCGTCAAGTCGAGGACGAGATTTGTCACTCTCGTCCGGCACGGCCCGCCCAGAACGTCAGGGGACCCTCACGAGCACGCGGATCCGCTGTTCGTCCTGGCTGTTCTCCGAACCGGCAACCACCGCCTCGATCGGCGCGAGGTCCTTCCCGGCCCGGTCGTCGAAGTCGGCTCGGACCTGCGGCGGGAGCTGCTGGCGGACCGTGGCCACGATCGCGGGCACGTCGAGGTAGAGGACGCCGTCGCTCGTCGGCACGTTCTGTGTGGCGGCCGTGAACCCCGGATCCGACGAGATCGACGATCCCGACGCCTTCGTGTCGACGACGGCCTCGAGCTGGGCCCGCGACGACGCGATCACGGCGACGTTCCCGACGACGGCGTAGGAGAGCTCGACGCCGGGTTCCACCGGCGCGTACGTGATCGTCACACCTGCGTGTTCCTCGGTGCTCCACGTGGTCTTCGCCGGGACGACGGTGAGCGCCCCGTTGGGCTTCCGCACCACCCTCGAGCCCCCGAGCGGGATCTCCTGCAGCGTCTGGTCCAGCCAATGCTGTGTGGCGTTGGGGTCGTTCGTGGCGAGGAGCAGCGCGCCTCCGGCAGGAACCGATCCCGACTGGGCTGTTCCCTCGACCGCGACGTCGCCGGTGAGCTGAGAGAGCAAGCCCCCCGGCCCCGTCACGCCGAGTGCCTGGAGCTGACGGTCGGCGCCCGGCGTCGTCCGGGTGATCTGGTCGATCGAGTCCTGGATCGACGAGTCGAGGTGCTCGACCGCGTACATGCCGAGCGCGTCCCCGGGGATCATGTCGAGCAACGGGTTCGGGTGATCCTCGGCCGACAGGGTCGCGCGCTGTGCATCGGTCAGCTTCGTGTCGTCGTACATCATCACCGTATCGAGGGCGAGCCCGTTCGGCTGCGCCGACAGCGAGACCCCGACCCCGTCGAGCGCGGAGAGGTTGGTCGTCCCGGTCGTGACACCTGCGGCGGCGAGCTGATCACCGAACGTGTCGGCCAGGTGGGCGGCGTCGACGAAGGCCACGCCGAGCTTGGCTTCGGGGAGCGCACCCACGACACGCTGGAAGCCGGGGTCATCCTGGATCGTCGATCCGCCGTGCGTCGTATCGATCGCGGCGTCGACGGCCTCCTCGTCGCCGCCGAGGACCACGACACCATCGACGAGGGCGAACGCCGGGGCACCGGAGAGGCCCGAACTCGGCACCTCCACCTGGACGCCGTCGTGGTCGACGGTGGCGTACGTGACGCCCTGGCGTTGCTCGGATCCCTGACGGTACTTCTCGAGGAACGCCTCCGCTGCGTCCGGGTCGTTCGCCGCGATCAGGACCGCGTACGAAGAGTGATCCACGCTGTGGACCTCGAGGTAGAAACCGACCTCCGGTCCAACCCACGAGAGGTCGTCGTGGTTCATCCCGACGTCGGCGAGGAGCTGGTCGAGCGCCGTGTTCAGCTGGTCGCGGATGTGGGCAGGGTCGCCGAGGTCGGGGAACTTCGACGCGATGCGGAGCAGGTTCACCTTCTGGCTCGCGGCCGGGTCCAGATACGCCGTGACCACGACGTCCGCGTCCGCCGGCACCTTGTCCAGGATCACCTCGTCGCTGCCCCGCAACAGCAGGAACGCGGCCGCCCCGGCGGCTCCCACCACGATGAGCACGACCGCCAGAACGACGCCGACGATCTTCATCCCTCGCCGCGAGGACGGAGGCGGTGGTGCGCCGCCGGGATCGGTCAGCTCCGCGGCTTCCACCGGGAGGGCGCCCTGTGGGGGTACGGGCGGCAGGCCCGGGCTCGGTGACCTCCGGGCGTCGAGGCTCCACGTGTCCCCCGGCTGCGCGTCGGCAGGCGGCGGTGCGGCGTCGTCGGGAGGCTGCTGACTCATGGCGGAAGGGTAGTCCGAGACGTTCTATCGGCGGGGAACCCCCTCCACTAGAGCTCGACGACCTCGCGTCGGAGCGTGCACGCGTCCAGGCGCGCCGGGATCGGCGACACGCCGATCCCGGGTCGCGTCGGGACGTGCATCGTCCCGTCGGGCTCGAGGACGAAGGGTTCCGTGAGGTCTTCGGGGAAGTAGCGCGCCGAGGCACTCGTGTCGTTGGGGAGGGTGAAGCCCGGCATCGCCGCGAGCCCGAGGTTCGTCGCCCTGCCGATGCCGGTCTCGAGCATGCCACCGCACCACACGGGCACCGCGGCGGCCGCGCAGACGTCGTGGATCGCTCGCGCCTCCAGCAGGCCGCCGACGCGACCCTGCTTGATGTTCACGATCCTGCAGGCGCCGAGCTCCAACGCGGCGGCCGCGTCACCCGCCGAGCGGATCGACTCGTCCAGGCACAGATCCGTCCGGATCTGTGCCTGGAGCCTCGCGTGGTTCACCAGGTCCTCGTGGTGGAGCGGTTGCTCGATCATCAGCAGGTCGAAGTCGTCGAGCGCGCGGAGGACCTCGGCGTCCTCGAGCGTGTACGCGGCGTTCGCGTCCACCGAGAGCAGGATCTCCGGATGGTCGTTCCGGATCGCGCCGACACGCTCCAGGTCGAGCCCGGGTTCGATCTTCAGCTTGATCCGGCGATAGCCCTCGGCGAGGTATCCGTCGACCTGACCACGCAACACGTCGGTGGTCTCCGTGATCCCGACCGAGACACCACAGACGACCGCGTCCTTGTCCGCCCCCAGCCACGTCGCGAGCGAGACGCCGTCCGCGCGGAGCTCGGCATCCAACACGGCGTCGACGACGGCGGCCTTGGCCATCCGGTTGCCTCGCCACGGCGCGAAGATGGTGTCGAGCGACGACACCGCCAGGTCGCCCGCGGCCAGGAGCGCCGGCCCCAGGAACGTCGTGATCACCTCCCACGCACCGACGTTCCACTCGGCGCTGAAGTCGGGCTCCACGTCGGCGACGCACTCTCCCCAGCCCTCACCGTCGTCGGTCTCGACGCGCACGACGATGCACTCCTTGCGCGTCGCGACGCCCATCGAGGTGCGGAAGGGACGCACGAGAGGAAGACCCACCAGACGGAGCTCGAGCCGACGAACGACGGTCATCTCGAGAGGGACCGCCGGGCGAAGCGGTAGGCGGACCGTTCCCGATCGAACGCCACGCCGACCTCCCCGCGCGCGATCGCGGCCTCGGCGGCGACCGCGACCTCGTCCCGCCACCGCCGGGCCTGCTCGGGATCCTCCTCCCGGAGCCGGTACAGATCCGAGGGGATCGGGATCTCGGTCGCACCGGCGGGGGCGAACCGCGGCCCGGGCACGCGACCGAGCTCCCACCTGACCATGAACCGATCGCTGCGCTCCCCCGCGTTCAGGTCGTCGGTCATCTCGCCGTAGTAGTCGCGCTCGAAGCGGTCCACGATCGCGCCGAGCTTGCCGAGGTTGAGCCAAGCGTTCCGCGCGACCAGGGGATCGAACGTCCATCGGACCACCGAGACGCCCTGGTCGAGGGCCTGCGCGCGCTGAGCCAGCTTGAGCGCATACCCGACACCGCGATGCCGCCGGTCCGGGATCGCCGCCAGCATGTGCGAGTGGACGTGGAGACCCTCGTCGTCGATCCCGGCCCACCCCAAGACGAACCCGACCAGCCGGTCGGCGTCGGCGGCGCCCCAGGGGACGTTGCCACTCGCGCCGAGCGCACGCACGACCTCCCGGTCGATGCGCTGGCCGCCCCAGGTGACCTGGATCACGTCGTTGATCCGGTCGGCGTCCTCGACCGTCGTCAGCGGCTGGAGCTCGACGCCCGCGCCGCGTGCCGCGGCGCGGGCGAGCTCCCAGGCCTCCGACATCCGGCGAGCCTAAACAACACGGAAGACCCGCGCCGATCGGCGCGGGTCTTCGCAGGGAAGCTCCGGGCTTCGGAGAGCCGGCTACCCGCCGGCCGGAGGGGGAAGCTCTTGCCACTCGACGTCGTCGAGGTCACTGCCTTGCTTCCGCTTCCAGAACATCAGGGCCGCCCCGATCGCCGCCAGGATCGCCGTGAGCTTCAGGAGCTTCCGGAAGAAGCCCTTCTTCTTCTTGCCGCCTTCGCCGTCGTCCCCCATGGGTACCCCTCCTCGTTCGTGGGCCTGGTTGGACTTGAACCAACGACCTCTTCCTTATCAGGGAAGCGCTCTAACCGTGCTGAGCTACAGGCCCGCGGGGTCGGTCGTGAAGGAGCCCAAGCCCTCGAGCAGGGTATCGACGGCTCGGAAACGCTGTCAAACGACGTCCGGCAGGTCAGCGGCGGCGCTCGGAGAGCGTGACCTCGACACCCCCGACGATGTCGCTGATCAGGTTGTAGAGCAACGCGAAGAACACGCAGAGCGCGGTCCATACGAGCGCGAACAGGCACCCCAGGAGGAACAGCCACGTGAAGATCTTCGCCCCGTCGATCACCGCCGGTGTGCACGCCTTGGTGCCCTCCGTCGTGTTCACGAGACATCCGGCCCACTCCGCGATCGTGTCGGTGACGCCCACCGCCTGCAGGACCAAGAAGATGATCACCAGGGCGAGCCAGACGACGAGCATCATGCAGAACGACATCAGCAGGGAGAACCGGAACACGGAGAGCAGGCCGAACCGACGGACGGTGACCTTGGTCCGGCGCGGCTCGCCGAAGGCGCGGGAGCGATCCGCGCGCGTCGGTTGGACCGCGCCGCCCAGCTCCACGTCGATCACCGGATCGGACGCCGGGGCGTGCGTTGCGGACTCTTCTGCCGTCGTGGTCATCCTTGTTCGGGGAAGGTTCTAAGGGTACGCCGATGGGAGAGCAAGCACCCGGAAGGTCCGGAGTTAGGTTCGGAGCGGTCCCGCCCCCGCGAACAGCGCCCGGACGTGCGCGAGCGCCCCGATCGCCAGGAACACCGGCGCCAGGATCCACGAGCCCGGACCGACGTCGTCGAGGAAGAGCAGGCCGCCCACGCCGATCCCGGCGCCCGCGAGCGCCACGAGGCCGTCCACCACCCGGGGATGCAGCCGCCTCCGGAGCGGGAAGGCCGCCAGGACGAGGACGATCGCGGACGCCGACACGAGCGCCCACGCCGCCGGAACGTTCATGGCGGGAGGATACGCCCAGGTCAAGGGGGGTTGACCCCCTGCCGATGTCAGTCGACATGGAGCGCTGTGCCCACGCGATGGAGACCGAGTGGTGCTACCTGTGCCGCATCGACGCGAGCGGCGTCGATCCGCGCGCGGCGTGGGGGCTCGACGCCTGGGATGAGGACGAGATCGACCCCGAGGACCGGATCGGTCCGATGACCTCCGCGCGAGCCGGGTACCTCCGCTTCCTGTGCGAGGAGTTCGAGGAGACGTTCGATCCCTCGCTCACGGACGGCGAGTCCTCGATCGTGCTCGACAGCTTCCTCTCGGAGCCGATGACGGACGCGCAGGCGAGGACGCTGTTCTTCCTCGGCCAGCTCATCGGCACGGACCCCGAGACGGACCTGACCTACGGACAGGCACGGTCCAAGATCCGAACGCTCGTCGCGCATCGCGGGCTCCGATCGGCCTGACCCTCACGCCGCGACGCCCTGCGATGATGCGGGCGTGACGACCCGAGTCTCCGCGCCGGACGTCGATGCTCGACGTGGGCTCCGGTACGCGGCGGCCGGAGCCGCCGTCATCCCGGCGACCGCGGTGCTGGTCGCGCTCGTCCCGGTCGGGGCGCGCGGTGCGGTCTACCTGATCGGCCTGGCGGCGGTCGCGACGATCTCGATCACGGGTGGCGTGCTCGGGAGGCGCGCCCTGAGCGCCGGGACGGCGCTCAGGGCGCGCGCCATCGCGGCCGCGATCATCGGGCTGTGGCTCGGCCTGACCGCCGCCGTGCTCGGGTTCTGGACCCTGGTCGCAGTGGTCGTGTGAGGACGTCGACGTGGCGACCGTGAGCGTGGAGCGCGACCTCCGCCTGATCCTGGGGATCCAGGCGGTCCGCGCGTTCCTCTACGGGTTCGGCGCCGTGATCCTCGGCTCGAGCCTGGCCGCCTCGGGTGCGAGCGACCTCGAGGTCGGGCTCGTGGGAGCGGCGATCCTGGCCGGCATGGCCCTGTCGGCGACCGTCGTCGGCGTCGCCGGCGACCGGGTCGGTCGCCGGCGCGCCTACGCCGCCCTCCTGGTGCTCCTCGGCATCGTGGGGCTCGGCTACGCGCTCACCGACCGCGTGTGGATCCTGATCGTGCTCGCGCTGTTCGGGACGATGTCCACGGACGCGAACGAGAACGGCCCGCTCACGACGCTCGAGCAGGCGATGATTGGCCAGGCACCCGCCGAGACGCGCGCACGGGTGTTCGGCCGCTACAACGCGATCGCGTACCTCACCGGAGCGCTCGGAGCGCTCGCGGTCGGTGGCCCCGCGTTCCTCCAACGGGTCTGGACCGGCGCGCCGACCGGCCGGCTCTGGTTCCTGCTGTTCCCGATCGGAGCCATCGTCTGCCTGTGGCTCTCGACCAGGCTGAGCGACGCGATGGAGCTCGAGGTCCGGGCGTCCGCGCCCCTGGTCCGGTCGCGTGAGCGGGTGTTCCGTCTGTCGTCGCTGTTCGCGATCGACGCGTTCGCGGGTGGGTTCGTCGTCACGGTGTTCATCGTCTACTGGTTCGAGAAGCGGTTCGGGGCGTCGGTCGAGCTGATGTCCGCGGTGATCTTCGCCGCCGGACTGCTGCAGGCCGCCTCGTCGCTCGTCGCCGTGAAGGTGAGCGCGCGCTTCGGACTGCTGAACACGATGGTGTTCACCCACCTGCCGTCCAACATCTTGTTGATGTGCGTCCCGCTGATGCCGACCTTGCCGCTCGCGATCGCCGTCCTCCTGTTGCGGTTCGCCTTGTCACAGATGGACGTGCCGACGCGCCAGGCGTACCTCGCGGCCCTCGTGGATCCGGAGGAGCGCACGGCGGCGGCCGCGACGACGAACACCGCTCGCTACCTGGCCCGGCCGCTCGGCCCGATCGTGGGAACCGCGCTGATGCGCAACGTCGCGCTCGGCGCACCGTGGGTCGTGGCGGGCGGACTGAAGGCGGGCTATGACCTGCTGTTGTGGCGGGTGTTCCGACGGGTCGAACTCCCGAGCTGAGACGCCCGGTCAGTCCTCGTCCATCTGGATGATGACGGGCGCGATCGCGGCGACATGCTCGCCCTCCTCGACCCGCATCGTGCGCACACCCTGGGAGCTGCGACCGACGCGGCGGATCTCCTCCGCGGCGACGCGCTGAACCTTGCCCGCGGAGGAGATCGTGAGCAGATCCTGTTCCTTCGATCCGATGAACGCCCCCGCGAGCTCTCCGGTCTTGCGCGTGAGCTGGTGCCCGATCACGCCCTTCCCGCCTCGGCCCTTCACGGGGTAGTCCTGCAGTCGCGACCGTTTGCCGTATCCGTTCTGGGAGACGCTGATCATCTCCTCGCCGTCGGACGCAAGCGCGAGCGCGAGGACCTCGTCCCCTTCGCCGAGGCGCATACCGATCACACCGGCGGTCGCGCGCCCCATCGGACGCACCAGCGACTCCTTGAACCGGATCGCCTGACCCCGCCGGGACACGAGGAACACGTCGTCCTTGCCGTCCGTCAGCCGGACGTCGACGAGCTCGTCGCCCTCCTTCAGGTTGATCGCAGCGAGCCCGGTCCGCGCGGACGCGTACTCGGGGAGTGCCGTCTTCTTCACCATCCCGTGCTTCGTCGCGAACAGCAGGAACCGCCCCTCGGCGTACTCCTTGAGATCGAGCACCGCGCTCACCTTCTCGTCGGCGCTGACCTGCACCCCGGGGAGGTTTGCTGCGTAGAGGCCGCGAGCGATCCGCGAGGAGTCCGGGACCTCGTGCACCTTCACGCGGTACACCTTGCCCTTCGTGGTGAAGAACAACAGCCAATGGTGGGTCGTCGTCGTGAAGACGTCCGTGATGACGTCTTCCTCCTTGAGCGTCGCCCCCCGGATGCCCTTACCCCCGCGGCCCTGGCGCTTGAACGTGTCGATCGGGACGCGCTTCACGTAGCCGGCCCGCGACACCGTGATCACCACATCCTCCTCGGCGATCAGATCCTCGATGTCGAACTCGCCCTCGTCGGCCTTCAGCTTGGTCCGGCGATCGTCGCCGTACTTCTCCTTGATCTCGGCGAGCTCGTCCTTGATCACGCCACGGAGCTTCTTCGGGCTTCGGAGCAGAGAGTCCAGGTACTTGATCCGGGCGACGAGCTCCTTCTTCTCGCCTTCGAGCTCTTCGCGCGCGAGCCGGGTCAGGCGCCGCAGCGGCATGTCCAGGATGTGGGTCGCCTGGATCTCGCTCAGCTTGAACGTCGACATCAGCTTGCTCCGGGCCTCTTCGGCGTCCTGCGAACCGCGGATGATCTTGATCACCTCGTCCAGGTGGTCGAGGGCGATCAGGAGGCCTTCCA
>Ga0066903_100006587_pt1 | contig 10358 bp, 8 predicted proteins | sample PanSoiMetaGPlot1_FD_67491 | JGI IMG/M metagenome (GOLD analysis project Ga0066903, IMG submission 67491) | Tropical forest soil microbial communities from Panama analyzed to predict greenhouse gas emissions - Panama Soil - Plot 1 (version 2) | ecosystem: Environmental > Terrestrial > Soil >...
GACTTTCTTGATGTAGACGTTCTCGATCGGGTTACGATTTTCATCGAGTTCAACCGGGCCGCGCGGCGCATCAAGCTTGATGCTGGCCATGATCTTGATGAATTCCTCCGGCCCCGGGTATTTGCCGCCGGCCTTCTTGATCGCCTCGTCGATCCACATCGCGGTCGTATAGTTATTTTCCGAGTAATAGCCCGGCACTTTGCCGAACTTTTCGCGGTAGGCCTTTACGAAGAGCTGGTTCTTCGGGGTGTCGATCGCTGCGCTGTAGTGTAGTGCCGATACGTCGCCGATCACTTCGTCTCCCATGAAAGGCAGTACGAACTCGTCATAGCTGACACCGCTGCCCAGTATTTTCGTCTTGATTCCGGCGGCGCGCAGCTGTTTTGGAAATTGCAACGCCATAGGGCCGACCATCGTCGTGAAGATACCGTCGGCATCGGCCTTGAACGTCGGGATATAGGGTCCGAAGTCCTTGGTGTTGAGCGGGGGCCAGATCTTCTGGATCACCTTACCGCCGCAATCTTCGAACGCCTTCTGGAATCCGCCTGCCGTTTCGTAGCCGAACGCGTAGTCCGCCGCGATCACAATGACTTTTTTGAAGCCGTTTTCACAGGCCCATTGGCCGAGCGCATGATGCGGAAGCGAGCTGCTCCAACTGCTGCGCATGAAATACGGGTACTTGCTGAGCTGACGTTGTGTCAGGTCGTCAGCCGACGAGACCGAGGAAATGTATAGCGTCTTCTCAGCAGTCGAAACGGGCGCTAACGCGTAGCCGGTGGAGGCGAGAAGCCCGCCGATGAACATGTGGACTTTGTCCTGCAAGATCAGTTTGCGAGCCTTGGTCACTCCGGCGTCCGGCTTTCCCTGATCATCCTCGACGATGAATTTCACATCCATGCCGCCCAGCTTGTTGTTGTGTTCGGCAAGGTAGAGTTGGAAGCCGTCGACCATATCCTTGCCGACCTGAGCGAAGATTCCAGTCACTGGTGAGATATAGCCGATGCGCAATTCCTCAGCATTGACTTGCGTGGTCAATGCGAGGCCGAGGGCAAGACAACTGCCCAACAACATCTTTTGTACTCTGTTTGTCATTGTCGTTCCTTCCTTATTGCATTGCCTTCCCGTTGCAACTCAGGAAGGTTTCGTCGCGAGCTTCTTCAAACTGTCCGGCTTGCTTTCCGATTTCAAACGCTGGCGTACGCGAGCTAGAATCCCCATCAGGCCCATCGGGAGATAGAGGATGGTCAGCACGTAAACGCCGCCGAGCACATACTGCCACCACGGGACCAGTGTGCTCAAATATTCCCGCAGCCCGAATACAATAGCCGTCCCGATGGTGGCGCCGACAAGAGTGCCGGCGCCGCCCAACACAACCATCAGGAGGGAATCAACCGAAGTTGTGAGCACAACGGTTTCGGGGCTGACGTGGCCATTGGTGTGTGCCCAAAGAACTCCGGCGAGTCCGCCGAAGCCCCCCGCGATGATGAACGCGATATATTTATGCAGCCATGTGTTGTAGCCGAGGATCTGCATGCGCAGTTCTCGCTCGCGGATGCCCGCGAGGCTTCGCCCGAATGGCGAGCGCACAAGCAGATACATCAGCGCCATCGACACCGCGAAGAAGGCGAACACGAGGTAGAAGAAAGTAACTTCATTGCTGAGATCGAGACCGAAATCTGGCCTGCCACTGAGATTGATGCCATTGTCGCCGCCGGTGACCGAATTCCAGCGGTAGGCGAGACCCCAGACACATTGCCCAAGCGCGAGCGTGATCATCAGGAAGTAGACCCCACCGGCACGGATTGCGAAGAGCCCAAAGAAGGCGGCAAGCAGCGCCCCGATCGCAATGCCCATGAGGACCACCAACCAGAAATCCCACCCAAGGCCGAAGTGAAGCTTGGTCGCAAGAACTGCCGTCAAATAGGCGCCGACACCGAAATAGGCTGCCTGTCCCATCGAAGACAGGCCTGTGAAACCGAGCAGAAGATCGACGCTCATGGCGAGAATGGCGAATGCCATTGCTCGGGTGGTGAGCAGGACGACAAACGATCCTGAGTACGGGACGACGATTGCGATCAAGGCCAGCACCGCAGCGACTATGCCGATTTTGGTCAGGGAATTGTCCATCGCAGTCGCTCACTCACGTCCGAAAAGGCCGGTCGGTTTCACGGCCAGGATTAGAACCATTGGCGCATACAGGGTGAAGTAGGAAATTTCCGGAAAGAGCGCTTTGCCAAAATTATCGGCCAGGCCTACAGCCAGCGCGCCGATGGCTGCGCCGCCCAGACTGCCCATGCCGCCGATGATCACGACAGCAAACGCGAGCGGCAGCATCTCGAAGTCAAGCCCGGGGTAGATGCCAAGAAACGCCCCGCCGATCACGCCGCCGAGTGCCGCAAGAAAGGCACCAAGGGCGAAAATGAACATCGATATGCGATTGGTATCGATGCCGACGCCGCGCGCCATCTGCGCGTCGTCGACGGTTGCACGCACCGCCGCGCCCATACGGGTCTTTTCCATGACGAACCACAGAAGGATGCCAATGGCGATCGCCATGCCGATCATGAAAACGCGATAGAGCGGAAGATAAATGCCACCAACGACAACGCTTTGCGTTAGTTCGTTCGGGGGATTGATATCCATGTTATTGCCGCCCCAGATGTCAAGCGCGGCCTGCTGAAACAGAAAAGCGAAACCGACAGTGAGCAAGACTTGGCGCAACACATCAGTTTCGATTGGGACAACTGAAATCCGGCTCAATAAAAAATACAAAACGACGGTGGCGACCGCGGCCACAACAATGAATTCACTGCGGGTGCCGACAATATTCGGTTTCCAGCTCTGGATAGCCAAGGTTGCAAGAAGCGCAATTCCTAAAGCGAGAGCCAGATTTCTCAGAAATTCAAAGCCTTCGGAGCGCAAGAATAGACGCTCCATTGCGATGCCCAACGCCGCGATCGCACAGGCGGCCACAGGCAGCGACAGGGCCCAGGATCCCGTGCTGTGGATTACAGATAAAGCAACGTAGCCGCCCAGCAGGAAATAGGAGCCATGCGACAGATTGACGATGCGCATGACGCCAAAGATCAGGGACAAGCCGCTGCCGACCAGAAACAACAGCGCGCCGTAGGACACACCGTTGAACGCCTGGACCACCCAGAATTGCGTATTCATTCCCCCCTGATCCTTCTGTTACGTCGAAGGTTGAGGGGAGCTTACATTAGGTTCTACGGGAGTGAAGCCCTAAATGGGTAAGGCGCCGGTTCTGATAGCGCCCATAGGTGGACTACTTTTGCGCTGCCGCTTTTTTCGGCGGAATAATAGGCAACAGCAGATAGGGCATCTTGCCGCGGCCAAAATGCAGGCTGGTCACGCCGTTAAAGACGGCAGGCGGGCGGTCGCGCGGGTCGTCATGCAGGAACGGACCGCATCCCTTTAGTTCGTTCTTGAAATTCGACAGGCGGCCGCCGCTGGCCCCGCCATACTCGTAGTCTTTGCCGCGGATTGCGAGGCCGATGCGGTATCCGGCAGGCACGACGATCGAGGTTGGCCAAATTTCGATGTCGAGTTCAACCGTCTGACCTTTCTGCAAAGGCTGCTTTTCATCGTGCGTGTGATAGGGGCGGTAGGGCTTCGACAACTTTCTGTCGAGTTTGCGGTGCGATGCCCGCAGCCAGCCTTGCGCGACCGGCGTGTGCGGATCGATGGCGCCCTGGAACACGATTTCCTTAAGGTCGCCGGTGAACACGCGAAGCACGACAAAAATATCCGCATCCGCCGTCGACGAGGAAACAAACAATTTCAGTGCCGAAGGGCCTGTGATTTCGGTTTCCTTGGCGAGTGGCGGGGTGAGGAAGATAAGGCCATCGCCCATCGCCGCAAATCTAAGTTGCGCGACACCGGATGGTTTTTTCGTCAAGGTCATCGTGGACGGATCGAGATAGAACTTCGTCCACCTGGTGCGCTTGAGCGGCCACTCGCTCTCGGCGCGCGGCGCGAACTTGTCGATGTGACGCACTTGCAGCAGCACTTTCGGCTGCTTTGCCCAGCCGTCCTTTTTGCCGTGAAGGAATCGATCGAAGAAGCGCAGCTGCTGTTCTCGGCCGTAGTCGGTATAGAAATGCGTCCAATGTTCGATGCCGTGCGCCTCCAGCCATTTCTGCTTGGACGCGGCGCGCACGAATCCTTCGAAATTGCCTCGGGGGTGCAGGCCTTGGCCGCCCCAATTCGCCGCTGAAAATAATGGTGTGATAACCCTCTCCCACTTCGGCGAACGGGCCTTGTGATAGTCGTCATCCAGGGGATGCGACGCGATCTCCGAGCCAAAATCGGCGCGATTCTTCGCGAGCTCTTCCTCTGAGAGCGTTTCCGGCCCGCATACCAGTTCACTGTGAACGCGGCTGCGTCTGCCCCGTTCGCCGACGCCGTATTGCACCGTCTTTACCTGCATGTCGTACCAGTTCTCCCAGAACGTCGAGAGAATACCGCCATGATGTGTCATGTCGCGGTACCAATCAGCGGCGCCTTCCCAGATGCACATAGCAGCAAGATGCGGCGGCTGCAGCGAAGCGACATGCCACTGATTGATGCCGTAATAGGAGATGCCGTTGAGGCCTACCTTGCCGTTCGACCAGGACTGCATGCCGGCCCATTCGATGCAATCGTAGAAGTCTTTCGTCTCGCGCGGCGAGAAGTGATCGATGTATCCGGGAGAGCAACCGGCGCCGCGTGAATCGACACGCACGCATACGTAATCGTGTGAGACCCATTTCTCCGGATCAACGACCTCCCAACTTTGATAGAGGTTGCTTGAGCCTGCGGTAACGTCAGGATGCTTTTCCGCCATTCGAAGCCATGCACTCGGATATCCATCCTGAAACGCCAGGTTTTTTGCGTAGGGGCCGTAGCTGAGTATGACCGGATACTTTCCATCTTTCACTGGACGAAAAACATCGGCGCGCAGCACCAATCCGTCGTCCATCGTGACGGGAACGTCCCAATCGATCCGCATCCCGTCGCGGATTTCCGCGCGTTGCTGCAACGACGCCATGCGATCTCCCCGTTCACGTCTTGCCTGCTTCGGCCCCACGTACGATACGTTTTCTGTCACGCGATCTTGCAAGGCGCGGATGGCCGGGACAAGCGCGGCCACCATTGACTGGTCGAACGCGTCCAAAAAGTTATTGTGCGGTCCGTCGCGTTCGTTTCACTTTCGCCATCTTCTCGAGCACCGCACACACCGCGGCGGTATCCTGGCCGCCAAGTCCGCTTTTCATAGCCTTGAGGTAGATGTTCTTGGTTGCATCGAAAATCGGCGTCGGGACGCGGATTTGCCGGGCGTAGTCGCCGATCACCTGCATATCCTTGTCCCAAACGGAAATCTTCATGGTGACGTCGTCATAGCGTCCCTTTGCCATCATCGGTGCACGTAATTCGAATACTCGCGAATTGCCGGCACCGGCTTTGATCAGATCCACAATCATCCGCGGGTCGAGACCGGCCTTCATGCCAAGTACCATGGCCTCGGCGGCGGCAACGTTGTTGATGGCGACCAGCAGGTTGGCCACATATTTCATGCGGCTGCCGTTGCCGAACTCACCGACATTGAAGACGCCACGCCCGAACGCCATGAGCACGGGACGCAGCCGCGCAATGGTTTTGGCGTCGCCACTGGCATAGAAAACCAGGTCACGGTTCCTAGCCTGCGAGCCCGTTCCACTGACCGGACAATCGATCATGACATGGCCGGCCTTGCGCAACATGCGGGCGGCTTTTTCTTTATCTGAAATATTGAAGGTGCTCATTTCCACGATTACTTTGCTCTTGAGCTTCGCGGCGGCGATCGCCTGCGCGGTATCGACGAGCGCTTGCGGCTTAGGCAGACTGGTGAGGATGGTAGGGACCACGGCAGCTACTTCGGCTGCATTTTTCGCCAGTTCGACGCCCGCCCGCTTTGCCTCGCGATTCCGGGCCGGGTGAGGGTCGTAGCCGACGACGCGCCAGCCAGCGGCCACCAGATTTCTGGCGAACGCACCACCCATAATGCCGAGACCAATCACGCCTAGCGTGCCTTTGGTCCTTTTTGCTGCCATTGACCGTCTCCTGAATGCGGAGTCTTGTTTCCCATTTCGTCATATGCGTTGGGTGTTGGGCTGTCGAGTCACACACGCACGCGAGGCCGCTTTAAAGCGTGGCCGTGATCGCCTATCGTCTGCGATAAAAGCATCAAGGGAGGACGTATGCGAATCGGCGTTGCAGGTCTCGGGCTCATGGGTGCGGCAGTTGCCGCGCGCCTTATGGAGGTCGGGCATGAGGTTACGGTGTGGAATCGCACGCCGGAAAAGGCCAAGCCGCTGGCGGATGCTGGCGCCAAAATGGCGGCGACGCCCTCGGAACTGGCGAGCGCCGTAGATGCGACGATCACGATGCTCACCGACGCAACGGCGATCGATGATGTCTACAACAGCCCAAAGGGTCTGCTGGCGGGCAATGTCAAAGGTAAGTTGCTCATTGAGATGAGCACGGTGCCGCCGAAAGTGTCGCTCGCACTTGCTCCTAAGGTGCGTGCCAAGGGCGCGGCCATGGTTGAGTGTCCGGTTGGTGGTTCGACCGCGCCTGCGCGCCAGGGGAAATTACTGGGCCTTATGGGCGCCGAGCCCGCGGATGCCGAACGCGCCAGGCCGATTCTCAATCAGCTCTGCCGACGGCTGGAGCATTGTGGGCCGGTCGGCACTGGCGCCGCCATGAAGCTTGCGATCAACCTGCCTTTGATGGTTGCCTGGCAGGCCTATGGCGAGGCCTTCGCCATCGCACGCAGCGCCGGCTGGGACCCGAAGCACCTGCTTGATCTGTTCGTTGACACCAATGGTGCCAATCCGGCGATGAAGAATCGCGCCGAGATGATCGTGACCATGTTCGAAGGCCGTGATCCGGGGCCTACGACGTTCAGCATTGCAAACGGCGTGAAGGATCTGCGCTCGATGATCGAGACCGGCGAAGCAAACGGTGCCGACATGCGCGTCACAAAAGCAACGCTTAGCGGGTTCGAGGATGCAACCGCGCATGGCTTCGGGGGCGGCGATGGCTCCCGCATGTCTGTCTATTGGGCGACCCGGAAGAAGTCGTGAATCAGGGAGGCGATTGTGAAGCTGTTTTCATTCTGGCGCTCGCTTGCAACCTATCGCGTGCGGATCGCGCTTAACCTCAAGGGTCTCGCGCCCGAGGTGATTGAGGTCAACCTGATCAAAGGGCATCAGCGCGATCCGAAATTTAAGGCGGTCAATCCGATGATGGCGATCCCTGCGCTGGTCGAGGCCGATGGCCCGGTGCTGTTCGAGTCGCTCGCCATCATCGAATATCTCGACGAGACGCATCCCAATCCGCCGCTGTTACCCAAAGAACCGAAGGCACGCGCGCGGGTGCGCGGATTGTCCCAGATCGTGGCCTGCGATTCGCATCCACTGATCGTACCGCGCGTGCGCGAATATCTCGCGCATGAGTTCAAGATCGATGAAGCAGGCGTGATGAAGTGGGCCCAGCACTGGCACCGGGCCGCGCTCAACGGTTTGGAAGAGCACCTGTCGACCGAGAAGGAAACCGGTACCTATTGCGAGGGCGAGCAGATCACGATTGCCGATATTTGCCTCGCCAGCCAGGTGGCCGGCGCGGGTTTCTTCAAGGTCGATCTCGCGCCGTATCCGACAGTTGCCCGCATTGCGGCAACATGCGCAAAGAATGACGCCTTCGCGCGAGCCCATCCGCTCAAGCAGCCAGGCGCGCCCGCGGCGGTGTGAAATAGTCAGTCATTCCGGGGCGCCGGCAAGCGGCGAACCCGGAATCCAGAGCTGGATTCCGGCTCTCGCTCGCTATCCTCGCTCTGCCGGAATGACAGGGAGAAAATGCTCAATACAGCGATTGTCGGCCTCGGCTGGTGGGGGAAAACGCTGGTGAAGGCCGCGCGCGACTTCGGCGCGCCGTTACGCTTTAGCCGCGGCATTACGCTCGAGCCCGAGATGGCCCGCGACCTTGCCGTCGAGTACCAGATGACTCTTGGGACTTCGCTCGACGAGGTGCTAGCCGACGATTCCATTCAAGCGGTTGTGCTCGCAACCCCGCACACCAAACATCGCGCACAGGTCGAGATGATCGCCTCTACCGGCAAGCACATTTACTGCGAAAAACCTTTCGCGCTCACGAAGGCTGACGCCCAGGCCGCGCTCGACGCCTGTCGACGTGCCGGCGTCGTGATCGCAGTAGGGCATCATTTTCGTCTCATGCCGTCGATGCGCGCGCTAGCGGAGCTCAGGGATGTCGACGTTTTCGGAACGATCATGCATGTCGAGGGAAACTACAGCCACGATTGGCTGGCAAGTTATCCCGCCAATAGCTGGCGGATGCGCACCGAGGAAAGCCGCGCCGGCGGCATGACGGGCATGGGCATCCACGTGCTCGACTGCTTTCGCGACCTTGTCGGGCCGATGAAGCGCGTCTGCGCCTTGTCGAAGGCGCGCGCGCTTAAACTTGAAACCGGCGACACGACGTCGGCGCTGATCGAGTTCGAAAGCGGCGCGACCGGAACGCTCGCAACCACGATCAAGACCCCCTTTGCCTGGCGAATCGCCATATTCGGTGAGAACTGCTGGGCGGAGAGCGTCAGCGAAACGCGCGCGATCGTGCGTCGAGCTGGCAAGGAGCCCGAAATCATTGACCGGCCGGCCGACAATCACCTGGGCCGTAACCTGGATTATTTTGCCAAAGCTGCACTGGGGCAGGGGACATTCCCAATCCCGCCCGCCGGCATACTGCAGACGGCGGCAGCGCTTGAGGCAGTCTTCAGATCGGCTGATGCGAAAGGCGCCTGGATGGCGGTGTGACGTTCAACTGCTCGCCACGCGCAATCGGCCCGGCATCTTGCCAGCGATCGCGAGGTCCCAGACCTGATGGATGTGCGCGACTTCGGCCTCAAAGCGTTGCAAGAACATGCGGGCCTGCGTTGACAGTGTGCGCCGCGTCGGTTGGACCACGACAAATTCAGCATGCAGCTCCGGCTCGGCGATCGGATTGACGATCAATTCACCACGACCGATGTCGTTGACCGAGATGACACTCGGAAGGATCGTCACCCAGTTGGACCGGGCGACAAATTCGAGCGTGGCAATCATCGCGTCCATTTCGAGGATCGCCGCGATCTCGACGCCGTGTGCCTGAAAATAGGTTTCGAGATTTCTGCGGCGGATATTGTCGGGCCCGGGAACGACGATTTTAAGAGATCGGCAATCGGCCAAACGCAACGCAGCGAGCGGCGTGAACCCTGCGCGCGGCCCGGAAATCAACATTTCGCGGTCGCGGACCAGCATGCGCGACTTGAGCCCGACCGTGCCTTCGAACGCCGGCACCACCGCGAAGTCGAGCGCGTCATCGAGCACCATTTCGGTCAACAGCGCACTGTAGCCTTCGACGATGTGCAGCCGAACTTCCGGACAGCGCGGCACAAAGTCTTCGAGCACCGGGGCGAGGACCGCCCGCGTAAAGGTCGGCATCAGTCCGATGCGCAGATCGCCGCTGACTTCACCGGCCAACGAACGTGCTTCCTCCGCAGCATGCTCGAGCGTGCCGACTGCTTCCACGCAGCGCTTGTAATATCGCATGCCGGCCGGCGTCGGGGTCACCCCGCCGGCCGTGCGCTCGAACAGCTTGATTTTGAGGGCACGCTCGACCGCGGCCACGTGCTGAGAAATACCGGATTGAGTTGCGTTTTCTCGTTGCGCCGCGCGTGTGAACGAGCCCTCCTCACATACCGCGATAACGGCGCGGATTTGCCGCAACGGGATATTCGCCATCTGAGCCCCAAATTACACAGTATTAGAAAATCTAATGCTTGGGCGAAGAATATATTATTTCTGCTTTAGCTGCCAACCAGCTTAGGATTTCGGCCAACGGAAACGGGCGCGCCAACGCGCCGGTCGGGAGGAAGGCCATGGGAGCTAATTTCGGCATTGCCGGTATGGATTGGCAGCAGCGGGTCAACTGGGACCGGCTGCGCGAATATCGCATCGAGCGTGCGCGCACGATGATGAAGAAGCATGGCCTCGGCGCGATGCTCTGCATGTACGACGAGAACGTCCGTTACATTACGGGCACGCTGACGCCCGGGTGGAACCGGCTCAAGCCTGGCTTGCGTTACGCCATGCTGTGCGGCGACGGACGTCCGATTTTGTTCGAGCAGGGCGACCTCGGCTTCCAGATCGAACGCCATTCTCCCTGGTTGCCGAAGGAGAACGTGCGACATTCGTTTGCCTGGATCAAAGGCGCCGCCGGTCCCGCTTCAACCCAGCAGGTGACGAAGTTCACCAAGGCAG
>Ga0066903_100006588_pt1 | contig 10358 bp, 5 predicted proteins | sample PanSoiMetaGPlot1_FD_67491 | JGI IMG/M metagenome (GOLD analysis project Ga0066903, IMG submission 67491) | Tropical forest soil microbial communities from Panama analyzed to predict greenhouse gas emissions - Panama Soil - Plot 1 (version 2) | ecosystem: Environmental > Terrestrial > Soil >...
TCACGGTAATGCTTCCGCTCTGGCCTGGCGAGAGGGTTAACGGAACTGTCATCCCGCTCTGGCTGAAGCCGGCGCCGCTGGCGATTACGCCGCTAATGGTTACTGCCACCGAGGAAGAATTGCTTACGGTCACGGTCTGCGTGGCGCTCGTACCGGCCGTCACGGTGCCGAAAGCCAATGACGACGGACTAACACTGAGCGTGCCCTGTGTCGGCGGCGCTGTTGTTCCTGTGCCGGCGAGAGCCACGGTGACGCTGCTATCGGTGGCGTTGCTGGAGATCTTCAAGCTGCCGGTGTCGCTACCAGTAGTCGGTGGGGCGAAAGTTACGGAAACGCTGCTGCTCTGCCCCGGGCTAAGGGTCATAGGCATACCCATGGCGCCGCGGGTAAAGCCGGTTCCGCTCGCCGTAACAGCGCTGACCGTCACGGCGGCAGACGACGAATTGCTGAGCGTTACCGTTTGCGTGGCGCTGGTCCCCATCGTTACGTTGCCGAAGGCCAGCGACGACGGAGCAACCGTGATCGTTCCCTGTGGCGTTGGTGTTGGCGTTGGCGTAGGCGTTGGCGTCGGTGTTGGTGTTGGCGTTGGCGTTGGTGTCGGCGTTGGTGTCGGGGTCGGCGTTGGCGGGGGTGGCGGAATGACGGAGGCTCCGGCATATTCATAGGCGCCAATGTCGAAAGCCGCGCCCTGAGGACGCGCGGTCTGAACGATGTCGCGAGCGATTCCGGTATCGACGCCGGCATCGATCGCCGGACTGCCGGACTGCAACTGGAAGTTGTTACCCGCGATCGAGACAAACTTGGGATCGACGTTGACGCCGCCAGAGAGATACGAGGGCGCGGCTCCGCTCCCGAAGAAGAGATTGTTATTCCCGGAAAACCAGGTCGTCGACGAGTTAGGAGAGAAGTACGATTCGCCGGAAACGGAATCGATAATATTGTCGACCAACGTGACCGGAGCCGAGGCCGTCACGCCGCCGGAGTCGCTGTTGGCCCGGCGTCCGCAATCGTAGAGGGTATTCGAGGTCAACTGTACCGCGGCTGAACCGGTACCGCCCACGCGAATGCAGGAGTAGCTGGATTCAATCCCGCCCGGTGCAGGCCCTGTTCCCGCGCGATAGATGACGTTGCCGTATGCCTTTACGGCTCCCGAGGCCGGATCCACCGTGGCGAAATTAATGGCGTCGCAACGCGAATCATGAATCCGGTTGTTGCGGACGGTCAGGTTATAGAGAGCGGTAGTATCGGAATAGAACTGCAGTGCACGGCAGGAACGGGTATTGGCAATCTCGTTCCATCCGACGTCGATGTTGTTGGAGCCCTCATCGAACTGTACCGCCTGATAAAGCTTGAGGCTGCTGCTGGCGGTGGAACCGTTGTCATGCACCAGGTTGCGGTACATGACCACACTCTGCGCAGTCGAAAAGCTGACGCAAGCCCCCGTTCCCGAGCCGTTGGGGCAGGAAATGTCATTTCCCACCACGCGCCAATTGGAGGAACTGGAAACCGCCAAAGCGCTGAAGGCGCCGCGAAGATTCACTCCGGCGATCACCCAGTTGCTGGCCGTGGCCGTGGTGCGAATTCCGTATTGCTGTCCTGTCGCCGATCCGATAGTGACTGCCGCGCCAGGATAGGCGACGATCGCGATCGGCTGGCTGGCCGTTCCGCTCATGCCGATAGCCAGTGTTGCGTTTGAAGAATCGAGCCCCGTCTCCGCGACGCCATCCATCACATAGATAATGTCGCCGCGGCGAGCGGAGCTCTTTGCGTGAAGAATCGTACGCCAGGGTGCTGTGAAGGTTCCGGTGTCGCTGTCAGAACCAGAGGTGGATACGAAGCGGATTCTGCCGGAGCGCACGGTAAACGGCATACCGTTGCTGGCCGTCGCGCCTGGAACATTCACCACAATGTTTCCTGTGGCTGCGGAATTCCCTATTTGAAAGCTGACCTTACTGTCTGACCATTGCAGGTAATTGCCTGCTGCGGCGCCGCCAATGGTAACCGTGGAGTTGCCCCGGCTGGCGCCGAAGCCAAAACCATAAATGCTGACGATCGCTCCTTTACTATTGACGCCACCGGTGTTTGGACCGCTCTGCAGATCCGAGAAGATGATTCGCGGTCCCGAAGTTTGAGCTAACGCCGTCTGACCCAGCGCCACCATCAAAACAACGACGCCGCAGAGCAGGTAGTTCGCAGCCTTCCTCATTGCCCCTCACTTGAAGAATTGTTTTTTCGGGAAACGACCGCGAAGACACGTCTGTCCTGGACACTCCAGGCTGGCAGAGGGCCGTTTCCGATTTACCCTTTTTGCTGGGTTTTGCCTTTACAAAAGCACGTGAGCTGCCGTTCCCGGAGGAAATTGGTAAGTGATGATTTAATGGAAGATCGTTTGTAGCTGCTTTTTCCCGGACGGAAAAATCGCGTAACCCGTGCCCGCGTCTTCGCGGGAATTACGTAGGAGGTTTCCGGTGCGATTTCTTGGCTGTTCACCTGAGAAAACTGCCGCACGCCCTCGCTAATCCAGAGTACGTTGATGGCCACTTGCACAAGAATGCGCCTGATTGCGCGCAGTTTTCTTAATCAGATCGATGAAGGTCTGGGAGTATTCCCGCCGAGCCACAAGTTTAGTACTGAGAAAAACTTTTTTGCGATTGCCCTGTCGAGAAGGGCCGCTGCTCGGAGAGCGCTCCCCAACCGTCACAATCGCGCCATGAGAAAGAGAATGAATGTCTTGGAGGGGCATCGTGGACCAGCGAACCTTGGCCAAAACCTGCACCATCAAGCCGGCGCGGCGGTTTAACCGGAGATTCTGGTGGCGCGGTGCTGTCCTCCGCGAATGATGGAGGCGGTTTCGCTGAGATGGCTTCGCCCCCGACCTTCATAGTGATAGCGGACATGAATTTCCGCCAGCAGCCCCAGCGCCAGCAGCTGCACACCGGCAACGATCAGAACGGCAGAGAAGATCAGCAGTGGGCCGTGTTCTCCCATAATGTGAACTCCGTAGACGACCCGATCCACCAGGAGCCAGAACCCAATGATGCTACCCACAAAGATGCCTAAGAAGCCCGCGCTTCCGAAGAAATGTAACGGCCGGGTAAGGTAACGCAGAAGGAAGCGAACGGTCAGCAAGTCAAAAAACACAGGCAGTTTGCGGATCATGCCATACTTGGAAACACCGTGCTCCCGGGCCGCGATGCTGATGGGGATCTCGCAGACGCGGGTACCGCGGCGCAAGGCCAACACGGGAATGAGCCGCTGCAGTTCGCCGTAGATCGGAACGTCGGATACCAATGCCCGGCGATAGGCCTTGAAGCCTCCACCCCAATCGTGGATGCGGATGCCGGTCAGCCTGGCCAGCACCCAATTTGCGAAGCGGTTGGAAAGGCGCTGCAACCATCCTTCGTTGCGGCGGACACGTCGCCCACAAACGATATCGAAGCCTTCTTCCAGCTTTTCTACAAAGCGCGGGATATCGGCGGGATCGTGCTGGAGATCCCCATCCATGGTGATGAGGAAATCACCGTGCGCCACGCTAAAGCCAGCGGAAAGCGCTTGGGATTTACCCGTATTCTGTCGGAGCCCAACGACGGTTACCCGGCTGTCAACGAGGGCAATCTCCTGGAGCAGAGCCAGGCTATCGTCGGTACTGCCGTCATCCACGAAGACAAACTCGAAGGTCCGGCCCATCGCCTCGGTTGGTTCCATGGCTTCTTTGAGGCGTCCGTAGAGAGGCATCAGGCTGTCCCGTTCGTTGAAGAACGGGATAACGACTGAATAACGGATTGATTCTCTGGTTTCAGTCAAAAAGAGTCCGTACCTATTGTCCTTGCCGGCAGGCCGGCGCGCTGCCATCAGTGTTGGCGCGGGCAATGGCGTAGTTCAAAGCAAAAGCCCGGGGTGTGCCTGCCTGATCGAAGAGCCTAGCGCGCAAGAGATGATTGCATTGCTGCTGGCCTTCACCTCCGAGGGAAACTTGCTGGTGAAAGCTACCATCGCCGGCGACGGAGATATGCCCGCCCTGCGGCCACCAACGATTGGTAAACACCTCGAGTTGGACGTACCAGCCGGCCTGAGCCCCGCTTACCGTACCTTCCACGGTCGCATCTCCGCCGTTCACATTCATCAGGCTGCCGCTTCCCGGAAACAGGAGACGAACCGATGGACCGGCGTCATGCGGGCTGCCGTCAGTCGGTTTCGCGTAAATCTCGATCCTCTGGCCAAGCGTTGGATCCAGGACAACGAACTCCAACTTATAGGGCTCGGGCAAAGGACGGATGGCGGCGTCCATCTGGCGTGCCTCATCGCCGATCCCGCCGTCGATCACTACATAGGTAAATGCCGATTCCTTGATCGCCGCTTTGTAGGCCTGGTCGCCCACTTTGTCCCCATAGTGGAAATACATTGGATCGGTAATCTGGTTCTGGTGTAACGGAGGAGTGAAGTAGTAGCGAAACACCGTGTCATCGACCAGGACACGGTCGTTCGGTGTAAGCCTGGTTTCAAAATAAGCCAGAACCGGTTCCACGTTCTGCCAGAAGATGAATTGGTCCAGACTCTGGATCGTTCCCAACCATGCCATGGCGCCGGCCAGAAGCATTACCAGGAGGCCGCCGCAAACCGTGTGAGTGAAGGCGCTTCGGGTAATCCATCCGGCCATAATGATGAGGCCCGCCACCGCCACCGGAGCCAGGAACATCAACGAGTAGTTCACGTGTTTCCAGTAGTCGAAGTCGGCGCGCGATTTCAATTGGAAGAGCAGCATGATAAGACTTCCGCTCCAGAGCAAGGCCGCCGGGACACGCCATTTGCGTACGAAAAGAGGAATCAGAGCAATCGCAGCCAGGATCCAGAAATCCCAGCGGTCCCAGAAGTAAATTCGCAACGACTGGTCCGCGGGGGCGCGAAGAGAGCCGTAACCCGCGCCGTATCGCAACAGGTGCAGCAGATCGTTCCAGTAAAGGGCGGCATACACGGCACAGAACATCGCGAGTGGCACAGCAAACGACAGTGGAGCCGCTCTTCTCTTCCACAGGGCGACGATCACCAATGCCGGAAAGTAGATCGCAACCAGGTACTTGCACAGGAAAGCAGCGAAAAAGAAGATCGCGGAGAGGGCCCAGTCGCGCTTTTTGTTTTCCTGCCACGCACGGGCAAACGCCCAAAGACCTAGAGCGAAGAAGCAAAACGAACCGGCGTCGCGCGTGGCAATTCGCGATACCAGCACCGCGGGTCCGAGCACGGCGGCAATCAACGCCGTTCCTGAGCCCACGGTGTTGGAAAACACGCGGCGGGCAAATCCGAAAATCGCAGAGATCGAGACCAGGCCCAGCCCGGCTGCCATAGCCCGCACGCCCACAAGGCCGCTGATGCGATCGGCGAGTGCCGCCATCGCCGGCCACAGGTACCATCCGAAGCTCCACTGTAGCGGTGTGTCCAGAGGCGCCTCAAAATGACGGGAGAGAAACATGCGCCCGTAGACCACATAGATGGATTCATCCATGTAGGCAGTGGAAAACTGGAAATCCTGGGCCCGCACCACCCAGGCCAGAACAAGAGCGATCCCAAGCAGAATCCAGGTGCCTACTCTGATTTTTTCCACAGGCACGGCGAAGGTTGGAGCGAGATTCGATGGCGCCTTGTAAGCTGGTGCGATAGCTTGTGCTGTTGTATTCATTTCCTTGATCGAACATTGTGCTGCCACGCGCCAGCAGATCCCGGGGAGGAAGAAACCTTTTAACGGAGCCTTTTGCAACGCTTCGGCGGAAGGGGGGAGTTCCGCCGGGCGTCACTTGTTGCGTTGTATCAGAAGTAATGTCTCCAGGAGAACCTAAACAGGTTTCGCTGGAAGGCATTAAAGACGTTCAAATAGTCGTAACCGAGCCTGACCTCGTTGGTCTGGTTCACTCTCCAAAACAGATGAGTTTCGACGTTAGAGGCGAACTGCGCGTTCGAAAATGAAGAGGTGTTCGATTCCACATTCTGCGAGCCCGCGCCGCCGCTCATGCTCCAGTTCACGTTCTTGCTGAAGCGATGAGACACGGTCAAGACACCTTCGTTGAGCAGGAAACGCGTGGGGCTGAAATATCCCCCGATCTGGCTGGTTTGGGGCGCGCCCGTGAAGTCCGCATCATGATCAAAGCTGGTGTAATTTCCGTAGTAGCCCACGCGCACGTAAGGCTGGTCGTGGTGGAGCGGCGTTCCCGCCTGGAAGTCAAACGAGTAACGCCGGTTGCCATCCAGATTGCGGCCGCTATAGACACCGTCGGTGTAGTCCAGGCCCAGGTCAAACCTGTGCGCTGAGTAGCTGATTCCAAGATCGGCCAGGTTCGAATACACCTGCCCGAAGAAGACACTCCCGAACTTCTGGCCTTCGATGGAGAGTAGCGATTCCTGCACCGGCTGCCGCAAAAAGTTGACCTTGAGCGCGGTGGAGGGAATTATTTTGAAGTTCAAACCTGCGCCGCCATCCATATTGACGGCGTTGTTGGGAAATGCCTCCGCGCCCACCTGGAGATGCGTCGAGACGCGGTCGCTTACGGTTGAATCCAGGCTGGCTCCGACGTAGTTGGAGTTGAAGCCGTGAACCTGGTTGTCATACAGAGTTGGTTGGTAAACGACAGTGAACCGGCTGGAAAGCCCGGCCGGCATGGAGAGCGCCGCCATGAAGCGGTGGTATTCCACGTTGTCGACCGCGTGGTTGGGCTGCTGCCGGAAGGCATAACCCAGATCCAGGTAGGTGCCAAGACCGCGATTGATATCGTGTCGCACGTCATCGAAGTCAGGGTTTCCTCCGCCGGTTACGCCGGAGATCGCCTGGCGGGCGGCGCCATAACGTTGCAAGCCAACATTGGCGCGAGCCAACTCCAGGTTCGCCAGCTCGTAGGAGGGAGCTACAGTGTGGGCCTCTTCGGCCAGGCTGCGGGCCTCCGTGTAGTGGCCTCTCCAATTGAGGACCTCAGCCTCGCCGCGCAGGGCGAGGGGATTTTTCGGATCCTTAATCAAGACGCGCCGATAGAGCTCTAGCGCTTCCGGAGTTTGCCCTTGCCACGCCAGCAATTGGGCTCTGCCGTTCAACGCCCGCGGTTCGTCGGGATTGCTTTTCAGAACGCGGTCATACCGCACCAGGGCTTCCTGCCGTGTGGAATGGCTCCAGGACAGTACTTCCGCTGAAGCCAGCAATAGTTCGACATTTTCCGGATCGCGCTGCAAGCCTTGATCGAACACCTGCAAAGCTTCCCGTCGTGTCGCCCCTCTCCAGCTCAACATCTGCCCCAGACGAAGGCGTTCACCAACATCCTCGGGATGTGAAGCCACTGCCTGTTGCAGTTGAGCCAGTTCGTCGTTGCGACCGATGGGATCGTCGCTGGGATCCACAATGGAGACCCTGACGGCCTCGCTGCTTTGAGCGGCACGTGTGGCTGCGGCCACCTCCGCCAAGGTTGGTTGATTTTGCGCCCCGAGACCAGTCGCAGCCAGGCAAAGCAACGTCAGTAAAGATTGTCTCTTCATTGGCTGCCTGCTTTCATCTTGCCCGCCTTTGTCTGGCTTTGGCTCTCATCACCGGCTTGCGGCTCCGCGATCGCGGTTTGGTTTCCGTTAACGGCATAGCCCCCTTGAACAACCTGCTGATCCGTTTCCACACGCGCCTCGCGCTGGCTCCGGCGAGTCAGGCGCAAAACTTCATTTGCCTTGGGCGCAATCTCCCAGAACAGATACTTTGAGATTTCGTCCTGGTCGGCGGAGGCGATTTTGTCAAAGGCGATTCCGTTCGAGACCTTCGGCCGGCCATTGCCCTTGTGGACCTGTTTGTTGACGACCTTTCCCATAGCCTGCACAGTATGCCCCGGCAACTGCAGGGCAATCTCGACGAAGGTACCCTTAGCAATCTCCTCGTCCGAGGTGAGCGAAACGCCGGCGCGGTTGAGGTTGCGAGCGCACTGATCCATGCTGATGACCTGGCCCTTAGGCCCGGTGTAGTTCACGCGCATGGGCAGATTGGCATGCGTGGGAAAACGGTAACAGGCGCGTTGCTCTTTGTGCCGGAGCGAGCGCCACACCACTGATCCAATCATGACCAGGAAAACGACAGCCCAGAAGATATTTACGGCAAGCGCCCAGAAGTAATAGCTGCCCACCGCAACCTGCTCGATGCGGACAATACCTGCGGCCAGAGCCAGCACCAGAGCTCCCAGCAGGCCCAGCGGCAAAAGGACCTCGGTTGCCCTAGCTGCCGCTGCGCGCGCTTTAGGCGTAACAAAGAACAGGCTCTCCCGCTGGAAGAGGCCGCTGATGGTCTTCATCAGCACGTGCATCTTCAGCAGGTTGAACTGCTCGCTGAGCAGGAAATTGCGAATACCTCCCTGCAGCAATACCGAGCAGGCCAGGTTCAGCAGGAAATAAGGAAGGAAGTTGCTGGCGTACTTCCACGGCGTGGTCACCAGCGGGAACACTGCAAAGAACAAGGCGATGATCGGCGTGGCGACGAAGAAGAGCTTGATCCAGCTCATCCAGTAGAAATAGAAGGAGCTGAAGTAGCACATCTTCTGCGCGAAGCTGAGCTGTCCGGTGAAGAACGGGTTTTCCGCGCGCAGCACCTGCATGGCGCCGTGTCCCCAGCGCTGCCACTGCGTGGCAAAGCCAGTGAAGGTCTGCGGCGCCAACCCGCGAGCTACGGTGCGATTGAAGTACAACACGCGCCAGCCCTTCTTCTGCATGCGCAGGCTGGTGTGCATGTCTTCCGTGATCGTTCCCGTGGGAAAGCCGCCAATCGAATCCAGCGCTTTGCGGCGAACCATGCCCGGACTGCCGCAATAGAACGTTGCATTGTGGCGGTCTTTGCCCGGCTGGATGACGCTGAAGAACAGCTCCTGCTGCTGCCAGCCGGCGCGGGAGCTCCAGTTCACACGATGTTGGAACGAATCCAGGTTGTAGAAATCCTGGGTGCCCTGCACGATTGCAACTTCGGGATCGGCAAAGAAGCCGATGGTGTCGTCTATCAGCTCGGGAGAGGCCACGTGGTCGGCGTCCAGCGTGACAATGAACTCGCCATTGGTCTGAGCTAAAGCGTTGTTCAAATTGCCGGCCTTAGCGAAATTGCGATCCCCGCGCGCAATGTAGCCGCAGTTGAACTCCTCTGCCAGCTCTCGTACCGCGCTGCGTTGGCCGTCATCGAGAATATAAGTCTTGTGCGGATAGGTCATATTCACGGCACACAAGACCGTTTCGCGCAGCAGTTCCACCGGTTCGTTGAGTGTGGGGATGAAGACATCCACACTACGACCCGGTATGGGCTCAGGCCGCGCGTAGCGCGTTGGACTCCAGGCAATAAAATAAAACAACGCGCTCTCGATGAAGCTCAACGCTTCAGCGACCAGGAACATGTAAAAGAACACCCGCGCAGCGGGGTTCATAGTGTGAAACGCCCGCCACCACAGATAACGAAAGGTAAACAAAGTGGCTACGACGACCATCAAGCGCACAAGAGCCAGCTTGAATCGCCCACCCAAGGAGAGTCTTTTGATTTTCACCGCTTCGGGTCTTACTTGGCCAGAAACACCCGCAGCAGCTGCAGACGAAGTTTGATTTGGCACGTCATTTCCTGAAGTACGCAGTGTAGTTACTTAGTCACGGTACGGTCGGTCATTGTACTTTAGAGTTAGGCACATTGCCTTGCAAAAGGTTCAAAATCAGATAATCTTTTTCTTATCAGACACTTAGCAAGTTTAGTTCCAAAATGGGAAGATTTGAGAAAACGCTTACCTGAGTCGAAATTTACACAGCTAACCCTAGGAAACGCCACCTTGGGCACCTTTCCTTCGAAGAAAATCACCGGCGAGTCCCCGTTTCAGCTTAAAAAATGGGTATTCGCAATTTACGGGGTCTGGCCTGTGGAAAATACGGGTTGCCAGCGTGGCCTGCTGGGCCTGAGCCTGTTGATGGGGGTTGAGTCCAAGCATGAGAATCTTGGGGAGATGGCCGGCAACTCGCCTAACGATCGTGATCCTGATCTTGGGACTGGCGACAGCGCGAGCACAGAAGGTCGATATCGGTTATGACAAGGCAGCGGATTTCAGCCAGTACAAGACTTACTCTTGGGTCCCACGAACCGTTCCCGCCACAAATCCCTTGCTGGCCACCATCATCAACAACACCATCGATTACGAACTGAACCAAAAAGGCTTGCACAAAGTTGAGAGTGATCCTGATCTGCTAGTGAAGTCTTACGGCGGGGCCGATGATGTGAAAGGGGGGTTTGCAGCCGAAGACCCCGGCTACACGGCAGCAGGCGGAGCTCCCCTGCCTGGCGGCAACATGTGGGGAGGGTCCCTGCCGCCTACACCAGTTCCCCAGGTGATGAA
>Ga0066903_100006589_pt1 | contig 10357 bp, 2 predicted proteins | sample PanSoiMetaGPlot1_FD_67491 | JGI IMG/M metagenome (GOLD analysis project Ga0066903, IMG submission 67491) | Tropical forest soil microbial communities from Panama analyzed to predict greenhouse gas emissions - Panama Soil - Plot 1 (version 2) | ecosystem: Environmental > Terrestrial > Soil >...
GCCATGCTCGTAGGGCAGCGACACTCTGCCCGCCGCTGCGTTGCCGCAGACGCCGAGGTACTGTGTCAACGGCGAGACCAATTGGTTGTGGCGCGGTCCCGCTCTCAACAGCTCGACGGTTACGGTTCGGATGTCCATGTGGCCGGCGTTCATTGACTGGTCCGGGTGGAATGTTAGTTGAGAGCTTGAGTTAGCGCCAGCGTCGCTGACAGCCACGCGGCGAAGGCTAGCACGAAGACCTGCGGAGCTGTGGTTATCGATGGAAAAGACTATGTGCGGGGGATTGCGATATCTCTCTCAGGTCATGGCCTCATCAAAAGCACTGGCGGACATATCGTTCACCAGACGCTGGAAAATGTAATGAAGGCGTATCACTGCATGAAATTTTTAGTAATCGCGCATCAAATCGAAAGCGAAAGACAAAGTAACCCTGTCTATCCGAGGCCGGCACCACCTGTTCGCCGCTGCCGGCAGCTGTCAGCGCCCCTCCACCACCAGCCGGCATCCGTAGAATTGCTCACAGACATGGTTGTATGCCTCACACTTGCTAAGTGGGAGACCGTGTCCGGTCGGTTCGGGGGCTATTTCAGGGTCGATCACATCCACGCCCCTAATCCCTAATGTGACGTACTTCACACTCAGCCCTAAAGGGCATAGCATACAATGCCCAAGCTTAGGCTGCGCCTGATTTGAATGCTTGCTAACGGCATTCTACACAGCGCTAATTTGATTTTATGATCGAGATCCTGAGAGGAACGGTCCGTGCCACGGGTCTTCTTGAGTTACTCAGGCAACCAAAGCCTCTGGATCAAAGGCTTCCGGAGCACTGATCTGATCGAGAAGGAGCTAGGAATACGGAGCGACGAGATTTTCGACTACCGAATTAACCAAATTACCCAAGGCCAATATCGCATCGACGTCAACGACGAGATTAGGAATAGCGATGTGTTTATAGCGGTAATTGATGAGGATTATCCAAATCGCCGCGATACTGTTTATGAATTCAACGAGGCTTACTCACAATTTTTCCGCAACGCCAAGCCGCTGCCGGGCAAAACCTTTGGCCTCGTCTTCCTCGATCCTGGAGGCCTCAATTGGTTCGAGAGGAACAGGAATGATCCTCGCTACCGTTTTCCGGAAGACACTGCCTACCTCCGCATGTTCAAACATGGCGAGAAGCAACATCCATTTGTAGATGGCAATCCAAACGGCCCGGTTATCGACGATCTGCAGGGCTTCCTGCGCAATATTTGCGATAATCTAAAGAAGATGATTGGCAATGGCACTGGGCTCCAGCCGCCTAAAGGTCCGGTTCCGATCGTTCTCTGCGGTCATCCTTTTGAGCCAACCCCACCACCACCCCTCTGCAGCGCCTGCGAGGATATCAATAGTCTGTTGCATGGCCTGGCAACGCACACGGACGAAACTCTAGTCCTCGGTCATGGCTGGGCAAACGTAGCGGCCAATGACGCAAAGCGTCTTCTAGAACTTGGCGCACGCGGCGCGATCTTTGTTGTTCCGGTCGACAAGCAATTTGGCACGGTCGTTGTCGCCACTCCAACCATACTTAGCGACCTGTTACGAGTTGTTGCAAAATTGCAACCGAGCGACGAAACGCGGTCTCCTTTCGAAAATGCACAATTTGTCTACTGGATGCCCGCTGGCGTCGAGAATCAGCTGTTTCTAGAGAGGTCGAGCCGTCCGGAGACGGCGATCGGGCCTTACTTCCGCAGTGGTGCTCCCAAGGAGATTGCTGACTGGCTTGCGGAACGGACAGCACCGGGTCGGCCGGCCCCACCGATCCACTACGAGTCGGCGCCGCTAGATCGGGCGATGCAACAGCTCGCCTCTCGCCTGAGGACCGCGCTTAATGGCATCTGCCGTCCACCTGAACCGACCGCACGCTCGTTCATTCCCAATGAAAGGCCGTTTAACGACGAGCTCAACGACATAGTGAAGGCTCGTGGCGGTATTTTCATTACCCATTTATTGGACGTGGAGGCGACGTGCGATGATATCCCCAGCGACCTTTTGCAAAAGGTCCTACACTACGTCGACTCGCTGGAGGAGTTCTGCGCGGCGAACCGATTGAAATTGGAACAAATCTATCGTGTGGCTTTAGTACGGCAGCGAAAGGAATTTTGGAAAGGTCCTTGGTCGACTAACGTTGGTGATGAGGATGCACGTCTAGCCGGCTGGCGTTTTCTTGGAATCCGTAAGAGTGAAGCCGGTGATCTTGAGATGGACGCGGATCGAGTCGCCTACATCGTCAAAGATGTGAAAACTCTCATCGCACCGTAGCTACCGGAAGCGTCGAATTCATGGTGGAGACAATAGCAGCGACCCACTCACTGCCTCCAGAGCACGTTCGCGCTCGTCTTGTAGAATTGCTCCGGACTTGGCGCTCATCGCGCACCAACCCTGCAACCCACGCGGTGCTGCGGCTGCCAGTGAACCCTTACCCCGGTCTGCGGAGCTTCACACTTGCCGAGTCAGGTCTTTTTTTTGGCCGGCGCAGCCAAGTTGAACAGCTGGGCCGCTGTTTCAACGACAACAATGTAGTGCTAGTTCTGGGTGGTTCGGGATCGGGCAAATCGTCCCTGGTGAAGGCGGGTTTGCTGCCGAATCTGAAGACGATCGCGCCGGCGTCAGGTCGTCTCGGAAAATGGTACGTTGCCGAATGTCGGCCGCGGACCGATCCGATTCGGGAGGTCGGCGACGCGCTGTGGCGTGACATATGCTTGCCGCTCTTGACAGATCACGCGGGGGCGGAATCCGTAGCGGTTGGCTTCGGCAGACCCTCCGACGTGACCACCCAGACATCGCGGATTGGGGAAGCTTGCAAGGAGCAGTTCGATCTTCTCGTGAACAGGAGGGGAGCAAGGGGGCCGATCCTCGATGCCTATGGCATTCACGAGTTTGCAAATGTAGTGCTCGACCGAATCGATAACCACAAGCTCGAGGGACTCAGGGCAGGCCCACCAAATCTTCTGCTCTTCATTGATCAGTTCGAGGAGATTTTCGACGAAAACAAGATTGACTCCGAAAGTAGGGATTCTGTGTTCGCCTTGATCGATCTGGCGCGGCGTAATCGAGGGCAGGCCCTATTTGTCGTCCTCACTATGCGGAGTGAGGCGTTGCACCGGTGTGCGGAGGATCCGAGACTTGTTGACGTCGTGAACCAGTCGTCGTTCCTGCTCGAACTAATCGAGGAGCGGGACGTGCCGGAAGCGATTACTGGACCAGCGCGCGCTGTCCTACAGGCCTGGGGCATCATTCCAATGGAGGCTCGTGCCACTGGAGACACGAGGCCGTTTACTTCGTCGCTAGTTGAGACACTCAGCAAGGAGCTGACCCGGTTACGTGCGAGCCTCGTCCACAAGCCAGACAGCCTACCGCTTCTCCAGCACACCCTCGAAGCGATTTGGCAGCACGCGCTCGAACGATGGGAACACGCTCTTAGAGAAAATCAACATGAGGCCGAGTTCATGATTAGTGAGGAGGATTTCAATTCCGTCACCGGACAGTCTCGGAGAGACACTCACAATGTTTCTCGGCATGTATCATCAGAACCGTTCCGCCGCTGCCTGAACACGCGCGCCGATGAATGCCTTGCGGCGGCAATCAAAGCTCTTGAAAATGCTTCCGGCGTTTCATCGGAAGATGCGGAGCGCATCCTGGCGGCGGCTTTTACCACACTTTCGCACCGCGATGATCGTGGGAACTGGGCTCGGGATTTCGCCACGGCTGCAAAGATGCTCGCAACGAGCGGCGTTGCGCAAGCACACGGAATAACGGAAGTGGACATTGTCGAAGCGCTCAAACCCTTCGTCTCAGCAGGCTATCTTCAGACACGCCGCAGTGCTGATAACTATTCAATATACGACAAAGGCGACGGGTTTGAAGCCCAAGGTTGTGGCGATCAAGTCGAATACAATGTCGGCCATGAAGCACTGATCCGCAGTTGGCCGTGGTGCGAGCAGCAGCTCCGAAAGGCAGAGGACCTCAGCGATCTGCTCGCAGGCCTCGACAACTCCCTGGCAGAACGAGAAAGCGAGAACGTCGCGACGTCAGGCGACGAAGGCGGGCACGGGTCACCTAACCAATGGGCCTTTATTGATTGGCTCGGCGCACCATGGCGATGGCTTCGAGCAAAGCGCGAGGAGGATGCTGCCCGTCTGGTGGATCGACCACGCCTTCAGCAGCTTCAGAATCTCATCGGCGTCGTGCCGCTCTATACAGAGATGTGGACATTGGATCGTCTGACAGAGCATCTCCGGGCGGCCGAACGGCGGCTGCACGGTGAGCCCGAAGTCGGTCCGACAGCGACAATTTCGAAGAGGGAAAACGCTGCAGCTAAGCAGCAGCTCGCCGAAATCATCCGTGTCGCCGCCGACGCCGATCGTTGGCACAGACGGGCTTGGGCGCGACTGCCCGTTTTTATTGGCGGCACTGCGCTCCTTATTTCAGGCTACTTCGCGTGGACCGAGCTGGTCGAGAAACCTCTTGAGAAACATCGGAGCGAAGTCGCCCTGAACGAGCGTGACACTTGGGTGGCTGCTCGCCAGTATTTTGCCGCGCAATCGGGTGATCGCCTCCTCGACGGTCACCAAATCGAGCTGGCTCGGCTGGTGACGCTCAACGCCATGAAAGAAACGAAGACAATTTCCCAAAAGGAGCCCAATCTATTTGGTGAACTCCGACAGAGCGTTGGTGCCATTGTATTTGCCCAGGCGCGAGGACCGCTGCTCCTCGGCACGAACGCATCTACAAAATTGGTGGGCGTAGATCCGAAAGGTCATTTCGTGGCGGCCGTAGTCAACACTCATGCCGCCGGGCCTAATCAGGCTGATCAGCCCTGGGAAGCGACAAGCGTGCTGGGCGTAGATCCGGAGGGCCATTCTGTGCGAGCCCTTGTCGCAACGGATATGCAGAGCTACGCGGGAAATAAATCGATCCAACTCTGGGAATCGTCCTCCGGTGTTACGCTCATGTCACTGAGCCTTAGCCATGGCGAGATCAGCGCCACAGCAATGTCCGTCGACGGGGAGAAAATTGCCGCCGGCTCATCCGATGGCGAGATCCTCGTTTGGAATTCGAAGTCGGGTGAAGTGATCGCGGAGCTGGGCGGGAGTGTCGGAACGATATCGGCGCTCGCCTTCCAGAGGAATGGCACGCGATTGGTCGCCGGCACACGCGACAGTGCTATCTGGATTTGGGATCTCGACCAAAAAGCCGCCGTCCCTGGCGATTCTTGCAAGGTAAGTAGCGGGCCTTCGCCACCCTTGAGGCAGCCAAAGGAAGGGGATCAGGGCATCCTAACTGTGGCATTTGACGCGGACGGCAATAGGGTCCTCGCCGGAACCGGAGGCAAGCATCTTCTTTTATGGGATGCCTCTTCGGGGAAATGCTTGCAGGATAAAGAACTCGACGAACTCCCAACCGTAATTGCATTCGGGTCGTCCTCGCTCGCGGTTGTCGCTACGCGAGACCGAACTTATCTCCTCACGCTGACTGATCGCGGACAGAACATTAACCTGCGGCCGTTAGCGAATCGGTGGTTGCGTGAACCAGCTCACTCGATCAGCTTCGATCCGGATAATAAGCAGTTCGTGTTGATCACTGCAAACAGTAGCGTGATTGCAGATGAGGTGTTAGGCGGCGGCTTCACACAAGGTCCCGGGGCGGTTGGCAGTCAGCCCAGCAGCGATCAAACGATGAGAGACAACATTCAAATTCATCGACTCATGCCAAAAGCGGGATTTAGGCTCCTGGCGGCGGATCCGAGCGGCCGGCGATTAGTGATCCAGCCCGACCGAGGTGACGAACAGCCGCTTCAATTCGTGGAGCGACGCGTCGACCTCAATAAGAACATTGAGACGAATAGAATTGCCGTCTCGGATGACCGACAATATGTTGCCGTGGCATCCGAGCGCACAGTGCGTGTGATCCGGCAAAACGAAGAAACAAATGCAGCAGAGCAAGAGCTTGAGGTTGGATCAACCATCGATAGCCTCTGCTTCGACCCAAGTAACAAGCTGCTTGCGATTGGTTTATCGAATGGCAAGATAGTGCTTTGGTCATTTGCTGATAAAGCCGAATCGGCGAGGGAATTCTCGGGGCATAGCGACGACGTCAACGGTATTGCATTCAATCAGAGCGGCGAGCGTCTGGTGAGTGCATCTGATGATGGTACGACAATTGTGTGGAACGTCGACAGCGGCGAACGGCTGCTGACCCTTCCGCATCCCGGGTGGGTAGGAGATGCTGGCTTTGCGGCGGCCGACACCGAGATTGTGACTATCGCAGGAGGTGGCTCGCTGCGCATATGGGACGCGACCACAGGTAAACTACTCGAAACGTTTCCTGAAACGGGTCTGCATGCCATTTCCTTTGATCGGTCACATGCATATGTGGCCGGAATTGATAGCGCCGGAACAGCACAAATCTGGAATTTGCGCGAGAGAGTGCTAAAAACGAGCGTCCACTTGCCAGATTTGGTGGCAGCCAGGTTTGATGGCCGTACGGATGCCATTTTGACGGTTAGCCGGTCCGGACGCGTCGCAGTGTGGTTAAGTGACGCGACGCGGCTCACGCTAGCGGCCCATGGTGATATCTCCCCGGTAGACCAAAGTTGGGTAGGCTTGAGCGCTAGCGGGAGCAACGTGCTAACGATAGATGGTTCCGGAAAGATTCGCTCGGAGCCTCTAAGCTCCATCACTGGCGAAGGCATGCGTGCAGTTTTTCTAGCCTCAGCAACGCGGAGCCCGACGGCGAGTGAGCTTCAGCAATATGCGCTTCCCGACACAATCCGGGCCGCTGCCAAACAATTGCAGTCCAAGAATTCGGCGCCCGTGCCTTGCATCGATCCGACGTCTTCGCCGCTCAATCCCAAGGCATTCAATCAGTGCGCAGATCGGGTGATACGGGATCCGCTGGATGCTGGGGCGTGGTACGAATTCGGTCGGGCGCGAGAGTCAGCGCGGCAAAATTGGGCATTACCAATTTCGGCGCCTGATCCATTAATTGTGGTTGCAGCCGCCATGGGAAGCGGCCCCGCCCTGAATTCCCTGGGTGATTGGGTTAATAGGCGGCAGCCTCGGTCGTTCCACACCGCGGGCGCTCTCTACACCCACGCGATCCTGAATGACCCTAGCACCGCCGATGGCTACCTGGCTTGGCTAGTGCGTTGGGGTAATCTAGCTCGCGTTGAGGCCGTGCGATGGCATGATGAGTTTGCGCGCCGCGCCCGCGCCGGGGATCCTGCTGCTCACTTCATTCTTGGAGCGCTAAGCGAGCGGTTCGGCGCGGAACCCGCGGAGCGCGAGCAGGCGTTCTTCCACTACGCCGTTGCCGCGAAGTTATTTGCAGAGCGGGGCCGAGAGTATTCTCCCGCACTGGTTCGCAGAGGAGCACTCGCTCGGATCTTGCCTACCGATCGTGTCGCTGCGCGCTGGAGTGAAGCGGAATCTTGGACCGCACAGCAGGCTAGAAATGCTGACCCGGCCCCACGCGCATTTGCTTGGCATCCTGTCGTCACGGGAGTTGATCTGAACAACGAGGCGGTTATCGATCGTTTGGCTGAGGAAGCGATCGAAGCGCTCGGTCGTGCGTTTGGGCCGGACGTAGATTTCGATGTACTTCGCGGTGAAATTCTGCTGGCGCACGCCAAGACCATCGTCGGAGAGCGCCTCCCTGAAGCCGTGTCGCTGCTCCAAGCGGCACAATCCGCCTTTAAGGCCGAGTTAATCCGCGATTCAAGCGACTCATGGTCTTTTGATCGACGTGACGAGGCCTTGGCGCTACTCAGCCTCGCGCAGCCGTCAAGTGACTGCCGGGGTCCGCTCGCTGAGCGCGTGGAGTCGTTCGATCGTTGGCTGGGCCGCCGTACGCCCACACCCATGCAAGGCATCGCTAGGCTCGACGCCGAGGTCCGGCTTGGCAAGTGTCTTGCGGATCACAATCAAACGATGTCGGCGCGCATCATTTTGCGCACAGCAGCGAACCGCCCGCGTGACAATAACATTATGTCGAACGCAAACAGAAAAGGGAGGCTCGAGTTGGGGGGGGTGGCAGCTATGCTCGGTGATACGCTGGTGCAAGTCGGAGATCGGCAAAGCGCTTTGAAACAATATGGTCATGCCCTGGTCGCCCTCGGGGGACTCTCCTCTGATCAAAGTGATCAACTGTTACCGCTGGAGGAAATTGATGCCTTTGCTGCTCTTCAACAAAAAGTCGTTGGCATTTTGGCAGATCACGGATTCGACGATGCTACGGCGCTGGCGTTAAGAGAACTCGACGACACGGCTAGTGCTATTGGCCGGCGTTTCATTTCCGACCACAATACCGACAAGGCGCTCGCGCTCCTTCAAGATGCCGCCATCATCCGCAATAAGCTCATCGAGCACGACCAGTCGATCACAACATGGCAGACTCAGGTTGTGGCTTTCGAATTTCAGATAGGTGAGATCCTTAACGACAAGAGCGATCGACGCGGAGCGATCGACGCATATCAGAGGAGCTTGAACACTGCGGAAAAGTTCAGCAAGCGCGATCCCGACAAAGCTGATTGGCCACTTGTTGCTTCGTTCCTGCAAACGAAGATAGGCGACGTCTTTCTCGAAGATGGGGATTACGATCGCGCGATGACGTTCTTTCGAGCCACACTCGCAATCACTAAAGACCTCTTCGAACGCAATCCTTCGAATACTGAACGGCAACAGGACCTCTCGCGCAGCTACCACGCGATCGGCTACGCCCTTCGAGCAATGGAGAAGTATGAGGAAGCTCTGCCTAGTTACGACGCCGCAATTCGCGTTAGGCCAGATGGTAGAGCTTATTTCGGCCGCGCGCTGAACCAAATCTACGCTGGTCGATCAGACCTGGCAGTGGAGGATTTTACGAAAGCAATTCGGTCCGATCCCTCGGACGTGTATAGCGTAATCTGGCTTCATATTGCGCGGACGCGGGCACGCACGGACGACCGAGAGGAACTCAGCTCCTATACTCAAAAACTCGACAAAAACAAATGGCCGTGGCCGGCGGCCGCTCTTTTTCTCAGCTGGTTGAGCCCGGAGGAGATGCGCTTGGCTGCCGAGTCCGCCACTGATGCCAAAACAAGGGACGGTCAACTTTGCGAGGCCGATTTCTACATCGGCATGTATCAACTAGAGAAAGGCCACAAGGTCGAGGCACTCCAGCTCCTTCATGCGGCTGCCGAAAAATGTCCGCGAGACTACATCGAGTACACGGCCGCAAAGTCGGAGTTGAACCGGCTTGAGGGTATGGTCGATCATCACTGAACCGGCCGAACCCCGCGGGGCACCCAGCTGAATGTCGCGTCGCGGGACGATCTAACAAATCTGGTCGCCCCAACAGCCTCGTGCGCGGCTCCCGGCACGCTGCTTGTTGGCGTCCGCCACAATCAGACTCGCATCGACCGGCTGCGATACCCGGCATCGGTGATGCAGCGATCGAAAATGTGGCCGCGTACAAGCATGAATGATGGAAGCGCCAGGTTCGATGACGACTGAGATTTGATTGTCGGCTACGAAACGTTCCATGCCAAGATTCTGGTCGCCGACGATACTCGTGCCTACGTTGGCTCAGCGAACTTCTTGCGCTATCGGAAAAACAGCCTGGAATTGGGGGTAATGGTCAAAGGACATAGCCGGGATTGATCCCGATACCGGATCGCCCCGCCGAGCTTTTCGTAGCTGTCGGAGCGAATAGCAAAGAGCGCGATTGATTTTCCTGGCGTTTTCACGGCTGCAGTTTCCTCTCCCACGGAACGCCCCACAAACTGATCGATGCACCCAATGGAGACACATCACCTCTGTCCCCGTTCCGGGCCATCGCAAGGCGGTCAGCCGATCTGGATCGAAAATTCCGGTAATTGAGTCAGCCCTTTGGCGCTGCGGCATTCGGGGCGCCGAACTTTTGCGTCAAACGCCACTCCAACATCTGCAGGCGGTCCTGACCCCAGAACAGCTCGCCCTCGAATACGTACGTAGGTGCTCCGAAGACGCCGATGGCGATCGCTTGATCGGTGTTCGTTTGGTACTCGGCTTTGACGGCGTCCTCTTCCGTCGCCGCCAGCAGCGCCTTTCCATCCATCCCATTTTCATCGGCGATCGCCGCCAGCGTGGCGTGGTCGGCGATATTTCGGTCCGCAACCCACACCGCGCGCAAGAGTGCGTAGCTCAGCCTGCTCCAATCTAACCCTTGCCGCATCGCGGCCGCACCACGATATGGCACATGATGGATGTTGACGCCGGTCATCATCTTGAACAGCTCGCCGGTTACATGGCTTGGTGTCCCGTTGCCGCCCGATGCGAAGTTGATCTTGCCGGGATTG
>Ga0066903_100006590_pt1 | contig 10357 bp, 5 predicted proteins | sample PanSoiMetaGPlot1_FD_67491 | JGI IMG/M metagenome (GOLD analysis project Ga0066903, IMG submission 67491) | Tropical forest soil microbial communities from Panama analyzed to predict greenhouse gas emissions - Panama Soil - Plot 1 (version 2) | ecosystem: Environmental > Terrestrial > Soil >...
CCTCATCCGCGGTTCAGGGCCGTCATCGGCTCGATCCTCGACGCGCGGTGAGCAGGCAAGTACGCTGCCACGGCGGCGACCAGGAGCAGGACCCCGGCTCCCAGGGCGAACGACACGGGGTCGCCCGCCTGGACGTTGAAGAGCAGCGTGCGCATGCTCCGTCCCGCGATGAACGCCAGCGGCACGCCAATCGCGGCGCCCGCGACGACGAGCGTGAGCGCTTCGCGCAGGACCATCCGCAGCACCATGCCCCGATCGGCGCCGAGCGCCATCCTGAGACCCAGCTCCGCGAACCGGCGGCTGACACCGTACGAGATCGTCCCGTAGAGCCCGAGGCTCGCCAGCAGCAGCGCGAGCGCGCCGAAGACCGACGTCAGGCGCGCCACCAGGCGATCCTGCGAGACGCCGCGCGCGATCCGATCGCCGAGCGGCACCACTTCGACGATCGGCAGCCGCGGCTCCGCCTGGGTGAGCACCTCACGCACCGTCTGCGCGAGGGTGCCGGGCGCGCCGCTGGTGTTGATCTCGATGTCCGACAGGACGTCGTCGGGGTCGGACTGCGCGAGGTGGTAGGCCATGTTGGGGGGCGCGGTACGCACTTCGACGTAATGCGCGTCCTCCACGACGCCGATGATGACCTGTGAGTCCTTGCCGATCGGCTCGCCGTACGACCACCGCTTCCCGATCGGACTCTGATTCGGAAAATAGCGGCGCGCCATCGTCTCGTTGATGATGGTGTTGTGCGTGCCCGGCGTGCGATCCTGCGCGCCGAACGGCCGCCCGTCGACCAGCCGGAGTCCGACGGTCTCGAAATAGCCTTCGGTGACGCTCTCTTCGTTCGTCCGGATCTGCTCGTCGCGCGCGAGCGTGTGGCCTTCGACTTCGAGGCAGCAGCTGATCCGCGCGGAGCCGGCGAGCGGTCCGTTCGACGAGAAGCTGGCCGAGCGCACGCCAGGCACGGCCTGCAGCCGCTCCACGATCCGCTGGTAGAGCGCGAGCCGCTCGTCCGGCGTGTAGCCCGCGCCGCGGACGTCCACCCGCGCGGTCAGCACGTGATCGCGATCGAACCCGACGTCGGTCAGCGTGAGCGATCGCAGGCTGCGCGCGAACAGCCCGGCGACGACGAGCAGGAGCAGGCAGAACGCCATCTGCGCGGCCACGAGCGCCTTCCCCAGCAGCATGCCGCGCCGTCCGCCGTCGGCGCCGACCGCCCCGCGCCCCTGCTGCTTCAGCGACTCGGACACGGTGACGCGCGTGCCGCGGATCGCGGGGAGCACGCCGCACAGGATGCCCGTGACGATCGACACGGCCGCGGCGAAGCCGAGCACGCTCCAGTCGAGGCCCGTATCGAGATCCACCGGCGAGCTGCCGGATCCGATGTTCACGAGCAGCGCCAGCAGCACGTCGCGCGACCACGCGGCAAACGTGATCCCGATCACGCATCCGGCCGCCGCGAGCAGCAGGCTCTCGGCGAGGAACTGGCGCACGAGCCGCGGCCGCGAGGCGCCCATCGACAGACGGATGGCGACCTCGCGCTCCCGTCCGGCGGCGCGCGACAGCAGCAGCCCGGCGACGTTGCCGCAGGCGATGATGAGGAGCACGCCGACCATGGCGAGGAGCACGAAGAGCGGCTGCGACGCGCCCTTGCGCAGGTTCGAGATGCCGGCCGACCCGTTCGTCAGCTGGATCCGCTGCTGGCGGAGCTTCGTCCGCTCCTCCGCGGTGGCGCCGTGCGGCATCACGGCTTCGCGCTCGTTGACGTAGGCCGCCGTCATCGCGTCGGTTGCCGAACCCGCGGTGACGCCGGCGGGCACGCGCGCGAAGATGTTCAACCACTCGATTTTCGGCTGCGGCATCCACGGCTTGCGCGGATCCGCGTCGTCGCTGTTGCTCACGTTGGAGCTGTAGCGCACGACCGACTGCATGCTGTACGGGATCCATGCGTCGGGGTTGCGCAGCGCGACGGTGTTCCCGAAGAACTCGGGACGCGTCACGCCGACGATGGTGAAGCTCGTGCCGTTGATCGTGAGTCGGCGCCCCACGGCATCGGGCGCCGCGTTGAGGCGACGCCGCCAGTAGGTGTCGCTGACGACCACGACGGGGTTGCCGCCGACGCTGCTGGTGTCGGCCGGCGAGAACAGACGTCCACTCTGGGGCTGCTGCCGCAGGACGGTGAAGAATTCGCCCGACACGAGCTGCACGTTGCCGCGCGCCGGCGTCTCGTCGCCGTCGGGCAGCAGCTGCATGCCCGCGACGCTCGTCGTCGCAAACAACTCCACGCCGCGCGGCGCCACCACGTCGCGCACCTGCGCGAAAGTCGGCACCGAGAAGATCTCGTTGAACTGCTGCTGCGGCCTGTTCACCTGCACGAAGTACAGCTGCTGCGGATCCGGAACGGGCAGCGTGCGGAGCACGATGGCGTTGACGAGCGAAAAGACCGACGTCGCGCCGCCGATGCCCAGGCCGAGCGAGAGCATCGCGATCAGCGCGAAGCCGGGGTTGCGCGCGAGGAGCCTGGCGCCGAACCGAATGTCTCTGGAGAACTCTTTGATGATCGTCATGCTGCAGGTTCGGTAGCGGTCTGTAGTTTATCGTTTACGGTTTGCAGTTTACGGTTTGCGGTTTGCGGTTTGCAGTTTGCAGTTTGCGGTTTGCGGTTTGTTCGCTACCTACTGCGAACTGCCAACCGCCTACCGCGAACGGCGAACCGCCAACCGTTCACTCCGCCCGAAGCGCGCTGATCGGGTCCACGGCCGCCGCCCGGCGCGCGGGGCGCCACGCGGCCAGCGTCGCCGTGGCCGCCAGCACGACGGCGATGAGCGTGTAGGTGACCGGGTCGGAGGCGCGCACCTGGAACAGCAGGCCCGACACCAGACGCATCACGACGAGGGCTGCGACCGCGCCGGCCCCGACGCCGGCAGCGGCCAGCCCCAGCGCCTGCGACAGCACGAGCCGGACGACCGACGATGGATGGGCGCCGAGGGCGATACGGATGCCGATCTCACGAGTACGCTGCCCCACCACGAACGCCATCACCCCGTAGATCCCGACCGCCGCAAGCACGAGCGCGAGCAGCGCGAAGGTGCCGAGCAGCTGCGTCGAGAAGCGGCGCGAGGCCGTCGCGTACGCCACGATCTCGTCCATCGTGCGCATGCCGTAGGTCGGCTGATCCTTGTCGACCGCGCGCACCTCGGCGGCCAGCGCCGATTCGAGCGTTCCGGGCTGCGCGTCGGTCTTCAGCACGAGCGACAGCGCAAGATTGCTGACCTGGAGCAGCGACCGGTACACCGTCGGACGCGGCTCGTCCTCGGGCCGCTCGTTGCGGACGTCCTTGACGACACCGACGACCGTCAGCCATGGGTTCTTCGCCTGCGGCCCGCCGAGGTGCAATCGCCGGCCGATCGGGTCCTGGCCGGGCCAGCCGCGCGTCGCGAGCGATTCCGTGATCACCACCGCGGCCTCCGCCTTTGCGTCGTCCTGTGCGGTGAACGTGCGGCCGCGCAGCAGCGGGATTCCCATCACCTCGAAGTAGCCCGGAGAGGCCGTCGCCAGCTGCGTCGTGGGGATCCGGGATCGATCGTCGGACTCGCGGCCTTCGATGGTGAAGGCTGCTGCGCCGCGGGGACCGTCGAACGGGAGGGCGCTGACAGCCGCCACGGCGCTCACGCCCGGCAGCGTGCGCGCGCGACGCAGGATCTCCTGGTACGCGGCGACGCGCGCTTCGTGCGTGAAGTACGGGCCGCTCTTCGGATCGTTGGGCTGCGGGAGCCACAACCGCGCGGTCAGCACGTTGTGCGGGTTGAAACCGAGGTCCACGTGCTGCAGCCGCCAGAAGCTGCGCACGAGCAGCGCGGCGCCGACCATGAGGACGAGCGCCAGCGCGAACTCGACGACCACGAGCGCGGAGCGGAGCCAGCCGCGCGCGCCGGAGGCGCCCCGCGCACCTTCCTTCAGGGAGTCGTTGACGTCCGCCTGCGACGAATGCAGCGCGGGCAGCGTGCCGAAGACGAGCGCCGTTACGACGGTGGTGATCGCCGTGAACACGATGACCTGCCGATCGATGCCGATCTCCTGCAGCCGCGGCAATCCGGCGGGCACGAGCGCGAGCAGCAGATCCAGCAGCCAGATCGTGACCGCGGCGCCGGCGATGCCGCCGAGCGCCGCCAGCATCAGGCTCTCCGTGAGCATGAGGCGCACGAGGCGCGCGCGCGACGAGCCCAGCGCGCGGCGGACGGCGATCTCGCGATGGCGCGAAGAAGCGCGCGCCAGCAGCAGGTTCGCGATGTTCGCGCAGGCGATGAGCAGTACGAGGCCGACGGCGCCGAACACGATCAGCAGCGCGGGCTTCACCGGTCCGACGAGATCGTCCTGCAGCGGAATCAATCGGGGAGCCCACGCCGCGCGCGCCGTGTAGTCGTTCGCGTTGGCCTCGCGCAGGCTCTGGCCGAAGGCAGCAAGCCTGTCGCGCGCCTGATCGATCGAGATCCCCGGACGCAGCCGTCCGATCGCGCCGGTGATGTAGTTCGCGCCGCGACCGGGCTTCGGCGGGAACGGGCTCCCGACGAAGCTCGTGGGGGCCCACACGTCGACGTCGGTCAGGACGGACTTGCCGGGATGGCGGAAGCCGGGCGGCAGCACGCCGATGACCGTGTACCAGTCGTTGTCGATCCTCAGCTTGCGTCCGATCGCCGACGGCGACGCGCCGAACCGGCGACGCCACAGCGCGTCGCTGATCACGAGCACCTCGGTGATGCCGGGCCCGTCGTCTTCGGGGCCGAAGAGCCGTCCGAGCTGCGGACGGACGCCGAGCACGTCGAAGTACGACGGGCTCGCGAGCAGCGTCTCCACACGCTCCGGCTGATCGATCTCGGTGAGGTTGGCATTGATCGCCCAGACGCCCGCGATCTTCTCGAAGAGCCCGCTGCGATCCCGGTAGTCCAGCAGTTCCGGCTGCGACATGCCGACGTCGGTCGCGTTCAATCCCCTGAAGTCCGCGGTGACGCGCACGAGGCGATCTGCGTTCGCGTACGGTAACGGCCGCATGACGACCGCGTTGACGACGGTGAAGATGGCGCTGTTGGCGCCGATCCCGAGCGCGAGCGTCGCGATGGCAATCGCAGCGAATCCGGGCGACCGCCGAAGACCGCGCCAGGCAAACCGGCAATCCTGCAGGAAGGTATCGATCATGGTCGGGCCGGCAGAGGCAAACCGCACGCCACGGCACTCGTCCCGAAAACGGGCGTTTCAGGCCGGTTTACCCCGGATGACGCCGATCGCGCTCCGCTTCCGGGACGCGACTGTGCGGAAGCGAACAGGCACGAACGGTCGTGGATCTCTCAGGCACGTTTCTGCCTGTCATTCCGTCAAAGTCTCTGATGGCACGCGCTTTGGACTTTCGCGGGCTCCAAACCATGTCGAGACGCCCGGCGGACTTCATGACGGCATCGTGCGACGTGACGCCCCGTATCCTGATCGCCGACGATCAACCCGACCTCCTCGACGCGCTGAAGCTGCTGCTCAAGGGTCAGGGGATCGAGTACGACGCGGTCACCTCGCCTGAAGCGGCGATCAACGCGCTCAATTCGCGCGCGTTCGACCTCGTGCTGATGGATCTCAACTACACGGGCGACACGACGTCGGGCCGTGAAGGGATCGATCTGCTCGCCCGCGTACAGGCCGTGGATGCGCTGATGCCCGTGATCGTGATGACGGGCTGGGGCAGCGTCGACCTCGCCGTCGAAGCGATGCGCCGCGGCGTGCGCGACTTCGTCCAGAAGCCCTGGGACAACGCGCAGCTCCTGAAGACGCTGCGCCACGAGATCGAAGCCGGGCGGGCGCGCCGCCGTCACGACGCGGACGAACGCCGCGAGCTGTCAGAGGCCCTGAAGATCCAGCAGCGCCTGCTGCCGCAGCAGGTGCCCCAGATCGACGGATGGGAGCTCGCCGTCTCCTGGCAGCCGGCCTCGGGCGTGGGCGGCGACTGCTTCGACACGATCCGTTTCAGTGAATCGCGCCTCGGCCTCACGATTGCCGACGTCGTCGGGAAGGGCATCCCCGCGGCGCTGCTGATGTCGAACCTCCAGGCCGCCGTCCGCGCGTTTGCGTCCGAAGCCGTCGAGCCGCAGGCGCTCTGCCTGCAGGTCAACCGGATCCTCTGCGGCAACATCGCCGAGGGACGCTTCATCAGCTTTTTCTACTGCGTACTCGACGCAACTGCGGGCGTTCTGACCTATACCAATGCCGGGCACTACCTCCCCATCCTCGTCCGCGCGGACGGAACCGTCGAGCGGCTCGGGGTTGGCGGCCCTGTGCTCGGGGTCCTCGCAGGCGCGGACTACGAGCAGGCGCAGGTCGGGGTCGGCCCGGGCGATCGCGTGGTCCTTTTCACCGATGGACTGACCGAGGCGCGCGACCCGTCGGACCAGGAGTTCGGCGAGCAGCGCCTGATCGACGCCACCGTGATGCATCGCGGCTGCAGCGCGCCGGCACTCCAGGCCCGGCTGGCCGACGCGGTCGCCACCTTCAGCGGCGGCTGCCTGCAGGACGACGCGACGTTGATGGTACTGGCCGCGGACATGGGCTGAATGGACGGAAAAACGTGATGAGCCGCAGCATCGAGGGACCGTTGAACCGATCCTTGACGAGCTTTTCCGAGCCTCCGGATACTGCTCGCATGCGAAAAGTGTGGACTCCGCCCTGGCCATGGGTGTTTGGCGTCGCCACGGCGTTGAGTTTGTTCTCGTTCTTGCAGGCGTACCGGCTGACGCTCATCAACATCAAGCCCGGGATGTCGATCGAGGCGGGCAAGCTGCTGGCGCTCAATCTCGGCCTCTGGTACGTCCCGGCGCTGCTGATGCCGGCCGTCGTGTGGGGAGCGCGGCGCTTCCCGTTCGACACGGGACAGACGCTGCGCGCGATCGGCGCCCACAGCGTAGGGGCGCTGGCGTTCGCCGCCGCGAACTTCGTCGCGCTGACGGGGATCCGCTTCCTCCTCTGGACCGACGGCGGCAAGTGGAGCGGCGCCACGTGGGGGCAGTACTTCCAGCGCCGCATCTTCGAGCAGCTCGACTGGAGCCTGATGGTCTACGGCGTCATCGTCGGCGCCAGCCACGCGATCGCCTACTACCACGAGGCGCAGGAGCGGAAGCTCAAGGCCGCGCAGCTCGAGACGCGTCTCGTCGAAGCCCGGTTGAAGACGCTCGAAGCCGAGCTCCATCCGCACTTTCTGTTCAACACGCTGCACGCCATCTCCACGCTCGTCCACCGCGATCCCGAGAGCGCCGATCGCATGATCAGCCGGCTCAGCGACCTCCTGCGCATCACGTTCGATCGCACGGGCGAGCCCAAGGTCTCGCTCAAGGAGGAGATGGAATTCCTTCAGAAGTATCTCGACATCGAACAGACACGCTTCCAGGATCGTCTTACCGTCAACATGAAAGTCGATCCGGACGCGCTGGACGGCGAAGTGCCGCGGATGATCCTGCAGCCGCTCGTCGAGAACGCGATCAAGCACGGCATCGCGGGGCGGCACGGCGGCGACCACATCCAGATCACCGCGGGACGGGAAGGCGATCGGCTCTGGATGCAGGTGCGCGACAACGGCGGCGGGCTGCAGATCCGCACGCTGAAGGCGCTCCGCACCGGCGTGGGCCTGTCGAACACGCGCGCGCGGCTCGAATGCCTCTACGGACGTCACTACCGGCTGGAGTTCTCCGACAAGAACGGAGGGCTCTCGGTCCTGATTGCAATCCCCTTCCAGCGCGTGATGACGCCGGCGGGTGCGCCGGCCGCGTTCCGCGTGGCATGAGAACCCTATGACACAACTGCCCACCCGTACTCGCGTTCTGATCGTCGACGACGAGCCGCTCGCGCGCGAACGGCTCCGCACACTGTTGCAGGAAGAGCCGGGCTTCGAGATCGTCGGCGAAGCCGGCGACGGCACGACCGGCGCCGAGTCCATCCTGGCGCTGCAGCCGGACCTCGTGTTCCTCGACGTCCAGATGCCCGGCGCCGACGGGTTCGACGTCATCGACGCGGTGGGCCCCGACAAGATGCCGTTCGTGGTCTTCGTCACCGCGTACGATCGCTACGCGCTGCGCGCGTTCGACGTGCACGCGCTCGACTATCTGCTGAAGCCGTTCGATCGCGAGCGCTTCAAGCAGGCGCTCGTCCGCGCGCGCCAGCAGCTCGATCGCAACGGCAACGGCGAAATCGAGCGGCGCCTCGCGGCGATCGTCAACGACCTGCGGCCCTCCCGGACGCGCACGGACCGCTTCGTCGTGAAGTCCGGCGGCCGCATCTTCTTCGTCCGCACGGGCGAGATCGACTGGATCGAAGCGGCCGGCAACTACGTCAAGCTCCATGTCGGCAACGACTCGCACCTCATCCGCGAGACGATGAACGCCGTGGAGACGAAGCTCTCGCCGGAGCTCTTCGTCCGCATCCACCGCTGCCACATCGTGAACATCGAACAGGTCCGGGAACTGCAGCCCTGGTTCAACGGCGAGTACGTGGTGTTTCTGAAGAACGGCACGCGCCTCACGCTCAGCCGCGGATACCGGGAACGCCTCCAGGAGCGCGTCGGCCGCACGATCTGACGACGTGTGTCAATGCTGAATGCCAAATGCTGAATGCCAAAGGCGCCTGGTTCAGGCGCCTTTGGGCATTTGGCATTTAGCATTTAGCATTGACCCGTGCACGCCGTCTACAGATTCGGGCCGTTCCTCGTGGATCGCGCGGGGTACCGCGTGCTTCACGGCGATCGGCCGATCGACCTGACGCCGAAGCTCCTGGATCTCCTCCTCCATCTCCTCGACAACGCCGGCGCGCTCGTCACCAAGGAAGATCTGCTCGAGGCGCTCTGGCCCGACGCCAACGTCACCGACAACGCGCTCACGCAGGCGGTGTCGGAACTGCGGCAGGCGCTCGGAGACGACGCCGCGTCGCCGCGCTTCATCAAGACCGTCGCGCGGCGCGGGTATCGATTCGTCGCGGCGATCGAGACCGTCGGGTCGAAGACGCCGGCGCTATCGGCGGGCGGCGACGAGTCGTCGGTCGCGGTGCTCGACTTCACCAACGTCACCGGCGACGAGGACGCCGCATGGCTCTCGGCCGGCATCGCCGAGACCGTCAGCGCGGATCTGCGCGCGCTCGGCCGGTTCCGCGTCGTGGATCGCTGGCGCGTGAACGAAGCCGTGCGGCGGACGACCGGCGCGATGCACGAAGTGGCCGCCGCGCTGCAGGTGCGGCTCGCCGTCGTGGGCAGCTTCCAGCGCAACGCCGATCGCGTGCGCATCACCGCGCGCGTCGTCGACATCGTCAGCGGCGAGGCGGTCGCCGACGCCAAGGTGGACGGACGGATCGACGACATCTTCGATCTCCAGGACCAGGTCGCCGCGCAGTTCGCCGACGAGCTCGGCGCCGCGTCGGTGCGCGGCGCGCAGCAGCGCAACCGCGAGACGCCGAGTCTCGAGGCCTACCGCGCCGTCACGGAAGGCTGGCTGCGTGTCGAAACGCTCGACGTGCGCGAGCTGCCGAAGGCCATCGCGGACTTCGAACGCGCGGTCGCAATCGATCCGCGCTACGCGCTCGCCTACACGGGACTCGCGAGCGCGGAACTGGCGTCCTACGAATCCACGCGCGCCGACATCGCGCCGGCACAGGCGCTTCTCGATCGCGCGATCGCGCACGGCCGCCAGGCGGTGCAGCTCGACGACACGCTCGCCGAGGCGCACGGTGCGCTCGCGCTGATCCTGGTCAGCGCATGGGACACGCCGTCGGCCGTCCGGGAAGCGCGGCGCGCCGTCTCACTCGAGCCGTCGAACTGGCGGCATCTGTTCCGTCTGGGTCACGCGACGTGGGGCGACGATCGCCTTCGCGCGGGCGAGGCCACGCTGGCCCTCTATCCCGATTTCGCCTTTGCATACTTCCAGTCGGCGATGGTGCACGTCGCGCGCGGACATCTCACCGAAGCCGAAGGCGTCCTCCGGCACGGCGCGGCGATCCAGGATCGCCAGATCGGACGCGGCGAGCGGTACCCTGCGCTCGGCCTTCACTGGCTGCTCGGCCTCGTGCGCCTCGCGCAGGACGACGTGCAGGAGGCGATCGCGGAATTCGATCGCGAGTCGGAGCTCGCGCGCCCCTACCGGCTGTACGGCCGCGAATACTCCATGCACGCGGCGCTGGCGCGCGGCGCGGCCCTTCTCCGCGCGGGCCGCACCGCCGATGCCACCGCCGACTTTCACAAGGCGCTCGAGCTGTACGAGGACCACCCGCTGGCGCACGCGGGCCTGGCCCTCGCCTCGAAATCCGAGGCCGCATGGGCGCGCGCCGACGCCGCCAACGCCGCGCAGGCACG
>Ga0066903_100006591_pt1 | contig 10357 bp, 12 predicted proteins | sample PanSoiMetaGPlot1_FD_67491 | JGI IMG/M metagenome (GOLD analysis project Ga0066903, IMG submission 67491) | Tropical forest soil microbial communities from Panama analyzed to predict greenhouse gas emissions - Panama Soil - Plot 1 (version 2) | ecosystem: Environmental > Terrestrial > Soil >...
CAGCGGGGTCGACGACACACAGGTTGGCGGGGCGGCCGGGCTCGATCGGGCCGCCGTGGGCGTCGAGCCCGGCGATCGCCGCCGGCTGCCAGGAGAGGCACGCCAGCGCGTCGGCGAGCTCGAGCACACCGGGCGCGACGAGCTCGCCGAGCGTGAGCGCGAACGCCGTCTCGAGGCCGAGCATCCCCGGCGGCGCCTCCTCGAACGGCTGCTCCTTGGCCTCCGGAACGTGCGGGGCGTGGTCGGTGGCGATCGCGTCGATGGTGCCGTCGGCGAGCCCGTCCTTGATCGCGGCGACATCGGCTTCGCTGCGCAGCGGCGGATGGACCTTGAAGACGGGATCGAACGTGCGGCACTCGGCGTCCGTGAGCGTGAAGTGATGGGGCGCGACCTCCGCCGTGACCGGGACGCCGCGCTCCTTCGCGTCGCGCACGAGATCGACGGCGGCCGCCGTCGAGAGGTGGAGAAAATGGACGGGCGTGCCGGTGAGCTCGGCGAGCATCACGTCGCGCGCCACGACGGTCGCTTCGGCTGCTGCCGACCGACCGGGAATGCCGAGGCGGCTCGACCACGCGCCTTCGTGCATGTGCCCGCCGGCGGCGAGCGTCGGGTCCTCGGCGTGTTGCGCGACGACAGCCCCGGGGAGCGCCCGCGCGTACTCCAGCGCGTTCCGCATGACGCCGGCGTCGCCGACGTGTGCACCGTCGTCGGTGAAGATCCGGACGCCGAGCGCGTACAGCTCCCCCATCGGCGCCAGCTCGTCGCCCCGGCGACCCTTCGTGATGCACCCCGATGCCGCCACGTCACACGCCGAGGTGCGGCCGGTCGCGAGCACGGACGCCACCACCGCGGCGTCGTCGAGCGGCGGCTGCGTGTTGGGCATGGCGACCACGGCGGTGAAGCCCCCGAGGGCGGCGGCGCGGGCGCCCGACTCGATCGTCTCGGCATCCTCGTCGCCGGGCTCGCGGAGGTGCGCGTGCAGGTCGACGAAGCCGGGTACGACGATGCAGCCGCCGGCATCGAGAACGCGCGCGCCTTCCACGCGCCTCCCAACCCCGGCGACGACCCCGCCCTGGACGAGGACATCGGCGACGCGGTCGCCGGTGGCGTCGACGACACGCCCGCCCTTGATCACGAACTCGTCCGGGCGATCAGGCAACGGGAGCTCCGGAGCCGAGCAGCGACCACAGGACCGCCATGCGGACGGCGACGCCGTTGGCGACCTGCTCCGTGATGATGGACGCGGGACCGTCGGCGACCTCGGCCGCGATCTCGACACCGCGGTTCATCGGGCCCGGGTGCATGATCACGGTGTCGGGCTTGAGGCGGGCGGCGCGGGCGGCGGTCAGCCCGTAGCGGGTCGTGTATTCACGGAGTGACGGCACCAGCGCGGAGCCGAGGCGCTCGCGCTGGATGCGGAGCAGATACACGACGTCGAGCTCGGGAAGCGCGTCGTCCAGGTCGGTGGTGGCGCGCGCCGGCCAGCCTTCGAGCGACTCGGGCAGCAGTGTGGGCGGTCCGACTACGGTGACGTCGGCGCCGACGGCGGCGAACGCCTTGACACCGCTTCGGGCGACGCGCGAGTGGCGGACGTCCCCGATGATGCCGACGCGCAATCCCCGGAACCCGTCCGTCCCGAGCCGCCGGCGCAGCGTGAGGAGGTCGAGCAGGGCCTGGGTCGGGTGTTCGTGGCGGCCGTCGCCCGCGTTGACGACGGCGGCGTCGATCCAGGACGCGATCCGGTGGGGCGCACCGGCGCACCGATGCCGCACCACCATCGCGTCGACGCCCATCGCCTCGATCGTGCGGACGGTGTCGAGGAGGCTCTCGCCCTTCCCGACGGCCGAGCTGGCGGCGGTGAACGACATCGTGTCCGCGGTCAGTCGCTTGGCCGCCGTCTCGAACGAGAGACGGGTGCGAGTCGAGTCCTCGTAGAAGAGCGTCACGACCGTCTTGCCGCGCAGCGCCGGGATCTTGGGGATGTCGCGTTGCGTGACCTCGACGAACGACTCCGACAGCGCGAGCAGCTCGTCGATCCCGGTCGCGCCGAGGTCGTCGATCGACAGGAGATCGCTCATCCGTCCGGCCCCCAGATCTCGATGCCGTCCTCGCCGTCGTCGACCTCCTGGAGGCGCACGCGCACGTCCTCGGCGACCTTGGTCGGGAGGTTCTTGCCGACGAAGTCGGCCCGGATGGGGAGCTCGCGATGGCCCCGGTCCACCAGGACGGCCAGTTGGACCGCCCGGGGGCGACCGAGCTCCGTGATCGCCTCGAGGGCGGCGCGCGCGGTCCGGCCCGTGAACAGGACGTCGTCGACGAGGACCACGATGCGGTCGGTGACGTCGACGGGCACTTCGGTCGGGCCGAGGGGCTGCACCCGCCGGAGACCGATGTCGTCACGGTAGAAGGCGACGTCGATCGCGCCGACGGGCACGTCCACGCCCTCGAACCGCTCGATCGCGTCGGCGAGGCGTCGGGCGACGGCCACGCCCCGGGTGTACAGGCCGACGAGGACGACGTCGCCCGCTCCGTGGTTCCGCTCGACGATCTCGTGCGCGATGCGGGTGTGGGCCCGGCGGAGATCGTCGGCGTCGAAGACCTTCGCCCGGAGAGAAAACAAATGGCCCCCGGAGGGGGCCGCTTCGTTCGTACCTCGGTTGTGGTCGTCGCCCGGCAGGGCTCCCCCGCCGGCGATGGGTGCCGTCATGCGTTGTCATCCTCCGTGGGGACCTCGCGGGATCCCCTTCACGGTCTTCGTCAGGGTAGCACTCGAGCCGGTCGCGACGGCGCAGTCTTGTTACGCGGGCGCGCTCATGACGACGCGGCTCGCGTGCTGCCCGACGTCGGCGAACCCCATGCGCCGGTACACCGGGGCGCCCATCGGCGACGCCACGAGGGTGGTGATCTCACCGCCCAGGTCGAGCCCCGCGGCGGTGGCCGACCGGGTGACGGCGTCGCCGAGGCCCCGGCGCATCGCCCGTTGCGCGGTCCCCACCCACGAGATGTACGAGACGCGGCGGGCGACGAGTGCCGATGCTGTCGCCACCGGACCGTCCGCGTCGTAGGCGACGACCGCGGCCGTGTCCGGCGCGAGGATCGTACGCGGCGTGAGGCACGCCGGCGCGACGTCGGCGGGCATGCCGTAGACCGCGTACGCGTCGGCGCACACGGCGGCGACATCGGAGACCTGCTCCGGCGTCGCCACCTGCTCGATCCGGACATCGGGCGGCACGTCGGCGGGTGGCACACTCCCCTCCAGCACCATCAGCGGGGCAGGATCGCCGAACGCGACCATTCCCGCCGCGTCGGCGGCCTCGATGAGGTCGTCGTCGGGTCCAACGAGCGCATACACGCTGAACCCGTGCCCCCGCGGGCCGAAGAAGGCCCGGGCGCGATCCAACACCTCGCCGGCCGCCAGGTCGGGGTCCATCCGGATGGCCCCGTTCACGAGCACAGGGAGGGGATGCGGGCCGGCGTACAGGAACACGCCGTCCTCCTCGAGGACGGCGCCGTCCGGCGCACGGACGCACGCCGCGCGCAGAAAGTCGACGTGGTTCGTGAGCGCGAGCTCCGTGCGGTGATCCGGTTCCACACCAGGACGCTAACCGGATCGCTGACCCGAGCCATCTCTAGGAGCCCGCGTTGCCTCCGGCTCGGACGGTGACGGCGATTCGTCCTCGTGCTCGTCCGGTCTCGAGGAGACGCATGGCGTCGGGTGCGCCACTGAGCGGGTAGGTGCGGGCGACCAGCGGGGTGACCTTCCCGGACTGGATGAACTCGTTCAGGATCAGAAGATCGTCGGCGTTCTCCCGGGCGACGAAGGTCCCAAGCCTCTGGCCGAGGAACGGCGACAGCATGTGCGCTCGGATCTGGCGATCCATGCCAATCCACCGTCCCCGTTCCCCGCCGACGATGACGAGCGTGCCTCGGGGAGCGAGAGCGCGCCGCAGCCGGGACAGCGCGCTGTTGCCTCCTGTATCGAGGATCAGGTCGTACGGTCCCGAGTTCGCGAAGTCCTCACGCGTGTAGTCGATCACGCGGTCGGCGCCGAGCGCGTGGACCATGTCCACGGTCGTTGTGTTGCAGACACCCGTGACGTCGGCGCCGAAGGCCTTGGCGAGTTGCACCGCAAGGCTTCCGACGGCGCCGGAGGCACCGACGATCAGCACCGTCTGGTCAGCCTGGAGGCGTCCCCGGTCGCGCAGACCTTGCAGCGCCGCGAACCCCCCGTGCGGAACGACGGCTGCCCCCTCGAAAGCGAGGCGGTCCGGCTTGGGTGCGAGTTTCTCTTCTCGGGCGCACGCATATTCCGCGAAGGCGCCCCGGCAGGTGCCATAGACCTCATCGCCGCGACGGAACCGGGTGACGTTCTTGCCCACCTCGTCGACTCGGCCGGCGATGTTGGTACCGGCAACCGGAACCTTCGGCGCTCGAAAGCCGAATCCGATGATGCGCATCACGTATGGAACGCCGGTCATGAAATGCCACGCGCCCCGATCCACACCGGCCGCGATCACGCGCACGAGCACTTCGTCGTCACCGATTTCCGGCCGCGCAATGTCGCGCAGCTCCAAGACGTCGGCTGAGCCGTAGCGGTCCTGGACGACCGCCTTCATCGCCCTCTTCCGCCCACTTCGGCCACGAGTTATCCCAGCAGCGTCTCGACGAGGTCGTTCTCGAACCAGGTGAGCCAGCCGTAAACGGCGTGCGCGGGAGCAGTGGGGTCCGACGGGTCGATCGCCTCGGATTCGGCGTCCTCGGTGACGCCGAGCCGGGTCCCGAGCGTGAGTCGGGCGTCGTTGACGACGCCGAGCCACGCCTCCACCTCCTCCGGCGCGAGCTCGACCTCGGCGCGCCCGCGCTTGGTCACGGCGCGGTCGAGCGTCGTGGTCACGAGCTCGAGGGCGTCGAGGCGCGTTTGGAGCAGTTCCGGGTGCACGAGCTCCTGCCACTCCTGCTCGGCGCTCTCCTCGGTCGGGTCGAGGTACGCGGACGGGAACAGACGGTTGTAGACCGGGTCGTCCTTCGCCGTCGGGCTCTCGAGCGCGCCCCGGACCTCGTCGGGGATCGTGCGCAGCAACTCGATCTCGTTGGCGTCGAGGGTGACGACGATCCCTTCGCCGCGGCGGTCGAACTGCGGGCTCAAGACGGGTGCTCCATGGTCGCCCACAAGCCGTGCGCGTGCAGGCGGGAGACATCCGCCTCGGCTTTCTCGCGCGTCCCCTCCGACACCGCCGCCTTGCCCTCGTGATGCACTTGAAGCATCAGCTGCGTCGCTTTCTCGCGCGAGTAGCCGAACAGCTTCTGGAAGACGTAGACGACGTAACTCATGAGGTTCACCGGGTCGTTCCACACGATGACGATCCACGGGCGGTCGGTCCCGATCGCCTCGTCGGTCAGCGGCTCCTCGACTTCGAGGGGCGCGGTGCTCATGAGGCAGGCTGGTCGGGCGGTTCGGACTGCTCGGGGTCCTGACCCCGGAGGTCCTCGGCGATGCGGGCGAGCATCCCGTTCACGAACCGGCCCGAGTTCTTGGTCGAATACTCCTTCGCCAGCTCGACAGCTTCGCTGATCACCACACCCGTCGGCAGATCGTGCCGCCAGCCGAGCTCGTAGCAGCCGATGCGGAGGACGGCGCGGTCGACGAGCGGCATCCGCTCGAGCGCCCAGTGCTCCGACACCTTGCGCAGCACGGCGTCGATCTCGTCGCGATGCAGCTCGACGCCACGCACGACGTCCTCGGCGTACCCGTCGGGCGGTACGGGAAGCTCAGCCAGCAGAGCGTCGGCGTCGAGACCGCGTACCTCGGCCTCGTAGCAGAGGCTCAGGGCGCGTTCCCGGGCCTCACGTCGCGTCGGCATCACCGCGCTCGCCCGTCACGCGCGGGCGAGGTACTCCCCCGTCCGGGTGTCGACCTTGACCCGCTCGCCCGGCTCGACGAACAGCGGGACCTGAACCACGAGCCCCGTCTCGAGCGTCGCCGGCTTGCGGGCACCCGAGACCCGGTCACCCCGCACGCCGGGCTCCGTGTCGGTGACCGTGAGCTCCACGGCCGCCGGCAACTCGATGCCGATGACGCGGTCCTGGTACGTGGGCAACACAGCGGTGTCGCCTTCCTTGAGGTAACGCACGGCCTGGCCGAGATCGCCCGGCTCCAGGTGCACCTGCTCGTAGCTGTCGGTGTCCATGAACACGTACGAGCTGCCCTCCCGGTACAGGTACTGCATCTCGCGCTTGTCGATGACGGCGAGGGGCACCTTCTCGTCGGCGCGGAAGGTCTTGTCGACGACGGCGCCGCTGCGCACGTTCTTCAGCTTCGTGCGGACGAACGCCCCGCCCTTGCCCGGCTTCACGTGCTGGAACTCGACCACGGTCACGAGGCCCCCCGGGAGGTCGAGGGCCATGCCGTTCTTCAGGTCGTTCGTGGAGACGCTCACAGCAGGAAGTCCTTGGGGAATCGGGTGAGGGCCCGGGCGCCATCGTCGGTGACGACCACGGTGTCCTCGATGCGCACACCCCCCGTGCCGGGAAGGTAGACGCCGGGCTCGACGGTCACGACGTAGCCGGAAGCCAACGTATCACGGGCCGTCGCGGCGACACGCGGGGCCTCGTGGATCTCGAGCCCGACGCCGTGCCCGGTGCCATGGACGAATGCATCACCCCACCCGGCCGCCTCGATCACGTCGCGGCACGCCTTGTCGACCTGCGCGCAGTCCGCGCCCGAAGTCACCGCGTCGCGTCCCGATCGCTGGGCGTCGCGGACGACGTCGAACATGCGTCGCGCGTCGGGGCCCGGATCCCCGACGCTGAGCGTGCGCGTCATGTCGGAGCAGTACCCGTCGACGACGCAGCCGAAGTCGATGACGACGGGCTCGCCGGCTTCGATCGCGCGGCTCGACGGTCGGGCGTGCGGCTTCGCCCCGTTGGGCCCGGAGGCGACGATGGTGTCGAAGCTCGTCCCCGTGGCCCCACGATCCCGCATCTCGAGCTCGAGCCACAGGGCGACATCGCGCTCGGTCGGGCGCTCGGCGAGCCGGGGCGCCACGACGCCGAGGGCATCGTCGGCGATCGCGCACGCCGCCCCGATGCGCGCCACCTCGGCCGGCTCCTTCACGCGCCGCAGGTCCTCGACGAGGTGTTCCGTCGCGACGAGCTCGGCGCCGGCGAACCACTCGGCGGCGAAGTCCCGTTGCTGCGCCCACGTGACGCCGTGGGCCTCGAGCCCGAGTCGCCGGTACGTCGCCGCCGCGCCCCGCATCATGTCCCGCTGGCCCGCGTGCGAGGTGCGGACCTCGATCCGCGCCGGGACGCCCGCGGCACCCAGCTGGTCGGACGCCTGCTCCGCGTATCGGCCGTCGGTGACGAACACCAGCTCGTCCGGGCCGACGAGGACGATCGCCGCGCTCCCCGTGAAGCCGGTGAGGTAACGGACGTTCGGCAGCCGCGTGATCAGGAGCGCGTCGACGCTCTCAGCCTCGAAGCGCCCGCGCAGCCGCTCCGTCCGCCCGGCGACGTCCATCGGCGGCAGCTGCGTGAGCGTGTCGCTCACCCCGCCTCCTTCAGCAGCGACACCGCCGCTTCCAGCGCGAGGCGGTACCCGTGCCGGCGGAACCCGGCGACGGTCCCGGTCACGACGGGGGCGACGACCGACGTGCGCCGCCACGCCTCGCGGGCAGACGGGTTCGACAGGTGGAGCTCGATCTTCACCCCGTCGAACGCGGTCAGCGCATCGGCGATGGCGTACGAGTAGTGCGTGAACGCGCCGGGATTGATCACGATCGCCGCGCACCGGCCCCGCGCGCTCTGGATCGCGTCCACGAGGTCGCCCTCGTGGTTCGACTGGCTGTGCTCGAGCACGTGCCCGCTCGCCTCGGCCACGGCGCGCGCGTCACCGATGAGGTCGTCGAGCGTGTCGCTTCCGTAGATCTCCGGCTCGCGCTCTCCCAACAGGTTCAGGTTCGGGCCCGACACGAGCAGGATCGTCGCCATCGGGCTTCAGCCTTCCACGCCCACGGCTTCGAAGGCGCGCCCGAGCGCGGCCCGCGGTGGGTCGTCGACGCGTTCGAGCCCGGACGGACCGGGCAGCACGAACGTGAGGCCGCCCTTCGCCTTCTTGTCCCGCCGCATCAGCTCGATCAGCTTCGAGCGATCAAGGTCGCCGCGCGCGGTCACCGGCAGGTCGAGCGCGGCCACGATCTCCCGGTGGCGTTCGCCGATGGTGGCGTCGATGCGATCCGTCGCCGCCGCGAGCGCACCCGCGAACACGAGTCCCACACCGACCGCTTCGCCGTGCAGCAAATCGTCGTAGCCCGCGTACGCCTCGAGGGCGTGGGCGAACGTGTGGCCGTAGTTCAGCGTCGCGCGCAGCCCCGTTTCCTCCTGGGGATCGCGAGCGACGACATCGGCCTTGAGCTCGACGCACTGCGCGACAAGATCGGTGAGCACCTCGGGATCACGGGCGAGGATCCGGGCGGCGTCCTCGTCGACGACGTGGGTCATGGCGTCGTCGCCGCCGCTCAGCAACGAGATCAGCGCGTACTTCGCCACCTCACCCAGCCCCGCGCGGTACTCGCGTTCCGGAAGGGTGGCGAGGGTGTCGACGTCCGCGACCACGCCGGCGGGCTGGTGGAAGGCACCGAGGAGGTTCTTGCCCTCGGGCAGGTTGACGCCCGTCTTGCCGCCCACGGCGGCGTCGATCTGCGCGAGCAGGCTTGTCGGCACCTGCACGACGTCGATTCCACGGTGGTAGACGGCGGCCGTGAACCCGGCGACGTCGCCCACCACTCCACCGCCGAGCGCAACCACGACGTCGTCACGGAGCAGCCCCCACGCTGCGAGCTCTCGTCCGAGGTGCTCGACGGTCCCGAGCGTCTTCGCCGGCTCACCCTCACCGATCAGGAACAGCTCAGAGCGGTCCAGGCCGGCGCGCGCTGCCGCGGCGTGACGCTCGGCGACGGCGGCCTGGCTCACTACGGCCACGCGGCGGCGCGACGCGAGCATCCGCCCGAGCTCGCGCAGCGCGTGCGGCCCGACCACGACGTCGTAGGGCCGATCGACAGGTACGGTGATTCGCCTCATCGTGGGTACGCCTCGAGGACCGCGTCGACGACCTCGGGGACGGTGCGTCCGTCGGTGTCGACGACCGCGTCGGCCGCTGCCTCGTAGGCGGCGGCACGGACCACCGCCAGCCGCTCGAGGGTCGTGGTCCCCCTCCCCTGGAGCAGCGGACGCTCCGACCCGTCCTTGACGCGCGCCATCAGGGTCGACGGCGCAGCCTGGAGCCAGACGACGAATCCGTCCCGGTGCAGGCGGCGGCGGTTGTCACCATCGAGGACGGCTCCGCCACCGCACGCGATCACCGCCGGTGTCGGCGTCGCGCACGCGTCCGCCACCGCCCGGCGCTCGAGCGCGCGGAAGCCCGCTTCGCCCTGGTGTGCGAACACGTCGCTCACGGAGAGCCCCGTGTTGGCCTCGACGACGTCGTCGGTGTCGACGAAAGGTCGGGCGAGGCGCGTCGCGCACGCGGCGCCGACCGTCGTCTTGCCGGCGCCCATGAGACCTACGAGCACGAGATGCCGGCGCGCGCCGTCGTCGCTCATGTCGTCCGCAGCGAGGCGACGTAACCGTCGTGATTGCGCACGAGCTCGTCCAGCGAGTCGCCGCCGAACTTGCGGAGCGCCTCGGACGCGAGGACCACCGCGACCATCGTCTCGGCGACGACGCCCGACGCGGGAAGTGCCGTCACGTCGGTCCGCTCCTTGAACGAGACCGTCTCCTCTTTGGTCTCGACGTCGACAGTGCGCAGCACCGGCCGGTTCAGCGTCGACAGCGGCTTCATCCCCACGCGCGCGACGAGCAGGCTCCCGGTCGTCATCCCACCCTCGATGCCGCCAGCCCGCGCCGTCGCCCGCTCGTAGCGCTCGTCGTCCTCACTCCAGAGGATCTCGTCGTGGGCCTCGCTGCCCCGGCGGGCCACGCCGGCGAACCCGTTGCCCAACTCGACCCCCTTCATGGCCTGGATGCTCATGAGGGCCTGGGCGATCAGCCCGTCGATGCGCCGGTCCCAGTGCACGTGCGACCCCAGCCCGGGCGGCACGCCGTAGCCGAGCACCTCGACCACGCCTCCCAGCGAGTCGCCCGCCTTCGCGGCCGCCTCGACCTCGGCGATCATCGCGGTCTCGGCGTCGGGGTCGAAGCAGCGCACCGGCGACTCGTCGACACGCGGCAGGTCCTCGGGCGTGGGCCGGCGATCCTCCGCCGCCCGCACCGGCCCCAGCTGGATCACGTGGCTCACGACGTCGATCGCGAGGTGCGAGAGGAGCGCCTTGGCCAACGAGCCGGCGGCGACGCGCGCCGC
>Ga0066903_100006592_pt1 | contig 10356 bp, 8 predicted proteins | sample PanSoiMetaGPlot1_FD_67491 | JGI IMG/M metagenome (GOLD analysis project Ga0066903, IMG submission 67491) | Tropical forest soil microbial communities from Panama analyzed to predict greenhouse gas emissions - Panama Soil - Plot 1 (version 2) | ecosystem: Environmental > Terrestrial > Soil >...
CTCCTCGTCGATGTCCTTCACGGCCTCGTGAACGGCCACCGTGGACACGTCCTTCTGCCGCAGCGTGTGCAGCGACGCCTTGATGATCATCAGCGGGTTGCGCACCTCGTGCGCGATGACAGTCGAGAGCCGGCCGAGCGCCGTCAGCCGCTCCCGCTGCGACATCTCGCGCTGGAAGCGCGCGATCGAGTCGGTCAGCGTGTTGAACGTCGTCGCCAGCAACCGCGCATCGTCGTCGTCCCAGCGGTTGCCGTGGCGGAGCGCGATCTTCCGCGTCAAATCGCCGGTGGCCGACACCTCGCGCATGACGTCGGTGATCGCGGCGAGCGGCCGGGCGATCGTGCGCGCGACGGCGAAGCTCAGGACCGTCGCCATGAGCACGGCGATGACGCCGGTGGCGAGCAGCCAGTTGTGGATGGTCTGCAGGGACTGCAGTTGCGCCGTCCGCGATCGCAGGATCAGCGCCACCGGCCCGGTGTGCAGCGTCGTGTCCTCGCCGGCCGACAGCGGGCGCGGCAGCGCTTCGTACTCCTCGTCGCCGAGCACGAGGCGCGAGATGCCCTTCGTCCGCAGCCGCTCGGCGAGCATGGGCGACAGGGCGCGCGGCAGCGTCGACGCCAGAATCTGCCCGTCCATGCCGAACGCGACGTCGCTGCCGGTCAGATTCTTCAGCTGCGCCGCCAGCGTGTCGTCGAGCAGGACGCCCGCGCTCATCGTCCCGAGGATTTCGCGCCTGGGCTGCTCGAGTGCGACCGGTACCGTCACGATCTGCAGGATGCCGTTCGGCTGCGGCAGCAGGCTGACGCTGTCGTGCCCTGCCAGCGCGTCGCGCACGGCGGGCTGGTGCGCGGCGATGTCGGCCGAGCGCGGCGATCCGCCGGCCGCATAAAGCACCCGGCCGCTCCGGTTCGTGACGAGCACCAGGCTCGCCCGCAGCTGCGCCTGGTACTCGCTGGCGATGTTCTGGACCGTCGGCGGGTCGTCGGTCTCGATCGCGGCCTTCAGCTTCGGGAGGTCGGCGATGAGCCGCGCCATCAGCGTGAACGTCTGCGCGCGCTCGGCCCGCAGCTGATCCACCTGCGCGCTCGTTGCGACGATCTCCCGCTCGAGCGTTCGCTCCGCCTCCCTCGTCACCTGGCCGTTGACGATGTAGATGGCCGTGGCGATGCACAGGACGGCGAGCACCGCGCTCGCGAGGAACATCCGGCTGCGGAGCGAGGAGAGCAGCCTCATCGGATCGTGAAGTCCAGCTCGGAGATGCCGCCGTCCGGCACCAGCGCCTGCCTCGTGTCGGACGGGGTGCCCTCGTTCCACGCGATGACGCCGTAGGTGCCGGGCGGCACGTTGTCGATGCGGTAGCGTCCCTCGGCATCGGTGACCGCGAAGAACGGGTGGCTGAAGACGAGGATGAACGCGTTCATGTGCGAGTGAATGTCGCAGAACACACGCACGATGCCCGGCCGATCGAAGCGGATCGACTGCGAGTGGCCGGCGGCGTAGCGGCCGAGATCGAACGTCCGCGTCTTCGAGAGCGAAAACACGTTGTGGTAGAACTTGTCGGAGTTCGGAAAATCGACCGTCGTGCCGGTCATGATCGCGATCACGTGCGGCACGAACGTCTCGTTCCGCTGATCCATCACGGCGTGGCCGCCCTCGCTCGCCTCGAAGGCTCCGCGCGGCGCCGACTCGAGGTACACCACCGACCGCAGCAGGTCCGGCACGCCCCGGGCCGCCGGCGTCCCCAGGTCAGCCACGCCCGGCCTTCGCTCGCTCGGCGCCGCTGGCCGTCGCAAATCGACGCGGCCCCTGATCGTGCCGGGCCGTGCAGCGCTCGCGAGCGCACCGGCCGGTGCCAGGGACGCAGAGGTTCCGGCAAAGGACACAAAGGTCAGAGCCGCCGCCACCAGTGCCGCCGCCCTTCGCGTCCTCCGTGTCCGTGCCCCCTGTGTTCCTGCATTCACCCTGTGTGTCCTCGTCACGCTTCTCGATCAGAACCAGAACACGAGCTGCGCCGCGCCCAGCGTCGCGGTCCGTTGGAGGATGCCGCCGTCGCGGGTGTTGCGCTGGACCGACAGCTTCAGCAGCAGGTTCCGCTGAATCGCGTAGCCGCCGCCGATCTCGACGCGCGCGACCGGCGCGTCCCACGGCAGCGTGCCGGCCACCGCGCCGGTGACGTCGCTGAACGTCAGACGATCGTACCGTGCCGCCGTGTACAACCCGGGACGCAGCTTGTACCGGCCCTCGACCGACAGCGACACGGCGGTCAGCGGCCCCGTGATCGGCAGCAGCTGCGGCGGCGTCGGCGCGACCGGCAGCGTCCACGCGCTGACGATCGTTTCGACGCGCAGCAGGTAGTACCCGCGCGAGTACTCGGCGTCCGCGCCCCAGGCGGTCTGCGTGAAGCGGTTGCCTGGCTGCATCTCGTCGACGGCCCGCACCGCCGATTGCGCGACGAACGGCCCGCGCGCGGCGGACGTGCCGAGAACGAGGCCGGCGACCGGGCGCAGCTCGAGGCGGCCTGCCACCTGCCGGCCGTCGTTGTCGTCGGTCACGAGCGGGTTCGACAGCGTGCCGGTCGTCACCGATGCGGTCACGCTGGCGATGCCGAGGCCGGCATGTGCCTGCACGCCGGTGTCCCACCGGAACGCGCTGACCAGCGGTACGCCCGGCGCCTTTACGGGATTGCCGATCGTGTAGCCGACGAGCCAGCCGAGACCGCGCTTCCGCAGGAGCTCGTCGGCGCTCGCGGGCAGCGCGTCGGGGCGCAGGCTCGTGAGGTACTGGTACGCGAGTGGATAGCCGATGAGCGGGTTGTCGTTGGCATACGTGCGCCGCGCGAACGCGCCGAAGGTCGGCGGCACGCGCCCCACCTGGATATCGAAGTCGCGCGCCATCCACGGCTTGATGCGCAGAAACAGCGCGTAGGGCTCCAGGCGGCCGAAATTCTCGGTGCGGCCTTCGGCGAGGACCGTGAAGTGCGGCCCCGCTTTCACGGCCGCCGACACGTCGATGCGCATCAGGCGGAGCGCCGAATGTTCGTAATCGGTGTAATCGAAGAACCCCGGATCGTTCGATCCGAACGAGGCGGCGACGTCGCCGCTGACGGTCACGCGGCCGTCGGCCAGCGCGATCGGCTCCGACGGCAGCGTCTGCGCGTGGGCCGCGGCGCCGCACACCGCCAGCAGACACCCGACCACGGCGGCCGTGCTCCGGGCTTTCATGGGTTCCAGTCGAATTATAGGCCCCGGGGGATCGTGAAGCGGATTTCCATCGTGCCGCCGTGCAGTTGTGTAAGCGACGCGTCAGGATACGGCGACAGCCGCGTCGTCGACACCAGCGTCGATGCGTCCGCAGTCCAGCTGCGGGTGGTGCGCACACGCGTGCCGCCGTAGAGCCGCTGGAGCTTCGAGCGATCGTAGGTTCCGGCGGCGAACGCGTCGAGCGCGTCGACCGACTCGGCGTCGCCCTCGAGCGGCTCGTCCGAGGTGCAGACCTCGTAGCGCCCGAGCTCGGGGCGCGGCGGCGTGAACAGCGCCGTCAGCGCCGGGTCGCAGGTGACGGGCGCTTTCAGCGCCGCCGCCAATCCGAGTATGATCAATGTGGTGGCGTATATCATCTGCGAGCCGTGCGTCGGCACCAAGGATACCGCGTGCGTGGACGTCTGTCCCGTCGACTGCATCCACCCGCGGAAGGACGAATCCGAGTTCGCCGCAGCTGAGATGCTTTATATTCATCCCGACGAGTGCATCGATTGCGGGGCGTGCGTGCCGGCCTGCCCGGTCGAGGCCATCTTCACGCTCGACGAGACGCCCCAGAAGTGGGCCGATTTCATCCGCCGGAACGCGGACTATTACCATGGGACTCATTGATCATCGCTTCGAAGACAATTTCATCACGACGAGCATCGACCGCGTGCTCAACTGGGCGCGGGAGTCGTCGATCTGGCCGATGGGCTTCGGCCTGGCGTGCTGCGCGATCGAGATGATGGCCGCGTCGGCGTCGCGCTACGACATCGCGCGTTTCGGCGCCGAGGTGTTTCGTGCCTCGCCGCGGCAGTCCGACCTGATGATCGTCGCCGGCACCGTCACCAAGAAGATGGCGCCCGTCCTGCGCCGGCTCTACGACCAGATGCCGGAGCCCAAGTGGGTGATCTCGATGGGCAGCTGCTCGAACGCGGGCGGCCCGTTCCCGACCTACAGCGTGCTGCAGGGCGTCGACAAGGTCGTGCCGGTCGACGTCTACGTCTCGGGCTGCCCGCCGCGTCCGGAGGCGCTGCTGTACGGGCTCATGCGGCTGCAGGACAAGATTCGCAAGGAAGGGACGACGCTCAGGAAAGAGCGGATCATCATGTCGGGGCAGAGCGAACCGGTCATCATCGGGGATCGCGCATGATTCTCAGGTTCCTGAAGACGATTTTTCTCGTCGACTTGCTGAAGGGCCTGTGGGTCACGCTGAAGTACACGCCGCAGCCGGCCTTCACGTTCCAGTATCCCGCCGAGCGGCGGCCCACCGCGCCGCGCTTCCGCGGCGTGCTGCGCCTCCAGACCGAGCCGGGCACCGGAGCGCAGACCTGCATCGTGTGCGACCAGTGCGCCAAGGCCTGCCCGGACGATCTGATCGCCCTCGGCGGCCACCGCGAGCCGGGGCAGAAGATCAAAGTCCTCGATTACTTCGACTTCAACCTGTCGCGCTGCAGCTTCTGCGGGCTGTGCGCGGAGGTCTGCCCGACCAAGCCAATCAAGGCGCTCATCATGAGCGAGGATTACGAATTGGGCAGCTACAGCCGCGAGACGCAGATCCTGCGCGTCGATGAGATGTACGACGGAGTGCCGATCGAGCAGTACACCCACTGAAACATTTTTCGCTTCTCGAAAGGCCGGAAACCGGCGAAAATCCCCCCGGCGCGTGGTTTCTTTACGGCCCGGTTCTTGAAGAGGGTCGCCCGACTCGCCCCTGGGAGGGACAATGCAGACCGCCTTCCGTGTCGCCGCCGCATCGGCTCTGGTCGCGGCGGCCTCCTTCGTGCTTCGTGCCGACACCGCACCGCCGTCCCAGTCGTCTGAAATTCAGCTGCAGCTCGGCGACCTGCTGTTCTCCGAGGGCAAGTTCCTCGACTCGCTCGACGCCTACCGCAACGCGCTGAAGACCGCCGCGCCCGACGCGACACGGCGCCCGCGAATGGGCGTCATCGCCACAGCGCTCCGCGTCGCCGAGTTCGATCTGGCTCGCGCCGAGGCGGAGCGGCTCTATCAGTCCGACCCGAAGGGGCCGGACTCGATGACGCTGTACGGCGACGCGCTCTGGTCGTCGGGCCTGTTCCAGGAGGCCGAGGACAAATATGACGCGGCGCTGGCGGCGTCGTCCGATCTCGCCCGCGGGCATCACGGCAAGGCTCGATCGCTCGCCGCGCGCGGACGCCTGGAGGAGGCGATGCGCGAGGGGCAGACCGCGCTGCGCCTGTCGCCGCGCGACCTCGAGATCCACCACACGGTCGGCACGATTTACGAGCGGCAGCACAAGTACGAGGAAGCGGCCAACGCGTTCAGCAACTACGTCAACCTGCTGCCGAACAAGGATCACAGCGAGAAGGCCGACTGGTCGCGCGCGGAGATCCGCTTCCTGCGCTCGTTCGGCCAGCGCGTGCCGTTCGAGGCTGAGCCGGGGAGCGACGATCGGCTCTACACGGTCGACTTCCGGCTGGTGAACGAGAAGGTCGTCGTGCGCGCGAAGATCAACGACGCGTCTGCCCAGGACTTCGTCGTCGACACCGGGTCGGAGAACACCGTCATCACTCGCGCCACCGCGCAGCGCCTCGGCATCACGCCGGTCACCTACACGCTCAGCGCCGGCGTCGGCCGCATCGGCCTGCGCGGCCTGCAGCTCGCGCGCATCGACACGCTCGAGCTGGGATCGCTGAAGCTCAAGAACGTGCCGTGCCTCATCAAGAACCCGCCGCTGCGCGACATCCCGTCGAAAGAGACCGAAGGGTTGTCGCCGCTCGCGCTCGGGTACTCGATGGTGATCGACTACAAGACGCACAAGCTGACGTTCGGCAAGCACATTCCGGACGAGCCGAAAGACTTCGAGCTGCCCATGCGCCTGCACCGCCTGGCGACGGTGCGGGGCACGGTCGACCGCAATCATCTCGCGAACTTCGTGATCGACACCGGCGGCGAAGTGATCTCGATCAGCTCGGCGACCGCCTCGTCGCTCGGAAAGCCCGAGACGGGGCGCAAGATCGCGCTGAAGGTGTACGGCACGTCGGGCTGGGATCCGGACGCGTTCCTGATGCCGGGCGTCGATCTGGCGTTCGACACGATCAGCTACAAGAACTTCCCGGTGGTCGTCCTGAACCTGAACGCGCCGAGCGCGCTCCTCGGATTCCAGCTCGGCGGCATCGTCGGACACAAGTTCCTGAGCAAGTACCGCGTGGGCATCGATCTCGATCGGTCGGTGCTCCGGCTCAAGAACGTGACGTAAGGGCGAACGGCTCGGCGCGCCGATAGCCGCGGTCGCCCCAGTCGACGAGCTGCGGTCCGTCGTCCGACCACCACACGACGATCCGTCCCGAGAGCGAGCGATCGGTCGCGAGACGCTCGACCGCCTCGGCAATCCGATCGGGTGATATCAGCTGCGCCGGTACACCACGGGCCTCGCGCTCGGCAGCCGTCAACGATTCCCAATACGCGAGCGCGCCGCCGGTCGCGATCCAGCCCGGCGCCAGGCAGTTCACGCGGATGTTGTCGGTGGCCGCAAGCGCCGCGAGCCGCGTCGTCATCCGGATCATGCCGGCTTTCGCCACGTCGTAGCCCGCGAAGCCGCCGGAGGTCCGGCGCCCGTGCCAGAGCGCCGAGATTGACGCGATGTTCACGATCGCTCCACCTCCGCCGCGCCGCATCACGTCGATTGCCCAGCGGGCGCACCGGATCGCTCCGAGTAGGTCGGTTTCGAGCGGATCGGTCCAGCCTTCGATGGCGTCGCCGGCGACGTGCGTTGCCGACGCGTTGTTGACGAGTACCTGAAGCGCGCCAAACGTGCGCTCGGCAAACGCCATGAGCTCGCGCACGCTCGCATCGTCGCGCACGTCGGCGAGGCAGAGGGCCGCGCGCCCGCCCGCGGCTTCAATCGCGCGGACAGTCTCGCGCGCGCCGGCTTCGTCGATGTCGGAGACGACGACCGCTGCGCCGCAGGCGGCGAAGCGTGCTGAGATCGATCGTCCGCAGCCGGCTCCGCCGGCGCCGGTTACGACGACGACGCCTGCGTCAGCGGCCACCGTATGCCAGCGCCTTCCGCTTCAGCCGTTCCGCGCGCCGCGCGTGCGCCTCTTCGCAGACTCGGCGCTCGTCGTCGGTCTCCACGATGAGCGGCGGAACATGCACCTTGCCGCCGTCGCGATCGATCGCGACGAAGGTCAGAAACGCCGTGCTCGTCAGCTGACGCCGGCCGGTGAGCGTTTCCTCGGAGAAGACGTCGACCTGCACCTCGAGTGAGGTGGTGAAGACGCAGGTGACGCGCGCTTTCAGGATGATGAGGTCGCCGACTTTGATCGAGTGCAGGAACTGCAGGTCGTCGACGGCGGCGGTGACCAGCAGCGTGCGCGTGTGCCGGTGGCAGGCGATGGCGCCGGCGATGTCGATGAGGTGCATGACGGTGCCGCCGAGGATGTAGCCAAGCGGGTTGGCGTCGTTCGGCAGCACGACCTGCACCATCTCGGTCGCAGACTCGGAGGCGCGCTTGGGCGTGAGATCCATTCGGCGATCTTACTCGCCCGTGAGCGCCGGCTCCTCGTTCAATGCCTTCGCGACCTGCTTGAGAATCCCGTCCATCGTCGCGTGGTGGCCGAAGACGTACTTTGCCATGAAGCGGAAGATCGGGTTGGCGACCCAGCCGTCTTCCGTGATGGTGAGCGACGAACCACCCGGGTCACTTGCAATCGCAATCGTCCACGTGCCGCCGAACATCTTCTCGGTGTCTTTGACCCGTGTGACCTGGCGGTACGGCGGCTGGCTCTCGATGACATCGACAGGGACGGAGGAGGCGCCGGCGGCGGCGGTGACGGCGTTCCAGACGTCCTGCGGCGGCCGTCTGACGCGCAGCGTGCGGCTCGCCTTGTGGTTGCGCGGGAGCATCGACCCGATCGCCGCCAGGACCGCAATCAACGCCGCCACGTCTCCGGCACCGAACAGCAGCCATCGCATACGGCGTGTACCCAAAGAACCGAGGGGGCTAGGGGGCTGGGGGACTAGGGGACTGAGGAACTGAGGCGCTCTCAGTCCCCGAGCCCCCTAGTCCCCTAGCCCCCTTCGTGTTCTAGTCTCAGAAGTCGTAGCCGATCCAGACCGCAAAGCGCGGCTTGCGCCAGTCCGAGGCGGTGCTCACGCACCGGCCGGCCGCGTCCAGCGAGCTGCACGCAAAGACCACGTTTTCCCAGCCCTGGTTGAAGAGGGTCCGCCACGACCAGTCGAAGTGGATGGGGAAGCCGAGCGCGAAGGTCTCGAGGCCGAGGCCGTACGAGGCCCGCCCGTCCTGGAGCCGGAAGCCCGAGACGTTCGCCTGTTGATACTGCAGCGTGTAGGGTCTGATGCCGGTCGTCGGATCGGCCGGGCCGAGCACGGGGCTGCCGTCGGGATTGAGCTTGATGCCGACCGGCACCTGGCAGGTCGTCGTATTGTTCGCGGCGAATTTGTACCCGTTCGACTCGCCGGTGCAGGGGTTCGCGCTTTGCTGGTTGCTGAACCACGCGCCGCCGACCCCCGCGAAGAAGACGCCGCGGATGCCGCCGATGACGCCGATCGGCGTGAGCGCCGCCTCGATCAGCGGGAAGCGCAGCTCCGCGTTCGCGTACACCATGTTCGATCCGGCGAACTCGAGGTAGTCGTACCCGCGCAGGTCGCCGTTGCCGCCGAAGTACATGAAGTCGGGGAAGTCGCCGGTGCTGTGGAAGCCGCGGATGCGGGTCGCGAAGACGCCGTTGCCGCCGATGCGGAGGTAGTGGCGAATGTCGCCGTCGTAGGTCTGCCGCGACAGGAGGCCTCCGACTTTCGGCGACACGTCGTAGGCGAGCCGCATCGTGTTGCCGGCCAGCGGTCCGTACTCGCGGAAGACCGTCGTCTCCTGGACGAACGCGGCGCCGAGCGGCGCGAGCGTGCCGTTGCGCAGCACCGACTGGCCGTAGAGCTGCTGCTGGTAGGACTGCGAGTAGGCCTGCAGCGCCGGATCGCTGTACTCCTCGTCGAGGTTGACCAGGCCCGCCGACAGCTCGACGCGCCAGTACCGATTGAACGGATAGATGCCGAAGAGGCTGCCGCCGCGGATCGTCCGCGTCGCGATTGCGTCGCTGCGGCTCAGAATCGGCGCGAACGACGGATCGTAGAAGTACCCGCCGTACTGGCCGTAGAAGAACTGCGTCTGCGAGAAGCCCTGCAGCGCCCACTGGAAGCGGCGCGACAGATCGACGTAGGAGAGCGACAGCGTGCGGTACTGCGAGATCGAGGCGGCGTACAGGTTGACCTGCTTGTCGCCGAGAACGTCGCCGAAGCTCACCTGCGTGCCGCCGAAGATGTCGCCGTTGTTGGTGACGCCGACGTTCACCGGCGGCCGCCCCTCGAGGAACATCTTCTCGAACGTGCCCTTCCTGCGCTGGTTCTCCTTGACGAGTGTGTGCTGCAGCGGCGGCACGAAGTCGATAATCGGGCCCGGCGCGCCGAAGTCGGCGCTCGCGACCGTGTGCAGCGGCTCCTTCCGCTCGAGCGTCCGGATGCTGAACTCGTTCTTGAAGTAGCTGACGAAGGCGATCCGGCTCGTCTTGCCCTCGTTCAGCACGATCGGCGAGAAGTTGCCGCCGACCGCGTCGGTGTACTGCCGCAGCTCGCCGTTGGTCAGATCGAGCGTCCAGATGTTCAGGATGTTGCCGTTCTTCACGACGTCGGGCTCGAGCGGCACCGCCGGGTCGGTGGCGGTCGACGCGAACACGATCGTATGGTCGTCGATGAACTGCGCGCCGGTCTCGTCCTGCGTGCCGAAGGTGATCTGCGTCTTCTTCTTCGTGTCGAAGTCGTAGCGGAACAGCTTGTCGTTGCCGCTGACCCGTGCCGTGTAGACGAGGAACTTGCCGTCGGGCGAGTAGCTCGGCGCGCGGTCGCCGAACGGATCGTTGGTGATGTTGGTCACCTCGAGCGTTTCGAGGTTGACGGTGAAGATGTCGCCGACGGCGTTGCGCAGCGCGTCGAACGCGACGAACTTGCCGTCGGGCGAGAACGACGGCGACTCGGGCTCGTCGACCGACTTCATCGGAATGCGCTGCTCGATGGCCCGCGTCAGCACGTTCTGGATGATCAGCGTGCGCTCCTTTTCGGT
>Ga0066903_100006593_pt1 | contig 10356 bp, 13 predicted proteins | sample PanSoiMetaGPlot1_FD_67491 | JGI IMG/M metagenome (GOLD analysis project Ga0066903, IMG submission 67491) | Tropical forest soil microbial communities from Panama analyzed to predict greenhouse gas emissions - Panama Soil - Plot 1 (version 2) | ecosystem: Environmental > Terrestrial > Soil >...
CGAAAACAAATACCGCCACGTTTACAATCATGCGGTGGCGATAATCGTCTGAGCTTTCATCGCGTTCATATTTCGCCAAGTCGTCGACCGGAGATGACGGCGGTGGTCGCCTACGAGCGTTGTTGCGCCGGAAGCTGACAACACGCGATCCGTCTTCGGCGGACGGGGAGGAGTTCCGATCGGGCATAGCGCAGTTTAGCATGCCGGTCGTTTGCATTCGACAATTGATGAAAAGACGGTGACCTCTCGGAAACGCATGGCATGCCAACCAAAATGCGGTGTGGCGAATGCCCATTTTGTCCGGTAAGAGCTGTTTACTAGGAGTTCGTCGATGATCCGCGTATTTTTTGTTGCCATCGCCGTTTTAATGGGTTGTTGGGCTAGCTCGGCGAACGCCGAAGACATCACGGTCGGGAGCTTAAAAATTTCCAGCCCATGGGCGCGCGCTACACCAAAGGGCGCTGCTGTGGGCGGAGCCTACATGACCATCGCCAATATGGGTAATGTCTCTGACCGTCTCGTCGGAGGCTCATCGGATCTCTCCAGCCATGTCGAGATTCACGAGATGAGCATGGACAATGGTGTGATGAAAATGCGCCCTCTCGAAAAGGGCGTTGAGATCAAGCCGGGGCAGACAGTCGAGTTCAAGCCCGGAGGCAATCATGTAATGTTCGTCGGGCTAAAAAAGCCGTTTGAGGAAGGCCAACACGTCAAGGCGACGCTGGAATTCGAGAAATCCGGCAACGTCGCAATTGATTTCGCTGTTCGGGGTATTGGCGCTCAGACCGGCACATCATCAGGTGAAGTGCGGACGCAGCAAGACCACTAGAAGGTGGGTAGATACTGTCGTTAAGCCGTGCTGACGTTTAGCAAGGTCAAAACTCTTCAAAATAGGAAACATTTTTCAAGCTTCTGCGTTTCTCCGGGCCCGGGGGAAACAAAGGAGGCTGATATGAGAATGGTCGTTTTATGCGCGGCCGTCGGGGCAGTGCTTGTCGGCGCCAGTCCGGTTTCCGCGCAGGTTGTTGTGCACGATCGCGATAGTGCGGTCGTTCGCGAGCACATCGATCACGATCATCATTATGGGTGGCGTCACCACCACGCTGAGTGCCGCGTCGTGCGGGTTAAGACACGTCTGCCGAACGGCAATGTGATTGTTAAAACCCGACGCGACTGTTGATAATGCAGAGACGTAGCGTTTCCCAACAGGTTAGGCCCCGGCGTGCGTTTTGTGCGCCGGGGCCCAAAGGCACGCGACCGGTCCTATTTGGGTTCAGGGAACGCCAGCTTTTCAGTTTCTGGGGGCAGCATCTGAAAAACATTTAAGGTCATCGAAATGAGCGCGTAGTACCCGAGTATCCCGACCAGTTCCACGGTCGCCGCGTCGCCCAATACTGCCTGCACGCGCTTGTAGGTTCGATCCGTCACCCGGCGAGTTTTGTAAAGTTCTTGAACGAAATCGTAGATTGCGCGCTCGTCCTTCGGCGCGGTTTTTGGTGTCCGGCCAAGACGCAAATCTTCGATGGTCTTTGGCTTAACACCACCTTTCTCGGCGATTGGAGCGTGCGCAAACCATTCATATTGCGCACGCCAAAGCCTTGCAGTGCATAAGATGGCGAATTCAGACAGACGGGATGGAAGTGCTGTTTGATAACGACAGTGAGCGCCCAGCTTTTGGGCCAATTCTCCGAACGCCGGCGCATGCATCCAGGCCGCAAAAGGGCCGCGTGGTGTGATGGATGTGCCGCGCGGTCCGGCCCGAAGGCTTGCAAGCAGAGCGCGCTGCGCGTCTGTCATGCCCGGTTCGTTGATCATGGCGATGCGTGGCGCCGGGCGTTTGGCGGGCATGATAGAGTCCTTAAAGATCTACTGGGCAGAGACGGAAGGATCGCGTCCACTATAGCCCGAAATCAACGCTTGCGATCTCGTACGGGCGCACATCGCGTGATTCAGCATAATGGCCAGAAATCGGCTGCTCGACGACTACTCGACGACCGCCGTCACTTTCATCAATCCGCGATCGATCATGTGCAAAGCCTTGGCGGCAGCGAGCGAAAGATCGAGTACGCGGCCCCTCGTGAAGGGCCCGCGGTCGTTGACGACGACAATGACGGTGCGGTGGGAGTGCGGATCGGTAACCCGCAAGCGTGTGCCAAACGGAAGGCTGCGATGCGCGGCGGTATATCTTTGCGGGTCGTAGCGCTCGCCACAAGCCGTCCGGCCGGAGTAGTTCGTACTGTAGAAGGCAGCTATCCCGGTAAATCCGCGCGGACTCTGGGCGAAAGCGGTTGTAGACGCGATGCAGCACGCGACCACGACTGCTGCTATCATCCATTCGCTGGAGGTCATTTCCCAGGCTCCCCGTCCACGTCACTCGTGACGGTCGACTTGTTTGGCGCACTGGTTAGCAGAACGAAAGTTCCACGAAAAGACCACATAATTATGAAGACGAACCGGCAGAGGTTTTCGCGCTGTGCGAGGCTGCGCGAGACTTGCGGGCGTTTGCAGGTGATGATGGCTTCTTCCGCCTCTCCAGATGGCTAAACGTCATTTCGGCTCTGGCACGGCAATCGTCATGGAGTGCTTGCAGCTCATCATCGGTCAGGTCTTCGATTGCGGCAAATCTGTTTTCCGCGCCCTTGATTGCGAGGACCAGTTCGGACAATTTCAGCTGGATTGCCAATGTATCTCGATTCTGGGTGTTCTGAATCAAGAATACCATCAGAAAAGTGACGATCGTGGTGCCGGTATTAATGACCAACTGCCATGTGTCGCTGTAGCCGAACAGTGGCCCTGTCGCGGCCCAGACGATGACCACAGCGACCGCCAATAAAAAGGCCACCGGGTGTCCTGTCCATAGAGAAGTCGCATGAGCGAACTGAGAAAACAGTTGTGTCAGGGGCGGCGAGTGGTTGTCTGATGCTTGATCACGATTGCTCTTTCTTTTCTTCATATTGCGCGGCTCTGGATATCAATATGCCGACCGCCAACGCGCGGGCGGGTTCCCGTGTTCCATTAGTTGGATAGGACCCCTCTATTTCAGCTTTGGCAGTGTTTGTTTCGCGCGGCCGATTGGGGCCCAGGGATCTTGGCGTTGGCGCGACAGGCGCTGCATCAGGTTTTTTACCGTGTATTGGTTGGCGCTCTTTAAACTACTCAATTCCGACCACTCGATCGGTACCGAAACCGGCGCATCAGGGCGCGCCCGGGTGGAGTAGGGTGCCACTGCTGTGGCCTCGCGACTGTTGCGCAGATAATCCACAAAGATCCGCTTGTTGCGCCTCGCTTTGGTTGCCGTCGATATGTAACGGTCTGGGTCGTCCGCTTCCATGGCCTCGGCGATGGCCTTGGTAAAGGCCTTTGCTTCATCCCAGGGCGTCGACTTGATTGGAAGAATAACGTGAAGGCCTTTGCCACCGGATGTCTTCAGGAAGCTTTTGAGCTTAAGCGCAGATAAGCGCTCGCGCACATCGCGAGCAGCCGCGACTACATCTTTCCAGCCCGTACCGGGCCCCGGATCCAGATCGAACACCAGACGATCGGCACATTCGCGATCGTCGATCGTCGTTCCGCGCGTGTGGATTTCCAATACGCCCCCTTGCACCAGGGCGATCAGGCCATCGAGACCGTCAATGGAAATGATCTTGTCGCCTTTTTCAGCGACGAGATGTAGGTGTTCGGTGGGGATGCCGGCGCGCGCATGCTTCTGAAAGAAACATTGGCCGGACGCTCCCTCCGGGCAACGCACCAATGCGATCGGACGGCCCACGAGATGGGGACGCATCCATTTCCACACCTGCACGTAAAATTCGGCCAGTTCGCGCTTGGTAATACCGGCGTCTTCCCAGTAGATCCGGTCGGGATGCGTAAGATGCACGCCTGCAACGCTGGCGTCGTTCGCCTTGACCGGTACGCTACGTTTTATGCTCTCTGTCCTGCTTGCGGCGGCGATGGCCTTTTCGCGCACCACGTCCTTAGCCGACTTGTCCTCTCGCACGCCTTGGAATGAGGCTTGCCTAACACGGTCGCCATGGGTCCAACCGCGGATATCAACCTCAACCACCATTTTAGGCTCAACCCAGATCGGCTTGCGTGCACCTCGCTCCTCCGCAGGAATTGCTTCGAACGGTGCCTTGGCCTTCTCAAAAGCTTTAAGCTTGCGAAATAGCGATCGTGCGACCTCATGCGTGAAACCAGTTCCAGTGCGTCCCGCGTAGCGCAGCTTGTCACCCTCATAGAAGCCAAGTACCAGAGCACCCACTGCATGTGCATCTGCAGTCGAGGGCACGACCCCGGCGACGACCAGTTCTTGACGATCCGAGCATTTGGTCTTGATCCAGTCATGAACGCGCCCCGAACGATATGGCGCATCAGCAACCTTCGACACGATGCCCTCCAGGCCCATTTTGCAGGCGTGCCGAAGCAATGTTGTGCCAGGTCCGGTGAGCGATTCACTCAAGCGGAGTGGTCCACGAGTGGGCTCGCGTTTAAGCAATCTCGCGAGAGCACCTTTGCGCGACACCAGCGGCAATGGCTTCAGATCCACACCATCGAGATTCATGAGATCAAATGCGTAGAACGCCATCCGATCGTGCCTTGATGCTTTGAGGTCCTGTTGGAGAAGCGAGAAGCTAGAAAGCCCGTCGGGACCTTCGACAACGATCTCGCCATCTATCAGTGCGTTCTTAGCAGGGAGCTTCGCGATTGCGCCCGAAATCGTGGGAAATTTTTTTACCCAGTCGAGCCCCTTTCGTGTGAGCAGTTTGACTCTGCCGCGGTCAAGTCTGGCCTGAATGCGGTAGCCATCGAACTTGATTTCATGCAGCCAACCCTTGCTGTCAGGCGCTTTGTCGGACAGCGTTGCAAGGCACGGCGCAACAAAAGCGGGAAGGGCTACGTCGCGAGCGCTGCCTGCCGGATAACCTTCGGCCGAAGTCAAGCTCTCCGAGCGGCGCACAGGCGTGATGGTGGCAGCACGAGCAGGCTTGCGCGCTGCGCTTGCCTTCCCGGCAGTTTTGGATGATTGAACTTTTGTTTGGTTCACTTTCGTTCTGTTGGTCCGCCATTCCTTTTTTGGGCCGTTCGCAATTTCGTCCATTGTCCGGCCGGTCACAGCCGAGAGAGGCTTTTCCTCCAGAATATCCTTATCGCGAGCTGACCGTTCGGACTCGTCATGCTGTTTGATGAGGAGCCAGTTGTCACGTTTTTCTCCTGACCGCCGATGCATACGCACGAGGTGCCAGCCGCCGCTGAGCTTTTCCCCGTCGAGGGTGAACGCGAGATGGCCCTTGGCTAGCCCGTTGTGTGGGTCGTTCTCCGGTTGCCAATGGCCACGATCCCAGATCATGACCGTGCCGCCGCCATATTCACCCTGCGGAATCGTTCCTTCGAATTTGTTGTAGGCAATGGGATGATCTTCGACCTGAACCGCCAGCCGCTTTTCGCCTGGTACAAGACTCGGGCCGCGTGTTACGGCCCAGCTTTTCATCACGCCATCGAGTTCGAGGCGAAGATCATAGTGCAAACGCCGTGCCGCGTGCTTTTGGACGACAAACGCATTGCCGCCCTTGCGCGCCACCGTGCCTTTCGGTTCGGCAGTGACATCAAACCGGCGCTTGGCTCGGTAAGTCTTTAGCCCTGATTTCTTTCGTCCTCGCATGACCTGAGAGTCCCATCTTTTGGGGTCGTGCGCTAGCTGGCCCGTTTGACCTCGCGCAGTGCCTTGGTTCGGACCATACACGAGACGCTTCGACACGCGGCTAAACTGGTTTGTCAGCAGGGCGGTTCCCGGGTGAGCTGTCGCACCGATCATGGAGTTTTTTGAACCCCCTCACCGGATGCGCGCTCGGAACTTTTGCAGGGACCTAACGTTGCTTTGTTAAGCGGCTGACATGCCGCGTCTGAAACGGAGGACCGTCATGCTGGGTTGGGCCGTTACATTTTTGATTGTCGCACTGGTTGCGGCATTGCTTGGCTTCGGCGTGATCGCCGGCGTCGCAATTGAAGCTGCGAAGATTGTGTTTTTTGTAGCGATCGTCCTGTTCGCAATTTCGGTGATCGCCGGCCTGGTGCGTGGGCGACCAACTGTACCGTAGCGTTCGTAAGCGTGAGCTTAGTTCGATAGGCCCCATACGGTTTCGATCGTGTGGGGCCTATCGCCATCTGGGGTATGGCAGTTCAGCGATGGGGACTTGTAAGGAGCCGGCCTATTCGCCGCCGCTTGCGAGCACTGCTCGCGTTGTTTCGTCGGGTCCGAAATCTTCCGCACTGTTGACGTGTAGCAATTCGGCCAACCGGGTGCGGGCTCGGTTGACGCGCGATTTGATGGTCCCGACCGCGCAACCGCAGATTCCGGCGGCTTCTTCATAAGAGAATCCTGAAGCGCCCACCAGGATTAGCGCCTCCCGCTGGTCCGAAGGTAACTGGGCCAGCGCTTCACGGAATTCACGAAACTCAACGTGACCATATTGATCGGGCTGCGATTTCAGCGACTCGGCATGATGGCCGTCGCTGTCCTCGACCTCGCGCCGACGCTTGCGATATTCCGACCGGAAATGATTGCGCAGGATGGTAAATAGCCAGGCGGACATGTTCGTCCCAGGCTGGAAGGAATCGATGTTGGCGAGCGCGCGCAACAAGGTCTCTTGCACCAAGTCATCCGCGCGATCCACGTTCCCACACAAAGAGATCGCGAAAGCGCGGAGGCTGGGCACCGCACCGAGAACGGCTTTGCGAACCGACTCGTCCATCGGCATTATTGCGGTTCCTTTTTTCCGCTGCCTTCCAGGCGATCAATCAGGTCGCTAAACCGGTCAGGAACGCCCTGGTTCACGACTTCGTCGTACATGGCGCGCAACTGCTGACCGAGGCGAGCTTGGACGTCTCGGCCCAATTTCGCCGGTTTCGCATTCAGCCTCTTGCTACGGGTCGCCGCGGCTTCCATCGGATTTTGCTGTCCCACGGGCTTTCGTTCGTTCATTGTTCACCCCAACAAATCCGAGGCCCGGGGCGGGCGCCGGCTGCCCCCTTGGTTCTGAGCAAAACACGTGACTTGGCAGATGGTTCCTCAAGAACGGAACTTTTTTGCGACACTGGCGTTGGCGGGCTACAGGCTGGGCGGAACGCAGGGGCACAACCCCAATCGAACAGGACGCGCTTAGATTCGGGAGGGATTCTTGTCGACATCACAAGCAGTTGCGCAACATTTGCCCTATCTTCGCCGGTACGCCAGGGCTCTTTCTGGGAGCCAAGCGTCCGGTGACGCCTATGTGGCAGCCACTCTTGAGGCCTTGGTTCAGGATCCGAAGGTCTTGGACGTAGGCCTATCCACGAGGATAGCGCTCTATCGTCTTTTCACGAAGATCTGGAATTCGGTCGCGGTCAACGGCAAGGCGTCGGGCACGAGCTCAAGCCAGCCGGTCGAGCGCCATCTCGCCCAGATCCCTCCCAAACCGCGCCAAGCATTTCTGCTCGTCGCCCTTGAGGGGCTTTCCGAGGATGATGCCGCCAAGGTGCTCGACATTGATGCGCCGACGTTGCGTGAGCTAGTCGAAGAATCCGGACGTGAACTCGCCGCTGAGATCGCGACTGATGTACTTATCATTGAGGACGAAACATTTATTGCTCTCGACCTAGAAGGTCTCGTGGAAAGTCTTGGTCATCGCGTGCTTGGAGTTGCCCGCACGCACGGCGAGGCAGTGGCTTTGGCAAAGGCCAAAAGGCCCGGGATCATTCTCGCAGATATTCAGCTCGCAGATGGCAGCTCTGGTCTTGACGCAGTGAATGAAATGTTGCGGTCGTTTGAAGTGCCGGTCATTTTCATCACGGCGTATCCGGAGCGTTTCCTCACGGGCGAGCGTCCTGAGCCGGCCTTCCTGATTGCAAAGCCGTTTCAACCGTCAACAGTCTCGGCAGTGCTAAGTCAGGCGTTGTTCTTCGAGCGTAACGCCAGACGACGCGAGCGCCGCGCCAGCTAGGTTAACGGGCAGCTGTGCCGGCCGGTGGAGTCAAACGGTAGGGCCTTGGGTAAGAAGCGGCGCTTTCGCACCGGACCGACCCTTCCCGTTACGCGGGGCTTCCAGCGCGATGGAAGCCGTTTCGGCGAATTATTGCAACGGTTTGCGCGTCCCATGCGTTGGGTTTCGTTGTGGCATTTGAATAACTGTTCCCGCCACCCGTCACAAGTGACCGCTGAGGCCTGCGCGACCTCTTTCGTTGACACTTGGTCCAATGAACGTCTTGATGGGAAAAGCCGCCATGACCGCTGACAGGGCATATGCTCGCACCCGGTCGCGTCGCGCGAGGAGAGAACGAAACGAGTGGTATGGTGCGCAGCATGTCAGGGGCGCAAGAGTCCGAACTAGACAGGCTTGAAAAAGAATATCGCCGGCTGCAAGACCAGGTGAGTGCGCAGGCGTGGGAGCTAAACCTATTGCGGGCACGCTTCGCGCGATATGAAGCCGCCCTGCGCGGTTCGCAGGTGACCGTGTATACGCAGGACCGAGATCTTCGTTACACGTCGATCAGCAATCCAATGCTGGGCCGGTCGGTTGAACAGATTCTTGGCCGTACGGATGCGGAAATTCTGACCCTCGATGGCAGTGCCACCATTATCGCTGCGAAACGCGAGGTGCTTGCAAGTGGCGAGGCCAAGCGGGCGGAAGTGCCGTTCGAAGATGCGCCCGGAATTCGCTGGCACGATTTGCATATCGAACCGCTTCGAAACGAGGCCGGGGAAGTCGTCGGGCTGACGTGCGCATCTGTCGATGTGACCGAGCGCAAGGAGGGCGAAGCTCACCTTCGACTATTGCTGCGCGAGCTGACCCATCGTTCGAAAAATCTGCTGGCGGTCATCCAGGCAATGGCACGGCAGACAGCACGCCATGCGGGCTCTGTCGATGGTTTTTTGACGCAGTTTGGCTCGCGGCTACAGGCGCTCGCTGCGTCACACGATCTTCTGGTGCGCGAGAGCTGGTATGGCGCTTCGCTAGGCGAACTCATCCGGTCTCAGCTTGGTGGCTATCTTGAGGGTTCGGCAAATCAAGTATCAATCGAAGGTCCGAGCATCGCCCTTAAACCCGAAGCGGCACAGAATTTGGGACTCGCGCTTCATGAGCTTGCGGTCAACGCTGCAAAATTCGGGGCCCTATCGGTACCGAGTGGCCGCGTATCCATAACTTGGACCCAGCGCGACCACGGGGAGGACAACGCGGTCGAGCTGGACTGGCAGGAGCAGCTCGGACCGAAGGTCAAGATCAGGCGCAGGAAAGGATTCGGCAGCATGGTCATCGAGCGTAACCTCACGCGTGCGCTCGATGCTGAGGTGAATTTGGAATTCGATCCAAGTGGACTGCGCTGTCACATCGTTATTCCCGCCAGTCAAATTCTGGCTCTACGGTAAGCCTATCCGGAACATATTTCGTCGCCCGCAGTTTCCGTGTCGATTGGAAACGCGGAAAGCGGCGATGCGCGCGTTCATACCGTATATACTTGCTGCCATCACGGTGGTTATCGCGCTGGACGCCTTCGCTCCGGCGGGGCTCAGTCTGGCTATAGGCGCATGGCCGGCGATCAACGAAAAAGAAATTACGACGGATCAGGTTGTCGACCGAACTCACAAAGGCGACCGATGGCAGGTGCCATTGGTGAGTGGACGGCGCATGTCGCCGCCGCGCGCGCCGGCAATGCTGATTGGATGCGAGCCGGTCTTCAGTTCATTGTCGGCCGGCTCACGGGCGAATTTTCCCGGCCGCTGCGTCTCTTGAATTGTCAACTGCCGCGGCGACGCTGTGCATGGAACTTGTTGTTCCCATTAGCGTTGGTAGACGCCGTCAATAAGAAGGGAGTTTTGACATGCTCCGGCCTTTGAGCGTTCTCGCCGCTATGTCGATTGTAGCGGCGGTGGCGTCGGCTTTGCCATCGCTCGCGCAAGGCGAGCGGGTAAAGGCCGGGACCCTAACGTGCGATATTTCAGGTGGCATTGGTTTGATCATTACCTCGCATAAGGATGTAACCTGTATGTTTACGCCGTCTCAACCGGGACCACGCGAGGTATACGTCGGCGGAATAAACAAATTTGGTCTCGACATCGGCGCCACCGCCGGAGGCGAGATGGCTTGGGCCGTTTATGCGCCGACCACTCGTCGCTTTGGTGCGCTGGCGGGTAACTATAGCGGCGGCAGTGCAGAGGCGACCGTAGGCGCGGGTCTGGGTGCCAACGTGCTGGTGGGAGGGTCGAACCGCACGATCGCGCTGCAACCACTTTCAGTGCAGGGGCAAGCGGGCCTTAACGTCGCGGCTGGCGTGGCCGAACTTATTCTGCGCCCTGCGCGCTAACAGGTTTCCAATCATAAAAAA
>Ga0066903_100006594_pt1 | contig 10356 bp, 11 predicted proteins | sample PanSoiMetaGPlot1_FD_67491 | JGI IMG/M metagenome (GOLD analysis project Ga0066903, IMG submission 67491) | Tropical forest soil microbial communities from Panama analyzed to predict greenhouse gas emissions - Panama Soil - Plot 1 (version 2) | ecosystem: Environmental > Terrestrial > Soil >...
CGCGCAAGCGGCCCAAACGCCTCGAGCCAGTGCCACCCGAACCGCCACGACGCGACGGCCAGGACAACGGCGGCCGCCGCCGCGAAGCCGAGATGGCTGACGGCCCGCCCGCGGGCGCGCGCCTCGAGCAGCCGGAGCGGAAGAAAGATCACGGCGATCCACTTGACGAGAATTGCCGCTGCCCATGCGACGCCCGCCAGCTGCCGGCGGCCGACCGCTGCGGCCGCGAGCGCGGCCATGACGAGCGCGGCCATCCAGGCGTCGTTGTGGCCGCCACCTGCGAACTGGAGCGCGAGCAGCGGGTTCCACCCGACGAATGCGCAGGCGAAGGCTCGCCGCCCTGACAGGAACACTGCCAGCCCGGTCGCGACCAGGACGCCCACCGCCGCGAGGGCCTTGTATGTCCAGGCCGCAACATCGACCGACGTGCCGCTTGCGAGTGCGAGCGGCTCAGAAGCGAGCGTGAAGGCGGGTCCGTAGACCGACGGCGTATCCCGCCAGTCCCGGCCGACGTGCCGAAAAGCCGGATCGCCGGGAAAGTCGTTCGGCGATTCGACGTACGGATTGGCGCCGTGCACCGCGGAGATCCGCCCGTAGTCCCAGTAGGTCCAGGCGTCGCTGGAGAGCAGCAGCGGGGCGCCGAGCGGAGCGATCTGCACCGCCGCCGCGACCACGGCCACCGGGAGAAGCGCCCCTCCGCGCCGATCCAGAAGCGCCACTCCGATGAGGTACGCGCCGAACGCGCAGACCTCGCAGACCAGGTAGATGACGGCCCAGTACGACTCGCCGACGAGTCGGCCGCCTTCCCCCGGGACGAGCGGCGATCCCGACGGCCAGGCCACCGCGACGCAGACCACGACAAGCACGAGGACGGCCAAGCCCGCAGCGAGGGCGGCGCCGCTACGTACGCGTGTCGCGGCCACGGAGAGGGGGCCGGGCGCTACCGGGGACCGGCGCGCGGGACAGGCGGCGGCGGGGGCGCCACCGGGGGCGGCTCGGCCGGCGGAGGCGGCGGTGCGACTGGCGGGGGAGTCGGCGGCGAGGGCGGGGGAGTCGGCGGTGGGGGCGGCGGAGATGGTTGAGGGCTAGCAGCCGGAGGCGGAGGAGCAGGCGAGGGCGTCCCGTAGGTCGTCGGACCGGTGTACGTCGGTACGTACGAGTTCGAGTACTGGTCGGACGACGAGCCCGAGTACTCGAACCGCCCATGCCAGGGACGGTACGACGGCCAGACTGTCGGCAACTGCCATCCGTGGGGCGGCGTGCCCGCGAGCGCCGGCTGCATGAAGCGGTGCCAGATGTCGGCGGGGAACGTCGGGCCTGCGACGGCGATACCGTGAACGTTGTCCATCGGAACCTCGGCCCGCGGGTACCCGACCCAGACGGACGTGGCGAGCTCCGGCGTGTATCCGCAGAACCACGCGTCGGCGTGATTCTCGGTCGTCCCGGTCTTGCCGGCAGCCGGCCGGTCGATCGCCGCACCAGTCCCCGTCCCGGATTGGATGTTCTCCTCCAGGATCCTGGTCACTTTGTAGGCGACGCCGTCGGGGATCACGCGCTTACGGACGGCCCTGCTCCAGTGTTCGTCCACGACTCCGCCGGGCAGAACGACCTTCGTGATCGCCTGTGGCCGTGAGAAGATGCCGCGCGCGGCAAGCGTCGCGTACGCAGAGGTCATTTCCAGCGGCGAGACGGCGATCGAGCCCAGGCCGAGCGAGGGCACCGGCGGCAGCGTCGTGCGAACGCCGAGCCTGCGGGCCATGTTCGCGACGTTCTTCGGCCCGACGTCCAGTGTCAGCCGCGCGTAGACGGTGTTGTCCGACGCGAGCGTGGCGCGCTCGATCGTGACCGTCCCGAGATACGAGTGGTCGTACGTGGTCACGTCCCAGGGCTCGGTACTCGCCTTCGCCTGGAAGTGGAACGGCGCCGACAGGTACGTCGTCGAGGACGGGTCGATCCCACGTGCGACGGCGGTCGTCAGGACGAATGTCTTGAACGTCGAGCCCGCCTGACGCCGCGCCTGCGCCGCCAGGTTGAACTGGTTCTTCGCGCGGCCCGGTATCACCCCGGTCATCGCGCGGATAGCGCCGGTGCGCGGGTCGATCGAGACGATCGCGGCCGCGGGATCGGTCCGGTAGTAGAGCGTTTCCCGGATCGCGTGCTCCGCCAGCCGCTGGAGGCGCCGGTCGATCGTGGTGTAGACGCTGAGACCGCCGGATTCGACGCGACGCTCGCCGTAGCGGTCGACGAGCTGCTCGCGCACGAAGCTGAAGAAGTACGGCTCGCGGATGCGGGTGTACAGCGTTCCGGCGCGGAGGTGCAGCTGCCGGTCCGCAATCGCATTGCGGTACTCGCGCAGGCTGATGTCGCCGCTGCGCTCCATGGCGCGAAGCACGACGTCCCGCCGAAGGATCGCGAGACGCGGGTTCACGAACGGGTCGTAGGCGGAGGGGGCCTGCGTCAGCCCGGCGAGCACGGCCGACTGCTCCAGGTTCAGGCTCCGGGCCCGCCGCGAGAAGTACGTCTGCGCCGCGGCTTCGATGCCATACGCATGGTCGCCGTAATAGACGTGGTTCAGGTAGGAGGTCAGGATGCGCTGCTTCGGCCAGGCCTCGTTCAGCTTGATCGCCAGGCAGGCCTCCTTGATCTTGCGCGACAGCGTGCGCTTTCGCGTCGGGATGTAGAGCAGGCGCACCAGCTGCTGCGTGATCGTCGAGCCGCCCTCGACGACCCGGCCCGCGCGGATGTCCGTCCACAGCGCACGGGCGATGCCCTCGTAGTCCACGCCCCCGTGCTGGTAGAAACGTCGATCCTCGATCGCCACGGTCGCCTTGCGCATCCACGGGCTGACCTCCTGCAACGACACCGGCTGCCGGTTCTTCTCCGACGGAATCGAGCCGAGAAGCTGACCGTTGGCCGCATAGACAAACGAGTTGTGTCCAAGCGACGCAGGCCGAAGCGATGCCAGGCTGCAGCTCGATCGAAAGGCAGCGGCGCCGCCGAAGCCGACGGCGGCGATCAGCAGGATCGTCCCGAGCAGGCCGGCGACGACAAGGAGCAGCACGCGATGCTTGCGCCGGCGATTCGAGCGGCGGTGCCGGCGACGGTATTGGACGTAGGCACGCTCCGGGGCCGCCCGCCTCGGCGTCCGTCCACGCGTCACCCGAGCATCCCGGCCGCCCGCAACCGCATGTGGGCGCGCAGGCGAAGGTCGCTGGAGCGCCGCTGCGCGGAGAGGCCGTCGTCAGACGGCACACGAACGGTCACGACCGCCGCCTCGTCCAGCGCGGTCAGCAGAACCTCGGCTTCTGTGAATGTCTCTCGAAGCAGACCGACCACCGCCTCCAGATCAGCCGACAGCGGCACCCGAATGGTCGCCTCGGCGAGCTGCTCGCGGCTGACGATCGTCGTGTTGCGAATCGTATCCGAGGCCAGCTTCTCGTTTGGAATGACAAGCCGCGAATGGTCGAGGAGCCGGATCCACGTGTAGGTCAGGCCGATCTCCTCCACGACGCCAAGGCCATCATCGACCTCGATCCAGTCCCCGAGACGAATCGGCTGCGCCACCGCGATCAGGATGCCCGCCACGAAGTTCGCGAGCGTGCTCCGGGCGGCAAGACCGACGACGAGACCGATGACCGCGGAGGAGGCGAGGATGCCCCCCGCGACCGCACGCACCTGCGGGATCACGAGCAGCGCCGAGACCACGCCGACGAAGACGATGCCGGCGACGAGAGCGCGACGCAGCACCCGGTACCGCGTCACCGCTTCCGGTGGGAGCTGACGCCGCGCCAGGCGGCGGTCGACGACCTCCGCGACGACCGCCGTGACCAGCAGGACGCCTCCGAGGACGGCCAGGCGCTGCCAGGACGGCATGGCGGCCTATTCGACAGCGGCCGCGGCGATCCTTAGCCGTCGGGATCGAGCGGTAGCGGGCGACGGCCGGCGAAGCCCTCTTCGATCCCGTGCCAGAAGCCAATGCGATCCTCGCCGACTCGCCAGCAGAGATAGACGTCCTCGTCGCCGCGGCGTGCCGGGAAGTCCACCAGGCCCTGCTCGAGGTCCTTGACGACGGCACCGAGCTCCTGAATGGCTTCCGCGCAGCGCGCAAGCGACGCCGTCTCGCGCTCGATGCGCTTCTTGACAGTTGCTAGCTCACCGGGGGGAAGCCCGCCGTTTCCGGCCACCGCCCGGAGCAGCGCCGCTTGCTTTCTCTGCAGCCGGACCAGCGTCCGCCGGTGCTCGACCATCCGCTCGGCAAACGGCCGAACGGCGGCGAGCAACTCGTTCGCCTCGTCCGGCGTGAAGTAGCGCGGCGGCACGTCCTCCGGCGGCAGCGTACAGGGCCGACGGTGATGAGCCTTATATTGGCGGCCCGTGAAAGCCGTCCTCATCGCGTTGCTCTTCCTGCTCGCCGGACTCCTCGTCACCGGCTGCGGAGAACGGGCCGAGCCCACCGGCACGACGGTCGCGCTCTATCCGGTCACCGTCACGGACGCGAACGGGACACAGGTGACCCTGTCGACGGAGCCGCGGCGCATCCTCGCGCGCGGCGCGGCCATGGCCGCCGCACTCCGGGCACTCGGCGTCGGCGCGCGGACGACGACCGCGGGCACGCCGGCGGGGCGTTTCGACCTCGTCGCCGCCTGGGCGTCCGACCCGGGCGCGCGGGGCCTCTCGCATCGAGCCCCCGGCTCCCCGCCGGGCTACGTCGCCGCCGATGGCACCGTCGTCGACATCGAACGTTCGCTCGCAGATCTCGCGGTGCTCGTCGGCCGGCCGCTGGGCGGTCGTCGGCTCGTGGCAAAGATCGACCGGAACGTGACCCGGGTCCAGCGGCGACTCGAAAACGAGCGGCCCGTGTCGGTCTTCCTCGACAAGGGATTCTCGACAACGGTGTCGAGATCGAGCCTGCAGGGACAGATGCTCGCGCTCGCAGGCGGTCGAAGCGTGGTGACCTCGGCCACGGGGCCGCTCGATCCCGGCCAGCTGCGCCGCCTCAACCCTCGGTACTACATCGCGACGTCGCAAAGCGGCACGACCCTGAAGCAACTCCGGCAAGACCCGGCCACGAAGCATCTGAGCGCGGTTCGCGCCGGCCGCTTCGGCATCGTCCCGGACCGCCTGCTTCAGCCCGGGCCGGACGTCGGTGCCGGGATTGCCCTCATCGCGCGCATCCTTCACCCGGATGCGTTTCGCTGATCTCGACGCGGTCACCGTCGACGGCTTCGGGACCCTTGTCGAACTGATCGATCCGGTGCCCGATCTGGCTGCGATGCTGCGCCGCCACGGCACTCAACGTCCCGATGACGTCGTGCGATCGGCGTTCGCGGTCGAAGCCGGCCACTACCGTGCGCACAGCCTGACCGGCCGGACGCCCGAGAGCCTCGGCGTGCTCAGGCGGCAGTGCACAAAGGTCTTCCTCGACGCCGCCGGCGTCTCGCTCGACGCAGCCGCCCTTGCGCCCGAGTTCGTTGCCGCCCTGCGCTTCCGTCTCCTGCCGGACGCCGAGGCCGCACTTACCTCGCTTCGATCGCGTGGTCTCGAGCTCGCGGTCGTCTCCAACTGGGACATCAGCCTCCATGGGCGCATCGAGGAGCTCGGGCTGGGAGCGCTCGTCACAACGGTGGTCACGTCCGCCGATGCTGGAGCCGAGAAGCCCGATCCGCGCATCTTCGAGCTCGCGCTCGCCCGGCTCGGCGTGCGGAGCGATCGCGTCCTCCACATAGGCGACAGCGCCGCCGACGAGCGAGGCGCCGTCGCCGTGGGACTTCGATTCCAGCCGGCACCGCTCGACGAGGCGTTGAGCCGATGGAGGTGAGAAGCAACGCGAAGCTCGCGTACTGGCTCGCCTTCGTCGTCGTGCTCGCCGCGCTGAACTACGGAGCGCGGTTCGGAGGCGGAGAGTCGAACGACAGAGACCTCCTCTACACCTGGGGAGCGGCGATCAGCGGCGCGGTCCAGGCGGGTGTCTTCGTCGGTCTCATGCTGCTGATCGCACGCGGCCTGCCGAAGCGGCCCGCCTTTGCGCTGATGCAGCCGTCCTCGTGGGGCGCGGCGATCGGCCTCGACGCCGCGGGTCTCGTCGGCATCCTCCTGCTCGGCGCCGCGATCAGTTCCTTCTCGAACCCGGGCAAGGAGCAAGGCCTCGTGCCCGACCGCTGGGACCCGTCTCGGGCGGCACAGTTCGTCGCGAATGCCATCGTCGTGATCGTGCTCGCGCCGATCTCGGAGGAGATGACCTTCCGTGGTCTCGGGTTCACCCTCTTGCGGCGCTTCGGCAACTGGGCGGCGGTGTTCATGGTCGGGTTCACATTCGCGCTCGTCCACGGCCTCGTCGAGGGGTTTCCGATCCTGTTCGCCTTCGGGTCGGTGCTCGCGTTCATCCGCTGGCGAACGGGGAGCATTTACCCGACGATCCTCCTCCACGCGAGCTTCAACGCGATCGCGTTGATCGCCGGAGTCGCATGACCTTGAAGGGAACCCCCTGCAAGGAGTAGAACCTTGGCGCGTATGCGTCGCCTCCTGCCGCTCCTCGCCCTCGCCGCACTCGCCTTTCCGGCCACATCCAACGCAACGCCGACGATCTCCGTCCAGGCATCGGCAACACGCGGCGCCGCCCCGTTCCAGATAGCGCTCACCGCATCGGGAGACGCGGTCTCGTACCACTGGGATCTCGGCGACGGCACGACGGCGGATGGGGTAACGGTCCAGCACGTCTACCAGCGGGCCGGCGCGTATCGGGTCATCGTGACGGGAACCGGCCTGGACAACTCATCGAGTACGGCAGCGCTGACGATCTCCGCGCTCGGCGTCACGCTCGCCGCGCCCCGCGTTGCGACGTACCGCCATCGGATCCGGCTGCACGGACGGATCACGCCGGCCGCGAGGGCCTCCGTGACGCTTCGCCAGGCCGACCGGGTGATCGGGCATGCGCACACGAAAGCCGGCGGGCGGTTCAACGTTCGGCTTCGCCTCCGGTCGGCCGGACCCCTGACCGCGGCCTACGAGGACGCTGTCTCCACGCCGGCGCCCGTACTGCTGCGGCCGGTCATTCGCGCATCCGTGCCGGGGTCGCATCTCGTCGGGCGGCCGCTTGTCCTCTCCGCTCGACTGGTTCCCGCGGCCAGCGGCTCGATTCGCGTCCGGGTGTACCAGGACGGAATCAAGCGGATCGATCGCGACTTCGCCGGCCGCGTGCGGCTCAGGCTGACGGCGAGCGCCTCCCGCCCCCTATCGGTGAGGCTCACCACGAAGCCGGCGGTGGGCTTCGCGCCGGCGCACAAGACAATTCGTGCACTCGTTCGGCTGCCCGAGCTCGGACTCGGCGCGCGAGGCCCGTCCGTGGCGCTTTTGCAACGTAGGCTCGTCGACCTCCACTTTGCGCTGCCGGCCGTCAACGGCGACTACGGCATTCACACCTACGAGGCGGTGATCGCGGCGCAGAAGTACCTCTGGCTCCCACGCACCGGTCGTGTGACGCCGGGCCTGTGGTCGCGGCTGCAGTCGATGAACATCCCAAAGCCCCGCTACCCGGGCGGCAGCCACATCGAGGTCGACAAGGCGCGCCAGATCCTCTTCGACGTCGTCAACGGGTCGCTCCGCCGGATCGTCCACGTCTCCACCGGCGCTACGGGCAATACGCCACTCGGAGTCTTCCACGTCTACAGCAAGGTGCCGGGTTTCAACTCCGAGCTCATGTACGACTCGTTGTTCTTCCTCCGCGGCTTCGCCGTGCACGGCTACCCATCCGTCCCGGCCTACCCGGCAAGCCACGGCTGCGTCCGAACGCCGATCTGGATCGCGCCCACGATCTACGCCGAGCACAGCTACGGCACCACGATCTACATCTATTGGTCTTAGGGACAGACCAGGTAGGTCGATGAGAGCAGAACAGTCTGGGCGAGAAAGCTCGCCCAGCCGAGGGTTCGGCTTCGGCGCTAGCGCTCGCGCGTCACGGTGAGGGTCCGCGACCTCAACTGGATGCAGCTCGAGGCCTACCTGCATGGAGACGACCGGATCGTGCTCCCCGTCGGCTCGACCGAGCAGCATGCATACCTCTCTCTCGAGGCCGACAACATCCTTGCCGAGCGTGCGTCGGTCGAGGCCGCCGAGCCGCTGGGCGTCCCGGTGCTGCCGGTGCTGCCATACGGGGTGCACGGCTTCGCCGCGTACCCGGGCAGTCCCACGCTCCGAGCGTCCACGCTGGTCGCGCTCCTCTCGGACGTCGTCGATTCGCTGGTCGGTCAGGGGTTCGCGCGGATCCTCGTTGTGAACGGTCATGCCGGAAACGCCGAGTCGGGGCGGGCATGGACACAACGCCGGCCGGGCACGGCGGTTGTCTGGCATGAGCTTTGGGAAGGGCGGCCGGACGAGATCGCGGCCGCAATCGATCCCGAGTACGACCATGCGACGTGGTCGGAGAACTTCCCGTGGACCCGGCTTCCGGGAGTCGTGATCCCCGCACAGCGCAAGCCGCCGGTCGTATGGCCCGAGGACGGAAATCCGAGGGCGTGGAGGGAAGCCCTCGGCGACGGCTCGTTCGGCGGCCCCTATCAGCGGTCATCCGAAGACGAAACCCGGCTCTGGGAGGCTGCTGTCCAGGCGATACGCATGCGCCTGGAAGCCTGGGAGGTTGCGCGGACTAGCTGACGCCCAGCGCTTCGTAGGCCGAGAAGAGCTCGTTCCAGCGGGCCTCGACGTTGCGGAACTCGCGGCCGCTGATGTAGTCGGCCAGCTGCTCGACGTGAATCTGGATCCCCGCCCCGTACGCCGGGAGCAGGTTGACGGGCATGCCCCGCGTTTCCCAGACCAGCCTGGTCTGAGCGCCCTCGGCAATCAGCTGGGCCTCGATCACCGTCTGCTCCGGCTGGCCAGGCTGACGATCTGGATCGCGCATCCTCAACAGCAGGCGCCTGGGAGGCTCGCACGCCTCCACCTGCCCCGTGCGCTCTCCCGAGAGGGTGATGCGCACACGGAACTCGCCCCCGGGAGAGAGCTCGCCCTCCACCTCGCCGTACCAGTGGGCGAGTCGATCGGGATCGGTGAGCGCCCCCCAGAGGTCATCGATTCCAGTGTCGAGGCGATCTTCCATCCGCACGACGCCCTCGCCGTCGACCGAATGGAGGCTCCCCAGGACGGATGCGTCGGCAGACATCTAGATCCTCCTCCATTCGCGTCTTACCTGGGTCTCGACGAGACGAAACGTTCGGCCGCGGCGCCGCCGGCCGCCGTCAGGGGGCACTGGGGGAGCCGAAGGCCTCCGCGGTTACTCGTCTTCTTGGTCCGCGAACTGCTCAGGCGTGACGTTCTCAAGGAACTCGCGGAACTTGATGCTCAGCTCCTGTTGCTGCTCCGGCGTCATCTCGTTCGCGTCGAGCGGGGCCTCCTCGTTCTCAAACTCGATCGCTGATTCCTCGATCACGTCGTCAGCGGCGAAGATCGGGGCATCGGCGCGGAGGGCGAGCGCGATCGCATCGGACGGCCTCGAATCGACCTCGAACTCCTGTCCGTCCTGCTGCAGCGTGATGCTCGCGTAGAACGTCGAGTCGCGCAGCTCGGTGACCGTGATGCGGATGATCTCGGCGTCGAGCGTCGACAGCAGCTCCTGGACGAGGTCGTGCGTCATCGGTCGCGGAGGGGCCGGCCCTTGCAGCTTCATGAGGATCGCCGCCGCCTCTGGATGGCCAATCCAAATGGGCAGGAACTTGTTTCCGTCGGCAGTCTTCAGCAGCACGATGGGCTGCTTGCCGACGAGGTCGAAGCTCACCCCGTAGATGACCATGAGCTGCATCGGCACCAAGGTACCCCTAGGCAGCGCAGTCTAGCCGCTCGAACTTTGCGTCTCGCTGCGGCACCCCAGCGCAGCAGGCCAGGTTCGCTCCATGTGCGTGCGACCTAGACTCGTGCGCTCATGACCCTTCTTCCTCGCATCAGCGCCGTGACGCTCGCCTGCCGGGACATCGGCCGAATGGCAGCGTTTTACCGCCAGTTCGGCTGGCCGGAAGCGCCGACGAGCGTGCCGGAACACGTGGTCTTCCAGTGCACGAACGGCGTCGTGCTCGGACTGTTCTCGGAAACGTTCTTCGACGAACGGTTCGGTCGCGTCAGAGACGGGTTCCGCGGCGTGTCGGTCACCATCGCCTGCGATGACGCCGACGCCGTCCACCAGGCGCACAGGCGCGTGCGCGAGTTCGACGATGTCGCCGATCTTGACGGGCGGCCGGCTGAGTCAGGCTGGGGCTGCGGTTTCAGCTTCCGCGATCCCGAGGGCAACGTCTGGGACGTCGCCTTCAAATACGGCTCCGAGTTCGACCACCGTGGCGGATTCGTCTATCCGTGACGGGGTGAGGGCTTCGG
>Ga0066903_100006595_pt1 | contig 10356 bp, 7 predicted proteins | sample PanSoiMetaGPlot1_FD_67491 | JGI IMG/M metagenome (GOLD analysis project Ga0066903, IMG submission 67491) | Tropical forest soil microbial communities from Panama analyzed to predict greenhouse gas emissions - Panama Soil - Plot 1 (version 2) | ecosystem: Environmental > Terrestrial > Soil >...
GGCTGGCCACAATGCGACTCGACGCCCCGTCTGGGACGATGCAGGGCATGGGCACGCGCCCAACCGTGCTGATCGTCGACGACCACGACGGATTCCGGCAGTCGGCGTCCGAACTCCTGGAGATGGAAGGCTTCGATGTCGTGGGCTGTGCCCCGGACGCGGAAACGGCGTTCGTCGAAGCGCAAAGGCTGCGGCCCCAGGTCGTGCTCCTCGACGTCCAGCTCCCCGGACTGGACGGATTCGAGGCGGCCGAGCGTCTCGCGGCGACACCCGACCCGCCGTGCGTCGTGCTCATCTCGAGTCGTGACGCGTCGGCCTACGGGCGTCGCCTCGCGACGGTCCCGGCGAGGGGCTTCATCTCCAAGCGCGACCTCTCAGGGCACACGCTTGCCGCGCTCGTGGGCTAGGAGTCGTGTCGCCCAAACGCCTCGCACTCTGGCTCGCGGCCCTGGCTCTCGGCGTCGGAGCCGAGTGGACCTCGGGTACGGACGCTTCGCACTGGGTGCCCGACCTCGCGGTGGGCTGGGCCTTCCTCGCCTGCGGGCTCCTCGCGTCGTCGAAGCGTCCGGAGAGCCGAAGCGGCACGCTGATGGTGGCGACGGGGCTGGCCTGGTTCGGCGGGACGTTCTGGGACCAGCTCATCTACCTCCACCGCGGCCCGCTCGTTCACCTCGCGCTCGCCTACCCGAGCGGCCGGCCAAAGGGACGCCTCGCGCTGAGCGCGGTCGCGGTCGCCTACGGGGCGGGATTCACCACAGAGGTGTGGCAGAGCGAGGCAGCGGCGATCGGCCTGAGCGCGGCATTCGTCGCGATCGCCGCACGTGCCTACCTCGAGGCGATGGGGCGCGAGCGGCGTGAGCGGCTCGCCTCGCTCTGGGCCACCGGTGCCGTCGCGTTCGTCTTTGCGGGGCTCGCCGTCGCTCACCTCGTGCTCCCGATCGAGGACGTGAAAGAGCCGGCACTGCTCGCATACGACGCTGCGCTCGGGGCTCTGGCCATTGCCCTCACCGCCGGGCTCTTCCTGGCGCCCTGGGATCGTCCGTACACCGACCTGGTCGTCGAGCTCGGGGAGCGCCGCTCCGACGCGCTGCGGGACGAGCTCGCGCGAGTCCTCGGCGACCCGACACTCGAGGTTGGCTACTGGTCTTCGGCGGCCGGCGGTTACGTCGACGCCGCCGGTCTTCCGCTCGACGTGCCCGCGGCCGGCGGGATCCGCTCGCTCACCCGCATCGACCGCGACGGCGAGCAGGTCGCCATGCTCGTGCACGACCGCGCAGTGCTCGACGATCCGGGTTTGCTGGAGGCTGTCGGCACGGCCTCGAGGCTGGCGGCCACGAATGCGCGTCTCCAGGCCGAGGTCCGAGCGCGCGTGACCGAGCTGGAGGCTTCGCGGCGGCGCCTCGTCGAGTCGCGAGAACGCGAGCGGTGGCGCCTCGAGCAGCGCCTTCACGAGGGCGCCGAGCGGCAGCTCACCGCGCTGAGCGTCGCGCTGAAGCGCGCTCGAGCACGGGCGGCTCACAGCACCGAGACCGCCGGGCGCATCGACCGCGCCGTACAGCAGCTCGAGCGGACCGAAGGCGAGCTTCGCACCCTGTCCCAGGGTCTCCATCCGCGCAGCCTCAGCGAGCACGGTCTGTGGGGAGCGCTGCGATCTCTCGCCCGGGAGAGCCGCGTGCCCGTCGACCTGTCGCTGCCCGCAGAAGAGCCGAACAGGCCGGTGGGGGCGGCGGTCTACTTCGTCTGCTCGGAAGCGCTCGCGAACGTGGCGAAGTACGCCGACGCGTCGCACGCCAGCGTCGCGGTCACCGTCCGCGACGGCCGTGTCCGTGTGGAGATCCGCGACGACGGGATCGGCGGCGCCGATCCTGCCCGGGGGACGGGCCTGGCAGGCCTCGCGGACCGGGTCCAGGCGATGGGCGGCGAACTCCGGGTCGTCAGCCCGGCCGCAGCCGGGACGTCGGTCGTCGCCGACATCCCACTCGCCTGAGCCTCCGTCTATCGAGTGGCGATCGGGGGCCCCACGCGACGCCACGGCCCGCCGGACCAGACCCACTCGTCGCCGGGGTTCATCGGCTGCACGGCCCTCAGGTGCACCGTCCCGTCATCGTCCCGCGTGTACGTGAAGCTGAGCGCCGTGCCGTAGCCGCGCGAGGCGAACGTGACGGTGCGTCCTCTGATCGTGTACGTCCCGCGATCGGCCGGTCCTCCGTTCGTCCAGATCCAATTGCCGTCTCTCAGGACGGCCTCGCTTATCGACGGGTAGTGCGCGTTGGCGGGATCGGTCGCCGCAACCCCGAAGTCGCGTGCGGCTGCCGCGGTCAACACCCACCGATACGTTCCGTTCAGGATGCTCGCCGAACGCGCCGGTCCCGAGGCCGGCGGCGGCCCGGTGCCCGACGCGCACGACGGCGGAGCAGTGATCGCAGGAGGCGTCGGCAGCGACGCCTTCAGTCGCCGGATGGCGACGATGAGGTTCCGCGTCAGGGTGTCACGCTCGAGCAGCGTGAAGACCGGCCGCGCTGCTCGTTCGAGCTGGGCGATTTGCCGGCTGCTGGCGAGCACCACGCGGCCGTGCGCCTTCGCGGAGCAGATCCGCGCGATCAAGCGGTTCTCCGAGATCCTGAAGATGTGCCGGCGGAGCCGCACCGCCGCTTCGCGGAGAACCGCCTTCTGGCTCTCGGACAACCTGTCGAAGGAGTGCCGTCCGGCGAACAGCGTCATCACCTTCGGGAAGAAGCTGACATTGCCGGTCGCGACGTAGCCGTACGAGTCCACGATCGCGAGCTCCTGTCCGTCGAACCGATGGTGTACGAGCGCGTCGTTGAAGTCGGAACCGGCGACGTGAACCGGGACCGCTCCCAGCGCACGGAGGAGCGCGTCGGTCGCGCGGGAAGGAATGTCACGCACGCGGGCGCCCTTGAAGTCCGCGGGCGAGACGAGCGGCCGTCCGACACCGACCGGATGTCGCATCAGGTCGGGGACGAGCATCAGCCCGACAAACCTGCGGTTCGGCAAGCCTGCGAGCATCCGCCCGGCGAGCGGCCCGGTCATGATCCGGTCGAGAATCGCGTAGTCGGTGACGAGAAACGGCGCCTGGAGCGCCTGGAAGCTCTTGAGCCCGAGCTCGTCCCAGGCGCGCGTCCCGATCCAGCCGACGTCGAACTGACCGTTCTCGACCATCCGCGCCACCTGCGCCTCGACCCCTGCGATCTCGCCGCCGGCCGCGTTGTAGACGATCCGGATCCGCAGCTTGCCGTGCGAGATCGTGTCCACCTCCTTCACGATCCACTGCAGCGCCGCCGCGTCCGAGAGCGTGCTGTCGTAGGGATCGGCGAGCCGCAGGACGAGCGGCGCGTCCGAGCCACCGGACTTGTCCGCGCTGCTCGCGCTCGAGCCGCATCCGGTGGCGGCGAGGGTCACCAGGGCCATCCCGAGGAAGATGCGTGCCAGCTTGGTCACCGGCAACCGACAATACGACCTTGCCACGGCGCACGCATCGGGGAGAACCCCAGGATCGTCGGCGAGCGGACCGGGGCTGGCAACAATGCCGACCTGTCCTGAACCGTGAGACAATCGGCACGTGGGCGACACCGCTGTCACGCGCCTCACCGTGGGCATAGGCTCGGCGCTCGTCGTCGCCTACTCGATCGCCGTCATCGTCGCCGTCCCGCGTCAGGGCGCACCCCCGACGACGTACGCAGGTACCTCCGGAGCGGCGTACGCGTTCGACCTCCTGGCCGGCCTGAGCCTGCTGGCCGCCGGCCTGCTGGCGTGGACGGACTCGCGGACCCGACGCGTCGGCACCCTCGCCGTCCTGGCAGGCGTCGCATGGTTCGGGCCGGACTGGGAGGGCTGGGACGGCGGTCCGGGGATCGTGCGCAGCCTGGGTGCCATTGCGTGGCCGCTGTCACTCGCGTTCGTCGTCCACCTCGGCGTCACGTTCCCTTCCGGTCGGGCCCGCTCGCGACTGCAGCGCCTCACCGTTGCCGCCGTGTACGGCCTCGCCCTCGCGATCAGCCTTGGGCGCGCGCTCTTCCGCGACCCGCTGCTCGACCTCTACTGCTGGCGTAACTGCTTGGAGAACGCGTTCCTCGTCCACGCCGACCCCGGCTTTGCGCGGACGCTCGACGACGTCTGGCTCCGCTCGGCGATCGCGATCGGCCTGCTGCTCGCTGTCAGTCTCGTCCGGCGACTCCTTCGGCTCAGCCCGGCCGGGCGGCGCACGCTCGGCCCCGTGCTCGTCCCCACGGCGCTGATCGGCGCCGGGGAGGCCGCCTATGCTGCCGCGCTGATCCATCAGCCGTTCGAGAGCCCGAGCAGCGGCGAGTTCGGCGCCCTCTTCATGGCCCGCGGAGCATGCGTGACCGCTCTCGCAGCCGGTCTCGGCTGGATCGTCGTCCGCTCGGCTCGGACGCGCGCCGCCGTCTCCAGCCTGGCCGCCGAGCTGACCGCGGCTCCGCGGCCGGGCGCGCTGCGCGATCGGCTGGCCGCCGCCCTCGGCGACCCGCGGCTCGAGGTCGCGTACTGGCTTCCCGGGCTGGGGCGCTACGTGGACGGCGACGGCGGGACCGTCGAGCCCTCCGCCTCCGGCAACGGGCGCGTTTCGACTCCGATCAGCCGCGGTGGCCGAACAGTGGCGCTCGTCGTGCACGACGCCGCCCACGACAGCCTCGACATGGAGCAGGAGATCGGGGCCTCGGCGCGTCTAGTCGTCGACAACGAACGACTGCGCGCCGAGACCCTCGCACAGCTCGCGGATCTCCAAGCATCAAAGGCGCGGATCGTCGAGAGCGCCGATGCCGAGCGGCGGCGGCTCGAGCGCGATCTCCACGACGGTGTGCAGCAACAGCTGCTCGGCCTTGCCTTCGACCTTCGCGTCGCCCGGACCGGCGCCGAAGCGGATGGTGATCGCGAGCTGACCGAGCTGCTCGACTCCGCCGTCGCCGACGCCCAGGCTGCCTTCGACCAGCTGCGCGAGCTCGCGCACGGGATCTTCCCCGCAGTGCTGGCGGAGGGAGGTCTGGAGGCGGCGCTCGCGACGCTCGCGGACGTAGCGCCGCTCCCGGTCGTCCTCGGCAGGGTCTCGAACGCACGGTATTCGGCTGTCGTGGAGACGACGGCGTACCTGACGGTCGTCGAGGCGGTCGAGGACGCCGCGGCGCGCACGGCCGGGTACGTCGAGGTCGAAGCACGGGACGAAGGGGACACGCTCGTGATCGGTGTGGAGGACGACGGATCGGAGCGGCTCGGCCGGATCGTGACTCTCGACGACCGGGTCGGTGCGCTCGGCGGCACGGTCGAAACACGTGCGCGAACGCTTCGGGTCGCGATCCCGTGCGCGTAGTCGTCGCCGACGACATGCTGCTCACCCGCGAGGGTGTCGTCCGGCTGCTTCAGGACGAGGGTGTGGACGTCGTTGCGCAGGCGGAGGACGCCGAGTCGCTGCTCCGCCATGTTCGCCTCGCCCGGCCCGACGCCGCCGTCGTCGACATCCGGATGCCGCCGACCCACACGGACGAGGGCCTCGTCGCCGCGCACCGCATCCGCACCGAGCATCCTGCGGTCGCGGTGCTCGTCCTCTCGCAGTACATCGAGCCGGGTTACGCGCTTCGGTTGCTGGAGGAGCACCCGGAACGTGTCGGCTACCTGCTCAAGGAGCGCGTCTTCGACGGCGCCGTCCTGCTCGACGCGCTCCGGCGCGTGACCGAGAACGAGACGGTCGTGGACCCCACGATCGTCGCCCGCCTCCTCCGGCGCCGGCGCCGCCACGATCCGCTCGAGGAGCTCACGCCGCGCGAGCGGGAAGTTCTTGGCCTGGTCGCGGAGGGCTTGTCGAATCGCGCGATCGCCGGCCGTCTGTTCGTGACCGAGCGCACGGTCGAGGCTCACGTGAAGCAGATCTTCCAGAAGCTGCGACTCGAGGCGCGGCCCGAGTCACACCGCCGCGTGCTCGCTGTGCTCGCCTACCTGAGAGCCGGCGCGGCTCCGGACGACAACTCGTCTGCCTAGTGGCAGCGAGGTGTCCGAGAGGGCTCGTTTCCCACCTAGTCGGCCTGGATCAGGAAGATCGGGTGGTCGCTCGCGATACGGTCGAGATCGGCGGCGGGCGAGTCGGGCCCGACGCCGCCGAAGAACTGTCCGACTTCCCACTTCCAACGTCGGAGGTAGGCGCGCAGGATCTCCTGCTTGTCGGCGTCGGCGATCTCGGTTGCGCGGAAGTGCTCGCGGCGACTGCCGAGCAGCAGATCGCCCTCGCCCGCGGCGCGGAGGTTCCGCACCCACTGGGTGTGGCCGCGCGGCGCCACCAGGTAGCGGTCGCCGTCGAGAGTGAGCAGGTTGACGGGAGTCCGGCGTGGCGTTCCGCTCTTGCGGCCGCTGACCTCGAGGATCCGCGAGCCCCACACGCTGATGCCGGCGCGGGTGAGGGCGGCCACCAGAGGGTTGAAGACGTTGCTCGTGAACCAGCCCGGAGCCTGATAGTGCCGATGCTCGGGGGTCGCGTTCACGGCCGCGGTACTGTAGCTCGCCGCCCACGCGGTCAGCCGACGCCTGTAGGCTCGCCGACGGTGTCGGTGCAGGCGCGACTCGAGCTGACGCGGCGGCAGATCCTGGCGTTCCGGCGACGGGTCGGAGGGCTCGACGAGCGAGTGCCGAAGAGCCCGGCATCACTCCGGCGGGCGGCGTGGGCCGGCTTGCAGGACAGCATGCCCAGGGCCGCGCTGCTCTCGCTGCACGCGCGGATCGACGGGGTCGAGCCGTCGACGTGGGAGGATCCCTCGCTCGTCCAGCTTTGGGGGCCACGCTACAACGCCTATGTCGTCGCCAAGCGAGACTTCGCGCTGTTCTCGTTGGGTCGGCTTCCCGACGACGCCAAGGGCCGTGCGCGGGCCGAGCGGATGGCCGAGCGAGTGCACGCCGGTCTCGGCGGCGCACGGATGACCGATCGCGAGCTCGCTCGTGCGATCGGGATCGGCAACGCGATGAGGTACGGCGCCACGACGGGGACGGTCGCGATCCGCTGGGAGGGTGCACGGGCGCCGGTCGTCTGGACGGTCCCTGCCCCCAAGATCGACGCGGCGGACGCCTGCCGCGAGCTCGCGCGGCGCTACCTGCATGTCTTCGGGCCGACCACGGAGGTCGGGTTCGCCCGCTGGGCGGGTATCTCGCGGCGCGCTGGGGCCGACGCCTTCGCCTCCCTGGAGGCCTCGGGCTCCCTCCTCCCGGTGCTGTCGCCGCTCGGCGACGAATGGCTGCTCGCAGACGACGAGCCGGACATGCGGGCCGCCGAGACCACCGCCGCACCCGCACGCCTGCTGCCGAGCGGCGATACCTATTTCCTGCTCGACGGGAAAGAACGCGAGCTCCTCGTCCCGCGGGCCGATCAGCGGGGGCGGCTCTGGACGTCCCGCGTGTGGCCGGGCGCGCTCCTCGTCGAGGGCGAGATCCGGGGAACGTGGAGACGGGCGCAGCACGTCGTGAAGATCGACGCCTGGGCACGGCTGTCGCGTGCGGCTCGCGACTTGGTCGAGGCCGAGGCCGGCAGTCTGCCCCTGCCGGGCGTCGACCGGCAGATCGAGGTGGTCTGGGAAACGTGAGCGCGCAGGGCCGTCCGGCTAGAGCCAGTCGACCTCTGTAGTTCGATCATTTCGGGCCTGATATTGCAAGCGATTGCGCTTTGGTCACGGAGGAATGCGGTTAGATCTTTGTTCGGATCGCTTGCCAAATCCCGCCGCTTCGTCTATCCTCGACCCACTGTGATGCAAACGACTATCGATAGCAGGACGTTCCCCGTCGAGTCGGCGAAAGCCGTAGCGGCGTTGCCGTGGCGACATGGCTTCGGCGCGAACTGCCGACTCGGTTACGTCTTGGCCCTCGTTGGGAGGCATGCAGGCTAGCTCTCTAGCCGCACACCAAGCCAGACGAGGGCGACCCCCAGTGGTCGCCTTTTCTCGTTTCAAGGGGCGACCACCGAACGTCGAAACGAAGGTGATGCCCAGCTTGAAACATTCATAGATCGAATCGAGGCCCCGCCTGAGAGAGAAAGTCGCTCAGCGTTTGGCGGCAAAAAGAGCGCCTATGTAATAGCGTGTGCTTTAGCCTGCTCTTTTTCCATCCGACGTGCGAGCCGCGGGCTCCAAAGCCCCTCCACGTAGGACGACGATCGCAACGGAGACGCGCAGCCGGCGATCGGCGATCCAGGGTCGAAGGGTTGGCGAGAGGCTTGGAAAACATCGTTCGGCGCCTGGTCGAACGAGACATCGTCCGAACAACGCCTACTGCGTCGATCTCGAGATCAGTCGAGATGGGCGGAGAGGCGCGGTTTCTGCCGGGCGCGCGCTCCGCACAGTGACACTCCCGGCAACTGGAAAGGGAAAAGGCCATGGCTACCGAGACGATCGAGCGGCGGTTCGCCGCGATCGGGGCTCGGGTGAAGGTCGTGAAGGCGCCGCGGCGGAACCCGTGGCAGCCTTCGGGGCTGCTGGACGTCGTGACCGACGGTCGAGGCGAGTACTTCGAGTTCCGTCTTGTTGGCCGGCGAGGGATCTCGCTGAGCGTCGTCGACGAGGATCGTGACGAGCGTTGCCTGCTCCTCCTCGTCCGCGAGCGAGGGGAGAAGAGCAAGTTCCTGTGCGGCTTCGACGAGCGGCATTGGTTCGTAGCGGCCGTGCCGGAGTCGGTGTCCGGTGTCGGCTCGGTGGAGGCGGCGAAGATCGCGCTCCAGCCGGACCTCGTCCGCGAGAAGATCGCGCGCGTGCGGCCGAAGGACCGGTTCGCACGCCGGAACGTCGCCTACGTCCGGCAGGGGGAGTGGTTCTTCCTCCCGCAGTGGACGCTCGAGGTCGACGAGCAGGACGTCCTTCACAACGAGCCGCTGACCCGCGGACACGGGAAGGCGCACATCCTCGAGCTCGCCTACCGGCGGGGTGGGGAGACGGTGTACGTCGACGACGAGCACCCGACCGGCATCACCCAGGAGGAGTTCTGGGCGCTGCCGCGGTCGCGCCAGAAGGGCGACTGGTACGAGATGGTCCGCAACCCGGAGCTGTATGCGAAGGGCGCGGTTCGCCATCCGGACCACAACACGATTGTCCTGCACTTCTGGCACCGCGTGCTGATGAACACCGAGCAGGGCGCACGTGCGATGCGGCACGTCGCGTTCCTCGACTGACAGGGCGCCTCGCCATCGAGGTGCCCCGTCGCTCCGGGATCGTCCAGCGGGCAGGACGCCACGCTCTGAACGTGGAGACCGAGGTTCGAATCCTTGTCCCGGATTCCAAGGGCCGGATAGCTGAGAGCTCGGCAAAGCAGCCGCGCCGTAGTGGTAGATGCGGCAAATGAGGCGGTGGTTCGAGGGTTCGACTCCCTCCCGGTCCACACGGGCGAGTAGCTCAACTGCGGAGAGCGCTTGTCTTACAAACAAGAGACTGCTGGTTCGAGTCCAGCCTCGCCCACTTCACCGAAGGCGGATAGCTCAGTGGAGAGCACCTCTCTGATACGGAGGAACGCGCCGGTTCGACTCCGGCTCCGCCCATCGTCAACGCGTGACCGTAGCTCAGCGCGGTAGAGCGCCCGTCTGAAACGCGGGGCGTCGCAGGTTCGATTCCTGCCGGTCACATCGTGGCTCCGTAGCTCAAACGGCAGAGCTCCCGCCTCTTAAGCGGAAAGCTGCAGGTTCGACGCCTGCCGGGGCCACCTTCGGAAGGACTGCCACCGGTGCGGTATCCCGTCTCGAAAACGGGTGGGCCCGCGGGCCTTGGGGGTTCGACTCCCTCTCCTTCCGCTCGCGGAGGTATGGCCGAGCTGGGAAGGCAGCGCGTTGCTACCGCGTAGACGGCACGAGCCGTTCGCAGGTTCGAGTCCTGCTGCCTCCGCCTCGTTCGTTCCGGCGTGGTCGAGAAAGCAAGACGCGCGGCTGTTACCCGCGAGGCGCAGGTGCGATTCCTGCCGCCGGAGCCTCGTGCCCCCGTGGTCGAATTGCGTGAAGACACCGGGCCCTCAACCCGGAGGCTGCGGGTTCGAGTCCCGCCGGGGGTTTCAGACTGGTCGTAGGGAAGAGGGCAATCCCACCGGCTTCGGGCGCCGGAGATCGCTGGTTCGACTCCAGCCGACCAGACTTGCGCGGTAGAGGAGCGGCTGTCCTCGCGAGCCTCATGAGCTCGAGACCGTGGGTTCGAATCCCACCCGCGCTACTTGAAGATTGGCCCGCCGACGGGCGGGCCAAGGAAGTGACAGAAAAAGGGCTGGTGCAGAGCGCGGGCCCTAACGTGCAGCTGGCTTCGACAAGCCTCCAGGGCCAACCGGTGAGGAGGTGGCGGCGCGGACACGCGCTGGCAGGAGCGCCGATGGGCAACAGCT
>Ga0066903_100006596_pt1 | contig 10356 bp, 4 predicted proteins | sample PanSoiMetaGPlot1_FD_67491 | JGI IMG/M metagenome (GOLD analysis project Ga0066903, IMG submission 67491) | Tropical forest soil microbial communities from Panama analyzed to predict greenhouse gas emissions - Panama Soil - Plot 1 (version 2) | ecosystem: Environmental > Terrestrial > Soil >...
GGTGCCGTTGCTGAAGAACTTCCACGGCTTGCCGTCGAAATCGAAGGCCTTGACGCTCGTGGTGGTGCCGCCTTGCAGGATCAAGATGGCCCCGTTGTCGGCGATGGTCAGCGCCGTCGGATTGCGCAGCAGGCTGTCGTTGCCATCGCCCGGCCCCGCCATGACCTTGGCGTTGTTGGCGAAATTGTCGCCGCTGTAGGGCGCGCTCGGGACTTCGAGTACGGCGAACTTGTGGTTACGCGTGGAGATGCCGACCACCATGGGCGGCGAGCCCTTGCTGTACACGGCCAGCCGGTCGATGTTGATACGGAAGCGCCCCCAGCTCTGGGTGGTGTTGACGCTGATCGGCGTCGTGGTGTCGAGCACGAGGCGGCGCAGGTGGTACTCGGGATCGAGGTCGCTGATGCGCACCGGGTCGAGATAGAAGTGGTAGCCGGGCTGGCCGACCAGCACAGTGGCGTCGTACGCTAGTGGCGTCGGCCCCGGGAAGCCGCAGCCCGGGGTTTTGCGCGCCGGGTTGGGATCGTTCTTGAGGCTCAAGTTCTGGAAATTGTAGAGCTGCCCGGTGGCCCCGGTGCGACAGTCGTGGATGGACGGCGAGCTGGCGCGCCACGAGTAGCCGATCATGCCGCCGGGCACCCAGACGGTGACGTTGCCGAGATCGCACAGGCCGCTGCTCGTGCCACAGCTCGGCGCCTCCAGGGCTGGCGGCTGCGACGTGTAATTCCAGAGGTACTTGCCACTGGCGTACTGCAGCTTATGGTGGTGCGTATACTGGGTCTGCGCCGTGATCGGCACCGGGTTCTCGACGATGGGCACATGGACGACCAGCTCGCCGCTGGCGGGCAGCTTATTGAGGAAGGTGATGTCGCCGGGAATGCGTTTGCCGTTGTCGTCGAGGATGGGGTTGCCATTCGCATCCACCGCCGCGCTGTGGGCGATCGGGTAGCCCGTGTCGGTCAGAAAGACGACGGTGACGGTGGCGTTGTCGCCGGTCGACGGCACGTCGGGGACGACGGCCGTCAGCGTGTCGTTGGAGCGCTCCTGGTCGCTGATCGGCACCACGACCGGGTCGAGGGCCTTGCCGCTCACCGTGAGCAGCACCTCGAAGTGGGTGGCGGTGAGCGGGAACTCGAAGTCGGTGGGGTCGTGGGACACGACCACCGTCACCGAGTTGGTGAACGCCACGGTGTTGCGGATCACCACCGGATTAGAGTCGATCTGGGAGACGGAGCCGACAATGTCCGCCGTCGTACCGAGGATGGCCATGATGCGGATGACCCAGCCCACGAAGGGCGTGGACTCCGCCGCCTCCGTGGCCGCGACCTCACCCTGGATCCAGGCCCAGAGCTCGGGAAAGTTCCAGAGGCCGTAGACCGCGATGTCTTGCACGATGGAGCTCAGGAGACTGACGATCGACCCCGCTATCCCCAGGTCATTCGTATTGGTCCCGAGGGCGAACGAAAACTCTTGCGCCGCCGCCAGTAAGGTCTTGAGGAGGATCCCTGGCGACTCGGTGATGAGATCCACCAGCCCCTTCGTCGAGGTCTCCCCCGTGGCATTGGAGAGGAAGTATATGGGGACACCGAACTGAAAGATCGCCGTCAACACGATCCCGATCACGAGCGACGGCCCGTAATCGACCTTGCCGTGGGCGCCTGGGCCGATTAGGTTGATGCGCACCTGGGAGGCGCCGTCCGGCAGGCTGAGCGTGAACTCATATGGGAAGGGAATCGGCAGCCCGAAGACCGTGGGCGGAGAGCTGATCACATCCCAGAACTTGAGCGTGTCCGTCTCGACGTCGATCCCGGGGAACGTCGGGTCGGGCTGCCGGAGTGGCTCCAGCAACGAGTTCCGGTTAGTTGTCGCGATCGGCTGCCCGTTCGCGTCGAGGTACTCGAGGTACAGGCTGTACCAGATAAAGTTGAGGTTCAGGATCTTCAGGGAGAACGAGCGCTGTGTCCCGGAGTGCGAGAGGTCGAAGAAGAGGACGTTGTGGTGGTAGCCCTTGGTGCTGAGCGTGACGCTCTCGCCGCTGTCGCTGGCGGCCAGCGCTGGCGCGGTGAGCGCCGTCGTGTCGCCCGCAAGCGCCGGGGGGTTGGCTGGCGGCAGCGCGGCCTCGTCGACCGGGTCGCCGTGATAGATCACCTGATACTGCTCGCCGTCCAGGGTGGGGTCGTTCTTCACCGCACCGAGCAGCGCGTCGATGGCCGGCTTCATGTCGTCGCTGGTCTGGTCGCTGAACTGGTAATCGAAGATCTGCGCGCCCTGCGTGTCGAGCATCGGCGTGCCGTCGGCGTTCTGCAAGGGCACCAGCACGCACCAGCCGTCCAGGTACGCCGGGTCGTGCTCATACGCCCCTCCCTGGTTGCAGATGGACAGCGCCAGGTTGTCCACGGCCGCGGCCTGGTCGCCATCCATGTGCGTCTCGATGGCCGCGGCCGTGTCCGGATCGAGCGTGCACAGATCGGGGTGGTGCGTGATGATCGACTTGGCGGCGCTGCGGACCGTAACATAGTCGTCCTCGACCTGGTCCTGGAAGCCCTGGCAGTCGACGCCGGTTGTCGCCAGCGGCGTCGACATGTTGCGGGCCCGCCGGGCGCGCAGGCGCGCCGCGGTGGGGATGGACATGGCCACTAGCGCCAGCCCCGGGCCGCGGACCGGGTCGCGCGTCGTGACGTGCATGCGCTGCACGCCCTGCGTGCGCACCAGCACGTCCGGGGCGAAATGCGTCAGGAAAGCGTCCGGTACGCGCACCAGGCCGGGGCGCTCACTGCGCGCGCGCTGGCGCGTCTCGTTCGTGTGGGGCAGCAGCGGATAGCGCTGCCCGCCCACATGCAGGACGTGCACGGCCGCTGCTGAGAGATACGCTAGATTGAAGTGGAACGTCTTCGTTTCGAACCCCTCCGGGGGGAGCCCCGTGCTCCCGTCCCCCGCGGTCGTCAGCGGCCGCCCCAGCCCCCACAGCAGGCTGGCGGCCAGGGTGCCTTGCGCAAATTGCCGTCGTGTCACGTGCATGGTCTGTCCTCCTCATCGTGCCTGGGCATGGCCACCTGCCATGCCCAGCAATAGGTGTTTCATCCAGCCCCCTGGTCTCCGCCGCCGCCCCTACTGCGCCGGGTGCCGGCTTGATGTGCAGGTAATGGCAATCACGTTGCCCCCCGAATCATACTCACTGGGCTTACAGTCACTGGGCTCCTGGGGCGGGCTGGGCGCCACCCACTTCGGGTCGGTGATTGCCCCGCAGGGCCCGAGGGCCCCGTTCGGGCAGATGGCATGATCGGTGATCGTGGCGCCACTCAGCACCGTGGCCGGCCGGCTGACGGCAAAGTATTGATACTGCTGCGGGTTTTGATAGCGATCCGGGTCCTTGAGCACCTCGATGTACACCGTCTGCTCGGAGGCTGCATCGACGCCCGCGTTGAACAGGTTGGCGTAACAGAAATTCGTCTCCGACAGGTTGGCGCCGCGCAGGTTCGCCGTCGATAAGTTGCTAGGGTGGCCGTTGCTGTCACAAGGCTTGGTCCCGAAGTCCGGCTCCAGATCCGCGTTCGTGAGGTTGGCGCCGATCAACTGCGTGTTCGTCAGGTCCGCCCCTTGCAGATGGGCCCCCGTCAGGTCCAGTCCGGGCAGGTCGGCGAGGTTGAAGCTGGCCCCGGTGAGGACGGCCCCAGCCCCGGTGGCAATCGGGGTGGCGGCATTGACGTTGTACCACGAGACCTTGTCGAGCACGGCGTCGGTGAGATGGGCGCCGTTGAGTTTGGTGTCGCCCATGTACGAGCCGGCCAAGTTAACATGACCGAACTGTCCGCTGCCATCGTCCTCCAGCAAGGCGTCGGAGAGATCCGCGCCACCGAGGTTGACGGGGCTCATCTGGGCCCCTCGGAAGAAGGAGCCGGACAGTCGCGTACAGACGTTCTGACCATTGCTGTCCTTGATGAATTTGCCCGTGGAGTCGCGGGCACAGCCGAGAGAGGCCTGGGTCAGCGTGGCGCTGTTGAAGGTGGCGGGTATAGTGGCAGTGACGGCCTGGAGGTTCGCGCCCGTGAGGTCTGTGCCGGTGAAGTCGGCCCCGTCGAGGATCGCCCCCGCCAGGCCGACGTGGGTCAGGCCCGTCGTGCGGCTGAGCCGTGCTCGGGAGAGATCCAGCGGAGCGCTGGTGGTTGAGATCGTCTGACCACTCGCGTCGGTGATCACGGCAGCGTCCAGGAGGAGATAGTGCCAGTCCGCGAGCGGGAACGTGGTGCGGCTCAAGCGGGCGTACTGGAGAGCGACCCGGCACGAGAAATCCCGCGTGATGACCGGCAGGATTGGCGGCGTCGGCGGTGGGGGCGCGTACCAGAAGAAGGCAGCGCGGAGGTCGGAATTCTGGAAATCTGTACAGTTCAGGTGGGCGCCCAGGAAGTCGGTGCCATCCAGCGTCGTATCGAAGCATGGCACAGTGCTGCATTCTGAGTCATAGCTCCGAAACTTTGCGTGGTCCAGGAGAGCCGACTGGAAATTGGTGTTGGTAAGATCGGCGTGGTTGAACACAGTGGCCGTGAAGTCGCCGCCGGTCAGGTTCAGGCCGCTGAGGTCCACTCCCGACAGGTCGCACCCTATGCAGCTATTCGTGGAGGCGACGAAGTCGCGGTCGGTCGGCACTATCGCGAGCGACGCAGGGAGGCTGGACAGACAGGTCTCTTGAGTGATGTATTGCGGGGTCCCGGTGCGGTTGAGGCTCGGATACGCCACCGCGGCAGTCTTCGGCCCGGGGCGCACGAGCACGAATGTGAAGCCTTTGATGCCCGCCGTATTGAGGTCCGGGAGGTAGTTCGACGAGACGTAGGTCGCGGCAGGCGCCTGACTACAGGCTGCCCCCGCATTTAGGAGGTGGACCTCGCCGGTCTGCGGGGCCGGTACCTGCGCGCCCTGGCGGTAGGTTTTGTACAGCACAGTAAAGACTGATGGTGTTGTTGTCGTCGTCCCTCGCATTAATCTACCTGCTGTGGCGTACAGCGGTGCTCCTCCATCAGACCAAGCCAGCGTGAATTGCTCCTTCCCGAGGTCGTAGGCCAAGAAACCACAAACACTTGGGGCACAGATAGTAGAGGGAAAGTCGAGAGCCCCATAACCACCGAGGCTGGTGATGCCGAGATACCAGGTGCGTATGTGGGCAGGATCAACGCTATTGAAGAAGTTGAGGAAATAGTTAACAGTTCCAAAACGGCATAGGCTCCACGCGTTGAGGCTGTTCTGGGCAGTGGAATACGTCAAAACGTCATACGCCGCCGTCGACGAAGCGGGCTGGTGAGCGGCGCCGACGTAGAAGCCATCGACTGTCAGTGTGAACAGGGGATTGTTGACCGAGCTATAGAAGCTATCCGAGATAGACCCGGGACAGAAAGGGAGGCTATTTAGGAAGCCGCCCGTCGTCGCCTGGAGCAGGCTGTTTCCCCCCGTCGTCTTGAGACCGCCTGCCAGGTGCAGGCGCGGCACATGCACGAAGGCCTTCCGGCCCTCGGCCGGGACATCCTTCCCGTCATAGTCGATGTGGAGCTGATACAGTCCCACGGGGATGGTCTCGGTCTGACACGGCGCCCCCCGGTGCACACGCACGACGGTTTTCTGCGAGCGCTCCTGGACTAGCTCGAGAGCCCGCAGGTGGGCATCCTCTTTGGGCACGCAGAAGTTGAAGGTGGCCGTTTCGGGAAAGAGATAGGGGATCGTCTTACGGATGAGTTTGCCGCCCTTGGTCTGCGGGGCGAGATGCAGAATCACCGTGTGATGCGGGCGGGCCCGTAAGTCTGGGAGCTTGTCAAACTCCTCCGCTAAGAACCACTGCCGCTGGCCGAGAATCCCGGGCAGATCGGCCGCCTGGGCGCCCCGGCTCGTGCCGCCCAGGAGAATGCCTAGCATTAGCCCCCACAGGGCTGTCCATCTGATCACGTGCTGTGTCATGGGGTGGACCCTCCTTGGTACATAACCCTGTTTGCGTACTCTGCACACCCGCAGCCAGTGGGTGTGCCTCCTTGGTGCAGCCAGAGTGGACAGCGCGTCTGTGCCGACGACCAGACATGCCACGGTGCAGCACGCCTCTGTCCCCTCGTGGTCCTAGCCGTGGCAGTCGGGCCCGGGCGCTTCAGGGCCGCGCCGGCGCGGCGGCCACGGTCTGGCCCTGGGCCGCGGCCGCCTGGGCCGCCATCGCGGGCGTCATGAGGCAGCGAAACCCGGTGTGCACCAGGCTGGTGTCCGGGCTCACCTTCGTGCGCGCGCTCGGCCGGTAGCTGGCGCAGTAGTGCGTGTCACACAGAAACGAGCCCCCCCGGGCGACCCGTTTCGGAATGGTCGGCTCGCGCGGGTCATAGCTGCTGTCTGGCCCCTGCGGGTTGACGGTCACGGCCTCCCCGGCCTGCTGGGCGTAGGTATCGGGCCGATACCAGTCCTGAGTCCATTCCCACACATTGCCGGCCATGTCATAGAGCCCATAGCCGTTCGGCGCATAGGTACGCACCGGGCTCGTGCCCAGATACCCATCGGCGCCGGTGTTGTGGATGGGAAAGGTCCCTTGCCAGGTATTGGCACGTGCCGGCCCGACGTCGGGCCGCTCCTCGCCCCACACGTATGTCGTGCCGTCCAGCCCGCCCCGCGCGGCATACTCCCACTCGGCCTCGGTCGGCAGGCGCTTGCCGGCCCAGCGGGCATACGCTGTGGCGTCGTCCCACGACACGTGCACCACCGGGTAATCGTCTTTGCCGTCAATACTGCTCCCCGGGCCCTCGGGCTGGCGCCAGTTGGCGCCAGCGCGCCAGGCCCACCACGAGGTGCCCGGCGTGGTGGGGGGCGTGAAGACCAGCGAGCCTGGCACCAGCATCTCCGCCGGGGGCGGCGGGGTGCCGGGGGGCAGTTGCGCCATGATGTCGGCGAGCTGCGGCGCCCGCTCGGCCGTGGTCACGTAGCCCGTGGCCTCAACAAAGGCGCGGAACTGGCGATTGGTGACCTCGGTGGTGTCCATCCAGAAGCCGTCGACGCGCACCCGGTGCGCCGGCTTTTCATCGGGCCGGGCGAAGTCGGCGGTACTGCCCATAGTGAACGTGCCGGGAGGAATCCACGCCATGCCCGGCGGGACCTTGCCCGGCGGGGCGGGACTGTGCGCCCGCCCCAGCCCGTGCACCGTGACCCCCAGTACGACGATGGCAAGAGTCAAGCCTAGACCACACACAACATTTGTCCGGATCGTCCGATGGAACCGCATGATGAGTGCTCCTTGTGCAATGTCTTCGCAGGTGGTGCGAAGCGGTCGCCGCCGTCTGCGGTGCCATCTCTGCCCTCCCGGTCCATCAGAGGGCAGAGACGGCGGACATCCTCCTGCTTAGGGCTGTTTCAGACACTGGGTCCCCAGGCGTTGCTTGATGATGTCCCGGTCCGTGGTGTCGGTTTTGCCATCGAGGTTAAAGTCGTACCAGCTCGAATTCATGTCCTGACTGTCCACGGGCACGGCGCTGTAGAACTTCCAATTCGCGAGGTCCTGGCCATCGACCTTCTTGTCGAGGTTGCCGTCGCCGTCGCAGGGGACCTCCGAGTGCAGTACCGCCAGCAACTCGGCATAGAGATCGTTGAAGTTGGCGAGTTGTTCCGGGGTGAGTCCCTGCGGCGGCAGGGTGGGCGAGGTCAGCAGATTGTTGGCGAGCTGCCCGTCCGGCCGGTCGATCTTGACGAGGAGGCCAGGCAGTTCGTTGATCTCGTAAAACTCCGTCGACGTCACGAGGTCATTCGAGGAGGGGGCGCTGCAATTGGGGACCGTCTGCTGCACCAGCTTGAAGCGGTCGTTGCGGATGGCTACCTGGGAAGCGGGCAAGAGCTTTATGCCGTCTTGGTAGAGAGCCTTGGCCTGGTCGCTGTTCTCGACGGCACAGCAATCTGGCAAGCCTGCCGGCACGATATCACTCCCAGGGCCCCACCAGTCGCCACCTTCGAAGTCGCACAGGCCCTTCGAGGTGAAGACCTGGATGCAGGTTGGGGGACTACTCACGGTCAACACACAGGGTGGGGGTTGCACATTGTTGGCGACGAGGGACTGCCCAGTCTGGGTGAAGTTGGTCGTGCGCAGGCTGGCCTGCGTGGGGTTGGTCAGATAGGGCAGCATGGAGACGGCGTCGAGGGCGTGGGACTTGGGCACCGCCTGGCGCACATCAATGCCGGCGATCTCGCCAAAGAGCGCATACAGATCCGCGACATTGACCATCGCCGTGACCTGGCGGCCCGGGCTGGTGACGAGGGGACCGGCCACAATCAGCGGCACCCACACGCCGGTTTGATACACAAAGCCTTTGGCGTGATTGAGATCGAAGGGGGCCTTAACGCCCGGGGCATAGGTGCCGTTGTCGCCGATGATGACGACCATCGTGTCGGTCGCTTCCGGGTGATAGTCGAGCGCGCCCGTGGGTTTCCGGGTGGCGAGGCCGAGTTCGACCAGCAGGCGGCCGAGTTCGGCGTCCAGCGCTTCGATCATCTGGTTGCTCAAGACCCGGAACTGGCCGAGGCTCGTGCCGGTGGTGTTATCGCCGCAGTTGAAGGCGTTGGTATCGACCGAGCCCGGTGGCAGGAGCGCCGTGGGGGGCTGCTGGTAGGGGGCGTGAGCCGCCGAGAAGCTCACGGTGGCCATCCAGGGGGCCTTGGGATTGTGGGGCTGGCGTTGCGTGATCCAGTCACGGGTAGCATTGACCTCCAGTGTCGTGCGGTAGCCGCGTGCCCGCGCATCCGTCGCCCACGGCACCTCCTCGACGGTACCGTCCGGATGGTTAATGACCAGGGGTGAGACATAGTAGGCATTGCGCTGCGTGAACGTCAGATTGCTGGGGGGCGAGGCCTGGCAGCTCGCATTCGGCACAAAGATGCCGCCGTTTTCCAGACAGGTGCGGCCAGGCGTGGGCTGGGTGAGGCTCCTGGTGAGTACGGTGCAGGGGCGACTATCGCCAAAATAGCAGGCGCCCGTATCCGCACCGTGCGCGGGGTCGGCGGTGGTGTTCGGGACAAACCCGCAGCCATACGGCCCTTTGCTGGTCGTCGGGTCGACCGCGCCCACGCCACCGGCCGTGGTGTCGATCGGGTATGGCGCGCCTTCGATAAAGCCATAGAAATAATCCCAGCCCAGGGCGTGCGGAGCCCCATGCCCAAACGGGTTGTTCTGGGGTCCACCCAGGTGAAATTTGCCAATGAGCGCGCTGTCATAGCCGCCTTTGCTCTTGAGCAGTTTGGGGGTCGTGATCTCATACGGTGAGACCTGGGAGTTGGCGAGCACCTGGTCGGTAATGACGTTGAGAATATTCGTGCGCAGCGGATAGCGGCCCTCGAAGAACATGGCGCGGCTGGGGGTGCACTCGGGCATAGCCCAGGCATTGCGGAAGCGGAGGCCGGCGCTGGCGATGGCGTCCATGGTGGGCGTGCGGGGCGGCGTGGCGCCGCCGTAACCGAAGCTTTGCATCTGGTCGATGCCGACATCATCCATGATGATAAACAGGATGTTGGGCGTCTTGGGCGGGTGCGACGGCGCCGCCCGGAGCGCTCCCAGGAAGGGGTACAGTAGGAATGCGAGCGCCAGGCTGCCTGCCAGGAGCGCGCGTCTGGACTGCACGCGTGTCAAGATGGTCATAGTTGTTTCTCCTTCCCGTGCTCAGATGGTCTACTGGAGTCCACCGCTTTTTGTTCCCATTGTCCAGCGTTTAGGTATATGCTATGCTCGCGCCGCTCTCCAGGAGAAGGGGCGCACCGCCTACGGGGGGTCCGCCGGGATGCTGGCTTGCGCGGTCAGCACTCTGCGCATGAAGGCCCACAACTCGTCCAGCGTGTGGAAATGCGTCATATCGCCCGAGACGATATGCTCGACGCGGCCCAGAAACTGCTCGCTCTCGACCGCTGTCTCAGCGCCAAACTGCACCACGAAGGCGAGCTGGGTGGGGAACGGGGGACCGGTGTTGTGCAGCTGGTGCACGTGTGCATCCTCCATGGACGATGATCTCTCGGGGTCGACGCCTGGACTATAACGCTGCGGGCGGTGTGGAATCCTCAGATGGAGCACAGATCTCTCACAGATTTCTCACAGATCTTGCCCACAGCATGCACAGACGTGGGAGGAAGTGTTCATGGTGACAGACGGCCAGTGGTGCTTTGAGCCCTATCGGCTGGAAGTGCGCAACGCCCAGCTCTGGTGTGGCACGCAGGCGCTGCGCCTGACGGCCAAAGCCTTTGACGTGCTGTGTTATCTGGTCGAACATGCCGGGCAGCTCGTGACCAAAGACGAGCTCTTCGCCGCAATCTGGCCGGAGTTGGAGGTGAGCGAGGGGGTGTTGACCAACTGCGTGGGCGAGCTGCGCAAGG
>Ga0066903_100006597_pt1 | contig 10355 bp, 5 predicted proteins | sample PanSoiMetaGPlot1_FD_67491 | JGI IMG/M metagenome (GOLD analysis project Ga0066903, IMG submission 67491) | Tropical forest soil microbial communities from Panama analyzed to predict greenhouse gas emissions - Panama Soil - Plot 1 (version 2) | ecosystem: Environmental > Terrestrial > Soil >...
TTCTTCGCCTCGACGGCGGTGTCGCGCAGCATCGCGAGCACGGGATCGGCCTCGCGCTTCTTGCGCTCGTCGACGATGATCCGGAACATCTCCCAGACGTCCTTCAGGCTCTCGAAGTGATCGCGGCGGTCGCCCAGAATGTGGGCGATGCGGACGATGCCCCAGCCCTGCAGCTCGCGGAGGCTGGTGCTGACGTTCGAGCGCGCGACGCCGAGGGTGGTGGCGATCTCCTCGGCATGGAGCGGGCGCGGCGACAGATAGAGGAGCGCGTGGATCTGGGCGACGGTGCGGTTGATGCCCCACTTCGCGCCCATCTCGCCCCAGGTGACGACGAAGCGCTCCTGGAGGGGGGTCAGGCCTGTTTGTGCAGTTTTATCGGTCATTTCTGTCTTAACAGAAATTTACGACATGGCCGCCGGCCGTGTCAAGCCTGACGGACTCAGGCGGTGGGGGCGGGTGCGGGCGTGGTCCGGCGCGCGTGGGCCCGATAGCCGGCTGCGCTCACCGCGAGCAGGACGGCCGTCAGCATCAGCGGCGCAAAGCGGTGCTGCCACGCCGGACCGTACGTCGACGCGCGCGGCCAGCCGACGTTCAGGATCATGAACGCGCTCCAGGCGACCGCGGCCGCGTTGACCGCCGTCCCGAACGCGCCCAGCGAGAACACGCCCGCCGGCGACGCCGCCGGCGGCCAGGCCCGGCGGCGCTGCCACAACAGCGCGGCGTTCACCAGCAGGTACGCGAGGTTCGCCCACAGCACCGCCACCATCGTGACGAGCTCGACGATCTTCGGCAGGTTCACGTTCGCGGCGAGCACCGCGATCGCGCTGACGCCGACGACGATCGCCGGCAGCACGGGCGTCCGCAGCCGCGACGACACGCGCGCGAGCGCCGCCGAGCACGGCAGGCAGCCGTCGCGCGACATGGCGAACACGAGGCGGACCGCGCCCGCGTGCACCGCGAGCGCGCACACGAGCATCGCGAACAGCACGTCGCAGAGCACGACGCGCCCGAACGGCACGCCGAGCGCCCCCGTCACGATCGACGGCAGCCCGCCGTCGATTCGGCCGAGCTCGGGCGCATCGAGCGCGCCCGCCGCCATCAGCGCCGACACGAGCAGGACGAACCCGAGCACGCCCGCCGCGCCGAGCGCGTGGAGGATCGCCCGCGGCGCCGTCCGGCGAGGATTCGCCGTTTCCTCCGCGAGCGATCCCGCGGTGTCGAACCCGTACATCACGTACGACGCCGTCAACGCCGCCGACGCGAGCAGCGCGCCGGCCCACGGCGGCGGCACGCTCTGGAACGCGCCGGCGCCCAGGACGCTCGCGGCCGGCCGCCGCACGTGCAACAGCAGCAGCGCGATCAACACGACGACGCCGACGAGCTCGGTGAAGACGCCGGCGTTGTTCACGCGCGCGAGCACCCGCACGCCCACCGCATTCAGGATCGTCGTCACGACGATCAGGACGCACCCGAGCACGACGGCGTTGAGCGCGCTGTCGCGCGGGTTGGAGGCCTGGCCGATCAGTTGAAACGCGCCCGACAGCTGCGGCGCCGCGCTCTGCAGCGCGAGCGCGACCGCCGCCAGCGTTACGATCAGGCACGCGAGATAGACGCAGCCCGTCATCCAGCCAAGCCACGGCGAGCCGACCAGCTTCGCCCACTGATACGCGCCGCCCGAGAGCGGATAGTGCGCCGCGAGCTCCGCGAAGGTGAGCGCGACGAGGAACTGCCCCACGAGCACCGCCGGCCACGAGAAGATGAACAGGCCGCCGCCCGCGCCGTACCCGAGGTAGAACGTCTGGAAGAGGCCGGTGAGGATCGAGATGTAGGAAAAGCCCGCGGCGAATGACGAAAAGCGTCCGAGCGTGCGATCGAGTTCCTGGCGGTAGCCGAAGGCCTCGAGATCGCGGACGTCGGCGCTGTCCATCGCGCGCGGAGCGTACCACGAGTCTCGCGCGAGCGAGCGCAGCGAGCGTGTAGGGGAGTCCGAGGGGCGACGCCCCTCGGATACGTTAAGATCCCGGCTCATGGCCCCGCGTGCGCTGCTGACAGCCGTCTTCGCGCTGTTCGTGCTGCATCCCATCGCCGCGCAGCAGATTCCGGCGGCGGTCGTCTCGCTGAAGCCGTCGGACCCGATGCCGGTCGACGCCGCGATTGCGCAGGGCACGCTGCCGAACGGTCTCCGCTACTACGTGCGCGCGAACGGGAAGCCGGAGAAGCGCGCCGAACTGCGGCTCGTCGTGAAGGCCGGCTCGATCCTCGAAGACGACGACCAGCAGGGCCTCGCGCACGTCGTCGAGCACATGGCGTTCAACGGCACGAAGAACTTTCCCAAGCACGACATCGTGGCGTTTCTCGAGTCGCTCGGCATGCGCTTCGGCGCCGACGTGAACGCCTCGACGCGCTTCGACGAGACCGTCTACACGCTGACGGTCCCGACCGGCACGCCGGCCGTGCTCGATCGCGCGCTGCTCATCCTCGAGGACTGGGCGCACAACGTGACGTTCGATCCCGCCGAAATCGACAAGGAGCGCCCGGTCGTGATGGAGGAGTGGCGGCTGCGGCGCGGCGCCGGCGCGCGCATCTCCGAACGCGTGCTGCCGATCCTGCTCAAGGGATCGCGCTACGCCGACCGCGTGCCGATCGGCAAGACCGACGTGCTCCAGGCGTTCACGCCCGAACGGCTCAGGCAGTTCTATGCGGACTGGTACCGCCCCAACCTGATGGCGGTCGTGGCCGTCGGCGATTTCGATCAGGCGCAGATGGTCGGTCTGGTCAGGAATCATTTCTCCGGCCTCACGAACCCGCCGGCCGAGCGCGCGCGGCCGACGTACGACGTGCCGGATCGCAGCGGCACGACGTTCACCATCCTGAGCGACAAGGAACTGACGGCGACGAACGTCGAAGTCGACTACATGGTGCGGACGCGCCCGTACGGCACCGTCGGCGTCTACCGGCAGCGGCTCATCGACCAGCTCTTCGAATCGATGCTCTCGGCCCGGCTGGCCGAGATCGCGGCGAAGCCCGACGCGCCGTTCCTGTTCGCGGGCACGGACCGCGGAACGATCGTCGGCCGGACGAAGGACAACGTGACGCTGGTGGCCACCGTCAAGGACGGCGGATCCGAGTGGGGCCTCGAGACGATGCTCGCGGAGGTCGCGCGCGTGCAGCGCTTCGGATTCACGCCGACCGAGCTCGACCGCCAGAAGCAGATCATCCTGCGCGGCCGCGAGAGCGCGCTCGCGGAAAAAGAGAACGTGACCGCGAGATCACGCGCCGACGAGTACGTGCGGAACTTCCTCACGGGCGAGACGCTGCCCTCGCTCGACGACGAGTACGGCCTCGTCGCGCGGTTCGTCGACGACATCACGCTCGACGAGATCAACCGGATGGCGAAAGAGTGGTATCCCGAGTCGAATCGTCTCGTCATCGTCCGCACGCCCGAGAAGGCCGGCGTCGCGGTGCCCGACGAGGCGTCGCTCGCGGCGGCGCTGAAGGCGGGCCCGGCGACGGAGCTCCCCGCCTACGTGGATCGCATCGCCTCGTCCACGCTGCTCGACACGCTGCCGGAGCCGTCGCGCGTCGTCAGGACGTCGGCGCGCGAGGCGATCGGCGTCACCGAGTGGGAGCTCGCCAACGGCGCGAAGGTCGTGCTGAAGCCGACGACGTTCAAGCAGGACGAGATCCTGTTTCGCGCGTTCAGCCCCGGCGGCACGTCGCTCGCGAGCGACGCCGACTACGTGCCGGCCAGCTCGGCGGCGCAGGTCGTCGGTGCGGGCGGACTCGGCCGGTACAACAGCGCGGACCTGCGGCGCGCGCTCACCGGAAAGCTCGCGTCCGCGAACGCGACGATCGGCGAACTCGACGAAGGGCTGTCGGGCAGCGCGTCGCCGAAGGATCTCGAGACGCTCTTTCAGCTGATCTACATGCGCTTCACGCAGCCGCGTGCCGATCCCGTGATCTTCGCGACGCAGACGTCTCAGATCAAGACGCTGATGGCGAACCAGGCGAACACGCCGTCGTTCGTGTTCGGCGCGGCGCTCGCCGAGATCGTCGGCCAGAACCATCCGCGCCGCCGCATCCCGACCGCCGCCACGATCGATCAGTGGAACCTCGAGAAGTCGATGGCGTTCTACAAGGAGCGGTTCGCCGACGCGAGCGGCTTCACGTTCGTCTTCGTCGGCAACATCGATCCGGCGGTGCTGAAGCCGCTGGCCGAACGGTATCTCGGCAGCCTGCCGTCGCTCCGGCGGAAGGAATCGTGGAAGGACGTCGGCGCGCGGACGCCGAAGGGGATCGTCACGAAGCAGGTCGCGAAAGGCCTGGAGCCGAAGAGCCAGGCGGCGATCATCTACTCCGGCGACATGCCCGGCTTCACGTTCACGCAGGACGATCGTGTGGCGCTGCGCGCCATGGGGGAAATCCTGCAGACGCGGCTGCTCGATACGATCCGCGAGGATCTCGGCGGCACCTACAGCATCACCGCGCGCGCGAGCGCCTCGCGCACGCCCTACCCGTCCTTCAGCGTCACCGTCGGCTTCGGCTGCGATCCGAAGCGGCTCGACGATCTCGTCGCGCGCGTCTACGAGGAGATCGAGACGTACAAGAACCAGGGGCCGACCGACAAACAGGTCACCGACGAACGCGAAGCGCTCCTGCAAGGCTACGCGCTGGCGTCGAAGCAGAACGGCTACTGGATGGGACAGCTCGTCGCGATCTACGAGGGAGACGCGGGCGGCGACGAGCCCCTCACGCTGCCCGATGCGTACAGGCGTCTCAGCGCCGCCGCCATTCAGTCGGCGGCGCGGACGTATCTCAAGGGGGACAACCGCATCCAGCTGACGCTGGTGCCGGAAACCCGATAGGCGTTGCGGCGACGCGCACCCTGTTCCTCGCGATGGCGGTGCCCGCTGACGGCCGATTCGGAAATCCACGGCTCAGGTCCGTCTAGATGGGGCAGAGGACTCTGAGGACGGCTGCATGGCTGACCGACAGACGAACGAGCCGCGCGATTCCACCAAGCAGGACAACAGGACGGACGAGCAGAGGAAGCGGGAGCGAAACGTCCTCGGGGCCTTCTGGGCGACGCAGTTAGGCGGGCTGTTCGCGGTCCTGCTCTTCTCGTTCTCGGCCCCGACGACCTGGGCGGGCGGCTTCAAGCTGTTTGCGATCGGGATGCTCGTCACGGGCGCGGCCGCGATCGTCGGCGCGCTGTTCGGGTTCCTGTTCGGCCTCCCGCGCTCGTTTGACGACGTCGATCAGCCGAATGCCGACGCCGGCCAGCCCGAGGCATCCGCCGACCAGGGGACCGCGTCCGCGCCGCCGAAGGCCGTGGAGACGTCGGCGCTCCGGCGATCCGCGCGATCGAACAACAACCTCCTCGAGATCTCCGACTGGCTGACCAAGGTGATCGTCGGCGCCGGACTCGTCGGGTTGAAGGACATCACGCGGTGGCTCGGAGACGTCGGGCAGACGATCGGCACCGGCGCAGGATTGCATCCCGAGGAAGGCCGCGTCTTCGGCGCGTCGGTGATCCTGTTCTTCTTCGGCTGGGGTTTCCTGTTCGTCTACATCCAGACGCGAACGATCATTTCGCTGATCTTCCAGGCGACCGAACGCAGTCTCACCGACGCCGTCCGCGAGGCCGTCGGCGGCTCGGTCAAGGACGCGGTCTCGGCGGAAGTCCGGCAGAGCGTCGTCCCCGCGTTGACCAACGCGTCCGTCGGCACGATCATGCAGCTGCTCTACAGCGCGCCGAAGGCGGCGGAGCAGCAGGCGCGCGCGTTCCTCGCGGATCCCGAGAACGCGTCGAACGCGCTGGCCCGCCTCTATCTCGCGTGCGCGCTGGGCCAGCAGCACGAGAAATCGACCGACGCCGCGGAGCGCCAGAAGTTCCGCGACCAGGCGTACGACGCGCTGAAGCGAGCGCTGACCCTCGATCCCGCGCTGAAGCCACAGGCCCGCGGGTTCATGTATCCCGACGAACCCGGCCACCTCGACGGCGACGACGATCTGACGTCGTTCCGCGAGGACAAGGACTTCGTGGACCTCCTGGGTCCGCCGACGCCGCCGCGGAATCCGCCGGCGCCGCAGCTGTAACGCGCCGTAGACTCGACGGATGCCTCGGCCTGCCACGCGTCCCACCCCCCAGGCACTCGCATGGGTCGAACAGACGCTGGGCCGCGGCGCCCGAGTCGTGGGATCGACGCGGCTCAGCGGCGGTCTCACGTCGAACGTTCATCGGTTGACGGTCAACCGGAACGGCCGGCTCGAGGCGTATGTGCTGCGCTGGTGGCCACCTCAGAGTGAGTCGCAGGACTGGATCGATCGCGCCGTTCCTCTGGAGACAGCGGTCCTCACGACGCTCGAACGGACTGACATCCCCGCCCCGCGCGTCATCGGCGCCACCACCGATCCAGCTGCGGGTGGTCCCGCCGTCCTGATGACGCGTGTGCCTGGACGGGTGTACTTGATGCCTCGCGATCGAGAATCGTGGCTGCGGCAGATGGCTCACATGCTCGCGCGCATCCACGCGCTCGCGCTGGACGGCAGGCCGTTCGCATCCTGGCTCGATCGCAGCCGGCTGTCGCCTCCTCCTGACGCCTCGCACGTCGGCGTGTGGAGAGACGCGATCGCTCTGGTGGCCGAGGAGCGCCGGCCGGTGCGCACGTGCTTCGTGCATCGCGACTATCAGCACTTCAATCTCCTGTGGATGCGCGGCCGGCTGACCGGTGTGGTCGATTGGATCGAGGCGGGCCTCGGGCCGCCGGAGATCGACGTGGGCCATTGCCGCCTGAACCTCACGCTTCTCTTTTCGGCGGATGTCGCCGATCGATTTCGCGCGATGTACGAAGCCGAATCGGGACACACAGTCGACGCCTGGTGGGACGTTCACGCGCTCCTGTCCTATTCGCCTTCGTGGAAGGCGTTCCTTCCGATCCAGATCGACCGCCGCGCGCCGTTTGACGCCGGCGGGATGACGGGCCGGATGGAAGACGTGCTGCTTGGCGCGCTGCGGCGAGCGTGAACGTCTCTGGCGACGCGGTTCAACCGCGCTCGATTCGCATCCGCTTGACGATGCCGCGCAGGTGGGAGGGTCCGCTGATAAGCGCTTCTTTCTTCCGTGTCGTCCAGCCTTTCAACTGACGCTCTCGCGCCAGCGCGTCTTGCGACGAGTCATATGCTTCCGCATGAACAATCCGGACGGGTCGCCGGCGCGCCGTGTATCGCGCACCATGTCCGGCATTGTGCAGCGCCTCTCGCGCGGCCAGATTGCCCGTGTGGCCGATGTACAGCGTGCCGTCAGCACATCGGAGCAGATACACCCAATGCACACGACGACGATGCCATCGTCAACGGCGACTGTTCAAGAGATGCGTGAGCGTGGCAGCGAATGAGCACCACCATTCGACCCGCGTGCGCGGCCTGCCATGAGCGAGCCTTCGGCTCGCCTGAAAAGGCGAGCCGGAGGCGAGTCGAAATGGTGCGGAAGATAGGATTCGAACCTACACGCTCTTGCGAGCGCCAGCCCCTCAAGCTGGTGCGTCTGCCAGTTCCGCCACTTCCGCAAGTGGGGCGCCGGACCGAGTGGTCCGGCTTACTTCTTCACCGGCGCGGGCGCCGGTGCCGGAACGGACGCGGGAGCCGAGGGGCCCTTCACGCCGCCCATGACCGACCCCGGCCCGCGCTGGCCGTACACGCCGAGGATGATCGCCCCGAGCATGAACAGCGCGCCGAGAACCGTCGTCGCTCGCGTCAGCACCGTGGCGCCGGCGCGCGCGCCGAACGCCGTCTGCGTGCTGCCGCCGCCGCCGAACGCGCTCGCCATGTCGCCGCCCTTGCCCTGCTGCATCAGCACGACGAGCAGCAGCAGCAGGCAGATGATCAGGTACAAGGCGATGAGCACGTAATACAGCATAAGTATCGAAGTATACCGTACGGCCCGGCCGGAACCATTTCTGTAACACTCCGGCGCCGAAACGCATCCCTCATCGGAATCCCGAGCTCCCGAGAGTATTCTTTGGGATTCTTTGGGATTCCGAGGTAGGATATCTACCTCCACAGCAACTTCTCTTCCAGGGCGAGCGACCGATGACAATCAGGCGGCTGGCTGGGCGTGTGTCCCGGATCGTGGGACTGTTGTGGCTGTGCGGCGTTGCGCCGGCGTACGCCCAGGGCGTGTCGTTTGCCGCGCCCGTGTCCTACGCCACCGGTGCGGACACCACCGGGATCGCCGTCGCCGACGTCAACCACGATCTCAAGCTCGATCTCATCGTCGCCGCCTGCGACAACAACATGGTCCGCGTCCGGCTCGGCGTGGGCGACGGGACGTTCGGCCCCGAGATCGACATTCCGGTCGGCGACACGCCATACGGCATCGCGGTCGCCGACTTCAACGGCGACACCCATCCCGACATCGCGGTCGCGGATCAGTTCAGCGACGACGTGATGATCCTGTTCGGCGATGGGACCGGGCAGTTCCCCACCTCCGCGACGCTGACGCTGGCCGCGTTCGCCTCGCCGCAGGGCATCGTCGCGGCCGACTTCAACAACGACTCCTTCATGGACGTCGCCGTCACGAACACCGGCGACGACACGGTGTCGGTGTTCTTGAACGACGGGACCGGCGCGTTCTTCGAAGCGACCGGCTCGCCGTTCGCCGCCGGACCGTTCCCCTCGGCGATCCGCGCCGCGTTCATCGACGGCGGCAACCACCTCGACCTCGTGGTGACGAACACCTTCGACAGTTCGGTGTCGGTGTTCCTCGGTCTCGGCACCGGCGAGTTCGTCGCGGCGCCGAAGGTCGTCCTGGATCTCGGCTGCGGGTGTCCGACGCCGACCGACGTGCTGGTCTTCGATCTGAACGGCGACAACGTCAACGATCTCGTGGTCGCGGACGTCGAGGACGATCTCCTATGGGTCTTCGCCGGCCATGGCGACGGGACGTTCGCCGCGGCCGCCCCCGCAACATTCGACACGGGTCTCGTTCCCTCGAGCATTACGGCGGGCGATTTCAACGGCGACGGGATCATGGACGTCGCCGCCGCGGACGCCTGGGACGATGCGGTCGAAATCTTCCTTGGAGACGGAACGAACCTGACGCCGTCCGCCGGGTTGTTCACGACCGCGACCGATCCCCTCAACAGTTTCTCGACGCCGATGTGGGTCACGAGCGGCGACTTCGACGGCGACGGCAAGATCGATCTGGCGGTCGGCCAGCAGGACACGCTCGACACGGCGATCCTCCTCAACACCTCGTGCTGCTTCGTGACGGTGACGCGCAACGGCACCGGCGGCGGCGCGGTGGCGAGCGTGCAGGACGGTATCGACTGCGGCGCGACGTGCAAGTTCCAGTTCACGGTGAGCGATGCCGTCGAATTGGTCGCGACACCCGCCGCCGGGTCGCTCTTCGCCGGCTGGAGCGGCGCGTGCACCGGCACCGGGACGTGCTCGCTCGCGGCGGGATCGGACTGGAACGTGACGGCGACGTTCGACGTGCTGGCGATCGCGCCGGCCAGTCTCCCCAACGCCACGGTCGGCGACCCGTACCTCCAGACGGTGAGCGCGACCAACGGCACCGGGCCGTTCACGTTCACGCTCGAGAGCGGCGCCCTGCCGACGGGACTGAACCTCGCGAGCGACGGCCAGATCACCGGCACGTTCTTTCAGGGCGGCACGTTCAATTTCACGATACGCGGCACCGATACCGGCCTCGCGACCGGCACGCGCAGCTACTCGATCACGGTTGCGGCCGCCGGGACGGCGACGGCTGCGTCGCCGACGACAGCGCCCTACAGCGACACGGCTCAGGTCATCTCGCTGGCGGCGACGGTCTCCACGACTCTGGCCGTCGCCGACTCGGGCACGGTCACGTTCACGGTTCGTGACGGCGCGAGCAACCTGATAGGCGCGCCGGTGTCGGCTCCGGTGGGTGACGGCATCGCGATTGCGGACTACGTGCTGCCAGGCGGGACGTTGCCACAGCTCTTGACGATTACGGCCACGTACAACGGCAATGCGGACTTCCTCGCCAGCACCGGCATGGCGAATCTCGACATCGTGGCAGCCGCGTCGGTGACGACGGCGGTGAACGCTACGGCGCCGTTCAGCATGTCGAACCAGAGCGTTCCCTTGGCGGCCACCGTGACGGCCCTCGGCAGCGTGATCAACGCCGGCACGGTGACGTTCTCCGTGTTTGACGGCGCCACGCCGGTCGGCGTGCCTGTGACGTCGGGTACGGTCACGGGCGGCAACGCCACGGCGTCGTTTACGCTGCCGGGCGGGACGGTCCCGCTGACGCTGACGATTGTCGCCGTCTACAATCCCTCGCCCAATTTCGTCACGAGCACGGACAA
>Ga0066903_100006598_pt1 | contig 10354 bp, 11 predicted proteins | sample PanSoiMetaGPlot1_FD_67491 | JGI IMG/M metagenome (GOLD analysis project Ga0066903, IMG submission 67491) | Tropical forest soil microbial communities from Panama analyzed to predict greenhouse gas emissions - Panama Soil - Plot 1 (version 2) | ecosystem: Environmental > Terrestrial > Soil >...
CCCGGTGCTACTGCGCACTCGAAACACATCGCCGGTATTGGCCGTGGTAGGCCGGACGGTGACCAGAGGCCCGCCCGTTGGGTCACCATTAAAAACCTGCCCGCCGACCGAGAAGACGTTGGATTGGGCCTTATAAACATCCCCGCCTCCTGGTCCGGCTGGTCCCTGGGGGCCGGTTGGACCTTGTGTCCCTGCCGGTCCCTGGGGGCCTGTCGGTCCCTGGGGACCAGCCGGACCCGTCAGCACGGGCGTCAGGACGATATTTTGGTCCGTGACGGCGGTGGCGATAATGTTTTCATTAGCCACCACCACGTTAGCGATAATATCAGTGGTGGCCGTACTCATTGGGTAACATCCTGTCTGACAGATACCTGCCCGCTAAACCATGTTTTGATCGTCCCGCTCACCGTCTGCTGTAAGTCCCAGAACAAAGGATTCCCCACCAGGCTGGCCGTCTGCGCCCCGGACAGGCTCAGGGACAAAATCCCGGACGCTCCCAGGGAAGTATCGACGGCGAAAGTCGTCAAAACGGTGGCCGAAGTGGGGGTGGCCCGGACCTCGGCCTTCCAGGTGCCCGTTAAGGCCCAGGGGTTGCCGGTGGTCTGGTCGGTGAAGTGGACCTGCATGGAGAAATCATCACCACAGTACAGTTGCAGGTCCAAAAACGCAGGCAGGACATTGACAGATGGCATGACCTTATATAGCTGGGGGCGGCGCAGGTTCCAAAGCCGACACGTTGATGGTCGGGTCGAAGGTTGGGTTCAACAAGTAGTAAGGATTGTCCTGGGTGTACAGGACGGCGAGAGCCTGCTTGCATAGGTTCTTGTCGGGGGTAGGCATCACCGTCGTCTGGCTGGTAACCCAGATGCTCAACATACTCCCAGCATTCGGACCCCTATTTAATCGCCACTTGGGCGGACTACCTCCGGTGAGGTCGGTGAGGACGGCCTGTTTCTGAGCGCCGGTAAGTTTATCGAAGTCAACCCAGATGTCGTACAGGAGGCGAGACTGCCTCCCCAGGCCGTCGAAGGATGACGCAAACGCATCTCCCTGGGCCTTTTGCTCGTCGGTGGCGGTAGGGTCGTAATGGACCGTCCAGGGTTGCGTTTGCCCAACGGGGGGTCCGCTAATACCGATAATTGGAATGCCCTGTCGTCTGAGTTCTGAGTCCAAATAACCTGATGGACCATAATATGCCATGTTTCACCTTAACACTCGTAGGTGCCGGTCAGTCCGCCCCCCGCCCCACCGTAAAAAGTCGTCGTGCCCGAAGCGTTGGCGTATTCCAGCCAATTATAAGTATGAATGCCGACCGGCACCAACTTAGTGGCCTTCGCCATTGTAGACATGACCGCCCCAGCGTTAGTGTTGTCATTACGCAGGAACCAGTCCATGCCAACAACATTATTGGTCATATCCTCACCAATCCCCGTGAACGCCCCGCCACTAGCGACGTTGTTGGAATACTGGATACCCGCTAATAGGTCCAGCGTCGAATGGGTATATGTCCCGCCTGACCCGCCAAACCCCGACACCACCTGGACACAGTTGGTCGCCAGGCTGTGAGCCGAATGCCAGGAGGCGGTTACCGAGGTCCACGAACTCGTACCTTCGGCCACGGCCACTTTTCTGACCACCCGGTTATAGTAATTCCAGATCAACCTTTTGATCGGGCTGTCCTGGGTCGTCCCGGTGCCACTCAAGCCAATGGTTCCCAGGTAGCGTAATGGGTAATTATCTGAGCGTACCAATACGCCGTCCACTCGGACCAAATCGGTACTTGCATAACGGGCCGTATTCGTCTGCCAGCCCTGCATATTGATGGTAAGTGTTCCAGAGTTGTCGTAGAGAAATAGGTCGAGTGGATAGGGCCAACTGGTGCTACCCAGAGAAAAACTAACGAGGCCACTGGTGTAGAGCTTCCAGCGTGTACCGTCATAGAGACAGATACGGTTCCCCGTGTAAGGTACTAGGTAGATGTTACCAGCGCTGCCTACATCGGCAATCGGCTCGCCATTCATGCTCAACCGAAAGTCGTTAATGCTCGGACGAGCATAACCCCAAAGTCTGTCCGTCGTCACACTGGCCTGACCGCCATGATAGATGGGCACGGTGTCGCCCAGGGCCACGTCAGAGGCGCTGGCATAGGTCGTCCAGTTCCGCCACTGCCCAATCGTGCCGTCCGAGGTCAGTACCGTCCCGGAGGGACCAATCGCCCCGCCGTTCTGGGTGCCTCCCTGGCTGATTGGCAACACCCCCGTCGTATTGGAGAGGGCGAGGGCCTGGGGCTGGTACTTACTCACCCCGTCACTCACCAGGGGCAGACCGGACGCCCCAATCGCACTGCCGTTGCCGGTCCCGCCCCTGGTCACCGGCAACACCCCACTGGTATTGCTGGTGTTCGTGAGCAACACCGGGATTTGCACCCAGGTCGTCGCCGTCGTATCGATGGTAATGGTCCCGGTGGTATTTAATCGCCACTGCGTCCCGGCATAATTCGTGCCCCCGGTGATCTCTATAACGACCCCAAAAAACGCCTGCGAAGTGTTAGTGGAGGCATACCAACTCGGTCGGGTCCAGTTGCTCGACTGCACGATCCAGGGGCCGTTCTGTTCCCCATGACCGGCGGATTGGTTATTCGTCAATAAAATCAGGTCACCAATGCTGAACACCTGGCCGTCCACCGTTACCGTCCCGCTCGGAGGAGTAATACCGCCCGTGTCCACCCCTTTCACCAACGGCTTGAAGGCGATGGGGTCCGTAACGCTACTAATGGGTAACCAGTTCCTCGTACCTCCAGAATCGGTCGCATAAACCTGATTATTGCCTGGGCTAGTGGCGTCATTAACAAGCTGGATGCCGGTGGAGTTGACCGTGATGCTTTTTTGTCCCAGGGCCGCAACGGTCCCGGTGGCAACGATGGGGTTGGGCGTACAGGTGATGCCATTCCCCTGCGTAATGCTGGTGACACCCCCGGAGGTAGTTGGTTGCCATCCCAGGGTGCCGGTGGCGTTGGTCCCGTACACCTTGTTATTACCAATGCTGGCGGTGGCGAGGTCGTTGACCAACTTGACGCCCGATGCGTCCCTGGTCACCGACATCTGCGTTTTAACGGTCGGGGAGGGATAGGTGCCTGAGAGGTCACCGGAGGCCGTCCCGGTCGGGGTTCGGCTATCGCTCAGCCTGGAGTCGTTACCGACGCAAGCGGTGGTCCCGGTGGTTCCGTAGTTGACGGCCACGGTGCCGGTGGCGACGATGGGGTTGGGCGTACAGGTGACCCCCGTTCCCTGAGTCACCGAGGTCACCGTGCCCCCACCACCACCACCACCTGGCGCAGCCCATTTTACCCCGGTCGCCTGGGTGGAGTCGGCGGTGAGGACTTGCGTATCCGCTCCCACCGGGACTCGCTGGACCCAGGAGCCATCCGAGGCCAGAACGTCTCCCTTAGCGGTATCCGCCGGGATGTTCGCCTGGTGTAAGGTTCCGGTGCTATCTCGGCCCTGAAACGCAGGGCCATTCGGTTGGGCCATAATTTCCTTTAAGGCATCTTAAACGTCTGTTCCCATTGGCCGTTATTTAACTGAGTGGGGTCCAGGGTCGTTTTGTCCTGAATCAAGTAACCGTTCTTGTCCTGAATATCAAGGCTTTGGTTTAATTTGGCGGTGCCATCAGAAAATAACAAACCGTTAGGTACACTGCCGGTAATCGGTGTGGAACCGATGGCAAGGACGGTCCCGCCTCCAGCCGTGCCCAAGTTTGTGATAATTCCGCCGACCGTTTGTGCATTGGCTCCGAGCGTTCCGGTAACACCTTCGTTGTAGGTGCCGAAATTATCACGAACCGCATATTTCGCCGTACCCGAAGCACTGGAACAGATGCTAAAGCGGTAGACATCCGTGAGATGGTTGAACAACCATTCAAAACCGCCGTGACCACCAGCGTTAATGTTCTCGCTAGAAGGGAGAATACAGCCCATCCAGTCACGAATGTTACCTGTTCCAGCAATACCTGTTGGAATGCCGATATTGAAGCGAAGCCAAAAACCGTCGCCAGTGCCTTCCGTAATGATGATGTTCTCAAACTTCTTGCCGACTAGGTGCTGGTATGGATAGTTACTAATATCCATGATGCCCACACTCGTCTGAGACGCCACCGACATATCCACAATGGCTGTATTTGGTCCGCCCGCATTAACCTTAAAACCATGAGGCTTGGAGAAGGCCAGCCAGGTGATGCCGGTAAACTTTGGTGACGACGGATAATCGTCCAAAGAGACATCTATCCCCGTGCCGGTGGAAGTAGTACCACCACTCCCTACATGAAACCAGAAATGCCCGTCGAGGGCCTGACGCATCCAGACATAGGTGCCGTTGCTAACGGTGGCGTCATTAAACTCATAAGCTGGATTTGTGGTCGTGGTCCCGCTTCGACCTCCATCCACCGTCTCCTTCGCCGTACCGTTCCACTGGTATTCCTGCCATGAGTAGGGTTTGGGTGACCCGGACCCAACACCAGTGATCTGGGCCAGGAAGCCGGTCCATAATTCCTGACCGATGATCGCCATTCCGCCCGCCGTCACCAAATCAACGCCCGACCCACTCAACTTCGACAAGTCCTCCGCAGCCCGCATGAGTTGGTTGACCTCGGAGGCGTACAAGGCACGGGGGTTGTGAATGTCCAGAGCGTTAAAATAAAAACTCATGGGTCCAACTCCCAAAGTCTGTTAAGGTCCGTGACGGCGTACACCTTGTAACCCAGGTTGGCATCGCCATTGTGGGTGATTAAATCCCAACGGTTGTTCATCTGATCCCAAACGAACTGGTGGCCGAAGTGTAAAAACTCGCCCGCATAGTTGGGGTCCGGGAATGTCGAAACGCCGTTATCCATAATCAAAAAACGCATCATGATGTCATAGTACAACTGTGCCTCGCCCACCTTCGGCGGCTGGGGCTTGGCATCCACTGATAAGCACAACACGGTCCCAGGCGGGTGATTACCCTGGTTCACGTCAAACTTATAAATGTTGACCCGGCCCAGGCTAACGTTGATGGCGCTAAGGTTCGGTGGTTCAAAAGGCCGGTTCGGATTACAGGGAACATCGTGCCAGGTCATCTCCTTAATCATTGTGGAAAATCGCTTTGCCGGTGGTCGGTTCAACACCCTCGGCGGGGTCGTACTGACAAACTTCATCTGCCCCTGGAGGGTGAACGCCTCGACGTTGTTCTTATATTTCCGCTCGGTAAAACGATCCATCTCGCTCATGAACGGATTGGCGAGGATTTGCGTATCCGTCATGATGTCGTACATGAGGTATTTGTAGTGAGCGGTGACCTTAGCGAAGCGGAAAGTCGGATAATCGTCGTTGGGCGGGTTGCGCACGACGCTATAGCCGGTCGGGTAGGGTTCGACCTGGGCCTCAACACAGAAATGTTTGGGGCGCTCCGGGTGTTCGTCCGGGACACTGACCCAATTCACCTGGGGCGGCTGGGGTGGTCCGGCGGGGTCGGGGATTTGTTGTGCCCAGCCGATGAGGTCTTGCACGAACTTGGTGCGGTCGGACCACAGGATGAGAAATATGCGGGTGAACTGCTCGTTGCTGGGGCCGTACTGCTCCCGGTAGGTGTCCCTCGCCAACTCCATGTAGGAGGTCGGGGTGAGGGTTTCGGGGGTCATTCCCGGCGGACAGTAAACCCAATCAGGCATTAAACTCATGCCTTATGTAGCTTAGCCCGGCTGTATTCCCGGCGGCGGTGGTGGGTTGGGTCCGTTAACACCGGCGTTAATCTGTTCCAACTGCTGTAATTGCTGTCCGCCCTGGTTCAGTTGGTCCCGCAACAGTTGCTCTTGAACACTAGGTTCCTGGCCGGTCATGAGCTTCCGCCAGACATCGGTGATTTGTAGAAACTCCGGGGCGGGTTGGCGAACTTGACCCTCAAAGCGCCCGGTTCCGGCAAAGGTTCCACCTTGAGCTTGCAATCGACGCAGGAAATCCACCGAGGTTCTGCTCATGGAGAAAACCCCAGCGATGTTAGTGGCAATGGTGCGGGCTTGTTCCTGTGAATGCGCTGCGCCAGAACCCGTCATGAGTTCCTGGGCGGACGCAACGTTGATAAACCGTTGCCGTTGTTCGTCACTCATTCGTTGCAGGTCAATACCTAGTCGTTCTCGTAGCGATCTGCCAATTTCCGCTTGTCTTATAGCTCCCGCTTCGCCTCGTCGGAACAAAGGCAACTCATCAATGCGTTCCTGCGCACGCTGGAGTCCCTGTTCAACCGCCGCACCAATAGCTGCGGGATTGGCTCCCATACCTTCGCCCCGTGCCTGTCTTTGCGCCAACATTGCCGCCGCACGGGCTGCTCGCTCCTGGGCGCTAATGTTCTGGTCGAGGAGTCGGTTCTGTTCGGCTATGGACAGCCCGGCGTCACGAACATCGGCTGCGGTCACCCGTTGACCATTACGCAATCGTTCCGCCAAAGTGTTGGATCGCTGTAACTGACGATTGAAGTCCTCCAGCGAACTGTTCGCCCCGGTGATCGCTGCGGTTATCAAACCAATCGCCACCACAATGGCCCCAATGCCCGTGGCAATCGACGCCGCACTCATCGCCTGGAGTCCAGCCGTCACCCCTGCCAGGCCCGCCTTAACACTACTGAGCAAGGACGGCAGGCTCTTAAAGAAATCCACGACCGCAAAGAACGCTGATTTCAGCCTGTCAAAGTTCTGGGCCACCAGGATGATAGCGACCCCCAACCCAATAAGAGTCAGGCTGGTCGCATCCAGACCACCGATAAGATTTGCCAGAATGCTCAGAATGGTGCCCAGGACCGTCACAAAGATGGTCACCAAAAGGTCCACAACAGGCTGAAGGACGGCCCAGAGCCGGTTAAATCCTTCAACAAGGTTCTGCCATGCGGTCGCCCATTGTTCGGTGGCATTGGCCCCGGTGCCCAGCGCTGCGGTCAACCCGGTGATCGCCGCCGCTAACATAATGAACCAGCCTAGCGGACCCGTCCCAAACAGGGCGAACACTTTATAGAGGCCCTGGAACATCCCCAGGACGCTCTGGCCGACACTGATGATTCTGTTGAGGGCAAACCCGACCCCTGCCACGACCACGATAATGGTTGCCCAATGGAGGACATTTTCCCGTACCGTATCACTTAAAGACCGAAGGTAACTGGCAACCGAATCCACCAGTTTGGTGACCTCTCGCAAGAGCGGGACGAAAAAACGACCGATTTGAATACTGAGCCGGTTCCAGGCCATCTGAAAGCGCTCGACGCCCATCGGGTCGGACTTGCTGAGCGCATTCATCATCAAGGCCGTGACCGTATTAAAAACCGTCGAGGCGGTTGAGCCGAACTGGACCAGACCTTTTTGGGCGACGGCGAGACGCTGGGAAAAAACCTGCCAGGCCGTTGCCACCTTCTTGGGCTTTTCCTCGGCCATATGCTCATCTAGGAGGCCGAGTTCGACCCGGAGGGCGCTCGTTGCCCTACGGACTTCTTCGAGGTTTCCGCCGACCTTAGAGAGCGCCCAAGCCTCCTGGGCCTTCTTGACACGGGTGACCTGTTCTTCGAGAGCCTTGAAGGATTTAGCTGCGTTGGCCCCGGTGCCCTGGAAACCCTTATTAACAAGGTCCAGGCCAGCCCGCAGCTTCTCTAAGCCCTGAACACCAATCGTGTAACTAATTGACCCAGCATTTACGTCCGCCATGTTCTTATCTAGCCTGGGTGGCCGTAGGTCTTGCTGGACAGGGTGAGTTTCTGCTCAGGCGTAAGCTGGTGATAGAAGCGGGTCGGACTAGAATCAACGGCTGAGGCGACACTCCAGACGCTCTGTTCCTTCTTCTCAGCCCTCAAGACTGCCTGGAGTTCCGCCAGAGTCATGCTATCCACCTGTTGAGGCGTAATATAGCAGTTCTGGAAGATGGATTTGTCGATCTCGGCCCAGGACGTTGCGGATTTCGAGGCCAGGGGAGGCATCCATCCCAATCGCCGGTAGAGGTCCGTTTCGGCCTCGCTCTCGTCCACGGGGGCCACTCCACCGGCCTTCTGGACTAGCTGGGTCCAATCGACCTGGCAAAATATCCACCATAATTTCCGGCGAGACAGCTTCCAGTGGTGTTTGTCCATGAGCAGACAGAAGAACTCGAACTGACCCATCTCAGTCAGTTCCAGAACGGTGGTAGGGTCTTCGGGGGTGAATCGACGGGCATTAGCGTCATCCGCTATTTTGACCAGGACGTTTGGACAGGGGAAATCTTCAAGATGTCGCCAGGCCAATTCCAGGGGAGTAGGAACCTGCAAGTCTGCCCACTGGAGCCAGGCCCGAACCACTGCACGGGTAAGACGACCCAAACGATAGCGTCGGCCTTTGACCTCGAACACTTGCTCGACGCCGATGTGGTTCATTAAATGCTATAAAGTTTTTGGAGATAATTCTGACCGTGTTCGTCAATAGCGTCCAGGTGAACTTGCCAGAGATCGGGAACGTCGTCACCGAAAGTTAGTGTAAGCTGGAACAACAAACCCTCCTCGCTCAGCAATTCAGCCTGAATAGCTGGGTCGGTCAGGGTCTTGGGCGTCCGGGCCTCTCGCATGGCCTCTCGGACCATGACCTCTTGGAGAGCGGGGCTAAAATCTTTGAGTTTATCTTTGATGACGGCGAGTGGGTCAGGGAGACGGGCCGAGGCCCACTTGACCATCTTTCCTAACATGGCCGGGTCAAACGGTCGAAGTTTATAAGTCTTGCCCTTGACGATGATTTCGTGCGGGTTCTTTGGCTTCTGGTCCATAAACTAAATAAGTAATTAGGTCGGGTAGTTCCAGACACCCGTGGAAACAAAACTGGCGGAAAAGGTGACCACGCCCTTCGCCTCGTTCTTGACGCCTATCTTGGAGATACGGCCCGTCCCGGTGATGAACTTGGGAGTCGTACCGATATTCAGGGTCATTGTACCAACCGCCCCAGGGACGATGGGTAGGACACCCGACGTGGGAATGGCGGACGTATCCCAGGGTATCTCTAGCGTCCCTTCGAGCTTCTTGATGCCGTTGATATTTTCCTGCCACCCACCCGAACAAACCGTGGTCGTGTCCAAAACGTCCACATCCCCATCGGCGTTCCAGTTGGAAACACAAAGGCTGTTCGAGCCAAAAGTGACCACACCACCCTGACCGTTAATCGCTGCTATTGGCATGAAATTATCTATGCCAGCAACAAAATAAAATTACGTTGGGAAGACCCAGGGACCAGTTGAGACAAAGCTGGCGGAAAAAGTGACCACACCCTTCGCCTCGTTTTTAACGCCAATTTTGGAAATGCGGGCTGAGCCGGTGAAAGACTTGGCCGTAGCGCCGATAGTCAGGACGATGCTGGCGAGGGCACCGGGAACCATCTGCACGGTAGGACTGGCGGACGAATCCCAGGGTATTTCCAGGGTGCCTTCGACCTTCTTAATGCCGTTGATATTTTCCTGCCACCCCGCCGAACAAACCGTGGTCGTGTCCAAAACGTCCACGTCCGCATCGGCGTTCCAGTTGGAAACGCAAAAGTTTGTACCACCGAAATTGACCTGACCACCCTGACCGTTGATTGCTACTATTGGCATGTAACTATCTATAAGTCATGCTCACAATACTTACACCATCCACGGGCCGTCCTTTCGCTTTTTCCTGTTTGGAACATTACGTCCGCCATCAGAAATGCGTCCTTGATTTTCGCTGGCTGGTCGCCGGGGAGGACCACACCGGCTACGCCTTCACGATGGGCCAGGAAATTATCCGCACCAAACCTGATCCCAAACTGCACTCCATCTGCGTCAATTACCTGGCGATGATGGCGCAGATAGAGCGGGGCATGGTCCTGTGTTTGGAGGACGACGACCATTATGCGCCTTCTTATTTTGCGACAATGGTAAGTGGTTTATTACAAAAACCGTTAGTGGGGTTAGCCCCGGCGAAGTATTATCACCTACCTTCTCGACGCTGGGGTAATTGTGGCAACCGTCAACACGCCAGCCTTTGCGCCACCGGGTTCACCACCGAGGTCTTCCCCTACTTCAAGATGGCCTGCAACATCGGGAACCCCGTCATGGACATCTGGCTCTGGTGTCACTGGTCGCAAACGCTCGGTCAACCAGCGTCCCTGTTGTCCAACGACGACCAGCAGATTGGCCTAAAAGGGGTGGACGGGTCTGGGATCGGCACGGGTCACACTTACCTTTTACCTCATCAGGATTTGGACGGCTCGGTATTACGAAGCTGGATCGGCCAGGACGCCGACCTGTACTTTAGTGGGCGGTTTCGTGATTCGTCATGATGGAATATTCCATGACGATATGATAAGCCCC
>Ga0066903_100006599_pt1 | contig 10354 bp, 13 predicted proteins | sample PanSoiMetaGPlot1_FD_67491 | JGI IMG/M metagenome (GOLD analysis project Ga0066903, IMG submission 67491) | Tropical forest soil microbial communities from Panama analyzed to predict greenhouse gas emissions - Panama Soil - Plot 1 (version 2) | ecosystem: Environmental > Terrestrial > Soil >...
TTCGTTGCCATGGCTGCTTAGCCGAACAACAATGCAGTCATGACGCTACCAGCGATAGCGCCAAGCAGCAGTAGCAGAGCTACAGTTAACGCTAGATGATGATATGATTGGGTAGCCTCAGTCATGGACCTATGCTCCATGTTTGGGGTTAGAGCCCGCCATTCATTAGGCCTGAGTGGCGGGCTCGCTAATTTTATCACATCGCAGATGCGATTGATATAGACTTCTGATTCTCGTTACCGACTTAATTATCGAACCCTATTCATCACCGTCGCTGATCCTCGATCCCATCCTCGATGCTCATCGCAATCATCATTAGAGATGGTCAGGACGACCCGGTGGCGGCCAGGGGGCGGAGGCCAAAGATGGCCAATCTGCCAGGAGCAATACCACTCAGCAAATTTTATGCGAAATTCAAACACCCATACCTTCGACTTGCCTCACCTGCTAGAATGAAGGCAAAGCGGAGGGAAGCTCCGATGCGCGCTGAATGGTCGATGAGCGAGGAAGAATTGCGAGGGATTATTCTAGAAAACCTGTGGACGCATCGTCGTAAGACGATCATGTTCGACCACGCTCTCAAGGACTTATTGATACCAATCGAGACTAAGAAGAGCATCCTCAAGCAGTTGGAGCGGGGCGGCTTAATTCGATACACATTTGAAGCGGATACCGGCCTGGGAAGTGGTGACATGACTTTCAAGGGGATCGAAGTCGCAGAGGGAACAGCGAGCCCACCTTTTCCCATTGCTATTTACCAACTCATTCAAACTGGCGACATCCGTATGGAAAATGCCAGCAAAGTTGAGAGGATGAACGTTGCAGGCGATCAAGCACAGATAGTCGAGACGAGGGGTGGGGGCCCGCTTGAATGGATCCGCAATGGATTGAAATGGGTCAAGGCTTTATTTAGGCGAGTTTGAGTGTCCCTAAGAGCCTGCAAGAAAGTTGACAAAATTCTAAGGTATGGCTCTTCGCAAATTTCCGACTAACCTCGGAGCTTAGGCGCAGTCACATCGAGGCCGAGCTTGGAGAGTTCGTTCAAGCCGATAAGGAGGAGCAGACCGAGGGCAAGAAAGATGAGGCGCCGGCTGATGGCGTTAGCGGGGGCAACTCGCAGAAGGAACCAAGGTGCCACCATTATGACCTCGACCGAGATGGTCGACAAACCACTGGAAACCCGGGAACTGAATTCATGGCCTAGTTGACCAAATGTAATAATTGCGAAGAAAGCTGGGCTCCAGATCGTTATAACCGCCCTCGCCGCTGCCAGTTGCTCCATGATCTCATCTCGATAGAGATCAGCGGCAGCCAGACTTTTGTCCCACCAAACAGTCCATCCTTCGGCCTCAAGAAAGGCCGATAATTTCAACGCTAGTGCGTGGTCAGCCTTTGAGTAGCTGATGAAGATATCTGGATTGGGTAAGGCCTGGCGGGCCATCTTCATTGGATGATGAGATTGCTTTCTACCCTAAAGCCTCTCAAACTATACTGTTTTTGCACCGGAGATCACTATGCCGAAAGTAAATCTATCAGGGATGACCGTTGAAGCGCTCATGGACCTGCGAAATCGGGTTGACGAAATGCTGGTTGAGCATCGTGCCAAGCTTATCGAGCAGTTGGAGAGGATTGACGTGGTTGGCCGCGTAAGGACTGTTCGAGGCGGTGGGAGCGCATTGAAAGGAAGGAAAGTCCCGCCAAAATATCGGGGTCCGTCAGGCGACACTTGGGCAGGCCGTGGCGCTAGACCTCGTTGGCTTGTTGCTGCGATCAAGGGTGGAAGGAAACTCGACGATTTCCTGATCGACAAGTCAGCACGAAAGGGACGGAAACGCAGGTCAAAGTGATTGGCGCCCACTGAGTGGTCCGGGTGGAATGGCAGTTTAAGGTTGGCCGTTGCACCAGCGTGGCCGGCGGAGCCCGCCTCTGGTGCCGGCGGCTTGTATCCGATCAGGCGGATCGTCCTTGTCGGTGACCGCCGCTTTGCGCCGGACACCATTTTAGGTTCGTTTGACACCCGGAACGGCTCGATCAAGGTGGTGAGGAAAGCGGGCTCATCGGTCGATGTCGCTGCAAGCTTGATGTGGATGTGGCAATAAGTGGCGCAGCTCGGCCCCAAAGCGGGATGACCGGTAGCGGCGTTTCCAGAATCGTATATAGAGTCTGGTTATGAGCAACATTGTCTCGGGACGCCAAATTCGGGCCGCTCGTATGCTCGCCGGGCTCACGCAAGCGGATCTTGCCCGTACAGCTGGATGTCACCCTCGGTCGGTTCGATATTGGGAGAACAAGGCCAGCAACCCGCCGACCAATGTCGCCTCTACGCTCGACAGCATCGAACAGGCGCTTAATCGACATGGCGTAATTGCGTTTTTGGCACCGACACCAGGAGTCCGATGCTCCAATTGAATTAAATCCGATTGCAATTTGCCGCTGAGGGGCAAATCCCGGATGTTAATTTTATTAAGCCGTGACCAACGGGCTCGGTTCAGTCGGCGCTCTATGCATTCCTTGATCGTGCTTTGGGGGAATTGGGTGATGCGTAATGCGCAATCGAGATTGCAATGAGGACATTGCAATGAAAGCGCAGGCGTAGATTTGCCAAATGATTTTGATAATTCGAGCGGGCAAATCGGAGGCTTATGCTGCTGAAAAATCTGCTATAAGAGTGAACGGCCACTCGGGAATGTCAGAAACAATCCATGCCCGCCCTCAAAAACCCACGCTGGGAAGCATTTGCCCAAGCTTTATTCGTCGGTCTCGCGGGCAAGACTCGGCAAGAGAGAGCGAACAGCACGGCGTATCTAGTTGCCTATCCCAATTGCAGCGTAGGCAATTCCGCTGAAGCTTCCGCCTCTAGATTGCTAAGGCGAGTTAAGCCGATCCTGGACCGCGTCCGCGAACTCCAAGCCGAACAAGCCAAGCGGACTCAAAAGAAAATAGACATCAGCCGCGACAGACTCGCCCGTAGACTCGACACGGCCTCAACACTCGCCGAACAGCAAGGATATGTAGCAGGCATCGTGTCAAGCGAGCTTGGCATTGCTAAGATCTTCGGTCTTGAATCAGCCAAGCAGGAAGGCACACAATCATTTAAAGATGCCGGAAGCATGCAAGATATAGGGCGAAGACTTTTAATCAGCGTGGGCCTGCGCGAGCCTTCCGACGAGGCCGTTTCGTTGGCGATCGAAGCGAACAATGCGTTCGTGCAGCGCCTCGAAGCGATACGCGATCAGGCGGAGGGCATCTCTGCCGCTAAGCATTGATATTGCTGGATTACTTTGCTCTTCGATCTTGTACTCACGTCTCGAACACCGAGAGCGAGACGAACAAAAATCGCGAGATGTCTTTAAAGAAACCGGTAGAGCCCCCTTTTCTGGGTCCCGGCGCACGCCACACCTCGCCGGTGGATCGGGCGCCCGCGCCGATAACGTTGCTTGCGCATTCAATCCATTCCCCGTTTTAATGAAAGGAGGTTCTATTTCATTGGTACCGATTCCATAATTGGTGTCGTTTTATTGATACCAATCCATCATTGGAGTCATTTTATTGGTATCAATCAAACTTTATCGTCAAAATATGGAGCCCGCTCCCCAGGAAGTGCTAGTTTTAGGGGCCTTGATAACTTCGGCGATTACCCTATTTAACAATCAACATTCAACGCTTCCGCCCTCGCAAGGGCAAGCTTTAATCGGCCCGCCTTTGGCGTCTTGAGCATTACCTATTCCGCCGGCTCATTGCTTTGCTTCATTGCCTTCGCTTTGGCCCGGAGCAATGGAACCAGGTCAACAACATTCAGCGAGCGGAACCAGCCGTATTGATTACCTTTGCAGCAGGGCGGCTGATCCTCCTCCGGCGCGCACCATTCCCAATAGAAGTCTCGGGCTTTCTTGCCTTTACCCCCGCCGCCTCGTATATACGCTGCACCCGAAGACCGGAATGCCGCGCTGAGCATCAGCATATCCGGGATCGCGTTACGGTCGCGATAGGGATGGATGCCCCAGAAAGGCGTCGGACACGCAAGTCCAAATTGTAACCACCGACCAGCGTACCCGGTCCCGTTCGCGCGTAGCGCGTGCGGTAGGTTTTGGTCATAAGGACTTGCGAAAATGTCAAACCCCATCCGGCGGAAGCCGAAACCTGTCTTGCCTTTGGTCGTCAGTCCGGCCCAAGCGCAGCAGATGTTGAACTGCGGCAGCTCGTATTTCTACGAGGAATTGCTCCCCCAGCTGGACAGCTACCTCGAGGGCGATCGGCGCAAAGTGACGGTCCAGTCGATCGAACGCTTGGTTGCCAAACGCTTGGCCGAGAGCGGGGGTCGTAAGGGAAGCTACCCGCGTCGCACCACCACCTGAACGCCACCATCACCTCGGTCGTGTGTGTCCGAGGTGGTGGCGTTCCTATTGGGGAAGGTGGCGAGACAGTCGCAGGCGCGTGGACCTTAGAAATCGTAAATCGCGCCTTCGGTGAAAACCCGACGCCTTCCGCCAATAGCGAAGTTTCACTCGCTGCGCAAGCGCGCGGCAACAGAGGAAGCCGCTATGGCCACGTTCTTTAAGAAGAAGTCCCCTTTACCGCCTGAGCGCCGGCGCGCGCTGCGGAACCGCCTGCGCCGCCTTTTGGCCGATCAGGCGTGGCTCGAGGAGCGCATCAACTGGCTCACCGATCCCCACGTCCAGAAATTTCTCGTGCCCATCAAAGCCGAGATCGCAACCATCGAGGCGCTGTTATGAGCGCCGCCGATCGGCCGACCTTCCTGGTTCGACTGCGGCCGGGACCGCACGTCGATGATCCGATCCGCGCTCTGCGTCATGCGCTCAAGCGCCTGGGGCGTGATCACCATCTTCAATGCCTTTCCGCGGAAATCGAAATTGCGTGCGCGCCATCGCCGCCAGCGTGCGCGCAATCATCATCATCGGCGGCATAACGATGAAAGGCAGTTATGGTTAACAACACAACAGACGGTTGGAGTGATACCGCCAGGGAAGCCAATGAGCGCTTGCTCAAAGGCACCCTGATAAAGTTCAGCGATTGGCGCTGGCACAGAGGCAAAGAAGGCGTCCCTATACCGGACGGGACGCAGTTCGTTGCCCTCAGCCACACCACCGCGTGGGTGAAGTGGTCGAACGGTAAGCCTAGCGAAACGCGTATTCGTGAGCCTGGCCAACGTCTGATCGACCGCGAGGAGCTCGGCGACAACGACGAGGCCGCCTGGGCGGTCGGGCCGGACGACAAGCCGCGCGATCCGTGGCAGTTGACGCGGTTCGTGCACATGATCAGCCCGACCACGGCCGAGAGCTTTACGTTCTCGACGTCGAGCTGGGGCGGGCGCGAGGCGGTGTTGAACTTGTCAGACGCCGTCGAGCGCATGCGCACAGTGCACGCCGGCGCGGTGCCGGTGGTCGAGTTGGGTGCGGCGCCGATGCAGACGCGCTACGGCAAAAAAAGCAAGCCGAAGCTCACGATCGTCGGTTGGAAGATGCTGGGCGGCGACCTGCGCGAGTTAAAAGAGTTGCCGCCGCCCGCGGCGCCGAAATCGGCGGCAGAAGACCTCAACGACGAAATTTCGTTTTGAGGACGACGCCCATGAAGGTCATCAGCAATACCGGCAAGGTCGAAACCGGCGACGGTCTCGACATCCCGGCCGCGCTGCGCCGCTCGCCCGCGGCTCAGCCCGCGTCACCACCACCACCACCACCAACCGCGGCACCGCCGATCGCGGTCGCGCCGGCGAGCTCGCCCGCGGGCGCGCCGGCCGACACCACCGCATCGGTTGAGAGTGACTTTGATGTCGCCGCCCTGCGGCTGGATCAATCGTTCACCACCAACGGCGTCAAGAAACTCCTGCGCACCATTCCAGTGCGCAGGCCCGGCCCGCAGGACTTCTTCCGCACGCACCCCGATTCCAATTATCGCAACACCTTCGGGGTGATCGAGCTCAAGGACGAGCGCGAGGTCTACCTGATCAGTGGCAAGGTCTTACCGGACTTGGTCGGTGAGTATGTCACGGTCACGATCTGGACCACCATCACGCGGCAGCGCGTGCTGCGGCTGTGGCCGATCCGATTGCCCGACCCCGATGGTCGAATGAATGAATGGCATGTGTCTGCCGCGGCCGCGGCCGAGACTGCCATGACGAAGTGGACCCGGGTGAAGGCGAACATGGCGCTGGGCGCGTACGAGACCTTCGTCGCCGAGGCCAACATCCCCGAGCCGGAGTGGCCCGCGGAGACGTTCTCTGAGTTGTTGGGTATCGCGTTCAAGGATCGGCTGATCAAGAGTACCGATCATCCGGTGATCAAGCGCCTGCGCGGGTTGAGTTGATGCTGGCGCAGTTCAAGGCCGTGGTGGTGGTGGACTTCGAGTTCATCGCCACCACCGGCGACCGGCCGGTGCCGGTGTGCATGGTCGCGCACGAGCTGCGCAGCGGACAACGCTGGCGGCTCTGGCAAGACCAACTGACATCGGCACCGCCTTTCCCCCTCGGGGCTAATACCCTATTCATTAGCTACTATGCCTCTGCCGAATTGGGTTGCTTTAAGGTTCTCGGCTGGCCAAAGCCGGCAAACATTCTCGATCTATTCACCGAGTTTAGAAACTTAACGAACGGTCTGCCGACGATCGCCGGCGCCGGTTTGGTCGGCGCGCTCGCCCACTTCGGTCTCGACGGTATTGGTGCGCAAGAGAAGACGGAAATGCGCGAGCTCGTTCTGCGCGGTGGTCCGTGGTCGGACGACGAGCGGGCGGCAATCCTCGATTACTGTGCAAGCGATGTTGACGCGCTCGAGCGGCTGTTGCCGGTGATGCTGCCGCATTTGGATTTGCCGCGCGCGCTGCTGCGTGGTCGGTACATGGCGGCGGCGGCGGCGATGGAACACAACGGCGTGCCGATCGACGTGCCCACACTTGAGTTGTTGCGAGCTCGCTGGACCCACATTCAGGACGATCTGATCGGCGCGGTCGACGAGCACGGCATTTACGACGGCCGGACCTTTAAGATGGAACGCTGGGTAAGCTTCCTAGCCGCTAACGACATTCCTTGGGCCACGCTGGAAAGCGGCCAGCTCGATCTCAGTGATGAGACTTTTCGACAAGCCGCGCGCGCATATCCTTTGGTCGCGCCCTATCGTGAGCTGCGCAGCGCGCTCGCCGATCTTCGCTTGAACGATCTCGCGGTCGGACGCGACGGACGCAATCGCACGATCTTGTCCGCGTTTCGATCGCGCACCGGGCGCAATCAGCCAAGCAATTCGAAATATATCTTCGGGCCGAGCGTGTGGTTACGCGGGTTGATTAAGCCGCCGCCCGGCTACGGCGTGGCCTATGTCGACTGGTCGCAGCAAGAGTTCGGCATCGCCGCCGCCTTGTCCGGTGATCAGGCGATGCAAGCAGCTTACCGAAGCGGCGATCCGTATCTCACGTTTGCCAAGCAGGCCGGCGCCGTGCCGGCCGATGCCACTAAGGCCAGCCACGGACCGGTGCGCGAGTTGTTCAAGACCTGCGCGCTCGCTGTTCAGTACGGCATGGAAGCGCCGTCGCTCGCGCTGCGCATTGGCAAGCCGCCGATCGTGGCTATGGATTTGCTGCGGGCGCATCGGGAAACGTATCGCCGATTTTGGGAATGGTCCGACGCCGCGGTGGACCATGCGATGCTCACCGGCTCACTACCGACCGTGTTCGGTTGGCGCGTGCACGTCGGCGAGGATTCAAATCCCCGCTCGTTGCGTAACTATCCGATGCAGGGCAACGGCGCCGAGATGCTGCGCCTCGCTTGCTGCTTCGCCACCGAGCGCGGGGTCGAGGTGTGTGCGCCGGTGCATGACGCGGTGCTGATCTGTGCCCCCCTCGATCGCCTCGACGCCGACATCGCCACCATGCGCGCGGCCATGGCCGAAGCTTCTCGGGTCGTGCTCTCCGGGTTTGAGATCGGCACCGACGTGAGGGTCGTGCGCTACCCCGACCGCTACATGGACGATCGCGGCGCCGTCATGTGGGCGCGCGTCATGGAGCTGATCGATCGCCGCCAAGAGCTGAGGGCCACGGCATGAGCAAGCGCAAGGCCCAAGCCGACGATTTCGATCTGGACGAGCTTCGGCTTGATCCTGCTATGGCGAGCGCACCCGCACCCGCGCAGGCCACCACCACCACGACGACGGCCACCACCAGGCCCAAAAGGAACCGTGACTTCGTGATGGTGCCGACAAGCTGGGTGCGGCGGCTAGCGCAGGCTCAGGCTTGTACCTACAGGCTCGCGCTTCATGTTCTATATTTGGACTGGAAACATGACGGTCATCAATTTCGTCTGACGAACGAAGGGCTGGGGGCGGCGAATGTCTCTCGATGGGGAAAGTACGCGGCTCTGCGCGAGCTCGAGGGGCTCGGCCTAGTGACGGTGGATCGGCGGTTCAAGAAATCGCCGCTGATCAAAGTGCGGCGCGACTAGGCGCGGTGCAGCTCGACCACCGTCGCGCCGGCGAGCGCGGGCCGGCTGCAATACTCAGCCCACATTTCCATGAGCCGGCGTCGCCGATCGAACATGTCGGTCCTCCTGTAGGCGCGCTCGACGGCGTCACCCACCGCGTGCGCCAGCGCGAGCTCGGCGATCTCGGAGGCAAAATTGGTCTGCTCGGCCGCCCAGGTGCGGAATGCCGAGCGGAAGCCGTGCACGGTCACGTCGCCGCGGCCGAGCTTACGCAGGACATTGCGCCGGAGGGTCGTATCCGACATCACGGCCGCGCCGTCACGGCCGGGGGCAAAAACGAGCTCGCTCTGCCGCGGCAAGTTGCGCAGGATTTCGAGGGCGCGCGGGGACAACGGCACGCGGTGTTCCCGCCCGGCCTTCATACGACCGGCCGGAATGGTCCACTCCGCCTTCTGCAGATCGATCTCGCCCCACGTTGCGCCTCGGGCTTCGCCGGAGCGCGCGGCCGTGAGGATCGCGAACTCGAGCGCGCGGGCGGCGGTCCCGGGTTCGGCGCGCAGCTCGGCCATGAAGCCCGGCAGCTCGCTATAGGGCATAGCGGCCAGGCTCTCCTTGGGTCGCTTGCTTGGCGTCGCCAGCAAGTGCTCGAGGTGGCCCTCCCATCTGGCCGGGTTCTCGCCGGTGCGATAGCCGCTGACGGTGCTCCAATCCAACACAGCCTCGATCCGGCCGCGCAGCCGCGAGGCGGTTTCAGTACGCGTATCCCAGATCGGCTGCAGCACCTTCATGATCAACGCCGTGTCGATCGCGTCGACCGGCAGCTTGCCGATCACCGGCGAGGCGTATCTGTGAAGCGACGACGGCCATTCCGCCGCGTGTCTTCGCGATCGCCATTCGGCGCGCTTGCTCGCGATGAAGGCAGCCGCGGCTTGATCGAAGGTGATCACCCGCTTGGTCGCCGCCTCTGCCAGGGCGCGCCGCGCCTCTCGAGCTGCGATCGGATCGACGCCGTCCAAGACCTGCAGGCGGCATTGGCGGGCGCGCTCGCGCGCGTCGGCGAGCGTGACGGTGGTCAAGCTGCCCAGCCCCATCCAGCGTTCGCGCCCGCGCGCGGTCCAGCGGAACAGCCAGCTCTTATTGATCTTGCCGTCGGCGCCCGCGGTCACCTGCAAGTACAAGCCGCCGCCGTCCAGGTACCGGCCCGGCGTGCCGCGGCGCAGGTCCGCGCCGGTGAGCCTGTTGATGCCTGCCATAGCTTTCTCCGTGAAATCGATCGATCCCCCGGGTGTACCCACATTTGGTCACCGGATGCTAGCGGACAGTCGCGAACGTGTAAAGACGTAAAATGCAGGAAAGTGCCACCCTATCAGTACTTTTCCGGAAGGTGGCTGACGACCACGGAAAGATTGGCGTGGATGGGCATTCGGCAGCCCAACCTCGTTTCGCAAGCTGGGGATGCAGTTTGCCGAAGCGGGTTATCTGACGATCATCCTCGATTATCGACTGGCGCCTGAACATCCGTTCCCGGCAGCATTGGAAGACGCAATTTTCGCTATCGGATGGGCGGCTGACAACGCGCGCCGATGGAACGGCGATGGCCGGCGGATCGCGATCGGCGGCGATTCCGCGGGCGCCAACCTGGCGGTCAGCGCCATTGCCTCGAGCGCCGCTGGCCTGCGCTCACTGGTGCGGGGGGCAGTGCTCTTCTACGGTGCATACGATCTCGGGGCGACCGCGGAGCGCACCGAATCGTTGCCCGGACTTCAAGAGCAATTGAGCACGTACGTTTCGGGCAACAAGGATTTGTGGGACGATCCGCGTGTAAGCCCGCTCAAGGCGGTGGCGCCGGGAATACTTCCGCCGTGCTTCATCCTCGGAGCAGGCGACGACTCCTGGTGTCTCGCCGACTCGCTGGCGTTTGCCCAAGCCCTG
>Ga0066903_100006600_pt1 | contig 10354 bp, 4 predicted proteins | sample PanSoiMetaGPlot1_FD_67491 | JGI IMG/M metagenome (GOLD analysis project Ga0066903, IMG submission 67491) | Tropical forest soil microbial communities from Panama analyzed to predict greenhouse gas emissions - Panama Soil - Plot 1 (version 2) | ecosystem: Environmental > Terrestrial > Soil >...
GGATCGCGCGTGCCCGTGCAGAGCGTGATGATCGACGTGCCCATGTCCCGGCAGGCGGCGGAAAGGACCCCCAAGCGACGCAGGCCGTCATGTCGCTGGGCCGGGTCGGGATGGATCGTGTTGAACGTGCCCGAGACAGCCGCCATGCGCAGGCCGCGGACGGCGAACGCCCGGCGAATGCGCTCGCGGAGGCCCGGATGGATTTCGTCCGGCATCGCTGGCAGCCCGACGCACGCCAAGTTAAACTGCACGTGCTTCAAGCCGTGCATGCGAACCGCGTCCAGCGTAGCATCGAGCGTCTTGCGCGGGAACGTCTTGGCGAAGATGCCGATGTCCATATTCACAATCTCCCCGTCGCGTCCGTCAGCCGGACGCGCTCGCCGCTTTCGGCCGAGCGTGCAATGGCAGCCATGGCCCGCATGGCCGCCACGCCGTCATCGATCGACCCACCGTGCTGCGGGGCGCCGTGCAGGATCGTCTCGGCGAAACTTTCCACTTGCAACTTGTAGGTGTAGGCGTCCTCGCCAAGCGGCCGGCGAAACTGCCGGTCCTTGGTCGAGAAGCACTCAACGGCGCTGGCCTTGTGATACCACGGCAGGTAGACGAGCCCCTTGACGCTGCCGTGCTCGCCGTAAATCTGGAAGCCTTCCTCGAAGTCGCCGCGCACGGCGATTGTCAGGTCGAGGTGCCCGAGGCTGCCGTCGGCGAAATCGACGGCGACAAACCAGCAGTACGCGCCGAAGCGCTCGAGGAAACGGGCGCGAACGGCCTCGATCTCGCCGCCGAGGAAGCGGGCCGAATCGACGAGATGGCTGCCGTGCGTCAGCATGAAGTAACGCCGCTTGTCCGCCTTCGGATCGCCCTCGGGCTTGCGCGCGTGCTGACTGCGGACGGGAATCGGCTGCAAGTTGTCGGTCATCGTGTAGCGATAGGTCGAGTCGTAGTACCAGGCTTTGAAGCCCATGCGCTGGCCGACTTCTTCGCGCAGAAACTTGGCGGCAAACGCGATGCCCGGATCGAAGCGCCGGTTGTTGCCGACTTGCAACACCAGCCCACTCGCCTTCGCCTTCCGCCGCAGCTCCTCGCACTCCTCGACACCGACCCCGAGCGGCTTTTCGACGAGGACGTGTTTCCCAGCCGCCAACGCTTTCAAACTGAGCGGCACGTGATACTGGTCCGCGACCGCGATGATCACTGCCTCGACCTGCGGATCGGCGAGCATCTCGTCGAATTCGCGATAGGCCACTCGCGGCTCGTGGATCCCTGCCATCTTGGCCCGCAGGTCGTCGGCCACGTCGCAAATCGCATACAGCTCCGCATTCCGCGCCTTCCGGCACGCGTCGAAGTGCGCGAACTGCGAGATGGGACCGCAGCCGAGAATGCCGATGCGAAGGAGGCGGGTTTCCTTGGTCATGGGGATGAGTATATGATGACGGCGAAGTTTCGTGATAGCACAGGCTCGAGCGGATAGTCTTGGCGGAGGTGGATCGACATGCGGTGGCCTTGGCAGAAGCAGCCCGAGCTGACGCGACCACCGAAGGTCGGCGGAACGCGTGCGCCCGATCAAGTGCTCCGCACCGACTTTGCTCGGCCCCACGATTTCCACTTCGGGGATGGGCTGGTATTCCGGGGATGCACGCTGCTCGGTTTCACCACTCCAACAGACGACCAAGGGAATGGACTCGGTGGCTGGGGCGAGTGGCAACACGACCGCTGGCTCGTGCTCCGACAACCAGACGGCCGATTGGTATGTCCCGCGCGATGCCTTGCAGTACATCGAGGAATCGCCGGCTGCTAGGGAGTCGGTCGCAACTCCCTTGGAAAGCAAGTGATAACGTGCTGTGAGTGATAATTCGTGATGACCACGAAGCCTGTATTACTCTTGGCACTACTAGCCCTGTTCGCTACCTGCCTGACTCCGGCCGGCGCGCGAGGCGGGTATACGCATTACTTCACTTGGCGGCAAAAACCGGAAGGCGAGAGATTGAAGGCTTGCTTGGGCGACATGGAAAAGGTGGTAAACGCAGCCAAGGGGATGTTGGCTGGGCCGGACGGGTATGGACGTCCCGTGCTCCGTGACGCGCAGCTCCAGTTCAACGGTCGCGGTGAAGAAGACTCCCATGAGCCTTTCATCTTCCCCGGCCAGGTAGGTTTCAATTTCTGCAAGACGCAGGGCAAGCCTTACGATGCAGCCGTCGTTGCCTGCTTGCTGGTGGCTTGTGACCATTTTCCAGCGGAGGTTCTGGAAATCGCCAGCGACAGCAAATGGAACCAAGGAGACTGGGACGATGGCTCTCGGCTCTACCAGGCCGTCTTCAATCGCAAACCTCAGAACCCTATGTCATCAACGAGTTCTGGTCAAGGCTGGCCGAAGGTTCCCGAAGGCACGCGTCTTTTGCCCACCGTGATCCTGATCGGAGGAACTGTCTTCTTCGTCCTGTGGGTCATCCGCCGCCGGATTGGTTCGTCCTCGTAAGAGCCTAGGGTGAGGTTGGAGACCCGGCCCATGCCGGACGAGACGCCTGAGTTCACCATCGTCGGGGCGGGGTTGGCGGGTACGTTGCTCGCGTGCTACCTCGGCAAGGCAGGGCATCGCGTTGACGTTTACGAGAAACGCCCCGATCCGCGCGGGCGGGACCAAGTCGCGGGGCGATCGATCAACTTGGCCATTTCCGTGCGTGGCATCCAGGCGCTGCGGGGGGTCGGGCTGGCCGACGACGTGCTTCGTTCGGCGATTCCCATGCGCGGCCGGATGATGCATGCAGCCGACGGTAAGCTCACGTTTCAACCCTACGGCACGGACGACAGCGAATCAATCAACTCCATATCGCGCGCCGGGCTCAACGTCGCGCTCCTCGACGCATCCGAGTGTTATCCGTCGGTGCGGCTCTTCTTCTGCCAGCGCTGCACGGGGTTCGACCCTGCGACTGGCGCGGTCGAGCTGGTCGACGACCAGACGGGCGCGGTGAGCCGTGTCGTCACGAATGCCCTGGTCGGGGCGGACGGGGCCTATTCCGCCGTCCGGCAACAGATGCAGGTGCTCGGCCAGTTCGATTACAGCCAGGAATATCTGCCCTACGGCTACAAGGAGTTGCACGTCCCCGCGGGCAAGGAAGGCTCGTTCGCGATGGAAAAGCACGCGCTGCACATCTGGCCGCGGCGGCGTTTCATGACGATCGCGCTGCCGAACCTGGACGGATCGTTCACGTGTACTCTGTTTTGGCCGCTGGAAGGGCCGAACAGTTTCGCTGCGCTGCGGAGCGACGAGGACATACGCCGTTATTTTGCCGAGGAATTCTCCGACCTCCTGCCGCTGATACCGGCGCTCGTGGAAGATTATCGGGCGAACCCCGTCGGGTCGCTGGTGACGATTCGGTGTCATCCGTGGCACGTCGGCGGGAAAGTCGTGTTGCTCGGAGACGCTGCCCACGCAGTCGTGCCGTTTCTGGGTCAGGGAATGAACGCCGCGTTCGAGGATTGCACGGTGCTGAGCCAGTGCCTCGCGGAACACGGCCCGAATACCGAAGCCGCCTTTCGCGCGTTCGAGGCGCGGCGCAAGGAGCACGTCGATACGCTGGCCGACCTGTGCCTGGAAAACTTCGTCGAGATGCGCGACAAGGTCGGCTCACGCGCGTTCCTACTCAAGAAGAAAGCAGAGAACACGCTACACGCGCTCTTCCCGACGCGCTACTTGCCGCTCTACACGATGATCAGCTTCACGACAATTCCGTACGCCGACGCGGTTCGCCGAGCACGGCGACAGAACCTCGTCGCGCTCGGGACCGCGCTGTTTCTGATGCTGTTGATCGTTGGCGTCCTGGCGTGTTGGCTGGGGTAGCTCCGGCGAGTGAGTTCAGCGCGCGGCTGCGCGACGGAGTCGATCGCGGACGGCGAGCCACTCGGGCCTGTCCGGCGGCAGGGCAACGACGATGCGATCCAGCTTCCCATCGTCCATTGCGTGGAGCACTTCGTAGAGATGCCTGGCGTATAGCTCGGGATCACGAGGCATGACGAAAAGCGTTACCTGTGCCGGCCATTCGTCGGGTGCCCAGCCAAACGTCAGCCAGCCGATGCGCAGGCCGACCTTGCAATGAGACGCAACCAACTCGCTCCCGTTATCTTCCGCCAATTCCAGCGGAGTGCGCGGCGCGTAGTGCCGGGCCAGCATCCCTGGGGAAGGGAGCGTCGCGGTGGACGGGTCACCGAGCGACGGCGGTTTGCCAATAGGTCCTATAAGCGCTTCGATTTGGCCGGGTGTCACCAGGCCAGGGCGGAGCAAGCGCGGCGGCGTGGTCGCTAGGTCGAGCACGGTCGATTCGAGGCCGCCCGGCGTCGGCCCGCCGTCGAGGACCACGTCGATCCGACCGTCGAGGTCGCGGAGGACGTGTTCTGCAAGCGTCGGTGAAAGCCGCGTCGAGCGATTGGCGCTGGGGGCGGCCAACGGCATGCCTGCGACCGCGATCAGGGCCTGCGCGACCGGATGAGCCGGCATTCGCACGGCCACGGTCGGACCGCCGCCGGTCACCACGTCCGGGACGGCCGAGGTGCGAGGCAGAACGAGCGTGAGCGGACCGGGCCAAAACCGCTGTGCGAGTCGGGTCGCCGCGGAGGGCCAGTCCGCGGCGATTGCGGCGACGGCCGCCACGTCGGCGACGTGAACGATGAGCGGATTGTTCGGAGGCCGGTCCTTCGCCTCGAAGACCCGCCGGACGGCCGCCGCATCGAGGGCATTCGCTCCTAACCCGTAAACCGTTTCCGTTGGAAATGCCACCAAGCCGCCGGCGCGAAGGACCGACGCCGCGCGATTGATCGCGGACTCGTCGGGACAAACTGGATTCACGGATAGGATTTCGGTCCGTGGCATTCGTAGAGGAAGAGTATCTGCGATGGGGTTTGACCGTGCGGTCGCTGGGTCGGTGTGCGAGCGCTCTTCTCGTATATTCTGTGTTGACGCGTAGGCGCGGAACTCTTGCCTAGCCGAGCCAGGCAAGAGTTCCGCGCCGAGCGGTCACCTCAGGCTGCTCGATCTCGCACTGAGCCGGGCCCTATTATTGCTGCGATACTCTCGTCGCGGGCTTGACAAGCTCTTCCGCCTCGCGCCGAGCGAGCTGAACTCGCAGCCAGTCCGCCCAGTCCGTATTCAGGAGCTGGCCACGCTCCACTTTCGGGAATTTCTCTTCGGCAACTACTCGGGCCTTGGACATCGACTCGCGGGCGTCCTCGATTCTCCCCAGTTTCTGCTGTGCCATAGCCATGAAGAGATAGGCGAGGCTATCGAGGTAAGGAGCCTCCGCCCCGGGCGTGACGCTTTGGCGCAGCCGGTCTACTGCCTTGGCGAATTCTCCCTTTCGGTAGTCGGCCATTCCCCGCGTGAGATGGAACCACTTCAGCAATTGATGATCGGGATCAGCGGTGACGGCTCGATCGGCGAGCTTCAATACGGCTTCGCGCTCGGCACCCGATTCCGGAGCGAGCAAGCAGGTCTTGGCAATGCGCTCGGCAATCTCGGGTTTGTCCGTCTTGCCGAAGCGTTCCAACATTTCCCGGCAGACACGGCGGTAGCCCTCGTTGTCGCCAAGTTCCAGGTACACGGGAGCAAGCTGGAACCAGTTCCAGTGGTCTGAGGGATCGATCTCGACTGCTTTGGCGAGAGACGTCGCAACTTTGGCCCACTGGCGGCGGGCGCCGTGGTAGTTCGCACTGGCAACCCACAACTGCGAATCCTTCGGCCGCAACTTGGCGACCAGGGTCAACACGTCGTCGCTCGGCACGATCGCGTCGAAAACCCTGGTACGCTTGGCGGCTGTATCTGGGTCGTCGCGCACCAAGGCCAGGGCCTGCACGAAGTCGGCGGCTGCTTCGTCGTTCTTCCTTGCACCCGCGTATGCCCGGGCGCGCTCCATCCAAGGTTGGGGATCGATCTTCCGCGCCTGGAGGACGTGGGTAAAGTCGGCGATTGCCTTGTCCCACTGCTGGCGGCGGGCGTGGAAGCGCGCCCACTCGATGCGCAGGTCCACGTCGTCGGCACGCCGTTCGGCGGCTAGAGAGTACGCGGCCTCGGCCTTGCCCAGTTGCCCAGCGTGGGCAAGCTCACGTGCGGCCAGCACGTCTTCCGACACGGTCCACAAGTACACCCCACCCACGTTGCCGGTAGCGATCCAGCGGCCGTCGGTGCTTACTGCCAAGCTGCCAAAGGCGAGTGTCGGCCCAAGACGGTACAATTCGCGTCCCGTTTCCGCGTCGGCGACGATCAGGCCGAACTTCGTGTTGCCAGACAGGGTGCGCTTGCCATCCGAAGTAAAACCCACGGCTCGAACGGGGGCCCAATGTCTATCCATCCGATACAGTTCGCTTCCTTTCTCGAGTTCCCAGCCATAAACGAACCCACCCGCCGTGCCGGCAATCGCGTGTCGGCCGTCGCGCGACAGAGCCACGCTAATGGCTGCGTCTTCTGGAACCGCGAGGCCATGGAGCACCTTGCCCGCTTCGACGTCCCAGTAGTAGACAACCGGCTCACCTCCGCTCGAGAGCGCGTGGCGGCCGTCCAGGGCGAACACGACGGCGGTCACGACTCCCTTCAAACCTTCGAGCTGGCGGATTTGCTTGCCGGTCTCGACGTCCCACAGGCGCAGGGTTTTGTCCTGGCCGCCCGTGAGAAGTCGCTTGCCGTCGGGCGAGAGGGCAAGGCACCGCACCGGCCCTTCGTGCCCCGTGAACTGCCGAATCTCTTTGCCAGTCTCAACGTCCCAGAGGCGAACGGTGCCATCCTTGCCCGAGGTAACGATCCGCTTACCGTCGGGTAAGAAGGCCAGGCCGTGGACCATTTCTTTGTGACCGAAGAAACGGCGAATTTCCTGCCCTGTCGCCAGGTCCCAGAGCCGAACCGTGTCGTCGTAGCCCGAGGACAAGATCCGGCTGCCGTCGGGAGCGACCGCCACGCTCTCGACGAGATCGTGCCCAGCCAGCAGCCGGCTTTCATTGGCGGCGGCGAACGCGGTAGGCTGTTCGAGGCGGCGGACGAGTTCCTTGTAGTCGTCGCGGTCGCGCAACGAATCCAGGTCCGTATCGACCTTCGTATGGGCCGCGTCATTCCAGCCGAGCAGGACCGCAGCCCGCAGGGCGTCCATCGCCTCGTCGGCGTACTTCCGGCGTTGAGCCTCGATTTCTGGTGTCAGTGCCTTGTCCTTGCCGACCAGCGGCCCGCATTGAGCCAGGTCGCAGGCCAGGTTGTACGTTTCGCCGAAGGAACCGGGCCAAAGCTTGATGCGCTCGCGGGCGGTGGCAGACGCGTCGGCCGGCCGCCGGGCGCTCCGCTGGACTTTGGCCAGTGCGAGATAAGCGTCGCTCAACGCCTTCCGTTTGGACAGCGTTCGAGGCGCCGCGGCGAAGGCCTTTCGGCAGCTTTCGACAGTCTTTGCCTTCAAATCGACTGCGGCGTCGAAGTCGGCAGCCGCCTTGTCCGCTTGCTTGCGCTGCTCGTAGAACTCGCCGCGTGCGATTCGAATGTCGGCGTCGTCCGGCTTGAGTTCGATGGCCCGGGAGAAATCGGCCTCGGCCATTTCCCGCTTGCCGAGCTTGACGTGGGCGCGGGCGCGGTCCAGGTAGATCTCGGCACCCACCTTGCCGGTGGGCTTGAGATCTTCGATGATCTTGTCGATCTTCAGGATCGTACCGTCCCAATCCTGCTTCCGGATTAACTCCTGAACGTCGGTGCGGCGTTTGCCCACCATCAGAGGAAGGTACTTCGAACGCAATCCCTCCTTGTCTTCCGGGTCTAGTTCGCAGATCTGCTTGACGATCTCTGGGTATTCGCCGCGAAAGTCCTCGGGCAGGAGTTGGAGCGCCTTATCCAAGGACTTGGCTTTCTCGATGCCCTCCAGCGCTAGGGCCCGAGCCAAGAACTCGTCGCGAGCCACGCGGACTTTGCGTAGCTCCTCCATGCGACTCACGTAGGCCGTGGCAGTGTCGCGCACCTTGCCATCCCGTAGGCTCGCGTAGGGCCGTCCCTGAGCGTCGGCCAGTATGAGACTCGGGAAGCCGTTCAGCCCCCAGCGCTGGAAAAGTTCGTGGTTCGCCGTGTAGTTCTTTGGCCGGGCCTTGTACTGCGGGAAATCCAATTCGACGAGGTCGAAGTGCTGCGGCGCGTACTCGATGAAGGCGTCCTTGCCCAGTACCTCCTTGCGGACCAGGAGGCACCAACCACACCAGTCAGAGCCCGTGAAGTATACGAACAGGTCCTTCTTGTCCTGGGAGGCCTTGGTCTTGGCACTGTCGAAGTCCGGGTTCCAAACCAGGACCTTGACCCTCGTCTGGAGATCGTTGAGCACCGCCTTGAAGCCCGGCTGCGAACGCAGGTCGTCCAGTTCCGGATCTTTGCGGACGCGGTCCACGTCCCGGAAGCCGGCCACGACCGCCTTGCCCAGCGTGTCGAGAGCCGACTTCGTCTCGCCATCCCGTTGCTCTTTTTCCTTTGGTGTCAGTTCGGCCTTGCCTTGCCCCGCCAGCATGCCGCACGCGGCTCGCGCGCTGGCCAGGTCGAACAGGTCTTCAGCCGTGGGCTGCTTGAACTTCTCCAGGATGGCGCGGGACTCCTGGTACGAGTGGAAGGCCTCGCTCGGTTGTCCCAGCTTCCGCTGCGACCGTCCAAGGCGGGCGAGTTGCCGCCCGAGCAGGCGCTGGTACTCGGTCCCCTCAGGGGCAACCGCGACTACTAGCCGCTGCCGCTCGACGGCCCGCTTGTACGCCTCGGCCGCCGGGCCGGTCTCACCCTTCTCAAATTGCAGTTGTCCCAGGGTAAAGTAGGTGTGAGCGAGGTCGTTTTGATACTCGGTGACCGCGGGGTTAGCGCTCGCCAGCCGTTCGCGAATGGAAAGCGCTTCCTGGTACGAGTTCAAGGCGCCGTCCGGCTGTTTGTCACGGCTTTGAGCGTCTCCCGCGTTTTCGTAGCTGCTGGCCAGGGCCCGTTGCAGGTCGTTACTCAATTCGTGCCGCGGGTGCGCGGCGACTAGTTCTTTCAAGATATCGAGGGCTTGACCGTGCAGCTTGGAGGCATCCCGAGTCAGGCCGATGTCGGAGTGCAGGCGGCCCATTTGGTTAAGCTGGTTCGCCAACTCGTACTTGAGCTGTACGATCTTCGGGTGTTTGGGATTCTCGTCGACGAGCTGGCGCTGAAGCTTGAGGGCTGCCGTGAAGTAACTCATTGCTTCGAGGGGCTCGTTCTTCTGAACGTAGACGGCGCCGATGTCGTTGGTGACGTTGGCGAAGCCGCTGAGCAGCCCGGACTTGTCTTGCATGAGAGGAATGACAGCTTGCAGTCCCGCCGAGGCCTCCTGCAAGGACTTCAGGGCAGCATCCTTCTGTCCAAGTTGACGCTGCAGCCGTCCCACGTCCTGGAGGTGATAAGCGATCTCCGCTTGCATCTCCAGGTCCTCGGGCTTGCGCTCCAGGAGTTTCTTTCGCATTGCCAGCGCTTGCTGGTGGGCTTCGAGCGCCTTGTCCGGAGAGCTGATCTCTGCGGTGATCTTCGCCACGCGCGTGTAGGCCGTCGCCAGGTCTTTTTGCACGGCCAGGTCGTCGGATCGCTGGTCGAGGAAGCCCTGGTAGTACTTGAGCGCGGACTCCAGGAGTTCCTTGCGAAGCGGCTGGAGCCCGGGGACGTTGAGCAATCGGCTCTCACTGATCCGAGTCAGCGAATCGTCCACCGCCATGCGGGCCTTGCGGAAGTTGGTCTCGGCGAGCTGCTTCTGACGTTCCGCCTCCTGCAGGTTGGTTTCCGCCTCCTTGCGAGCGCCCTCGGCCTTGATGCGGGCCTGGTCGGCTAACAACCGCTGGTGGCTCTCTCCCGCCCGCAGCTGAGATTCTTGCTGAGCCATGTGCTCGAAGCGCACCGCCACGATCGTCGACCCGATTGCCAAGGCGACGAGCAATGTCAGGATCGCCGCGCTCAAGCTGGCAACCACCGGGTTCCGGCGGCACCAGCGCCACAGCCGTTCTGCTGAACTCGCCTGCCGGGCATGAATGGGCTTATCGTCCACGAACCGCTTGAGGTCGTCGGAAAGAGCCCGCGCGGTCTGATAGCGGCGCATCGGCTCGCGATCGGTCGCCTTGAGGACGATCGTCTCCAGGTCCCGGGGAATCGCCGGGTTGAGTTTGCGGGGGGTGGGCGGCGACGTGCCGGTAACCTGCTTGATCAACTTGCCTCGATCGCTTTCCTCGAAAGCCGGTCGCTCGGCGACCATCTCGTACAGGGTGAGCCCCAGGCTGTAGATGTCGCCGCGCGCGTCGGAAACGCCGTTGAAACGCTCGGGCGCCATGTAGCGCAGCGTGCCCGGCAGCTCGCCGGTCCGGGTCAGGT
>Ga0066903_100006602_pt1 | contig 10352 bp, 7 predicted proteins | sample PanSoiMetaGPlot1_FD_67491 | JGI IMG/M metagenome (GOLD analysis project Ga0066903, IMG submission 67491) | Tropical forest soil microbial communities from Panama analyzed to predict greenhouse gas emissions - Panama Soil - Plot 1 (version 2) | ecosystem: Environmental > Terrestrial > Soil >...
CGCCATGTCGGTGATGCGCCACCGGTCGCCGTCGGCGATCTGCAGCTGGGCGATCACGGGCGCCTGGTTGCCGATCAGCCGCGCCTCGATCGTGACGGGCGTGCCAGCCTTGATCCGCGCATTGCCCGGCTTCACATCCAACCCAATCCGCGCCGGAAACAGCGTTAGCGACGCCGCGTCGGCCGCATCGCGGGCCGGCCCCCGCGCGGCGAACAGCACGACGGCCAGAACGACCGCCGCGGCGGCGGCCTGAGCGCCCGCGCGCCGCAACATCTGGGACGGCACGATCGCGTCGACATCGACGCGCGCACTACGGCGCGCGGCGTCGGCCAGCATCGCCTCCGCCAGGCCGGGGGCCGAAGCGCCGCGCGCAACGTCAACGGCGGAGACGAGGCGGTCGTCGAGCGCCGGGTCGCGCTCTTCGATGAAGCGGGCGATCGCGGCGTCGGGCGGCACGCGGCGCAGCGGCCACAGGCAAAACGCGAAGGCCGAAGCCGTCAACACCAGCGCGCCGGCCGCCAGCGCAATCAGCGCGACGGGAGCGCCAGTCGTCCACCGAGTGGCCAGAAGGGCGAGGGCGACGACTGCCGCCGCGGCGATCGACGCGCGCACGGCCGCCCGCAGCGCGGTCAACGCACGCCACCGCGCTCGTACTCGATCGATTAGCTCGCGTATCTGTGGGTGATGCTCCATCACAAGCTCGCTATCGTTCGGGATTCGGGATTCGTTGATGCGCGAATCCCAAATCCGCAATCCCGAATCCCAAGTTCAAGCCGTCCGCGCCGCCAGCAATCCCTCGGCAGCCATCAGGACCAGCATCATCACCAGTGCGTACTGCCACAGATGCTGGCGATCTTCCTGCTGCCGCGCCTCCGCGCGCGCCTCGGAGACGGCATCTTCCTTCAACCTCGTTACGGCCGACTGAAACTCGTCGACGGACATCCGCGTCGATTCCGACTCGCGCGCGTCGACGTTGATCGCGATCCGCCGGCCTTCGAGCGCCTCAGGGCGCCCCGAGCGAGCGGTCGAGGAGCGCGTCACGCCGCCTCGCCCGCCGTCGGCGATCGTCGCCACGCCCGGCACCCGCTCCACTCCTGGCGGCGCATCGGCGACGAGGTAGTCGGATGCGTGCCCGCGCGCGCTCCCCAAATAGCGCACCGCTTCGTGCACGAACGGCACGAATGAGGCGTGCAGTGGAAAATCGCTCCACTTGTTGTCGAGATCGGCGGCGATGACGAGCGCGCGCCCCTCGCCTGCCGGACACTCGACGAGCGCTGTGTCCCCGGTTGTGAAGCGCGCGAGCGTCTGGCAGCCGCTGCCGCCAACGCGCGCCGCCTGCGTGAACTTCACCAGCCCGAGCGTCGCCGCATTCGCGGCGAACGCGTGGAACACGGGATGGCGGACGTCGGCGGGTGCCAGCCGCCGCACGCCGGGACGGGTCCCGTCGACGGTCACAATCCGCAGCGTCGATCCCGGCCCGAGCACGTCGGCGATGATGTCGCCGTCGACGTCTGCGCCCGCGGCGATCAGCAGGCCGCCTCCCGCCTGGACGTAGGCGCCGAGCAGCTCGCGGCCCCGGCGCTCCAGGCCGCGTGTCGACAACACGAGCACCGCCGTCTGCGCGGCCATCCGATCGTCGGTCCACGACGACAACTGCGCGCCCGAGACGTTGACGGCCTGAAACGGCGCGTCGCCTTGCGATCCGGCCGACAAGGCGTGCTGCACGTAGAACGCGTCGCGGGTGAGATCGCCCGATCCGGTGACGACGAGCACCGGCGGGCGGCTGGTGCCCCCGAGCACGGCGTAGCGGATGTTGTCGGCGGCGATGCCATCCGGATCCTCGACCCTGACAGCGGCGACGGCGCCCCGAGTGGGGCTCGCGAACGTCGCCTCGGCCGACTGGTTCGGCGCGAGCGACACGGTGGCGTCGCCCGCCGCGCGGTCGTCGATCGTCAGGTGCAGGCGGGCGTCGCGCGGACGCGATCCGCCGTTGTGGACGGTCGCGATGATGCGATCGCTCTGCGCGCGCAGGCGCGTGACCGCCAGGTTCGCCGCCAGCTCGCCCACGTCGGCCACCGTGATCGTCGTGCCCTCCGGCACGATCGCCTGGTCGCCGGCGTCCCAGCCGTTCTCCTGCAGATCGGTGACGACAACGAGCGCGCCGCGGCGGCCGCCGAGCAGCTGCGACGCAGCTGCGAGCCCCGCGCGATAGCGCGTCGCCCCGAACGCCGGCGCCGCCTGGTCGATCGCCGAGGCCGCGAGCACACGATCGCCGCCCGGTCTCATCGCCACCTGTGCCTGATCGTCGAAGGTCACCACCCCGACGAGATCGCCGGCCGGCGTGTTGGCGATCGCCTCTTTCGCGAGCTGGCGCGCGCGCTCGAACCGTCCTGGCGCCGACATGCTGTAGGAGGTGTCGAGCGCGACCACGGTCACGCCCGCCGTGGAGACGGCGGCGCCGCTGGCGAAAAACGGCCGCGCAAACGCGAGCGCGAGCAGGACGAGCGCGGCAATCCGCAGCGCCAGCAGGATCAACTCGCGCAGGTGCCGCTTCTGCGTGTGCTCGACCGGAGCCTGCTTCAGCAGCTTGACCGCCGCGAACCTGACGCGCGCCTCGGGCTCGCGCTTCAACAGGTGCAGCACGATCGGCACGGCCGCCGCGGCGGCGCCCACGAGGAACAGCGGGGACAGGAACGACAGCATCAGCGTTCCGCAACCGCGACGAGGCGACGAGCCGCGAAGGCGCCGACCATCAGTAGGCCCTGGCTCTCGTCGACAGATACGACAGCAGCGCGAGCTCCAGCGGCCGGTTGGTGTCGAGCAGCTGGTAATCGATTCCGTTGGCGCCGAGCTCGCGCCGGTAGCGCTCGATGAGCCCGCCGATGGCGCGCAGGTAGTGATCGCGCACCGCGCCCGGCACCGCCATGATCTCCTCGCGTGTTTCGAGATCCTCGAACCGCGTCGCCCGATCGAACGGGAACTCGATCTCGTCGTGGTCGAGCACGTGGAAGACGATCACGTCGATGCCGCGGAACTGGAAGTGCTTGAGGCCGCGGATCACCTCGGCAGGGTCGTCCAGCAGATCGGAAATCAGCACCACGATGCCGCGCTTGGTCAGCGTGTTCGCGAGCTGGTGCAGCGGCTTCGAGACGTTGGTCTCGCGCCCGGTCCGCAGACGATCGAGCGTCACCAGCAGCGCGGTCAGGTGGCCGGGGCGCGCGCTCGCCGGCAGCATCTGGACGATGTCCTCGTCGAACGCCGTCAACCCCACCGCGTCGCGCTGCCGGTTCATCAGGTAGCCGAGCGACGCCGCGAGCACCGCACCGTACTCGAACTTCGTCATGCCGTGGTGCGATCCGTAGCCCATCGATCCGCTGACGTCGAGCAGCAGGTGGCAGTCGAGGTTGGTCTCTTCCTCGAACTTCTTGATGTAGTAGCGATCGCTGCGCGCGTAGACCTTCCAGTCGATCGTCGAGAGATCGTCGCCCGGGATGTACTGGCGGTACTCGGCGAACTCGACGCTGAACCCTTTGAACGGACTGCGGTGCAGGCCTGAGAGAAACCCTTCGACGATGGTCCGCGCTTTCAGCTCGAGGGTCCCGAGGCGCGCGACAACCGCCGGGTCGAGGAACGGCCGGTCATGCGCGGTCCAGGGCACGTGCGCCTACATCCCGCTCTTGGGTGGCGGAACCGATTCGAGCAGGCGGTCGATGATGGCGTCCGAGTTGACGCGTTCCGACTCGGCGTAGAAGTTGGTCATGATCCGGTGCCGCAGGATCGGCTTGGCGAGCGCCTGAATGTCCTTGATTGAGACGTGATAGCGGCCGTGCATCAGTGCACGCGCCTTGGCGCCGCGCACCAGCGCCTGCGATCCGCGCAGCCCGGCGCCCCACTTCACCCATTTGTCGATGTAGTCGGGCACGCCCTCTGTACCCGGACGCGACGCGCTGACCAGCCGCACCGTGTAGCGCGCGATTTCCTCGGCGATCACCACCTGCCGTGACAGCTCCTGGAACTGCAGGATGTCGGCGCCGTTGAGGATGCGATCGGGCGCCGGCCGATCGGAGCCGGTCGTCTGCGTCACCACGGTGACCTCGTCGTCCTGGGTCAGATAACGGATGACGACGTTGAACATGAAGCGATCGAGCTGGGCTTCGGGCAACGGATACGTGCCTTCGAGCTCGATCGGATTCTGCGTCGCGAGCACGAAGAACGGCCGGTCGAGCGGATAGGTGCGGCCGGCAGCGGTGACGTGGTACTCCTGCATCGCTTCGAGCAGCGCCGCCTGCGTTTTCGGCGGCGTCCGGTTGATCTCGTCCGCCAGGATGATCTGCGCGAAGATCGGCCCCTTGACGAAGCGGAGCCGCCGCGTGCCCTGCTCCTCGTCGAGGATTTCCGTGCCGGTGATGTCCGACGGCATGAGATCGGGCGTGAACTGGATCCGCTTGAACTCGAGGTCGAGGATGTCGGCCAGCGTCTTGATCAGCAGTGTCTTGGCGAGCCCGGGCACACCGGTGATGAGGCAGTGGCCGCCGGTGAACAGCGCGATCAGCACCTGCTCGACGACGTCGTCCTGGCCGACGATGATTTTGCGCAGCTCCGTGAGGATGCGCTCGCGGCCCTCGGCAACTTTCTCGGCATTGACGGTCGCAACGTGGTCCAAAGGAGAACGCTCCGCTCTCGAAAGTACGAAGTACGAAGTACGAAGTCTGAAGCCCGAACTTTTGTACTTCGAAACTTCGGAGTGTCAGTGAGTCAACGCGTATACGATCTCGTTAATCCCCATCCGATAGGCCATCGCCGTGTATTTGATGTAGCCGGGATACTCCTCCGCGTTCGACCACTCCCAGCCGTCGCCCATGTCGGTGTTCCAGTTGATGAACATCATCGGGCGCCCTGCATCGTCGAGGATCGTTCGCAGGTGCGGCAAGACGCCGCCTTTCTCCCAGGTGCGGCCCTGGAGGAAGGACCCGAGTCCGGGGACCTGCGGGTAGCCGTCGAGCTTGTAGAAGCAGCTGAATACCGGGTGATCCTTCGGAACCTCGACGACCTCGCGGTCTGGGAAGAGCCGCTTCATCTCGCGCGCGAAGTTGTCCCAGTCGACCGGGCCGTGGAAGTCGTCGAAGTACGCGGAGCCGCCGCGCAGCAGGAACTCGCGCAGGATCGGCAGGTCGCTGTCGAGCATCTTCAGGTTGCCCGGCTCGACGAAGTAAATCCACGGGTTCTGGTACAGGCGCGGATCGTCGAGTGTCATGACGATCGGATCCTCGACCTGAATCGCCGTCGCGGTCTTGACGCGGCGCGTGAGGTTCTGCTCGGCGGCGGGGGCGTCGATGTACCACGGCTCGCCGTAGAAATCCTGCGCGATGTGCGTCCCCTCTGTCGTGTAGTGATAGCGGATGCGGACGAAGCGCCACTGCAGGCCCGCGAACCGGTCGTCGGCCTGCTGCGGCAGCTGCGCATCCACTGTCGGGAGCAGCACCGCATCCACTGTCGGGAGCAGCACAAAGAGCGCGACGAACAGGAACAGGAGCAGGAGCATTGCGGATTGCGGATTGCGGATTGCGGATTGCCACTCGAATGCGCGGCTCCAGATGATTGCGGTTCTTCGGAAATCCGCAATCCGCATTCCGCAACCCGCAATGACAGATCTCACCTCTCCCCTCCGCCGACAATCTTCAGCAGGAGATCCTGGGCGCGCTCGTAGTTCGGCGCGATTTCGAGCGCCGCGAGCGTCTGCTTCTTCGCGTCCGCTTTCTTGCCGGCCTTGAAGTAGCTCTCCGCGAGGTCAGTGTAAGCGGCGGCGCGATCGACCGGACCGAGCGCGATGACGGTGCGGAACTCGCGCGCGGCGGCCTCGGCGTCGTTGCTCTGGAGCGCGAAGCGACCGAGCATCGCGTGCCCGTCCGGGTCGAACGGATCGATGGCGACGATGCGCTGTGCAACCGGCTGCAGCTTCGCGGCGTCCTCGGTCCCCGCCTGTCGCAGCAGCGCCGCCAGCTGGCGGGCTGCGTCGACGTTGTTGAAGTCGACGGCAACCAGCGCCGTCAGCTCGGAGATGGCCCGTGCCGTGTCCTTCTTTTCCAGCGCGATCGCGGCCATCTGGTCGTGCGGGCTGTCCTTGCCGGCGGCGGACGGCACGAGGGCCGCGGCGCGTTCGAATGCCCGCATCGCCTCGTCGGCCTGCCCTTCCTTCCGCAGCGCCCGGCCCAGCGCCATCTGCACAGGGAAGCTGCGCGGGTTGGCGTCGGCGAGCGGCTTGAGCGATGCGGCGGAAGGCGAGCGGCCCAACTCCTCGACGCCGTCGGGCATCGCCAGCGCCTTGCGCACGGCGCCGAACTTCTGCTCGAGCATCCGATCGAAGCCGGCCTGCATCGACGCGAAGTCGATGTTCAGCGCGCTCTTCAACGCCGCGTCGGTGTCGAGCCCCTGGGCGAACGTGCGCACCAGCTTGTTCAAGGCCGCCTGGCCGTACTCCGACACGATGTGCTCGACCACCAGCGAGCCTTCGTAGTACGCGAGGGCGATCAACTTCGGGTTCTGGAACGCCGCGTTCAGGTCGGCGAGCTTGATCGCCTCGCCGCTGTTCATCAGCCCGGCGAACGTCAGGTCCATGTCGCGCCGCCACTCCGGGCGCGCGCGCTGCTCTTCGAACTCCGAGATGCCTTCGGTGAGCCAGCGTGGCACGCGCTGGTTGGACATCTGGAGCGTGATCACGTGGCCGAGCTCGTGCCAGAGAGTGCCTTCCCACTGGAACTCTCCCGGCGGCCGGGCGCGCGGCGAATCCATGGCGACCACGCGGCCGAAGCAGACGCCGAGCGCGCCGATCATGCCGGGCAGGCCGACGGTGCGCACGGCGAAGTCGTCGTGCTTGGGGAAGATCTCGACGAGAATCGGACCTTTCGGCGTGAACTCGTAGCGCGCCGCCATCGTGCTCAGCGCCTGGTGCGCGAGCGGGATCGCATATTCCTGCAGGACCGGCGCTTCGTCCTTGTGCATGCGGACGATCAGGTCGCCGTCCTTGACGGTGACGAACTTGTCGAGCGCGTCCATCATCGTCAACAGGTTGAGCACGAGCTTGTTGTAGCCGTCGCGTTTGAACGACGCGTCGAGCGCCTGGTACGCGGCGGTCTCGTCGCCGGTGCGCAGCAGCTGAATGCCGAGATCGGCCAGCGCACGCGCGTTGTCGGGAGCGATCGCCAGCGCGCGGCGAGTCAGTGCGACGGCTTCCTCGAAGCGGTAGTTGCGCGCTGCGAGCTCGCTGGCGACGAGAAAGATCGAGGGATCGCGCGGCGCGACAGCCGACGCCTTGGCGACGTCCGCCTCGAAGTCCTGAGGCTTGTCCTGCACGAACGACAACGCGGCGCGCAGCGACAGCGCCTCTACGTCGGACTCGTTCACCGCCAGCGCCTTCTCAATCGCTTCCCGCGCCTCGGCGAAATGCGTCCCGTCGGCCGCTTCGCCGGCGAGGAACAGGTGCGCGTCGGCCGACGAGGGGTTCACCTCGAGCGCTTTCTTGGCGAAACCCGCGGCCTGCGGCGGATTGTCGTCGGCGAGCGCGCGCGCGGCGCCGATCAGCGCGGGCGTCCAGCGCGCGTCAATCTGCAGCGCCATCTGGAACGACCTCAGCGCCTCGCGGTTGTCGTACTTCTCGAGGAACAGCTCGCCCCAGCCGGTCTGCGCCGCGGGATCAGTCGGCAGCGCGCCCGCCGCCTCGCGAAACGCGGCGTTCGCCTCGCGGAAGCGCTCGAGCGCGCGCAGCGCGCGCGCGGCGCGCAGCACCTCGCGCGGGTCGTCGCTCGTGTCGGCAAGGGCGGCAACCTTCTCGAGGATAGCCGTCGCGTCCGGCTTGCCGAGCATGTGCTCGAGGAGCCCGAGTTCCAGCGCAGCGTCGCTCTGCGGCGCACGAGACACCACCGGGCGCAGCAGCGCTTCGGCCGCCTGATATCGTCCGCGGGCGATGGCCGCGCGCGCCTTCAACGCGGCGGCCGAGCCGTCGCGCGCGTCCATCTTGTCGGCCAGCGCGTCCACTTCGTCGAACTTTCCTTCGTTCAACGCGCGCATCGCGGCACGCTGCGGCGTGTCGATCGTAGCCGGCCGGCGCGGCGCCTGAGCCGTGCCGTACGACGGCAGCACGAGAAAGGCGAGCGCTCCGGCGAGCAGTGCGACGGAAGTACGGCTCATTCCGATTCGTATTATAGGCTGCAAGCGCGGTGCCTACTGACTCAACAGCGTGCTATCAGAGATCAGGGCTTGGGGATTGGGGGTTAGGGATTAGGAAGTTCGAATGCAGCGTCGCAGCGTGATTCGCCAATCCCGAATCCCTAATCCCCAATCCCCGGTCCAATCGAATCTTTAGACGCCCAGTCGGTGCCCCGAGCCGCCGCGAGCGCGCGCTCTTCCGTTGAGATCCGCCGCATCAGCAGAATCCCGAAAGCGACCAAAGACGCGGCGCCGGTCCAGACGGCGCCGGTCAGCAGCGCCACGCCGACGAGCTCCCCCACCACGCCGACGTAGTTGGGATGGCGCAGCCATCGATACGCACCGCGTCTAACGAGAGACGCACCAGGGATGACGAGGACGCGGAATGTCCAGAACGGACCGAGGGAGAGAATCGCCCACCACTTGAGCGCCTTCGCGGCAGCCAGCGTCACCCCGCCGGCGGCGAGTGCCCAAGGCGGCGGAACGCCACGCATCGCGCCCTCCACCAGCATCGAGAGAAACGCGAGCGGGTACGCGAGTCGCATGAGGCGGTAGACGTCGCCCGGAGGCTCGACAGCGCCGCGCGACCGCTGAGCCTCCTCGTTGCGCGCGGCGCGCCGCGCCTCGATCGCCATCGTGCCGAAAACGAACGCCGCAATCGCCGTCGTCAGCTGCAGGCTTCCGATCGTGAGTCCCCTTGTCGCCTGTCCATGGTCCCCTGCTCCGAGCGCTACTGCCCCAGCCACACGTGCAGCGTGTAGTCGGCGCGGACGAACTGCGTCTCGACCGCCTCGTAGAGGCGGATGGTCGAGAAGTTGAACACCTGCGTCTGCATTTCGGTCACAGCGCCACCGCCGTGAATACGGATCGTCGCCGCGCGCAGCAGGCCGGCGTAGGCGCCGGGCTTGTCGCGGCGGCACGCGCCGAGGCCGCCGCCGCGGATCGCGGTGCCGCCGACAGTAGACACCGGCTCGATCTGACGATAGCTGGCCCAGCCGTGCAGCTCGCCTTTGCCGTTTTCGGTAACGAGCACCACGTCGGCCCATTCGCCGTCGCACGATTTCTTCGCCCATTCGACGTAGAGATCGTCGCTTTTCTCCTGCGGCAGGTGCGGATCGAGGTGATAGCGCCCGCGAAACCCGCGATACGCGTCGCGAGTGATGTCGAGGATCTGATCGCGATCCTCGAAGCGGTACTCGCGCAGCACGCCCATGTCCTTCCCCGGCTCCGGAGCCGGCCGCTTCAGCGGATAGATGTAAGAGGCAAGCGCATCCATCATGCGGAAGCCGGCGTCCTCGAGCGCCTGAATCGCCTCCGCGTCGGCGACGTCGATGCGCACGGACAGATGTCGGAGCCCACTCTCGCGGGACGTCTCCAGCGCGGATGCGATGATGCGACGCATTTCGGCACGGTCGGCGTCGGCATCGTGGATCAGCGTCAAGCGCGCCATCGGGATTTCGAAGAAGCCGCTGTCCCACGGCAGGGGACGCACGACCGCGCCCGCGTGCGGCGCGTCGCCGTCGGCGATCACTCCGAACCCGCCGGCCGCCTCGAGCGCCGATCTCGTTTCCGCGCGCATCACATCGTCCTGTTTTCGGCGCGAGAGCACGCGGTAGTTGCGGTACGGCTTGAACGGATAGGCCTCAATCAGCGCGTCGAGCGACGCGAGACCGTCGGCGCCGATGATCCTAGACACGCGATTGCACGTCGGCGGACGCCTCGTGGATGCGTCGCACGAGGTAGAAGGGCCGACCGGAGCTCTGACGGTACACGCGCTGCGTGTAGTCGCCCATCAGCCCCAGGATCGCCCCCATCAGCGACGCCAGCGTGATCGACGCGGCCGCCAGGACTCCGATCGCCGGAAGAGCGCCTCGCAGCCACAACCCGACGGCGCCAGCGGTCGCCGCGACGCCGAGGGCGGCGACCGCGACGGCCACGACGAAGACCCATGCGAACAGATCGGGGACGCTGTTCACGAAGAAATCCATGAACAGCCGGAGCAGCCTGGTTGCCGAGTACGACGAGCGGACGTGATGCGCGGCCCGCGCCCGGTGGCTGACCTCCACTTCGGTGACCGAGCGCGCCACGCGGACGGCCAGCGGCTTCAGGAAGCGGCGCAGTTCGCCAAAGCTCGAAAGGCTTCGCGCGAC
>Ga0066903_100006605_pt1 | contig 10351 bp, 8 predicted proteins | sample PanSoiMetaGPlot1_FD_67491 | JGI IMG/M metagenome (GOLD analysis project Ga0066903, IMG submission 67491) | Tropical forest soil microbial communities from Panama analyzed to predict greenhouse gas emissions - Panama Soil - Plot 1 (version 2) | ecosystem: Environmental > Terrestrial > Soil >...
GACCTTTCGGTCCGTGCCGGGGCGGCCGTCCGGCCGACTGACACGCTAGCAATGGGGAGGGCGGAGCTTCCGGTCAAGGGGCGCTCCTGCTCGCGCCGTTCTCCGCCGCAAGCAGGAAGCGGCGGCCGATCAGGAGCCGCTCCAGCGTGTCAAGCGTCGAGCCGTCGGCGATGCCGTCGACCCGCGCGGGCCGGAAATGGCGCTGGAATGCCGCGACGACGTCGCGGGTCTGGTCGCCGTAAAATCCGGTCGGGTCGAGGCCGTAGCCGTATTCGGCGAGCAGGCCTTGGAGCTGGGAGACGGCGGCGCTGCGATCGCCGGGCTCGAGCAGGGGTCCATCTGCGAGCGGCGCCGGCTCGACCCAATGGCCGACGCCCGCCTCGTAGAGCTTTCGCCAGGGAAATTTCTCGCCCGGATCCTGCTTGCGGCTCGGCGCCACGTCGGAATGCGCGAGCACGCGGTCGGCGCGCACAAAATGCCGGGCGGCGATATCGCGGCACAGCGCAATCACCTGCCGAATCTGCGGCTCGGGAAAGTCCGGATAGCCGAACTCGTGCCCCGGATTGGCGATCTCGATGCCGATCGAGCGCGAGTTGACGTCCTCCTCGCCCTCCCAGGAGGAAACTCCTGCATGCCACGCGCGCCTCGCCTCCGGCACGCATTGGACTGTGCGGCCATCCTCCCAGACGAAATAATGCGCGGATACGAGCGGCTCCGGATCATTCCCGCCGCCGCACAGGCGCTCGAGCGCAGCCTCCGCGCTTTCCATGCCTGTGTAGTGCAGCACGATCATGTCGGGACGCCGATGGCCGCGCCGCTCGCTGTGGTTCGGCGAGGCTTGCACTGCGGTCACGGTTGAGGAATCCGGCGCGAAGCCCCACATGGCAGCCTTTGCGGATGGAGCGCTCTTGGGACGCGGCCGAAAGCAACGACCGCAAACCCTTCCTTAAGTTTATACCGCGTTAATCCGTCAATCCGGCGAAGCGCGCCGAAGCCAGCGCTTTCCATTGACGACCATAATATCCCATGATATCCCAAAAAATCCCATTCAGGCTTCTGCTCGCCGGGCCGGAGCCAACCACTTTATCGCTCGGCGGCGGTGGCTTCCTCCCCATCGGACAAGACGCCGGCTTGACGGCGCATCGGGAGCGCAAAGGGCGAGGCGAGGAGCGACATGGACCGGTTCGTGTCCAATTTCACGCTGCGCCTCGATGCCAAGGGCCGGGTCTCGATTCCCGCCGCCTACCGCGCCGTGCTAGCGCGGGACGGGTTCGACGGCCTCTACGTCTATCCGACCCTCGATCGGCCGGCGCTCGATGCCGGCGGCAATGCGCTGCTCGCCGAGATCGAGCAGCTGATCGGCCGCTTTGCGCCGTTCTCGGACGAGCGGGAGGATTTTTCCGCGGCGCTCTACGGCACGAGCGAGACGCTCAAAGTCGACGGCGAGGGCAGGGTGATCCTGTCCGAGCCCCTCAAGGCCCACGCGGAGATCGACGAGGCGGTCGCGTTCGTGGGCCTCGGCCACAAGTTTCAGATCTGGGAGCCCGAACGCTTCCGCGCGCAGCTCGCGGAGGCCACCGGGAAAGTGCGCGCGCTCAAGAAGCAATTGGGTTCCCGGATGGCGGCGGAAGACCCGCACGGAGCACGGGAATGATGATGGGCCGCGACAGCGGGCAACCGGCTGTCGCTGGCGGACCGGCCCCTCACATTCCCGTGCTCGGTCCCCAGGCGATCGAGCTGTTGGCGGTGCGCGCCGGCGGCGTCTATGTCGACGCGACCTTCGGGGCCGGCGGCCATTCCCGCGCGATTCTTGCTGCCGGCGACGTGCAGGTCCTCGGGCTCGACCGCGATCCGAGCGCGATTGCGCTCGGTGCGGACCTCGTCGAGCGCGCGGCGGGGCGGCTCACCCTCGTGCAGGCGAATTTTGCCGAGCTCGATACGGTCGCGCGCGAGCTCGGGTTCGAGGCCGTGCAGGGCGTGCTGCTCGATCTCGGCGTCTCCTCGATGCAGCTCGACCGCGCCGAGCGCGGCTTCTCGTTCCGGCTCGAAGGTCCGCTCGACATGCGCATGAGCGGCTCTGGGCCGAGCGCGGCCGATATCCTGGCGCGCGCCTCGGAGCGCGAGCTTGCCTCGATCATAGCTACGCTTGGCGAGGAACGCCACGCGCGGGCCGTGGTGCGCGCGGTCGTCGAGGCGCGGCGGCGGCACGCGATCCGCACGACCTCGGAGCTCGCCGCGATCCTCGCACGCGTCGTCCGCGGTCGACCCGGCGACATCCATCCGGCGACCCGCACGTTCCAGGCCCTGCGGATTTTCGTGAACGATGAGCTTTCCAGCCTCGCCGAGGGCTTGCGCGCCGCCGAGCGCCTGCTCGCCCCCGGCGGCCGGCTCGTGGTGATCGCGTTCCATTCGCTCGAGGACCGCATCGTCAAGACCTTTCTCAATGCGCGCAGCAGGCTGCCCGCCTCCTCGCGCCACATGCCGGAGCGCGCACGGGCAGCCCCGAGCTTGCGCGTGCTCACCCGGCGCCCGATCGCGCCCGATGAGCAGGAAATTGCCGAGAATCCGCGTGCGCGGTCGGCCAAGTTGCGCGCGGCCGAGCGCACCGACGCCGCGGCCCATGTGACCGCGGTTGCGGCGTTGCCACGGCTGCCCAACCCGCAAGAGATCATGGGGCGAGGCTGATGCTGCGCGTTCTGCATATCGGCGTGCTTGCTGCGCTCGTTCTCGCGGCCGCCGACGTCTACAAGATCAAGTTCGATTCCACACTGCAGGCCGAGCGGGTTGCCAAGCTCCGCGGCGAGATCCGTCGCGAGCGTGACGCCGTCGCCGCGCTGCGCGCGGAATGGACCGCGCTCGACAAGCCGGAACGAATCCAGGCACTCGCGCTCCGTCACTTCAAACTTAAGGCGATCGACATCAGCCAATTCGACAATCTCGAACAGCTGCCGGAGCGTCCGATCGACCTGGTGCCACCGGTCGATGCCCTCGGACCGATGGTCGATGTCGATGTGCACGAGAGACCGACGGGAAGCATCGCGCCGGAGGCGCGCTGAGCGCATGCACGTGCCCGTTGCAAACCCCGGCCTCGAGCGCTCCTCGGACAAGCGCCGCGACCGCCTCTTTTATCGGTTGCTCTACGGGCGCATGACCGACCGTGGCGCCAAGGCGAAGGCGCGGGTCGCGCTGGCGATTGCGGCATTTGCGGCCGTCTATGCAGTGATCGCCGGCCGACTCGTGATGCACGCGGTCGCGCCGGACGTTCACGTCGCGCGGCACAGCACCGCCCAGGATGCGGTCGCGACCGCGCGTCCCGACGTCCTCGACCGCAACGGCGAGATTCTCGCTACCGACGTCAAGGCGCCATCGCTGTTCGCCGAGCCGCGCAAGTTGATCGACGTCGACGAGGCAGTCGAGCTCCTCACCGCCGTATTGCCCGATCTCGATGCCGGCGAAGTGAGAGAACGGCTCGCCTCCAAGCGCGGCTTCGTCTGGCTCAAGCGCGAGATCTCGGCCAAGCAGCAGCAGGAGATTCATCACCTCGGGATCCCGGGGGTCGGATTTCTCGACGAGAACAAGCGGGTCTATCCCAACGGCGAGGAGGTCTCGCACGTCATCGGCCACGTCAATATCGACAATCAGGGCATCGCCGGAATCGAGAAATGGCTCGACGCAAGCGGGCTTGCGGCCTTGCACACCGCGGGCTTCGCGACCGACCGGTTGCAGAACCCGGTTACGCTCTCGCTCGATCTGCGCGTCCAGCATGCGCTACGCGACGAGCTCGTCGCCGCGCAGGAGAAGTTCAAGGCCAAGGCGGCGGCTGGCCTCGTCACCGACGTGCACACCGGCGAGGTCATCGCGCTCGTCTCGCTGCCCGATTACGATCCCAACAATCCCCGCCAGGCGATCGATCCCACCCGTATCAACCGTCTCACCACCGGCGTCTACGAGATGGGCTCGACGTTCAAGGCGCTCACCATGGCGATGGCGCTCGACTCCGGCAAGGTCACGCTCGCGTCGACCTTCGATGCGCGCGTGCCGCTGCGCTACGGCAAGTTCAACATCGGGGACTACCACGCGCAGAACCGGGTGCTCAGCGTGCCGGAGATTTTCACTTATTCGTCGAACATCGGCACCGCCCGCATGGCGCTCGCGATCGGCGTCGAGGCTCACAAGGCGTTCCTGAAGAAAGTCGGCCAGCTCGACCGGCTGCGCACCGAACTGCCGGAAAGCGCCGAGCCGCTCGTCCCCAAGCGCTGGGGCGAGCTCAACACCGTCACGATCGCGTTCGGCCACGGCCTCTCGGTCGCGCCCCTGCAGGCGGTGATGGCGGTCGGTGCGCTCGTCAACGGCGGCTACCTCATTCCTCCGACGTTCCTCAAGCGCAGCGAGGCGGAAGCGCGAGCGCTGGCGAAGGCCGTGGTGAAGCCCGAGACCAGCGAGAAGATGCGCTACCTGATGCGACTCAATGCCGAGAAGGGCACGGCCACGAAGGCCGACGTGAAGGGCTACTATATCGGCGGCAAGACCGGAACCTCGGAGAAGGTCGTGGGCGGCCATTATTCCAAGACCAAGGTCTTCAACACGTTCATGGCGATTCTTCCGGCCGATCAGCCGCGGTATCTTTTGACCGTCATGCTGGACGAGCCGCAAGCGACGCCGGAGACCCACGGCTTCACCACTTCCGGCTGGAACGCGGCGCCTACCACGGGCAAAGTGATCGCCAGGATCGCGCCGCTGCTCGGGGTCGAGCCGCGGTTCGATCTGCCGCCGGCCGACCGGCTGATCCTGACGAGCGCACGCTGACGCGCGCAGCGCGTCGCCGCGCCTTGCGGAGCCAACTTGCACGACGCCCATGAAACTCGCTGATCTCTTGCGCGACGCGGCGACGATCGAGGCGGGCCATGCTGCGCTGGAGGTGAGCGGCGTGTCTGCCGACAGCCGAAAAGTTCGTCCGGGGGACCTGTTCGTCGCGGTGAGCGGCGCCAAGGCGGACGGCTTGCGTTTCGCACCCGACGCAGTCGCGGCCGGCGCGGTCGCGGTCGCCGCCGAGCGCGCGCCCCATGCGCCGCTGCTCAAGGCAGTGCCCTTCGTGCGCGTCGCAGATTCTCGACGCGCGCTTGCGCTCGCCGCCGCGCGGATATTTCCGCGGCAGCCCGAAACCATCGTCGCGGTCACCGGAACGAGCGGCAAGACTTCGGTCGCGGCCTTCGCGCGGCAGATCTGGACGAATCTCGGCCGCCGCGCGGCGAGCATCGGCACGCTCGGCGTCGCCGGCCCTGGCGTCGACTCCAAGGCATCGCTCACGACACCGGATCCGGTCGAACTGCATCGTACGCTCGAACGGCTGGCGGCGGCCGGCATCACTCATGCGGCAATGGAAGCATCCTCCCATGGCCTCGATCAGCGCCGGCTCGACGGCGTGCGGCTCGTGGCCGGCGCATTCACCAATCTGAGCCGCGACCATCTCGATTATCACCGCGATCTGGAGTCCTATTTTCAAGCGAAGCTGCGGCTGTTCGAGAAGCTGATCCCGGCGGGCGGCGGCGCCGTCATCGCGGCGGATCAGGAGCAGGCGAACACCGTGCTGGCCATCGCGCGAAAGCGAGACTTGCGCGTGCTCACGATCGGGCGCGCCGGCGACGACATTCGTCTCATCGAGGCGAGCATCGCCGGCTTTGGACAGAATCTGGTGGTGCAACACGCGGGCAAACAATTCGGCATTCGGCTGCCTCTGGTGGGCGAATTCCAGATCGAGAATGCGCTCGTCGCGGCCGGGCTATTGCTCGCGGCCGGCGAACACGCCGAGGCGGTGTTCGCTGCGCTCGAAAAACTCGAAGGCGCAAAGGGCCGGCTGGAGCTGGTCGGTCGCAAGGACGGCGCGCCGATCTTCGTCGACTATGCGCACAAGCCCGACGCGCTCGCCAAGGCGCTCGAAGCCCTGCGGCCCTATGTCGAGCATCGGCTGATCGTCGTGTTCGGCGCAGGCGGCGATCGCGACGCCGGCAAGCGTCCGCTCATGGGCGCGGTCGCGACCGCGAAGGCCGATCGGGTGATCGTCACCGACGACAATCCGCGCAGCGAAGATCCCGCCGCGATCCGCGTCGCCATCCTGGCCGCCGCACCGAGCGCCGTCGAGATCGGCGATCGCCGCGAAGCGATCCGCCGCGCCATCGTCGATATGAAACCGGGGGACGTCCTGCTGATTGCCGGAAAAGGCCACGAAAGCGGCCAAATCGTCGGCAACCGGGTATTGCCGTTCACCGATCACGAGGCGGTCGCGGCCGCGCTCGAGGAGAAGGTCGCATGAGCGATCGGGCGCTGTGGACCGTCGAGGCGATGGCCGCGGCGATGCGAGCCTCGCGCGTGGGGCCGCTGCCGCCGTCGGCCAGCGGGCTTTCCATCGACAGCCGCAGCATCGCGTCCCAGGAGGCGTTCTTCGCGATTCTGGGCGAGAGCCGCGACGGCCATGATTTCGTCGCCGCCGCGCTCGAACGCGGGGCGGCGGTCGCCGTCGTGGCGCAGGAAAAACGCGGCGCTATGCCGCCGGATGCGCCGCTTCTCGTGGTGCCGGATGTGCTCGCCGCCTTGCGCGATCTTGCGGCCGCGGCGCGCGCGCGTTCGCAGGCCCGCGTCATCGCCGTCACCGGGTCGGTCGGCAAGACCGGCACCAAGGATGCCCTGCGTCTCGTCCTTGGGCAGCAAGGCGAGACGCACGCGTCGGCGGCGTCCTACAACAACCAATGGGGTGTGCCGCTCTCACTCGCGCGGCTGCCGGAGAGCGCGCGCTTCGCGGTCTTCGAGATCGGCATGAATCACGCGGGCGAGATCGCGCCGCTCACGCGCCTCGTGCGGCCGCACGTGGCGATCATCACCGCGGTCGAGCCGGTGCATCTCGAGTTCTTCGATTCCGTCGAGGCGATTGCCGACGCCAAGGCCGAGATCTTTCTCGGGCTCGAGCCGGACGGCGCCGCGGTTCTCAACCGCGACAGCCCGCTCTACGATCGCCTCGCGGGCGCCGCCCGACGCGCCGGGGCCCGAAGGATCGTGTCGTTTGGAGAGGACCCGCGGTCCGATGCCCGGCTGCTCAACGTTTCGCTGCAGCCGGAAGGGTCGAGCGTGCATGCAAAGATTCTCGGCAACGACGCTCTCTACAAGCTCGGCGCGCCCGGCCGGCATCTCGTCAACAACTCGCTCGCGGTGCTCACCGCAGCCGCGCTCGCCGGTGCCGATCTCGCCATGGCGGCGCTGGCGCTCGCCGCGCTCGAGCCGCCGAGCGGACGGGGGCAGCGCATCGCGCTCGAGACGCCGAGTGGTGCGGCGCTCCTGATCGACGAGAGCTACAATGCCAATCCTGCCTCGATGCGCGCGGCGCTAGGGCTGCTCGGGCAGGCGCCAGTGGGGCGGCGCGGGCGGCGTATCGCGGTGCTCGGCGACATGCTCGAGCTCGGCGCCCGGGCCGGGGAATTTCACGGCGAGCTGGTCGAGCCGGTCGTCGCCGACGACATCGATCTTGTATTCTGCGCGGGGCCGCTGATGCGGCAGCTGTGGGAGCGGCTGCCCGCCGAGCGCCGCGGCGGCTATGCCGAGACCTCCGCTGCGCTCGAGGCCGACGTGCTCGCCGCCGTGCGAGGCGGCGACGTCGTCATGGTCAAAGGCTCGCTCGGCTCCCGCATGGGCCCGCTCGTGAAGGCGCTGGCCCGCCGCTTCCCGCATCACGAGGCCGCGGCGTCCGCGGCCGCGCAAGGCTGAACCATGCTGTATTATTTGACGGAATTTTCCGACAAGATCTCGGTCTTCAACGTCTTCCGCTACATTACCTTCCGCACCGGCGGAGCGGTCGTCACTGCGCTCGTATTCGTATTCCTGTTCGGGCCGGCGATCATCAGCCTGCTTCGTCTGCTCCAAGGCAAGGGACAGCCGATCCGGTCCGACGGCCCGGCGTCACACCTCGTCAACAAAATCGGCACGCCGACCATGGGCGGCCTGATGATTCTCTCGGGCCTCGTGGTCTCGACCTTGCTATGGGCCAATCCGCTCAATGCGTATGTCTGGACCGTGCTCGGCGTGACGCTCGGGTTCGCGCTTGTCGGGTTCTACGACGACTATCTGAAAGTGAGCCGGCAGAGCCACAACGGTTTCTCCGCTCGCACGCGCCTCGCGATCGAAGGAGTGATCGCGCTCATCGCCTGTATCGGCATTTCCGTGCTGGGTCGGGCGCCGTTCGCAACCTCGCTGGCGTTTCCATTCTTCAAGGAGCTCGTGGTCGATCTCGGCTGGTTCTTTGTCGCGTTCAGCGCCTTTATCATCGTTGGCGCCGGCAACGCGGTGAATCTCACGGACGGTCTCGACGGCCTCGCCATCGTCCCGGTGATGATCGCGGCGGCGAGCTTCGGGATGATCTCGTATCTCTCCGGCAACCTGGTGTTCGCCGACTATCTGCAGATCCATTACGTCGCCGGCACGGGTGAGCTCGCGGTATTATGCGGCGCGGTGATCGGCGCCGGCCTCGGATTTCTGTGGTTCAACGCCCCGCCGGCCTCGATCTTCATGGGCGACACGGGCTCGCTCGCGCTCGGCGGCCTGCTCGGCGCGGTCGCAGTCGCGACCAAGCACGAAATCGTGCTCGCGGTGATCGGCGGCCTGTTCGTGCTCGAAGCCGTCTCGGTCATCGTGCAGGTCGTTTCGTTCAAACTCACCGGCAAGCGTGTATTCAAGATGGCGCCGATCCACCATCACTTCGAGCAGCTCGGCTGGACCGAGGCGCAGATCGTCATCCGCTTCTGGATCGTCTCCGTGGTACTGGCGCTCGCCGGATTGTCCACGCTCAAGCTGCGGTGACGTCGGTGGACGAACCAGCACGCGCGTCATTCCCGGACGCCGCGACACCGGCAAACGCAGATTCCATGATTGTGGGCGGAATTCATGGGTTCCGGCATTCCCCCGGCTCGAGGCCGGGGCGGCCCGGAACGACCGAGGTGTTTGCAACGTGATCCCGGTGACGAGCTGCGCGGGCCGGAAGCTCGCCGTGTTCGGGCTCGGCAGCTCGGGGCTGTCGACCTGCGAGGCGCTCACCGCCGGCGGCGCGCACCCGGTCGCCTTCGATGACGATCCTGCCAAGGTCGCGGCGGCGGCAAGCCGCGGCATGGCCACCGCGGATTTGCGCAAAATCGACTGGACGCAGATCGCCGCGCTCGTCCTTTCGCCGGGCGTGCCGCTCACGCATCCGGCGCCGCATTGGAGCGTCGAGCTGGCGCGCGAGGCCGGCGTCGAGATCGTCGGCGACATCGAGCTCTATTGCCGCGAGCGCCGCGCGGTCGCCCCTACCGCGCCCTTCGTCGCCGTGACCGGAACGAACGGCAAGTCGACGACCACGGCGCTGATCGCCCACGTGCTGAGCCAAGGAGGGATCGCAGCGCAGCGTGGCGGCAACATCGGCGTCGCGATCCTCTCGCTCGATCCGCCCGCGCCCGGCCGCGCCCACGTGATCGAATGCTCGTCCTATCAGATCGATCTCGCCCCGAGCCTCGATCCTTCAGTGGGTATCCTGCTCAACGTCTCGCCCGACCACCTCGATCGCCACGGCACGATCGAGCAATACGCGGCCGTCAAGGCGCAGCTGGTCGAAGGCGTCCCGGCGAGCGGCGCGGCGATCGTCGGCGTCGATGACGAATGGTCGCGATCGATCGCGGATCGGCTCGAGCGTGCCGGCAAGCGTGTCACGCGGGTCTCGGTGCTGCGGCCGCTCGAGGGCGGGTTCTATGCCGAGGCCGATCGCATTCTCGAAGCCAAGCCGGGCAGCAAGCCGCGAACGATCGTGCGCATTGGCGGCATCGGCTCGCTGCGCGGCCTGCACAATGCGCAGAATGCCGCCTGCGCGACCGCGGCGGCGCTCGCGATCGGACTCGAGCCAAAGGCGATCGAGCGCGGCCTGCGGTCGTTTCCGGGGCTCGCCCATCGCATGGAGCAGGTCGGCCGCAAGGACCGCGTGCTGTTCGTCAACGATTCCAAGGCGACCAATGCGGATGCCGCCGCCCGTGCGCTCGCCAGCTTCTCCGACATATTCTGGATCCTCGGCGGTCGGGCAAAGGCCGGCGGCATCACCCCGCTCGCCGAATATTTTCCGCGCATCCGCAAAGCCTATTTGATCGGCGAGGCCGCCGAAGCATTCGCCGCGACGCTCGAGGGCCGAATCGCCTATGAGAAGGCGGGCACGCTCGGTCGCGCGGTCGCGCTCGCTTCGCGTGATGCGGAGCTATCGCGAGCCGCCGAGCCGGTGGTGCTGCTGTCGCCTGCCTGCGCGTCGTTCGACCAGTACCCGAATTTCGAGGTCCGCGGATCGGTTTTTCGC
>Ga0066903_100006606_pt1 | contig 10350 bp, 10 predicted proteins | sample PanSoiMetaGPlot1_FD_67491 | JGI IMG/M metagenome (GOLD analysis project Ga0066903, IMG submission 67491) | Tropical forest soil microbial communities from Panama analyzed to predict greenhouse gas emissions - Panama Soil - Plot 1 (version 2) | ecosystem: Environmental > Terrestrial > Soil >...
ACGAAGAAACCGGACCTCACAATCTTCTGGTCCAAGGAGCCCGACGCCACCAATCACGCATACGGGCCAGGGACGTACAACTCGATCGATGCGACGAAGATGAATGATGAGATCTTGGGCCGAGTCGTCGACAAGATTCGAGAGCTCGGCTGGCAGCAGACGACTGACATCATCATCACGCAGGATCACAATCACAGCACTGTCTCCGGTGATGTGGCGCATTTCCCACTCCGCGGGGTCGCCGAGGGCCGCGTTGGCGAGCACGATCCGTCTGGGTACTCCGTCTCTGGCTTTGTTCGGACGGCCGCATTGCTGACACTCGATGGCGTGAAAGCCTACGATGGCGCTGGCTGTCGCAACGTGCCGACCCTATCGGGCATTCTGTTCGACGGCACGCACCTTCACCCCACAAAGAACGACCCTGATGGCGCCGTCTGCGGAAAAGGACAGTCGTATACGTCGCCGAGGTATCTCGTACCAAAGCCCGTTCCACCGGGTAGCATCGTGGTGGCCGCTAACGCGGGGAGTGACTACCTCTTCGTCCCCGATGGTAACGCGAACACGGTCCGAGCCGCTGTGGCCAGTCTCCAGAGTCGACTGCAGTACGGTGCCGTTTTCGTGAGCGACAAATACGGAGACATTCCGGGAACCTTGCGCATGGGCCTCATCAACACGGAAAGCCCAGCTACGGGTCGTGGCCCAGACATTATCGTGAGCTTTAGCTTCGATGAACACGTCGCCGTGGCAGGCCGGCCTGGAATCAGCTACGCGAGCTCAGTAAACCGGCGGGGTGACCACGGCAGCTTTTCGCGGACCGATACGCACATTTTGATGATGGCCCAAGGGCCTGACTTCAAGTCGGCGATGTCGGACACGCTTCCCACCGCCAACGTCGACATCGCGCCGACGGTTGCGCGCATCCTCGCGTTGAAGATGCCAGGCGTGCAGGGGCGAGTACTTGAAGAAACGCTGAAGGGTGGGTCACGCGTTACCGATTACTCGGTCTTGGCGAAGACCTACCGATCTTCAAAGAACAGCGGATTGAAGATGAAGCTCCCGACCGATCTTGATGGCCATAGCATCGACCCGAACCTGACGACATACTCCGTCGAGCTGGCGGCGAAGATTCTCACGCGAGGAAGCGTGAATTACACGTATTTCGACCAGGCTAAGGCGATCCGCGAATAACGGCGTTCCTTCTTACGCGATCGCTTCCCGTCGACGGTGTCGTTGCCGCGATCGCTTCATGAGGATTCGGCTCAATAGCCAAAAAGCGCATCGCGCGTGTCGCCCCATCGGTCGCGCGGTGTGCTCCGGAATGCTGCCAGTGGCGACCGCGGTTTCCAACCGGTCGAACATTGCTTCAACCGCCCAGTCGTGAATGGGCTCGATCAAAAGTCGCCAGAGCAGGATTCCAAGCCCTGTCGACTGGAGCGAAATGGTGTGCATCAAGTGCGCTCCCCCGTTGAGCTCGCGCAGCTCGAACCCGTGCCAACCGCTGAACCAAGGACCGTTGAACTCGACGCGCCAACGCTCTCCGTTCCACTCCCGGAAATGAAAGGTAAACCCCCCGTGCCCAAGCTTGGTTTTTCCGGGGACGAGCGCGAGCGGATCGACGCCAGGCGGGTTTTTTCGCCAGCTCTTGATCACATCGCGAGGAAACGCATCCTGCGGCGTCCCGCTCCAAGTCGCCTCGATCCAGCTCTGCAGCGCCTCGGGAGGAGCTGAAAAGAGCCTACAGTGCACGTTGAGCCTTACCATCGTCCTCTCCTTTCCAACCATACGGGTGCGTATGGTGTTCGCTAACAATCTTCCAAAAGCTTGTCAATACGCAGCCGTATGGAAAAGACTGAAAACATGCCTTCGGCAGCAACAGAGCGTTCCACCCGACTCAACGCGGAGGCCTGGGAGCGCGCGGCCCTCGAGGCGATCGCCGAGCTTGGGCTGCCTGGGGTAGCGATAGAGCCACTCGCAAAGAAGCTTGGGGTGACCAAGGGGAGCTTCTACTGGCACTTCGCCGATCGTGAGGCGCTTTTGCGCGCGGCGCTCAAAAGGTGGGAGAAGCGCTCGACCGAGGACGTGATCGCCTGGCTCGAGACAATCGCGGATCCTCGCGACCGCCTGCGGCAGCTGTTTCGGCAGGTCAGCCAGCCGGGCCCGTGGACGCGACTGTCCCTCGCGCTATCCGCAGCCGCCGATCACCCCGCCGTGCGGCCGGTGCTCGAGCGCGTGTCCAAACGGCGCATCGACTTCGTTGCGCGTTGCTACCGAGAGCTTGGATTCTCCGGCGCCAAGGCGCGCCACCGGGCAAGGCTCGCCTATGCTGCTTACCTGGGCTTTCTCCACTTGAGCCGAGAGGCTCCGAACCTGGTGTCCAACCGATCCGATTTCGCCGAGTACGTGGAGCACGTCATCGCCACGCTCGTGCCCTAGCCCACACCGGAGTAGGCTCTCGCGCATGCTCGATCGAATCGGCGTCATCGCCTTCTGGAAGAACTATGACCGCAAGCTCCACCTCCGCGCCGCGCAGCTCGCCGACGAGCTCGGATACGACTCGTTCTGGATGCCCGAGGCGTGGGGCTACGAGATCTTCTCCCTCCTCGCCGAAATGGCGAGGGTTACCAACCGCATCAAGCTCGGCACCGGTATCGTCAACGTCTTTAGTCGATCGCCTGCCCTCATCGCCATGTCGGCGGCAACGGTCGACGAGATCAGCGGCGGGCGCTTTGTGCTCGGCATCGGCACCAGCGGCAAGCGCGTCATCGAGGGCTTTCACGGTCGCCCCTTCGACAAGCCGCTCACCCAAGTGCGCGACGTCATCCGCGTGACGCGCGCGCTGCTGTCGGGCAAGAAGCTTAGCGACGCGGGCGCGAGCAAAGCCGAGTACCGGCCGTTCCGCCTCGAGACGAAGCCGCTCCGCGCCGACCTGCCCATCTACGTCGCGGCGCTTCGGCAGAAGGCAATCGAGCAGATCGGCGAGGAGGCTGACGGCTGGATGCCGACATTCTGGCCCTACGACAAGATCTCCGAGGGCCGCGCCTGGATTGCCGCCGGTGCCGCGCGCGCCGGGCGTGAGCCCTCCAAGATCGTGACGGCGCCAATGACCATGGCGCTGCCGCTGGCGGGCGAGGCGGGCGTCGCGAGGGCGAAGCAGCTCATCGCATTTTACGTCGGTGGCATGGGCGACTACTACATCGAGCTTCTCACGCGCTTCGGCTTCGGCGACGAGTGCAAGCGCATCGCCGGCCTCTACCAGGACAAGGCGACACGCGCGCAGGCGGCCGACGCGGTAACCCCGCGCATGATCGAAGCGCTCACCATCACCGGCGACCCCGCGCGGTGCGTGGCGGAGCTCAAACGCCGCCGCTCGCTCGGTGCCGACCTTCCCATTTTGAATCTGCCGACGAACATGCCTTGGGAAGTCGTCGAGCAGTTCCTCCGCGCCATGGCGCCAACGGAGTGAGAGTGCTCTCAGGTGCGTTCCACGCGTCGGAGTCGATCAAGCATTCCTCTCCGCCTCTCCGAGAGCAGCGCGCAGCAAAGACGCTAAGGCAATGAACGCCAGCACCGCTCGCACGTCGTGGCCCCATTCCCAGCGTGCACGGTATTCAGCCCAGTCGGGCGGGAGCGAAGAGGCGCTCCAATTAGCTACGGCGGCGTTCACTGGCGCGTTGAAAAGCCAAAAGCAAATCTGCATGCCGACGTAGCAGCCGACCGCGACAGCGGTCAGCGTGAATGCCGGCTGCCTACCGCGTGCCTGCCACAGAAGCCACGTCGACACCACCAGCGTTGCAACTTCGATCGGGCCGAGAAAAGCACCCCAACCTCGATAGAGGAACTGGGCCGCGTACCAACCTGGGCCGTCGAGGGCCATTTTGTTCGGCATCTCCGCCAGGTGACCGAAGGCGGGCGCAAAGGTCAGCACCGCGAGAATCAAACCGATGAAGCGAAGCGCCCGCATAGGTGAAGACTTTGCACCACTGCTCGCGCTTCAGCATTACAAATCCGATGAGCGGTCATCGCCCTGAGGAGCGCCGTTCTGCAGCCCTCCTCAGCGGCTCGACGACGAATCGGCGGATCTTCCTGAGCACGAGAGGCTTCAACAACGGCTCCGCGAGCCTGTAGGGCCACTTCAGGTGCACTGAGGCCGTGAGCCGGTAACGCATCCCGTCGCCCTCTGGAATGAACTCGTTTAAGAAGGTCGCGTCATACCGTCGCTTGAACTCGCAGAGCTCGATGCCCGTCGGGACGTCACGTAGAATGTTCGTGACGCGCCCCTCCACATGATCGACTTCGATGACCGTGGTGTCCCCGTCACGGCGGACCACATGTGCAGCCCGGATCGTTCGTGGGAACACCGTCGCCCAGTTGCCCGGATTCTCGTACAGCGCTCGGACGTCATCAGCCGACGCGTTCACGTATTGGCTGACGATGGCGTGAATCATGGTGGCTCACATCGGCGGGGTTCCCTTACGTCTCTACCCTTGGAGGTCGCGGCTGGAGGCACGCCGTCCGCCGGCGCGGCCGAGCTTGAACGCCTCCCGCACCAGCCTTTTGAGGGCCGGCAACCCCGCGTCGGCCGGGGAGTGCAAGGTGATGAACCGGCTCTCCTTTCCACTTCCTTGGAGGAGTCCGCTCCCGTCGTCCAACTCGCGGCCACGGTAGAAGTAGACGGTCGAATGCCTGGGGAAGGTCCCGATCCCGAGGACGGTCGTGCCGTCCACCGCGTACAGGAGGAGCTTCCACATGTATCGCGGGGAACGCGGGGGCTGGCTCATACAGATTATTTCCTCGGCGACTGGGGCAAGGGCTCTCACCATCCGGCGCGCTGCAGTAACCGTGGGGCGCACGCTCGGAGGCACCTTCTTGAGGAGCTGTGAGACCGGGATCTGGGTGGCTTTCGTCGTCGGCTTCGGCCTTTTCATCTCAGCCCTCTAAATGACCCGGCAGCAGGCGATCCTCGGCGCCTTCCTGTTTATGGTGCCGTCGATTCTGCTCTCTGGCTTCGCCACTCCAATCGAGAATATGCCGAGATGGCTCCAGCGCGTAGCGCCATCGAGACGTACGCGCTCAAACAGAGCAGGTTTTCAAGAATCTCAGAGCCGCTCTGACCGCTGCCGGTGCGCAGCTCGAACATGTCGTGAAGTGGAACGTGTACATTGTCGCCGGCCAGTCGGCCGCCAGCGCGTTCGAGGTGTTCCAGCGCGAATGGGGCCGAAAACCCAATCCGCCGGTCGTTACCGTCCTCTACGTGTCCGCGCTCGCCAACCCGGAGTGGCTGATTGAGATCGACGCAATCGCCGTCGTACCGCAGTAGCCGCTCCCCTTCATCCGACTGCGCTCCAGACTCACGCGGTCGGGTGACGGTCAACTCAAACGGGGGCCACGGGCAGGATATAGAAGCTTCCGCAATTATCGTCTTCGACTCCTGAAACGCGTGTGCCTAAACACCTTTTCGCTCGCGGCGTTCCCGCCGACGTGCCGACGTGGCGAGCGAGAGTCAGCCCTCCTTCGGCCGCAGCCAACGCGCGACTGTGCCGCCCAGCGTGCGGTTCTCTGGGCGCAACGCCCATGAGACGAGCGCCAGCGCCGCGATGACGAGCGGCGCTGCAATGTGGGCTGCATACCCCACCCCCGAATCGGCATCGCCGGCGACGGCGTCCGTGATAGCGGCGCCTGTCAGCTCGAACATCATCCCTGCGTAGGCCCACTCCTTGAGCCGCGGGACCCCGGGCACAAGGATCACGATGCCCCCGAGCACCTTCCAAAGGCCGAGGATTGGCGCGAAATAATGAGGGTAGCCCAACTTGACGAGCCCGGCGATCGATGCCTGGACGAAGATGTTGGCGAACCCGCCGGAAACCATAAAGAACGCGACCAGTGCGGTGCAAATCCAATAGGCGACGCTTCTCGCTTTGGTGACTGCCATCTCCGTGGTCTCCTTCGTTCAGCCGCACATTGAGTTCGGCAATATTCCATGGGGTTCTTCCTCCCACGAGTTACGGCGACAAACCAACCCGACGCAGCAGATCGGCAAAGCGCGGGTCGGAGCGCAACGGATCCCAGATCGGAGCCACCTTGAGAAAGGCGATGCCTATCGAACGATCTTCGTAGGACTTTTCCAGCCACCTGAATGCCTCGTCGTTGTCCCCGAGCCCGAGATGAACGACCGCGAAGGAAAGGGCAGGTACGTACTCGCGCTTTGAGGCAGCTTCGAGGTTTTCGAGGAAGCGAAGCGCCAAGTTTCGCTCACCCAGTCGAGCATTCGCGTAGCCTAGCAAAGTGGAGCGCGAGGGTGAGGAGGGGACCTGTTCAAACTCGGCCAGAGCTTCCCGGTACAGACCCTTTGCCGCGTATGAGTTCGCTAGTGCCCATCGCGCAGGAAGGAAGCCGGAGTCCAGCTCCAGGGTCTTTCGCGCTTGCTCAATGGCCTCTTCGAAGCGTCTCGCCCAGTACAAGCGGAGCGCCAGACCGGCATTGAGGAAAGGAGAAACCGGGTCGAGCTCTACAGCGCGTTTGGCCTCCGCGACGCTTTCCTCGTGCCGCCCAATGGCCCCGAGATAGCCTCCATAATCGTGGTGGGCCAGAGAGTAGGCCGGATTAAGCGCGATGGCTCGCTGAAAGTGCTTTTCGGCAGCCACCACATCCCAATTCCAGAGATGGCTGACCACTCCCATTGAAACATGGGCCGCGGCGAGGCTGTCATCGAGCTGCAGCGCCTTGCCGGCCGCCGCCTTTGCCTTCGGCATCGCCTCTTGAGGAGGCAGCCCGCTCGCATACACATAGGTCAGCGCCAACCCGGCGTAGGCCAATGCGTATCCCGGATCCTTATCCATGGCCTGCTGGAAGTACTCACGCGCCTTCAGCGTCGCGCTCTGCGACACCTTGTGATGGTAGTAAAGGCCCTTGAGGTAAAGTTGATAGGCTTCCGCATTGTCGGTGTTCAGTTTGGTAAGTCGCTGCTTCTCCTCGCTCGTCAATCGAAGCCGCAGGTTCTGGGAGATTTCCCGTGAGAGGTCACGTTGCAAGGTGACGAGGTCGGCAAGCTGGCGGTTGTACTGCTCACCCCAAATGAGATTGCCGCCCCAAACGTCGACGAGCTGAACGCCAACGGAGATGGTGTCTCGCCGCTGCAGCACTCTGCCGCTGAGAATGGCCCGCACGCCGAGCTCTCGCCCGACTTTCTCCGCGTCAATCGGTTGGGCCTTGTAGCGGGAGACCGAATCGCGTGATTTCACTTTGAGATGAGGCAACTGGGAGAGGCTGTTGCTGAGGCTCTCACTGAGGCCTTCGCCGAGGTATTCAGTGTCTGGGTCGTTGCTGACGTTGGCGAAGGGCAAGACCGCGATCGAATCGATCGCCTCCGCGGGCTTACGCAGGCGCAGGTAGAGGAGTGCCGCCGCCGCGATGCAGACCGCAAGTCCCACCGTGGTCAACCTCCACCGCTTAGTCTTCTGGACGGAGACGCGCTCCGGCCCGCGCAGAGGGGCAGCTGAGAGTTGGCTCGAAGCGGGAGCGTCGAGCCGCTTGAGCAGCTCGCTGGCGTTCTGCGGACGCTCGGCGGGATTCTTCCGAAGCAGTCGTGAAACCAGCTCGGCGAGCCATTCGGGAACCCCGGGCACCGCGCGCAGCGACGGGGGCTCGTCGCGGATGATGCGCGCCGCGGTGGCCGCGCTGGAATCGGTCTGAAAGGGCGACACCGCCGCTAAAAGCTCATAGGCGAAGACCCCGACCGACCACAGATCGCTTCGAGCATCAACGGGCCGCCCCTCCAGTTGCTCGGGAGACATGTACAACACAGTGCCCAGCGCCTGGCCGACGTGCGTCATCGCCTGGCTTGAAGATTCACCGAGGAGCTTCGCCACGCCGAAGTCGAGAATTTTCACCGTGCCGCTGCTGGTTCGCAGAACGTTGGCTGGCTTGACGTCTCGATGAACAATCCCCGCGCGGTGCGCGGCTTCCAGCCCTCGCGCCACCTGCCGGAGAATGTCGAGTGCTTCGTCGATCGGGAGCGGTCCCCTCGCAAGCCGCTGCTGGAGGGTCTCCCGTCGTAGAGCGCCATCGCGATGAAAAGCTCGCCGCCGTCTTCGTCAATTTCGTAGACAGTAGCGACATTCGGATGGTCGAGCGCGCTGGCCGCGCGCGCCTCCTGGACGAAGCGAGCCTTGGCGGCCTCGTCCGCGGCCAGGTGGCGGGCCAGCAGCTTGATCGCCACAGAGCGCCGCAGATTGAGGTCCCTGGCTCGATACAGCACCCCCATGCCTCCCACGCCCAGCCGCTCCTCGAGGCGGTAGTGGGAAAATTGACAATGGAGGAACGGGTCTGCTGTCACGGTGTTCGACAGGGTCGGGTGATTCGCCAGCGCTGAGGGCTCTTGTGAACGCGACGAGCGTGGCGCGATCCGCTCGTTCCCGTCGTCGCTAGAAGGTCCATCCGTGCCCGGCATCCTTGCCTCCAGCGCCTATGTACACCGGCGGCTGGCGTGCCGAAATTCCATGGGGGCCATCATCTCTCACGAGAAGCCAGCATTGAAATCGGGCCATACCTATGAGGTATGCCAAAAGAGTATTGGCTGAGTCTCGGTGCCTTCTTTATTTTCGATCCGGAGAGAATCATGAACAGCTCGGGAATCCAAACCGATGTCCTGATCGTAGGCGCAGGTCCAGTGGGGCTCTTTCTCGCCAATGAGTGTGCTCGTCGGGGAATGAGATGGAGACTCGTCGAGGCGCGTCCGTCTCAGTCGGAACATTCGAAGGCGCTGGCGATCATGCCGCGGACACTTGAACTATTCGACATGGCCGGCATCGCCAGTCGGTTTCTCGATGTGGCGAATCGCGTGACGTGGATTGCAGTCGTCGAACCCTCGCGCACGGTAGCTCGCATGCGCTTCATGCCGGAGGAGAGCCCGTATCCTTTTGTCGCGATGGTGCCACAAGACGTGACGGAGAGACTGCTGGTCGAAGAGCTCCGGCGCAAGGGTGGAGCGGTCGAGTATGAAACGACATTCATCTCCGCGGTTCAGCACGACGACCAAGTAAGGGTACGCGTCAACCAAAAAGGACAAGATCAAGAGCTCTCAGTTCGTTTCGTGGTGGGCTGCGACGGCGCTCATAGCGCGGTTCGGCATCTGCTCAACCTGCCGTTTGAGGGAGCGGCGTACGATGCTTCATTCATGCTCGCCGACGTGGATACGAACGAGGCTCTCCCGGCCGATGAGATGCAGCTGTGTCCCAGTGAATTCGGACCGCTGGCGATTTTTCCAATGAGCTCCACGCGCCGGCGAATTGTCGCAACGGTCGAGAAGACCGACGACCAAGCTCCCTCGCTCGAGATTGTGCGGAAGCTGCTGGCAGAGCGAGGACCGAGAGGTATCGAGGCGCAAGGCATCAAATGGAGCAGCTATTTTCGGGTTCATCATCGTCAACTGGCTAGGCTTTGCGTCGGTCGCATTTTCGTCGCCGGCGACGCAGCTCACATTCACAGCCCGATAGGTGGCCAGGGCATGAATACCGGTCTTCACGATGTTTGGAACCTGATTTGGAAACTCGATCTTGTTCTGGGTGGGCACAGTGGCGACCAGTTGCTGGAGAGCTACACTGCCGAGCGTCGTCCAGTGATAAAGCAGGTCATCGAGATGACCCACTTGATGACCAGGGCGCTGGGAACTCCCAGCAAGCTCGCGCAGGCGGTTCGCGACACGGTCATTCCGTTTCTCTCTCGAGTAGTGCCCTTTCAGCATGGGATGGTGCAGCGACTCTCGCAGCTCGGTATCGCCTACGCGGGGAGTCCGATTGTGGAGGGCGCGGGAAAGCGGTACTTCGATGACTCGTTGCGAGGCGGCAATGGTATCCGCAGTCGCTTCTTGCTCCTGGTCGGGCCTGACACTGAGCCTGCGACAATTGAGGCGGCGAAGCAGCTCTGCGGCTCATTCAGCCACGTGGTTGAGCTACGGTCGGCGCAGAACCACGGCATCAGATTGGTCCGACCCGATGGATACGTTGCCTGCGAAGCGCACCAAGGGGATGCCCGGGCCATCGCGTTGGCGCGCTCAGCTCTACAGCGGCAAATAGATTGACGGTTTATGCGGTGCCGAGCGACATTGGATGGCACACGCCTGCGCATACAAACCCCACCTATCTACCTACCGCGGCGCTGTGTGTAACGTCGAGCATGCGCTCAACCATCGTTCCCACGCTCGCCCTCTGCCTCGCTCTCGTGCTCGCAGCGTGCGGGGCCGCGAATGTCGGCGGCGGGTGTGGCTCGGCGTCCGATTGCGCGCAGACTGGACAGGACGGCGGCACCGTGGTTCCGGCCGTCTGCCTCAACACGCCCGGAGGCTACTGCTCCGTT
>Ga0066903_100006607_pt1 | contig 10350 bp, 12 predicted proteins | sample PanSoiMetaGPlot1_FD_67491 | JGI IMG/M metagenome (GOLD analysis project Ga0066903, IMG submission 67491) | Tropical forest soil microbial communities from Panama analyzed to predict greenhouse gas emissions - Panama Soil - Plot 1 (version 2) | ecosystem: Environmental > Terrestrial > Soil >...
AATCAGCTTGATGTCCAGGTTTTCGGCGGCGAACATGCCCGTGGCGGTGCCGATGTAAAGCGGCCAAAGCAACGCCGTCGGACCGCCGACCGAGCCCATCTCGATCTCGTCAATTGCCCGTGCTGGCGTGCTGGATGCGATAGCCGCATAAGCCAGCTGGATCAGGAGGGCAGCGACCGGAATGATGCGCCTGAGCATAGCGTGTTCTCGATCCGAGATGGTTGATCGCTTCAAACAAGGCGCGTCCGGACTAACTTAGGGCAACGAGCTACGACGAGTCAAAAGCCTACCTACACGTCACGTTCGCTGACGGTCGCTTGGACAGCCGCAGGTCACTCAATCTGAAGATTGGTATAAGCCCCGCACTGATAAGCAAAACAGCAAACCTGCGCCGTCTATCTCCATGGTGTCCGTCTCATATCGACTCCCGTCAGTTGGTCATGCGGATCGCACGGATCAATAACTGCATGTCTAAGTTTTAACCTTTTTCGGCCAGGTGATTTCGTTCCAGAAGGCGCAGCTTGTTGATCTGACAAACGATGGTCAACCTGACGTGGTGCATGGTTCCCATTTCTTTGTAACCAGCGCGCAGCTGCATCATTTTCCACCCACTCGGCTTCATCTTGAACGCTCACGCCGTATCTGGCTTGTTCGTTACGGAACGCCTTATTGAAATCCAAACGTCTACTCATCGGTTGCAATCTCCATCTAACAAAGTCAGCCCAACTTGGACGGCATTCAGTTTCATCAGATACTTTACAAGAATCAAAAAATAGTGCACTGGACACAAAACCCCTTCACCGATTCCCGGCTGATCTCGCCGTCTGAATCGAGCCGCCATCTCTGGTTGGCCCCACCACGGAGCCAGACTGGCAAGCAAAGGCTGATTTCCTTATCAGTCGCGCAACAACGGTTTCGAGTGAAGGGTTCCTATGAAGTCGACGCTTACCTCTGGTAGACCTGCCCATTCGGCTAATTGCATGTCGCCAGTCCGCTTGGTACCAGTCCTCATCATTCTGCGATTTACCTTGCAATCAGTCCCGCCGGAAACATGAGCTTGTGTGAATGTTTTTTTATTAACTTCTTGGTAGTGCGGCCAGGTAGGTCGTCAAAGCAGATCCATATGTCCGTTCCGGGAGAGCGGGCGAAGTATGCCCGCCCCGTGCATCGGTACTCCTCTGGTAAGTCGGGATAGTCGTTGTAAGGATCTAGCACCTTGGTGTAGGCCCACTTGACATCAGCGGTCTTTGGATCGATACCTCGGCCGACTTCCGTCCGTAACGCGCGTAAGTAGTTCATCGTAACCTTTGTGATACGCACGCCGTTGGCGAGTTTATACCTATCCGATTTTCGATCTGCTGCCTTACGTAGCGCCTGCAGGTATGCCATCGCGACGTCAATAGTTTGCGCTTCTTCTGCTTGCTGGTTTGATTGTTTAGGTGTTGTCTTTTTACTTAGTGATTTCATTTTACTCTCCAGGTGTGAATAACTCACCTCAGCTGAGGCGTGCAGATATTTTACAGCTTCGTAATGAGCTCCATGGGACCTTCTGCCGGACCAGCAATTGGAAGAAGTGATCGTTCGCCTATTCGCCTAATGCACGGCTCAACCGCACAGCGCATTCGTTGATTCCACCCTTCCGCTTCATAAAGTGGTCCAGCGGCTCAGACGGAGACTTGGACGCCAGCGTGTACCGCAAAGCACGGGACCATTTTGATCTGGTGCGCTTGTCGACTTTAGCTGGATCGGCGGTGCAGCGAATTATTGCTGCGAACGGTTCCTCCTGATCGAATGGAGTGAGATGCCGCAATCGCAGGGCCTTCTGCGCGCGTTCCAAAGCGCGGTTTTCAGCCATCCACCATGCAACCAGCTCAAACACGGCCGTCAAATAGGTGTAGATTGCGTCTCGATCCCGGTTGCCTTGAGCGTCCTCCCAGGCGTTTTGAACCCGCAGCAGATCCTGCCTCAATGCTTGGTCGGTATACGGAATGTCGTCGCGGACCGACGTTTTCATTCGGCGCGGCGACACCAGCCAAAAATAAGAATGCATTCCTTCAAGATTCGTCATTTTCAAAGAACTCCGTTTAGGGCACCAATTTCACCCTGGTCGCCCGAGGCTATGGCCAATCAGCCAAATCGTCGCGAGCATCGCGTTCCGCGTCGGACAACATGCTTAAGAACCTAGGACTCGCTTTCCAGACAATCTCACCATGGCTATCAAGGCATCGCATCGCATCTCCGCGTCGCTCGTATTCTCGCAAGATTTGAGCCACGAGCTGACGTCTGGACAGCTTGGCGTCACCCGACTTTATGTGCTCGTAAGCGGCATCGACCCAAAACCGCAGGGTCTTGTCCATTTGGAATTTCATTATCGAAAAGCACCCATCGCGAGCAGCGGCATGAATCAAAATTAGAATAGTGGCCGTGCAAAGAACGGGTCGCCCGAGGCAAAGGGCCCCGCTACTTGATAACGATGGCTCGTCTCAAGACCATTGCCTTGAGTTCGTCGGCTGCTAATTCGGAGCCCTGAAAGTTTATCGTTCCGGTGCTTTTCCAGTAATTCAGAACTGCTCCGTTCTCGGCAAGAAATTGATACTGATTTTCATCCTTATCCTTGGTCCACTCTCCCTGAATACCAGTGCGCTTGACTGCGTATCGGAGGACTTTGAAATTACCGCACGTCATTATCTGAGCTGACTTTTTCATTGCGAGGACTCCCTCTCTTGGCTGTTACGCGTTACCCGACGCTACCGTTTTTCACTGAAACGGTGGGCAGCGGCTTGCCTGCATCTTTTAGATGAGGTGGTCTGCGATGGAGTTATCACTACGAAAAGAAAATTGACAACCAAATAGCGTTCCATAGCAAATAAGCTGGTGAACTCCATCAGTGCAAATTTCATCGCTTGAAAGTTTTTCCTTTACAGTCTTTTGCATCGTCTGAGGCGTTTAGATTCCAGAAGTTGAAAAAATCCCTGGATTTCATATAAGGGAATTCTTCAAGTCCAGTTACTAACACTCTCCTCCTAGGCAAGCTTGATATTCGTCCCAACATAACGCTTTCCAAACTTGGAAAGTGACGAAAGTGACGCAGTTCTCAAATACTCTTTTTTTAATACTTTTAGTTTTTAAAAAGAATATGTTAGAAAGGTCGTCACTTTCAGCACTCGATTGCGAACAACAACACACACACACACGTGGCCAGGGACGTCGGCCACGTGTGTGCTTCCGATATTATGCTTGGGATGCAACTGTGGGGGTGGGGCACAAGCTAGTCTTCTTCGTGATTGGCCAGGACCAGCCCAAGAATGGCAACTCCTTTATTCGCTCTCGTGGTGCTAAATCCGAGATGTTCAAGATTACGAGTCACGGTCTGCTGGGTCTGGATTAGCGTGTACCCCATGTCCTTCGTCCAAGTTGAATACGCACGGTAGAAATCTTGCATCAGGCAACGGCCGTTGGCCTTTTCTATGCAATGGGCATTGAGGAAGGCCGGTAGCGGGTTGGCCTGCTGGAGCCAGCGTGCAGTGGCTTGTTGGACATCTTTTGGATGTTTGAATTTGGTGCCGCGCTTGAGGAGCCGCCGGTAGCCAGCCAAGGCTTGGTTCAGAACACCGGGCAGCTCCTCGGCCCAAATTCGCTCAAAAAGTTCAGCGTCCTTTTCTTCTTCTGTAAAGGTCCGATCAAATGGGATCACCATCAGCCGCCGCCGCATACCGTGGGAAAGATCGGCAACTGAGGGAATGTTGTTGCAGAGCAAGACTGGAACGGTACGAATCACAAAGTTGAATGACGACTTGTATTTCAACTCGCCGGTGACCTCTTTGGCTTCGCTGATTGTCTTCAACATGCCGTCCGGCAGGCGCGCGCCAGCGCGCACGTCGTCATCAACGAACAGGTACTTGCCGAACAGGCTGCCCATGGCGAAACGATTCTTGTCCAGATCTTCAACCCGTTGAGCGTGCACGAGACCGCTGCCGAGAAGCCGCATTACGGTGCGAATCAGGACGGTCTTGCCGTTGTCTCCGCCGCCAGACATGATCGCGATCACCGGGATGTTGCGCTTTGGCTGGATCAGATAGCCGACGAGTTCGTCCCAGTGGCGCACCATGGCCTTCGGGTTGTCGGCGTTAGCAAAGATTTCGAGCAGAGCCTTGTCATACTTCGGGCACTCGGCTTCCGGGTCATAAACGACGTCGAGACAATGCCGCAGGTGTGATTGGGGCCGATGAGGCCTCAGCTCCACGGTGCCATCTGGCTCGATCCACACCTCACCGTTAGCGCAGTTAATGACCGGCGGCGGATCCGCGACAAAGCTCAACACGTCTTCTTTCACGGACAGCTTCGCTTTTAGCAGCTTGAGCACCTGGTCCAGCAGTGACGCACTTTTCTGCTTCTTGACTGGATTCGCCTCAATGACTCGCAAGATCTTGCGGGCGACCCATTGGTCCGGGACTACGCGCCACAGGCGTTTGTCGTAGAGCCAGAAGCAATTGTCAGTGGAGAGCATCAGGTGCCTGCCGCCCGCAAAGTGTCGTTCCAAGGCCAGCCGCATCAGATGCTCAGCGGCATCGGCACCCTCCGGAACTGCACGATACCGGCTGGCACTACCGATGATCTTTTCAACCTCGGCTTCCTCAAGCGGCGGGGAGCATTTTGCACTGTTCTCGGCTGCCACCGCGGCAGCCAACGCCTGCCGCGACGCGCCGCTTCGCTGGAGGGTTCCGGCAAAGCCGGTGAGATAGTTGTTCCGGTGGCCTTCGGTCACGACCGGTGTGCTGTCGGCCTTGGCCGCGTGTGGAGCATCCCCGCGCAAATTGAGCCAGGGCTCAGGCAGTGATGCAGGCTTCAGGTCTTGATACGACTTTCCGTCGACCCATAGATACTGTTTGCCGGTGGCGTGACGGCTCGGCGGCGCGATCATGATGCAGCCGTCGGACAGAACGTCCATGCCGCGTCCAAAGATTCTGCCCACGGTGTCTTTGCGTACCCGGAAATCCGGGTGCTGAAACACGAGGTGCCATCCGCCGCCGCCGGTCTTGGCCGTGACCGTGTTCGGCAAGGGGCCTAGCTCTTTTTTTAGACGCGCCAAGGTCTTTTCTCCGCCATTCCGTGGGTCGATGTCGAGGACGAGAATGCCTGACTCGGCGCCGGTCGCGATTCCGATGTTCGCGTTCGGAGTTGCTGTCCACCATGCCTTTATCTGATCACGATTCGTCGTGGCGTCTTTAACACCATGATTTGTCATCGGGTGCTTGCCGGACCGCTTGCAGTCTTTGCCTTTTGGGCACGTGCAGCGGCCATCCTTCACCGTGTGCACCGGCACGACGCGGAGCCCGCGCTTTGCGTAGTTCAGTGCGCATTTTTTCATATCGATCATCGTCTGCAGCCAGCATTCTTTCCTGACACCAGATGGCACCTTCTTATGCGAGATCAACGAGACTGGAGTTGTCAGTTGCATGGGAAAGTTGACAACCACCGCTGACGTGACCGAGCCAATAGCCAGTCATTACAAAATTGGATTTGGATAGGAGCACACTCCGACTAGAAAAATGGTCCGGCGGGCATGCTCGCCGGACCACAGTGTGTGTCAGCTAATCGAACGGTTAGGACGCCCAGATCTCTTCGCTGATATCGTTGGGATCCAAGCACAGGACCTTCTCGACGAAGCGCTTACGCACTGACTTTGGTGCGTTGTCCCATGCCGCCTTCAACTCAGAAAACAGGCGGTCCTTTTCCGTATAGTCTTCGCGAGTGTCAGACTCCTCTACCGCCTCCCAGTCGGAATCGGAGTCCTGATTTGATTCCGGCAAGAGTGACGGGCTGGCGACTTCTTCCTGCTCCTGCTCCTGCCCCTGCTCCTGCTCCTGCTCCTGCCCTTGCTCTTGGTTTTGCTCTTCTGTGCCAGGCGCGTCCTCGGTGGGAGGCTTAAGCAATTTCTTTTTCTTGGGCTTCTTGTCTGGCGCACCTTTACCCGAACCAGAGGTCTTGCCCGACTGGATCTCCTCAACGCGCACAAGCTGGGCCTCCTCGCCGTCTTCCTCGGCGATTTTGAGAAGAGCCGATTGATTGTCATCGAGGCCGAGTTCTTTTGTCTTGGTTTTGGCCGCCTCACAGATTCCAGCAATCTTTAAGGACCGGCGGACCTCATCACGGGTGAACCCGAGTGCCTTGGCGGCCTTTTTGATCCCCCGATCATGCGGCTGTTGGCCGCCATTGGGTGCAACTTGCACACCCTCACCACCCTGTTGAACACTCTGGACCAATTCCGTTACGTGCTCCGCGTGCTGGAGAGCGGTGAGGTCTGCGCGGTACAAGTTTTCCATAAGCTGCCACATGCGAGCATCGGCTTTGGTGCCTTCCATCACAAAGGCGTCGATGTACTCCCACCCCAGCCGCTTGGCCGCCTCTAGGCGGTAAAGCCCGGCACTGAGAAAAGTCTTTGTATCGAGATCCTTTTCGATGCGCCTCACCGAGACAGGCGTGCGAAGCCCGATCTTCGCCATCGATGCCGCAAGACTTGCGACCTTGTGGGCGTCGACCTCGCGGTGATGCTTGCTGATGACGTGCACATCCTCGACCGGGATTCTTTCCAGGCTCGGTAGCTCGTGCTGCTCTTCGTTGCGCTTTGACTTTCTTTTCGACTTTGTTTTGGCCCATTCCATCTATACCTCCTTTGGTTGATGGGATTGGCTTTGATATTTCAGTGCGCATCGAGGACAGTCTTCAGTCGCGCTTCCAAATTGACAACCATTTGCCAATGTTTCGCTGCACCAATTAGAATACGGATCGTCTGGCCGATGACTGGGCCAAGGGTGCGCAACTTGCACACCCTTTGGAAACAAAAAACGCGAGCCGGACAACTCCTCAAATAGTCGAACGCAACCGTCAGACTGCGACCTGGTCGGCTAGAGATCATTCGCCATCGAGCGGGCGGCCCTGCTTAGGGCAAAAACTGTATTGTGGTTTCTTCTTTTATTCTGAAATGCTCAATGCGCGGCAAGTGAATGCGAGCAATCTCTGATCGGACGAGTACGTCACGAAGGAGTTCAGGGTTCCCCAGGTACGCCGAGAACATCTCTGGCATTTTTGGATTCTCAGGTTTAATTCTTGCAAATAAATCAAGGATCAACATCGCCGCCACATGAATGACCGGGCGTGATGGCCCCCATATTCTAGATTTCACCGTTGATGCACTGTCACCTTTCCACCCCATCCGCTCTAGGGCAATGTGAGCCAAATTCGCTACGGTCGGCTCGTATCCTTCATACCGTGTCAACTCATATCCACGGAGTAGATGTGGGAGCGCGAAAAAACTTGCTGCCATCAATCGATGTTTGAGCTTTGTGCATCCGACCTTGAGAGCCGTGTGATATTTAGAGTCGCTCCCCAACCAAAAGCCCGGCTTAATAGACTGCGGGGTCGTAGCCCAATCCCGATCCATCTCGCATATAGCGACAATCGCAAACCGGCAGAGTGCCCCACAAAATTCCGCTCTCGCAGTTGCGTGGGCAGGATCTGGATAAGCCAGGAATGAGAGAAGCGTTGCACTTGGTTCCACGGTGAAGGGATTGGATAAGTTAAGATGAATTGATTCGCGAGGCATATCGATTCGTTTCTTAAAATCCTAATTTGTTGACTTGCTCGTATGAAATTTGATCGGCGAGCCTTGCCCCAAAAATTGGATGGTATCTTTCTCCTTTATCTGGAATTGCCTAATTGCAGGGAGCATCAGCCGAAACTCTTCAGCTCTTCGTAGTATTGCTGCGACAGTGGAGGGATGTTCTAAGCAGGCTAGAAAGAAGAAATCGCCCTCTTTCTCGGGGTCGAAGTGAGCATAGATATTGCACCACAACAGATATGCTGCTGCCGCATGTATGACTGGGCGCGACGGCGCCCAAATCTTATGTTTTAGTGTCGGTACGCTTTTGCTTTTTCCTTGCCAACCCAATTCATCCATCGCAAAGATCCCCATATTCTTGAGAGTTGGAATTACGGCCTCGATGACTCCCTCCCGCTGCACTTGGATGGGCTTCAAGCCTTCCCCCCTAAGATGAGGCATCGCGATCCATCTGGCGGCAGCAATACGGCGGCGAAGATGCTTGTTTCCTCTCTTGAACGTACGTTCAACGTCCCGCCATGGAGCTACAAAAATTGCTGGAGGGATGTAGTGCAGCGTTCTTCCAAATTCCGGATTGTTCTCGGCCCTGCGCTGAACATATAAGCGGGATATTGCCAACGAGTACCGATCCCGCTCTTGCGCGTTGTCGGGATAGGCGATGATGGAAAAGAACCGGGCACCTATCTCGATGGGAAACTTGGAAGATAAGTTGACGTGCACTATTTCGCGAGGCATTCCGACCGTCCTCTGATCTGCTCCTGGCCGAGCCCGAAGCCGTTGTTAATAAGGCAATATGCACAGCAGGAGGGAAGCCTGGAGTCTTCAGAACAGAGAAAAAAGTGACGATCGGTATCCGCCTGGCCGCTCACCATGCTAGCGGTCGTCGGTTTTCCTCCAGACCTGACTATTCGGCGTCCTTTGCGACGTCTTAAGAAGTCCGGCGGACTCGCGGTGGTGAGAGAGTTTATTTTGGGACCGCTGGGACGCAGCGTTCCCACCAAGATTTGCTGCCCGTTGTCGAGAGACCATGCTGAAGACGATACCGAAACGTGAGCATGTTACGCCGGATACGCCGCTTCGGCTCCATGTGGCCGCTGCGCTCGCATTTCCGGACGGCTCGATGACTGCTGCAGGACTCCGGCGCGAGGCTGCCCGCGGGAGCTTTAATACCTCTTGCCGCCAGCCGAACCGAATGCAGGGAAGGAGGACAGCTCGACGCTCGCTCTGGGAAAACAGGTGGGCGCGCTAACTTGTTTCTACACCCTGGACGAAGTTGCCGATCAGCTGCGCTATACGGGTAGCGATCGTCAACGGAGCGTGCGCCGGCTATTTGGGCGCCATCACATTCCACTTTTTCGGCGCGATCGAAGCACATTTCTCGTTAGCGAGCAGCAGCTCGTGGCCCTTATGGAGGCAATGAAATGCTCACCATCCGCAAGCGCGGCCGGGTCTACCACGTCCGTGGGTCGGTCCGTGTCGGTGGTGAAACCTGCCGGGTCAAAGAGCACTCTACGGGATGCGATCGCCGCGAGGATGCCGAGGGGTACCGGGCGCGGCTCGAGCATGACGTCAGGCAAGCCATGTTGCACGGCGCCGGCGGCAAGGCCCAAGGGCTGACCGTCGCCGACGCCGGGCTGCTGTACATGAACCGGCCGGGCGGGCTGAAGTCGTACGACCTGTGGCGGCTCGACCAGCTCAACGACGTCGTCGGCGACTACCCGATCGCCAAGGCCGCGGAAGGGTGGGGCCGGTTCAAGCAGGTCCGCTGCGCCGGCCTCGCCCCGCGACGGTCGAGCGGTTCCGGGCCGTATTGCAGGCCGCCCTCAACTATGCCGCGGCTGTCGAGCGGTTCGACGCCCCGAAGCTTGGCCGGACCAACCCGGTCCCGGAGAAGCGGATCCGGTTCCTGTCCCGGGACCAGGAAAGTCGGCTGCTTGGCGGCTATGCCCCGCATGTGCGGCCGATCGCCGAGGCCCTGTGCTTCCAGGGGTTACGGATTGGGGAAGCACTGCGGCTCGACTGGGTCCATGTCGACTGGGCCGGGAACAGCCTGTTCGTTGCCGAAACCAAGACCGGCGACCCGCGGTCCGTCACCCTCCACCCGACGGTCCGGAAGGCCCTGCACCGGCTCTGGGTGGGCCGTGGGTCCCCGGCCGAGGGCCGCGTGTTCCTGAACAGAGCAGGGCGGCCGTATGCCGACCCACGCCGGTACAAGCTGCCCGGCGGCAGCCCGATCCGCCGAGCCCACCAGACCGCCTGCCGCCGGGCGGGGATCGACGACTTCCACGTTCACGATTGGCGGCACCACTGGGCGTGCCGGTGCGTGATGAGCGGGATCGACCTTGAGACGATCCGGCAGGAAGGCGGCTGGAAGTCGTTGCGGATGGTCGAGCGGTACGGCACGGTCAGCGCCGCGCACCGGGCGACCGCGATGAAGAAGTTACGGTAGGGTTTGGGCACAGCGTGGGCAACGAGGGCAGCTGCAGCAAAGAACCAGCGGGCACTCAGGTACTTAGCCGAGCCTCGCGCTACCTTGACATGGTAGGGGTCACAGGTTCGATCCCTGTCGCGCCCACCATAAAATCAAGCACTTAGCCTAATATGGTCACCGAGGTCGGCGGCTTAGCTAGCAAATAGCTAGCGATTTAAGACGCGTTCCTCACCCCCGGCCGTTAGAGCGCTTGCTGCGCGCACCAGCGGCCACAAGGGCGGGGCAAGGCGTAGCGCACTGC